>Ga0316218_1003477_pt1 | contig 13043 bp, 10 predicted proteins | sample TBH18003metaG_FD_203634 | JGI IMG/M metagenome (GOLD analysis project Ga0316218, IMG submission 203634) | Freshwater microbial communities from Trout Bog Lake, Wisconsin, USA - TBH18003 | ecosystem: Environmental > Aquatic > Freshwater > Lake > Hypolimnion/Profundal zone | place: USA: Wisconsin...
CGTAGAGAGAGTGGATTAGCTCCACCTCGGGTGCGGCCTCGATCATTTTTTTACGAAGTTTCTTTATATGGCTGTCGATGGTCCGATCACACACGATACGCTGGCCCGGGTAGATATGGAGCATGAGCTGCTTGCGGGAATAGATTCGCCCAGTATTTTCAGAGAGTAATTGCAAAAGCCTGTACTCCACAACCGTCAGATCCAGGTGCTTGCCACACAGCTTGACGAGGAATCTTTCCTCGTCGAAGTCGATCTGGTACGGCTTGGCAGTCTGGTGGACACCCACCCGGCGTAGCACCATCTTGACCCGCGCTACCACCTCACGTGGACTGAATGGTTTGCAAATGTAGTCATCAGCTCCTAGTTCAAGGCCCAGCAGGCGATCGTCATCTCCGTTCCTGGCGGTAACCATGATGATTGGAACCTCTGAAAACGTGCGAATCTCCTTACAGATGTCAAATCCGCTACGTCCAGGCAGCATCAGGTCAAGCAGGATGAGATTCGGCATCTGCCGCCTTACCAAAGGGAGAACCTTAGAGCCATCGTCCAGCCAGACCGAATCAAACCCTGAAAGCCTGAGATGGTCCTCCAGAAGGGTGGCGATCTTCACATCATCTTCGACGATCATTATTGATGTGCCCATATACCCTCTTTTAAGTTCAGCTACCTTGAGGTGTGGCTGTGTCTACTGAGCCGTCTCCTTGGGCTGCGAGTTGGCCGGCATGAGGGCCGTGGGAGCGTTGTTGGACGCTGACTGATGGGTTGACAACGGTTCTCCGCCGCCGCCCAAGGCCTTGTAAAGAGCAATCAGATCGGTGGCTATGTTGCTGTTGCTCTGCACCAACGCGTCTTCTGTGGCATAAAGCGACCGCTGGGCAGTGACGACATTGAGAAAATCGGTCTGGCCTTCGGTATAAAGCCGTAACGACAGGTCAACTGCTTTGCGGTTGGCCACCACGGCATCATTGAGAGCCTTGCGGTGCTGCTGTTCCTTGGCAAAGGCAATCAAAGCGTTCTCTACATCCTGAAGCGCCGCCAGTACGGTTTTCTGGTAGGACAGGTATGCCTGGTCGCGTAGCGCCTCCTGCAAATGGACATTCGAATCAATGGCTCCGCCCTGGAATATTGGCCAGCTCACCGCTGGGCCAATGCCAAACGAACGGCTGGAACTATTCCACAACGTTCCCAAAAGATTGCTGTTCCAGTTAACCGCACCGGTGAGCGAAAACGAGGGAAAGAAGTCTGCGACGGCGACGCCGATCTGGGCCGTAGCGGCATGCAGTTGGGCCTCGGATACCTTGATGTCCGGACGGCGGCGCAGCAAGTCCGACGGCAATCCGACGGGGACTTGCGTCGGAACATTCGGCAGGCTTGCCCTGGACGATAGCTGCTGCAGTAAATCGGCGGGTGGCCGGGCCAACAACACGCTCAAGGCATAGATTGCCTGCCGCTCGGCAGTTTCATAGACTGGGATCTGCGCCTCTGTCATCGCCACGGTGGCATCGGCATTGGCAACATCGAGGCCATTTGCGAAGCCGACATCAAACTGCTTATGCGTGATTGCTGCAGTTCGCTGCTGGGATGTCAGATTTTTCTGAGCAATGTCTATTTCCTGCTGGGAACCGCGGAGCTGGATGTAGTTGAGTGCTACCTCGGCGACGAGACTCACCTGTGCGGCGCGTATCCCTTCACTTGCGGCCACGATTCCTGCGTCTGCGGATTCGAGGTTCCGGCGCTGACCGCCGAATAGGTCGAGTTCCCACACTGCATCCAGACCGGCCTGGAAAAGATTCTGATCGCCCGATACCCCGGCTTTATGCACGAGCTGGTAGCCGCCGGAGGCACCGACCGATGGCAACAGTCCACCAAAGGCCACCCCCCGCGAAGCGCGTGCCTGCCGCAGGCGCGCCTCGGCAATCTTTATGTCGAAGTTTGAATGCACCGCTTCTTCGACCAGCGTGGTAAGCACGGGGTCACTGAACTGCCGCCACCAGGAAATCAGATCTGGCGCGTCAGAGGTGGCCCGGGACTGTTCGCTCCGGTCTGTTCTTTCGATGCTGGCCCATTTGGCGGGAGTTGTGGCCTGCGGCGCGATGTAGTTCGGGCCGACCATGCATCCGCACAGGCTCATCAGAAGCAGGCTGAGCAACGCTAGTGATACTTTTGCAGGTATTGGTGCATTGGGTTTCATGTCTCCTGCCTCACTCATATCGAAGCGCAGCTATTGGGTTGAGCCGGGACGCCTTCCAGGCCGGGTAGAAGCCGAAGATGACGCCGACGGTTGCCGACACCGTCACGGCGGCAACGATCGCACCAGCGGAAGCCGCGGTTGGCCAGTGCAGGACTGAAGAAATGATGTACGAACTGGTGCGGCCCAGAATGATTCCGACGGTCCCCCCGAGGAGACAGAGCACCACCGCCTCGGTGAGGAACTGCCGCAGGATGTCGCCCGGTTCCGCGCCTACTGCCATGCGCAGGCCGATCTCCCGCGTTCTTTCGGTCACCGAGACCAGCATGATGTTCATGATGCCGACGCCGCCGACCACCAGGGAAATCATCGCCACGCATAAAAGCAGTTTCGTGATCATCTCGGTGGTAGAACTCATCGCCTTGGTGATCTCGGTCATGTCCCGGACATTGAAATCGTTCGGGCCAGCGGGCTTGAGGTGGTGGCGTTCGCGCAGCAGCATGGTGATCTCTTGAATCGCGGCAAGGACCTGGTCGCTGGAGCGTGCGGCGGTGAGGATCTGGTCCACATTGGCGAATCTGATCGGTTGCGGTGTGTCGGCCTGCTCGGTAGCTGAGGGAACCGGATACAGGTTTTGCTGAGTGTTGGGGTAGACGCTTCCCGGCAGGTCCGGGGTAGTGGTGGTTGTTCCGCTTTGATTGGAACCGCTTAATGACGTTGCCACTACCCGGTATTTGATGGTGGTCCAAGGGGCAAGCAGGATGTCGTCCTGGTCCTGGCCCATCATGTTGGCGCCTTTTGTTTTCAAAACCCCGACGATCTTGAAAGACACGTTGCGGATGCGCACCTCCTTGCCGATGGGCGAACGTCCACCGAACAACTCCCGTACGATGGTCTGGCCGACGAGGCAGACCTTGCCGGAGTTAAGTACATCGTGTTCGGTGAAGGGTTCACCTTCCTCAAGGTCGGTCCATTCACGTACCTCCAGAAACGAGGGTGTGGTGCCGTAGATATAGGTGGGAACCCAGTTGCGATTACCGTACACCACCTGGGTGCGGGCGCGCACGATGGGCGCCACGCTTCTTAGGGCGGGGCACTCCTTTACGATTGCATCGGCATCCTGCGGTGTTAGCGTCATGAAGGAGCCCGCCCCCTGGTTGATGCCGCTGGTACTCATGGCTCCCGGCACGACCACCAGGGTATTGGCTCCAATGCTTGCCATAGTCTTTTTGATGGCAATGGTAGCGCCGTTTCCGATCTCCATCATGGAGATAACCGCTGCCACACCGATAACGATGCCCAATGTGGTAAGCATGGTGCGCAATAGGTTGCGTCGCAGTGCACCCAGAGCGGTCTTGGTGGTGACGAATGACTTCATGTAGCACCGCCCGCTTTTGCGGGTTCTGATCCGTCCGCAAGGAGGCCATCCTTGATGCGGATGGTCCGCTGGGCCCAATCTGCGACACCGGGGTCGTGAGTCACCAGTATGATGGTGATGCCATCGACGCTATTTAGCTTTTGAAACATCTGGAGAATTTCTTCTGAGGTGCGGGAATCCAGGTTGCCGGTCGGCTCGTCGGCCAGCAGGATGCGCGGATGGTTGACCAGGGCCCGGGCTATCGCCACGCGCTGCTGCTCGCCGCCTGAGAGTTGGGATTGCTGGTGATCTATGCGGTCCGACAATCCGACTTTGTGCAGTAACTCGGTGGCGCGCTGTTTCTTTTGCTGCTCGCTCAGGTTTTCCCTGGAGTAGGTGAGCGGCATGAGGACGTTTTCCAGTGCCGTGGTGCGTGGCAGCAGGTTGAAGCTCTGGAACACGAAGCCGATGGTCCGGTTGCGCAACCGGGCTTGCTCCTTGGCGGAGAGCCGGGAGATCTCCTGCCCGTCCAGCCAGTACTCGCCCGAGGTCGGGTGGTCTAGGCAGCCCAGGAGGTTCATCAGTGTGCTTTTGCCGGAACCGCTGGTTCCCATAAGAGCTACCAGTTCGCCGCGGACGACATTCAGCGAAATCCCCTTGAGCACCGGTACATCGACCTCGCCTAGGTAGTAGGTCTTACAAATATCGCGCATCTCAATCAAATCCATGGCCCTAATTCTCCCCTAACGTTGGCGCTCTGCACCGGGATTGTCGGGGCGCTCCGTTACTGAGCGCTCTGTGCCTGGATTCTCGGTGCCGGCCTGGCCCTGGCGTTGCCCCCGGCCCATAGGCTGGGGCATAAGCGGGCTGCGCACCTCGCCCGTGCCGGCTGCCGTCTCGCGAGCGGCTTCTCCGGTGACCACGCGCATGCCGTCGGCTACATCCTTGCCTTCGATCTCGGTGAATGCGCCGTCAGTCAGCCCGGTTTTCACCCGAATCGGTTTGACAAATTTCCCCTCCTCGACCCAGATGGTTCCTCGTGACTGCACCGCTTCGTCGCCGGCGCCGGACCCCTCCTTGCGGGCTTCCCGATGCGTCCCCTTTTTGCCGCCATGGCGCTCTGTACGGGCTTCGGGTGCGACTTGGTCCGGTCTTGGCGACCAGCGCATTGCGGCATTGGGGACTAGCAGCACGTTTTCCCGTCGACCGGTAATGAATTTCGCATTCGCCGTTAGATACGGTAGGAGTTTGCCATCGTCGTTATTGGTATTTACCTCGACGGTGTAGGTGACTACGTTTTGTGTCATGGTTGCGTTGAGGCGGACCTTTCCCACCTGACCGGTAAAGGCCCGGTTGGGAAAAGCATCGACGGTGAAGGTTACCGGTTGACCGGCGTAGATGCTCCCTATGTCGGCCTCGTTGACCGATACCCAAATCATGATTCGCTTCAGATCCTTGGCCAGCAGGAACAGGCTCGCGGCGCTCAGACTGGAAACGACAGTCTGGCCGATGTTCACTTGCCGGTCGATAATAACTCCCTTGACCGGCGCCTTGATGGTGCAGTAGCCGAGATTTATCTGGGCGGTGTTCAGGGAGGCCTTATTCTGGGCAACGGAAGACTTCGCTTGCTCCACGGCAGCCTCGGCCGCCGCCAGGTTTGCCTTAGCCACCTCGAAATTTGCCCGATATTGGTCGTAAGCGCTTTGCGACAACGCATCGGAGGGACCGAGTTTCTTCGCCCGGTCCCAGTCCTGTTGTGCCTGAAGCTGCTTTGCCTTCATCTGGAGCACGTTGGCATCGGCGCTTAGCTTGTTTGCCTCCGCCTGCCGCAACTGTGCCCTAGCCGTTTCCAGAGCCGCGGCATACAGCGAATCATCTATCTTTGCAAGCACGGTGTTCTCGTCCACAATTGATCCGTAATCGACCGGTTTGCCGTTTTTATCCTTGCCAAAAGTCTTAATAATGCCGTTAACCTGTGCGCCGACGTCCACGACAATGGTCGGCTCGATGGTGCCCGTGGCACTGATAGAGGCCAGGAGATCGCCCCGCTTGACCTGCGCCGTCCGATATGCCGGGCTCTGACTCCCTCGGGACTCGAACCACCACCATCCCAGGCAGCCTATCAGGGCCAGCACCGTGACTGCCAGGATCGCCATTCCAATTTTTCTACGCATATGCTCTCCAGAATGATTGTCAAACCTATGGGCGCAGTAACTAGCGTATATATATCCGGAAATTGAGGATTAAATGTGTAGGGAATAAGGATGTTTAGATTCGCGCCCAGGAGTTTGAGAGCAAAATCGAATTCAATCAGGAGAAGTTGCATAGCATGGCCGCAATCTAATACCTTGCAGCAAGCTATCGCCCGGTCCCAGGCAAATTCGGCCTCATGTTAAAATGTCCTTATTTCTTCCATATTTATTCCATACTCGCCTGATATTTCTAGTTAAAGGAGGCTTTGACGATTGGAAAACGAATGAAGCGAGAGGGGTGTCTGGCGCGTGCTAGTTCGTACTGCATGGAGGGATACTACTTTGAAAAGAATAATTCCGTTCGATCTTGTTTATGGACACTACAAACTACTCAAGGGGAAGCTCGACTCGACTGCCGACTACACGGAAAAAAGGATTCTGCTTAAAAGACTTTTCAATCTCCTCGCCGTCATGGAATTTCTCATATCAGTCAACAATACACCCTGACCAGAAGCAACGATCCCCCTCCAACACGATGTGGAGGGGGATCCATTGGGCATGTTCTCCCCGAAACAGTTTAGCCGGTGCCAGTCGTCAAAGTGACGTTGGCCCCCGGGTTACCTGCACGAAGCCATCGGGTCGCATCCAGCGTTTGAACGCCTTCCTGACCTGGTCGGCGGTGATTGCGCGGTACCTCAAAGCTGCACGCTCTGGCTCGTCAAGGGAAAGCCCTGCCAGGGTCAGATGGAGATATTCAGCTGCGATGTTTCCGGTACTGGACCTCTCCAAAAGCATCTGACGCAGCAGAAGGGTCTTGGCTTGTTGAAGCTCACTGTTTGAGACCGACTGCTTCATCATCCTGGTGAGGTTGCGCTGAACCCCCAGGCGTGCCTTGGTGACATTCTTCGGGTCGCATCCGTAGAAAACTCCGAACACCGTGCGGGTTTTGCCCGCATGGAGGGATGTCTCGACGCTATAGACCAACCCGGCCGTTTCCCGCAGGTCATGGTAAAGCCTCGTCGCGTAAAAACCGCCCGACAATACATGAAGGCCGACCTGCAGGGGATAGTAATCGGGGTGTGTCCTGGTCAGACCGAGGGTTTCGGCAAGGGTCACCTCGTTTTGTACCCTGCTTTTGTCCGGCACGGCCACGACCGTTTCCTTGTTGAGCGGCACCGGCGGAAGGTCGGTAACCGGCTGCGCACCATCAGTTCGCCAGGAACCGAAATATTTCTCGACAATCGTTTTCGCCTCGGCCGGGGTGATCGAACCGATCACGACGATGGTCGTCAGGTCGGGCCGAAACACATCATGGTGATATTGCTTCACGTCCTCCAGAGTGAGGGCATTGATGCTCTCTGGAGTGGGGTGACGAAGTTTCGGATCCCCCTTGGGATAAAGCCCCTTGTCGAGTGCCCTTCCTGCCAGCCAGCCGGGGCTTTGCAATTGCCCGGCAAGTGAGCTGGCTGTCTCGGCCTGAACTATTTTGAAGGCTTCTTCCGGGAGGGCCGGGTGGAGCAGGTTGTCGGCGAGCAGTTCCACCCCCCGGGCGAATTGCCCCTTCAGGACGTTGAGGGAAAAGCCGGTTCCCGCCGACTCCTCCGCTGAGATGTCGTCGAGCGCTTTCTGGAAGGCAAGACGGTCAAGTGTCGTAGTCCCGTAGGAGAAGAGCCCGTCGAGCAACTCGCTTGCTCCATCCTTTCCGGGAAGTGTTTGCAGATAGGGACTGTTCTTGACCTCTCCGTAAATGCCGACAGCATCACTGATCCCTGTGGTCTGGACGATGACACGCAAACCGTTGCCAAGGGTAAAAACAGAAGGCTTTTCTACTTTGGCACTCTTCGGCAGGGCCTTGGTAAGGTTCCCGGCCCAAGAAGGAAGCCTGGCCGGTTTGATATTCTTCGACCCAAACGACTCAGCGCTTCGGCTGAACCCCTTCGCCTCAACCGGTTTTCCGGACGCAAGAGGGGTGAGAAGTGCGGTTATCGCCGTGTCGTTTGATAGGTAGGCGCGGGCCACACGGTTGACATCCTCGGCCGTGACTCGCCTAATGGCGTCTATATCATCATTAGGGGAATTGCGGCCTTCAATTGCGACAGCCTGAGACCAACTGGATGCCAGCCCGGATATGGAATTTTTATGGAATTCGTCATCGGCAATCTCGTGCTGTTTTGCCGCAGCCACCAGCTCGGGGGGGATGCCGTTTTTCAGGTAGTCGGCGATGATCCCTTTAAGGGTGCCGATGAGCGCCTTTCCGTCACCTCCTTGCGGAAACGCGGCCATGACATAGCCGGCCGCTCCCTTGGGCAGCGAGATCCCTTCGAAATCGGTGGCGAGGGCCTTACCTTCAGGCACCAGGGCGTAGAGATTGCCGCGTTGGCTGGAAAGCACATCCCCCAGCACCTGGCCGGCAGCGTAGTCATCACTTTCGAAACCGGGGAGGCGATAGGCAACTACCGCGAGGCCATAGGAAAGATTCGAGTCTAGTTCGATAAAAGAAGGCTTGAGCGGCTGCAGTGCGACTTCGGGGCGCGAGGGTATCGGACGCGCCGGTAGCGGTCCGAATATCCGTCGTACACTGGCCAGGGTGCGTGCCGGTTCCACGGCACCGACAATGACCAGGATGGCGTTGTTCGGCGCATACCAGTCCCGGTGGAATTTTTGTAACATCGCCGCAGTCGTTTTATCGAATGAGGGCCGGGTCCCAAGGGCATCATGCTCATAAGGGGACCCGGTGAAGAGCTTTCCCAGGAGGCTGGCGCTCAACAGGTACTCAGGGTTGGAGAGGTCCTGGTCGACCTCCTGTTCAATCGCTCCGCGCTCGGCCTCCCACCCTTTCTGGCTGTCCAGCACCCCTTTCATGCGGGAGGCTTCCAAGTGGAGTGCCGTCTCCAGGTCCTCGGTGGCGACAGTGCTTACATACTGAGTTACCACCTGCTGAGTGTTGGCGTTGAACTCTCCACCGGTTGCCGCGATAATGGTGGAGATCTGCTGCGCCGACAGGTCCGGACTTCCTCTGAACATCATGTGCTCTTGGGCGTGAGCCATGCCGGGAAAACCAGGGGGGGCTTCGACGGAGCCTACCTGGTAATTAAGTTGGATTGCGGCCACGGGCGCCAGGTTATTGCGCACAATCACCACCCGCAGCCCGTTTTGAAGGGTTGCGCGGACTATATCCGCTGCCAGAACCGATGGAGCGCAAGCCAAGCAGAGCAGGAGAGTGTTCAACAGCCATGTGATACAGCGAAATGCGGTGCTTACCATACTATCTCCTTCAGTTCTTCCGGGCTAGTAGGCCCAATAGGGGCCGGCGCCCAGACCTGAGCTGGTACCGTCAAAACCGAGATAAACGTTCTTTCCGAAGAAGAAGGGGAGCCCCCAATCGAACCCGCCGACCTCACTGCCGCCCACCTCGCTGAAGACATTGTTGCTGGTAGTGATCAGGCTATTAAAATTCCCGATGTAAAAGGGGACTGTGCCGCTTGGCGAGCCGAGAGCCCCGGTGTCCGTGGCGGAGAGAGATACCGTCGCAGTGGGGCAGAAGTAACCGGTGTTGCTCCCCCCGCAGTCGGGAAGCAGGCTGGCAGGTGCGGAGAAATACAAACCGTTGGATCCGCTATCAATGAAACTGCTCCCCGAGGAAACGCCGTTGAAGGTGGTGGTGAATTCCGCAGCCGAATTGGCAGGAAACGCCGTCACCCCGGCAGGAGCGTTGTTGGTGCGGGTGCCGATTCCCAATATGAGGCTGCCGTTCAACGAAGGTGTCCCGCCTAGGGGTACGCCCTGTAACTGCACCAGTACTCCGTTGTTATCCTGGGGAAGCAGCGCAACAGGGTTCGTTACCTGGCTGGCGAGAGGGACAGACGTCCCGCTGCAAACCGATCCGATGCAGCTGTAATAATTTCCATTATTCGAGCTTGAAGTACAGGTGTCTCCGCAGTCTTGCGCGAAGAGCCCGACTCCCAGGACACCGGTGAACCCGGCATTCGCGGCGCTGGTGTCTGCTTGCCGGCATCCCCTACTGCGGGTCCCGAAGGTTGAGTCGATGACCTGAATCGGCACTTGGACCGCGGGCTCGCTTCCCAGGGTAACGGTTGCTATCTGTACCGGACCCCAGTCCGAAGAGCCGTCGGCATACTGGACACATTCGGCTAAAGCCCCGGAACCTGCCGTCACTTGGGTCAGAGAAACGTTGCTGAGGGCTTGTTTGAAAATTCGCAGACCGTAACTACCGGTATCCAGAAGGATGTCGTTAATCACCTGGCAGTTTGAGGTGCCCGGGGTGCAAACGGTTACGCTGACACACGGTTTGTTGAAATAGCCGCCAGAGGTCGCGCTGGAGCAAAGCGACCCGTTAACCGTAATGGGCATAACGTTTACCTGGCCAGAACTTCCGGCTGTGACCGTCAGGATGGTCGATCCCGAAACGCTTCCCTGGAGGGGCTGGGTAATCGAAACCATCAGCGTGATGGTGGTTGTGCCGGCGGAAACGGGGGTGGCCTTGCCGTTGCTGCCACTAGTATTACTGATGGTGGCCACCGCGGGGGACGACGAACTCCATGTTCCCGTAGCCGTCAGGTTCTGAGTCGTTCCGTCCGAGAACGTTCCGGTGGCGCTGAACTGCATTGGCGTACCAAGGGCTGTGCCCGGGTTGGCAGGAAGGACAGCGACTGAGGAGAGTGTCGCCGCTGTGACCGTCAGGCTCGCTGAGGCCGATATGCTGCCCGACACGGCCGTGATGGTGGTGATGCCCGGGGCGAGGGAAGTAGCCTTGCCGTTGCTACCGGCCAGGTTACTTATGGTAGCGACGGATGAGGCTGACGAACCCCAGGTAACCGAGGCAGATATGTCCTGGGTGGTGTTGTCTGAGAAGATCCCCGTGGCGCTGAACTGTTGAGCCGTCCCTAGGGCGATGGTGGAGGTTGCCGGCCTGACGCTGATCGACACCAGGGTTGCCGAGGTGACGGTAAGAGCTGTGCTGCCCGAGATGGTGCCGGAGGTGGCCGTGATGGTGGTTGTCCCTGCCGTTTCTGCGGTAGCGTGCCCGGTGGCGTCGATTGCCGCCACGCTGCCGCTCGATGAGGTCCAGTTGACCGAGGAGGTAAGATCCAGGGTCGTGCCGTCCGAGTAGGTTCCCGTGGCGCTGAATTGCTGTACTGTTCCTCGGGCTAGACTTGGGTTTGCCGGAGTGACGGCAAGGGAGACCAGTGTCCTTGACGTGGCAACGGCGCTGCTACCGCTGCCACTTCCACCACCGCAACCGGAGATCGCGAGGAACGACAGCAACAATATTAAGAGTTTATTTAATCGCATTGAGATTTACCCCCGTCGGTACCAAGCCCGGCACATAGGCTCGTCCCCGAAGATTGCGCATGTGGCCCCATGTCTCAACGACAATGTTGTCGGTGACGAGGCGTTGACGCCTATGTCCTCGTCTACGTTCGGCTTTTTGTTGGGCAGCCGAGTACTCGTCTCCGTACGAGCCGAGCAGTTGCGTAAGGTCCGGGTAGGTATTGCCGTTCCAGGCGACGCCGAAAACGATGCCGGAAGGTGAAACGTACTCCCGCACAGTCGTCGCGGCTGATACCACCTCTTGTACTGTATAACCTGGATAGGATGCCGTGGCGCGAGAGACCGCCTGGAGTGCCTTCCTGTCAGAGGTAATGGTGTCTGCGCTGCCACCTAGGGCGGCCTGAGCCGATTGGGCGCACGCGAGGACTACGGCAAACAGCAGGTAACCTGCAATGATACGGGTTCGCTTCATAAATCAATCTCCTCCACCTACGACTTTTACGTAAATAGGGGGTTGCCCATTCACTCCTGGTTCAGGGACGGCTATGTGCACTGCTGCTCCGGATCACCTCGCCGGAAATGGACACCAACGCGACAACCAGACTTCGCCCCAAGTCGTTTCCTATGGTTTCGAGGGTAACTGCCGGGGCCTCACTGGTGACCTCGCTCCGCTTGATTCCCATGCGGTCGAGAACGAGAGTTTCCTTTTTGTACCAGATATGCTCTTCCGGTCGGCTCAGCACGTCAATAACGACCTCCAGATAGACCTTGAGCATGTTGTCATCACCGCCAAGTTCCAGCAGTTGCTGCTCTATGCCGCCAAGCATCTCTTCCAGGCCGGAAATATCCAACTTCTCACTGCTAGGAGATGCGTTGAATCCCCAGCCTCCGCGCTGCAACAAATTGAGCTTTGACTGAAGGAGCGAGCGGCGACGTTCGAGTTCGTTACGCTCCCCCTTCACCATGGTGATGCATGTAAGAGCAAGACCCAAAAGATGGTCGTAAGCCCTCCGTTTCAGTTGGCGACGGGTCTGGCGTTCGCTTGCCGACGGGTCAATCAGGCGACTAGCCTCGAAACTGACCGCGATCTGGGGAACGTCGCGCAGAACGATATCGCCAGTCAGTTCGGCGCCCATAAATATCTTCTGGTGCTTCTCCAGAGCAAGAAGGGCGGTGACACAAGGAAAGGCATCAGTCTGCGCGCGCAGGAAGTCCGCCAGGTTTCGGTCTCCCTCAATAAGCTCCCGGACCTCTGTGCTGGATATGAAAAGGGTGCGCAGCAGGGGGACGTCTCGATAGCTGTCGGGTGCCAAGCTTATTGGCGGCGCCATGCCATCAACCAGCGCTACCACGTAATCAATGGCATGTACGACCGCCGGCCTCAATCTCCGCTTGTAACCGGAAACAGCGCGAAGCCACGGGTCGGTTCCATCCACCGTTCGCTCGATGGCAGCCTTTACGAGTGACTCTGGATAAACGCTAGCTGTGGTCGAGTCACCGAATATTGAATGCAGGAACCTCAGCATATCTCACCTTGGAGCGCCCAACAGTAGTGTGTCAAGACTGACTACGCCTCTTCGTACACTTCCTAGCATTGGACATCTGCCTCGCTTACTGTACTTTTGAGCTTTATCCTTGATTGCTGGAATGCTGTGGACGCCTTCAGATATTCATTCCAAGCATCAGATATCTCAGCTGCACTTTTGTCCTCAGCGTAAATGCCTTTTTTATAATAGCTAAGCTGTAACGATTGGTACTTGCTTTCTTTAAGCATGCAATCAACTAAGGCTGCCAGAGCAATATCGCATTCTTTCAAAAACAGCGCCATTCGCTCTGGATTTTCAAAACTATCAGCTAAATTACGGATGTATGCGCGTGAATCCTCTAAATCATCAAACCGCCTGTAATCTGTTTTCATAGGGAAATCTTCCTTCTTCCCCTTCGCTATAAGTCGGACGTTGATTGATAAACGCGGGCAGCCTGAGCTGTTGCCGCGTTCCGGCCTATCTCCGGG
>Ga0316218_1003488_pt1 | contig 13017 bp, 11 predicted proteins | sample TBH18003metaG_FD_203634 | JGI IMG/M metagenome (GOLD analysis project Ga0316218, IMG submission 203634) | Freshwater microbial communities from Trout Bog Lake, Wisconsin, USA - TBH18003 | ecosystem: Environmental > Aquatic > Freshwater > Lake > Hypolimnion/Profundal zone | place: USA: Wisconsin...
GTTCCCTGCGCTGACTGTTGAGCCGACCGGACAGACCGGTCGCCGGGCCCGAAGCGCTCGCCTCCCTGGGGGAAGAAGAGAATGAAAACGATCCGATCCTTGCTCGGCCGACTTGCCCGCAGTCGGGGTCTCCGTGGACCTCCTGGTGCAGCTCAATTTCGCCAAGCGGGTCCAGGCGGCCTCCGATGCCGCCGCCCTGGCAGCGACCGCGGCGATGCAGGGCGGCACTTCCCAGGTCGGGGCACAGCAGATCGGGCAGGTCGCCTTCAATGCCAATGCCCCCTCCGATGCTCCGACGGACGGCAAGGTCTCCATTCAGACCGGAAACTACGCCTCGACCCTGACCGCCCTGGTCCGGTATCAGGGCGCGGTTCCGACCTATTTCTCCTCGCTGGTCGGCCTGCCCACCATGCCGGTCGACGTCACGTCGAAGGCACAGGCTGGGACCGCGGCCAGCAACGGCGTGAACAGCTATGCCGGCATCGGAACCATGTGGGGCGATCCCTATATCGAGGGTGCCGATGGCGTGTTCCACGACATGATGTGCACGTCGGCCCCTCCGGGCAGCTGGTACAATGCCCTGAGTGACTCCGGCATCGAGGTGAACATCCAGTGTTCGCCGCTCGCCGGATCGCCTGCATTCCAGGTCATCTCGGGCTTCTCGATCCTCCTGAACGGCCACACGATCTACTACAATGCGCCCCAACCCACGTCGGTGGATGGTCAATGGACCTATCCCGACATCTGGTGGGGCCAGGTCACGATCGATGGGGTCTACTATCCAGCCAAGGCTGGAAACTGGAGCTATCTCGGAGGGGCCGTCGTCGCCAATATCAGCGAAGTCAACGGCTTCGGCTCCCTGTATCTGGGGGACAATCACGTCGTGATCACCACCCCCCGGTACACCATCTCCACGACCTTCAGCTACCAGACGCTGGCGGCGGGCCAGATCACCATCACCGCCAACGGCGCAGGGGCCTGCGGCGTACCGGGCGGCATATTGGGCGGTCTCCTGGCCGGGTCCTATGACTCGATCACCAGAGACTATCTCGTCGCCACCCCCACGACGACGACCTACCAGTACCGGTGGAAGCAGTGCTCCGCATCCGCGTCCACCATGACCCCCACCCTGGTCCAGTGACCTGCCGACAGCATGAAGGACACCCACCAATGACCCGGACGCAAATCGCAGCGCTGTGCGGGCTTCTCGCCCTGTCGGTGCTTGTCGTCGGCAGTGGCACGGCCGCGCAGGCCCAGTCGGCAGGGGTGCCGGTAACCTGTTCCGAGATTCTGCAGCGATGCCTGAAGCACGCGGACATCGCCTCTCCGCATTCCGGCCAGACCCGGTGGCCGACGGTTCCCGTCGCGCCCGAGAACCGGATCACCCGGGAGCAGTGCCAGCGGGAGATGCAACAGGCGCGGTCGTCGGGACTTTGGCCCGGGCACTATGGGTCGAAGCCGATCAAGTGCAAATGACGGGGCATGAGACGGCCGTTGCGGACCGTCATGGGGCAGCCTCTTATTTATATCATTCGTTAGATATAGGCTGGAACCCTTGCCTTGCAGCGGATATCAATGGGCTTCCCGGCGAAGCAGATCCTGCGAGTGGGTGGTTCGGAGGTCTTGATGGCGATTGGAACGAGAGACCGGACCATCCGCAGCCTCATCCTCCTGGACAAGAATGCCTCCACCGCCCGGGCGCTCAACCTGCTGCGCATCTGGCGCGAACACCGGGACGATGAGGCCTACAAGGAACGGCCGTTCTTCCAGAATGCCGCCCTCAAGCGATCGATCATCGTGAAGCACAGGCTGCGTGCCAACGAGGTGGACAGCTTCGAGGACCTCCGGGCCATCGGAACGAAGATACTTGTGCCGATTGATCCCGCCGATCTGAAGCTGGGCGCGCGGTACGTGTTCGTGGATCAGCTGGGCTACAAGGACCAGTTGATGGAGGTGCTTGGAATAGACCCCATAGCCTATTCCAGTGATCTCAAGATACTTTCGCTCATCGACTCCTTTCCATCACTTGACCCGTTCCTGCTGCGCGAACAACTCCGCCGGGAGGGGTTCGAGCCCGACAAGTGCTACTTCAACGTGGCCGATGCCGATATTTCACGCATGCTGACCTTTGCGGAAAAGGAAATCATGCCGCTCGTTTCCATGTCGATGAGCGAAAGCCACATCATGAGCGCGGGCGCGTCGCGCCTCGCCGCCAAGATACTTTCCAATGAGGTGGATGCCGATCTGGAGCCCCTGCGCCAGGTGCTTCAACTGGGAAAGTCCGAATTCGACGAAGGTGCCTTCTGCTGGAAGGCCTTCATCTACTACAAATGGCAACTGTCGGAACTTATCCCGAAATTCAAGACGGTCGCCGCCGAGATCGCGCGGATCGTGCCCGTCGGCCGCCGCGAACCCGCGGTCATGGCGCAGATCGACTCCAGCCGAAACCAGATCCAGCTCAAGATCCGGGCCGCCTTCGACGACGTGAGGGTGACGCTGGATATCTACGAGAGGGCCTATGCCGAATTGACCCAGTCCGGAAAACCCCGGGGATTCAGGGAGTTCCTGATCACGTCCCCGACGCTGTTCAGCCGGATCGGCGAAGCCCTGGCCGGCGTCGAACACATCTCCAGCTACTGGCGTTATCGGTTTCCGCTGGGGCGGGAGATCACCATCAAGGCGGAGGAACTCGAAGATCTCTTCGCGGATTTTGATTCCAGCCTGCTCGTGAAGACAAGCGCTCACCTGGTGTGAGGGCGCTTCATCCTGACCCAGGGCGGGGTGTCCCCGCTCGAGACGTCCGCCGACCGGTCAGACATCCCGCTCGAGGCTCGCGCGCACGTCATAGGCGGCGAAGATGGCCATGTTCAGTATGTGGCTGACCGACGCCGACAGCTGGCAGATCTGCACCGGCTTCGACAGGCCCAGCAGCAGCGGCCCGATCACGGTCGCGCCCCCCACGGCCTGCACCAGCTTGGTGGCGATGGACGCGGAGTGGATGGCCGGCATGACCAGCACATTGGCGTCCCCGGTCAGGCGCTGGAACGGATAGTTGGCCCGGGCGTCGGCGCTCAGCGCCACGTCCGGCGGCACCTCGCCCTCGTATTCGAAGTCGATGTCGCTGCGGCGGTCCATGATCGCCACGGCCTCGCGCACCTTCTCCCCCCGGGGCCCCGCGGGGTTGCCGAAGGTGGAATAGGACAGGAAGGCCACCCGGGGCTCGTGACCCAGACGCCGGGCGGCATGGGCGGCCTCCACGGCAATGTCGGCCAGCACGTCGGACTCCGGCAGTTCCGAGACGGTGGTGTCGGCGACGAAGATGGTCCGGCCCCGGGCCAGCAGCACGCTCATGCCCATCACCCGGCTGTCGGGGGAGGGGTCGATCACCCGCAGCACCTCCTCCAGGGCCTGGTCGAAGTTGCGGGTCACGCCGGTGACCATGCCGTCCGCGTGGCCCAGCGCCACCATGGTGGCGGCGAAGGAGTTGCGGTCCTGGTTGATCAGCCGCTGGGCGTCGCGGAGCAGGAAGCCGTGGCGCTGGAGGCGCTTGTAGAGGAAGTCCACATATTCGGCGTTCCGGTCGGACATCCGGGCATTGATGATCTCGAGGTCGGCCTCCGCCGGGTCGAGGCCCAGATCGGCCATGTTGCGACGGATCAGCTCCTCCCGGCCGCACAGGATCGCCCGGCCATAGCCCTGACCCTGGAAGGCATAGGCGGCGCGGATGACGCTGGCCTCCTCCCCCTCGGCAAAGACGATGCGCTTGTGCCGGCCGCGCTGCACGGCACCGGAGATCTTCTGCAGGAAGTCGGCGGAGGGGTCGAGGCGGCGGGCCAGGCTGGCGCGATAGGCGGCCATGTCCTCGATCGGGCGGCGGGCCACGCCGGTGTCCATGGCCGCCTTGGCCACGAAGGGCGGGATGTACCACATCAGCCGGGGGTCGAAGGGCGACGGGATGATGTAGTCCGGGCCGAACCGCAGCTGGCGGCCCTGATAGGCGGCGGCCACCTCGTCGGGCACGTCCTCCCGGGCCAGCTGGGCGAGCGCCTGGGCGCAGGCGATCTTCATCTCGTTGTTCACCCGCCGGGCGCGGACGTCGAGGGCCCCGCGGAAGATGTAGGGGAAACCGAGGACGTTGTTCACCTGGTTGGGATAGTCCGACCGGCCCGTGGCCATGATCGCGTCCTTGCGGATGGCGTGAACCTCCTCCGGCGTGATCTCCGGATCGGGATTGGCCATGGCGAAGATGATCGGATTGGGGGCGAGCGCGCGGATGATCTCCTCGCTGAAGGCGCCCTTCTGCGACAGGCCCATGAGCACGTCCGCGCCCTGGACGGCCTCCAGCAGGGTGCGCTTGTCCGTGGCGACCGCATGGGCGCTCTTCCACTGGTTCATGCCCTCGGTCCGGCCCTGATAGAGCACGCCCTTCGAATCCACCGCGATGCAGTTCTCCGGCCGCACGCCCATGGCCTTGATCAGCTCAAGCGTGGCGATGCCGGCCGCGCCGGGGCCGTTCAGCACCACCTTGATCTTCGACATGTCCCGCCCGGTGATGTGGCAGGCATTGATCAGGCCGGCGGCGGAGATGATCGCCGTGCCGTGCTGGTCGTCGTGGAAGACCGGGATGTCCAGCAGCTCCTGCAGCTCCGTCTCGATGCGGAAGCATTCGGGGCTCTTGATGTCCTCCAGATTGATGCCGCCGAAGGTCACGCCGATGTTCTTCACCACGGTGATGATCTCGTCGGGATCCTTCGAGGACAGCTCGATGTCGATGGAGTCCACGTCGGCGAAGCGCTTGAACAGCACGCTCTTGCCCTCCATCACCGGCTTGGAGGCCAGCGCGCCCAGGTCGCCCAGGCCTAGGATCGCCGTGCCGTTGGAGATCACGGCCACCAGATTGCCCTTGGACGTGTAGTCATAGGCCGCGTCCGGATCGGCGGCGATGGCGTGCACCGGGGCGGCGACCCCGGGGGAATAGGCGAGGCTCAGGTCCCGCTGGGTGGCCATGGGCTTGGTGGCGACCACGGCGATCTTGCCCGGCGTGGGAAAGCGGTGGAAGTCGAGGGCTTCCTGATCCGTCAGGCTGCGCTGGTCGTTGGACATGATCTTCCTGCTTCAGCCCGCTTCAGCCGCGGGCGCTCCTGGGACGGTCCGCGCGGCGGGCGCGGGCGTTTGCGCCTGCATAGCACTGTTCGGTTCAGCGAATCATTACTGCCGCAGCGGCAGGTCAGGCCAGCAGCCGGGCCCGGATGCGGGCCTTCACATCGGCATCGACGCCCAGCGCTCGTTCCAGATAGGCGTCCAGCGCCCCGTGACCGGAATCGATCTCGGCAAAGGCCGCCTCCAGATAATCCGGCAGGACGCCCAGAAAGGCCCGCACCGCCTCCACCGACGGAGTGCGGCCGGTGTTTTCCCGGATGTTCTGCTGCACCGTCGGGGCCCGTTCCTCGATCCGCGCGGCGGCATTGGTGAGGAGATAGTCCTCGTAGATGTCGTCGTCGTGGACGCCCACCACCTTGTGGGTCAGGGCCGCCAGCAGGCCGGTGCGGTCCTTGCCCGCGGCGCAGTGGATCACCACCGGACCCTCCGCGGCGGCCACGGCCTGGAAATAGCGGCGGTAGAGGTCGAGGTGCCGGGGCTCGAAGGGAATGCGGCGATATTCCTCGATCATGAAGCCGCGCACCGACTCGGGCGTCAGTTCGTTGTTGGCGACGAAGGTCATGTGCGGGGCCACGCCCACATCGCCGATGTCGTTCTCGATCACCCGGGCTTTGAAGGGGGCCGGTCGGCGGCTGGGTTCCCGGTCCCGCTCGCTCTTGCGGCGCAGGTCGACGATGGTGGCAAGGCCCAGGCCCGCCATCTTGCGCAGGTCGGCGTCCGTGGCCCGGGCATGGTGCGCCGAGCGGAACAGCACCCCCCGGGTCAGACGGGCCCCGTGGTGCGTCGCATAGTCCCCGTAGTCCCGGAAGTTGTCGACGCCTTCGAAGGCCAGGATCCGGCTCATGCGCGTGCCTCTTGTCCAGGGGTCATCATCGGAAGGGGGGCTCGTCAAAGGCGCGGAGCTTGCGGCTGTGCAGCCGCGCCCCTTCGTCGCGCAGCACGTCCACGGCGGCGATGCCGATCCGCAGGTGCTGGCTGATGGCCTGTTCGTAGAACTGGTTGGCCTGGCCGGGCAGCTTCAATTCCCCGTGCAGGGGCTTGTCAGAGACACACAGCAGCGTGCCGTAGGGCACCCGGAAGCGATAGCCCTGGGCGGCGATGGTGGCGCTTTCCATGTCGATGGCCACGGCCCGGGACTGGTTGAAGCGCAGCGCCGAGATGGTGTAGCGCAGCTCCCAGTTCCGGTCGTCGGTGGTGACGACGGTGCCGGTGCGCAGGCGCTTCTTCAGGGTGTCGCCGCTTTCCCCGGTCACCCGCTCAGCCGCCCGGGACAGGGCCAGCTGCACCTCGGCAATGGGCGGGATCGGGATTTCCGGCGGCAGGGCGTCGTCCAGCACGTGGTCGTCCCGCAGATAGGCGTGGGCCAGCACATAGTCACCGATGGTCTGGCTGGGGCGCAGGCCGCCGCAGTGGCCGATCATCATCCAGGCCTGGGGCCGCAGCACGGCCAGGTGGTCAGTGATGGTCTTGGCGTTGGAAGGGCCGACGCCGATGTTCACCAGGGTCACCCCCTGGCCGTCTTCCCGCATCAGGTGATAGGCGGGCATCTGGTGTCTGCGCCACGGTGCCTCGGCCACCAGACGCTCCGCATCCGGCGTGTCCCGGTCCACCAGCACCCCGCCGCAGCAGGACAGCCGGGTGTAGGGCCCGCCCCGGGCGATCTCGGCGATGCCCCAGCGCACGAACTCGTCCACATAGCGGTGATAGTTGGTGAACAGCACATAGGGCTGGGTGTGCTCCGCGGGGGCCCCCGTGTAGTGCTTCAGCCGGGCCAGGCTGAAGTCGATGCGCAGGGCGTCGAACAGGGCCAGGGGCTCCGCGTCCATCAGGGTTGGATCCCACACGCCGTCCGCCACCTCGTCGCCGATCTGGGACAGGTGGGTGGTGGGGAACCACCGGGCGAGATCGGCACTGGCGGCGCCCTGAAGGTCCAGCTCGACCGCCCCGTCCAGGACGTAGGGATAGGGAATCTCCACCTCCGAGGGGCCGACCTCCACGGTCACGGGGAAGTCCTGCATCAGCAACTGCAGCTGTTCCCGCAGATAGGCGCGGAACATGGCCGGCCGGGTCACGGTCACGGCATAGACGCCCGGATGACGCAGCAGCGCAAAGGCCCGGTGGGGCCGGGGGATGGCTCCGTCCTGCCGATAGGTGAGCCGCAGCTCGGGATAGGTGAAGGCCCCATCCAGCCGGGCATCCTGGTCCGGCGGTGTGCCGTGGCTCAGATACTGGTGCAGGGCGGTCCGCAGCCGATCCACGGCGGCGGCATAGGTGCGTTCGAGGGCATCGACGACGGCGTCGGGTGTGGTCAGTTCAGTCATGACGCAGTGTAGCGCCGGATCGCGGTCCCGGCGAGACGGGGCGCGGCGAATTTGCCCCGGTCCCGCGGGAATTCCGGTGACGGACCCTCTCGGCCTGTTCCTGGGCCTGTTCTGGGGCCTATTCCGGGGCCTATTCTGGGGCCTCGTCCGGCAGGCCGATCATGTGGAAGCCCGCATCCACATGGATCACCTCGCCGGTGGTGGAGCGGCCGAGTTCCGACAGCAGCCACAGGGCACAGCCGGCCACGCCCTCGACGGAGGTGTCCTCCTTCAGGGCGGAGAACTGGCGGCCCTGGGCGATCATCTTGCGGCCGTCCTGGATGCCGGCCAGGGACAGGGTGCGGATGGCACCTGCGGAGATGGCGTTCACCCGGATGCCCTTGGGCCCCAGGTCCCGGGCGATGTAGCGGGTCGCCGCTTCCAGTGCCGCCTTGCACACGCCCATGACGTTGTAGTTCGGGATCACCCGCTCCGACCCGAGATAGGTCAGGGTGATCATCGAGCCGCCATTGGGCATCAGCCTTTCCGCCCGGCGCGCCACGTCGACGAAGGAATAGGCGGAAATGTTCATGGAATTCAGGAAGTTCTCCCGCGTGGTATTGTCCACGAAGGAGCCGCGCAGCTCGTTCTTGTCGGAGAAGGCAATGGCGTGGACGATGAAGTCCAGGGTGCCGAATTCCTTTTCCAGGGTGGCGAAGGCCGCGTCCATGGAGGCGTCGTCGGTCACTTCCGCCGGCACGAACACCTTCACGCCGATGGATTCGCCCAGGGGACGGACCCGCTTCTCCATGGCCTCGATATAGCTGAAGGCGATCTCCGCCCCCTGCGCCGCCAGCTGGCTGGCGATGGCCCAGGCGATGGAATTGTGGTTGGCGACCCCCATGATGAGGCCCTTCTTGCCCTTCATCAGGTCGCCCTTGGGCAGGTTCATCTCTTCAGCCATAGCGGTTCTCTCTGAGGTCCTGGTGCAGCGATCAGTCGACGCGGCTCATGATCAGGCAGCCATTGGTGCCGCCGAAGCCGAAGCTGTTGGACATGACCGTGTCCAGCCGGGCGTTGGAAATCGTCTCGCGCACGATGTTCGCGCCTTCGAAGGCGGGGTCGAGATGGTCGATGTGCGCGCTCTTGGTGATGAAGCCCCCCTTCATCATCAGGAGGCAGTAGATCGCCTCCTGAACGCCGGCCGCGCCAAGGGAATGACCGGTCAGGGACTTGGTCGACGAGACCGGCGGCATGTCGGCCCCGAACACCTCGCGGATGGCACCGATCTCCTTCTCGTCCCCCACCGGCGTGCCGGTGCCGTGCGGGTTGAGGTAGTCGATCTTCCCCGGCTTGCGGCCGCCGAAGCCTTCCATGGCCAGCTTCATGCAGCGCACCGCGCCCTCGCCGGACGGGGCGACCATGTCGTGGCCGTCGGAATTGGCGGCATAGCCGGTGATCTCGGCATGGATGGTCGCGCCCCGGGCCCGGGCCCGGTCCAGATCCTCCAGCACCAGCATGCCCGCGCCACCGGCGATGACGAAGCCGTCCCGGTCCCGGTCATAGGCGCGGGAGGCCACGGACGGGGTGTCGTTGTATTTGGAGGACATGGCCCCCATGGCGTCGAACAGGTTGGACAGGGTCCAGTCCAGCTCTTCGCAGCCCCCGGCGAACATCACGTCCTGGCGGCCCAGCATGATCTGCTCCGCCGACGCGCCGATGCAGTGGGTGGAGGTCGCGCAGGCGGACGAGATGGAATAGTTGATGCCGCGGATCTTGAACCAGGTGGACAGCACCGCCGAGGGGCCCGAGCTCATTGCCTTGGGCACGGCGAAGGGCCCGATGCGCTTGGGGCCCTTCTCCCGGGTGATGTCCGCGGCCGCGACGATGGTGCGGGCCGACGGGCCGCCGGAGCCGACGATCAGGCCGATCCGCTCGTCCGAGATCTCCTCGGCGGTGAGGCCGGCATCGGCGATGGCCTGCTCCATGGCCACATGGGCATAGGCGGTGCCGTCGGCCAGGAAGCGCGACGCCCGGCGGTCGACGATCGCCTCCCAGTCCAGGGTGACCGGGGCATGCACCCGGCTGCGGAAGCCGAGATCGGTATATTCCTGTGACGCCACGATGCCGGAGCGGGACTCCCGCAGCGCGTCCGTCACCTCTTCCTTGGTGTTTCCGATGCTCGAGACAATTCCGATGCCGGTGATGGCGACACGACGCATGCGCTGGTCTTCCCTGGTTTATCTTCTTATGGGCGTCAGAGCAGATCCTTGGGATCGAACAGTCCGACGCGGAGATCCTTGGCGGTATAGATGGGCTTGCCGTCCGCTTCCATCACCGCATCGCCGATTCCCATCACCAGGCGACGATCGATCACCCGGGACATGTCGATCAGATAGGTGATCTTCTTGATCTTCGGGGTCACCTGGCCGGAGAACTTCACCTCCCCCGCATGCAGGGCGCGGCCCTTGCCCGGCTTGCCGGACCAGCCGAGGAAGAAGCCCACCAGCTGCCACATGGCGTCGAGGCCCAGGCTGCCCGGCATCACCGGATCGTTCAGGAAGTGGCACTGGAAGAACCACTGGTCCGGATGGATGTCGAGTTCGGCCTGGATGAAGCCCTTGCCGTGCTTGCCGCCCGTGGCGTTGATCTCGGTGATGCGGTCCATCATCAGCATCGGCGGCGCGGGCAGCTGGGCATTGCCGGGGCCGAACAGTTCGCCGCGGGCGCAGGCGAGCAGGTCTTCACGATCATAGCTGGATTTTTGAGCGGTCATTCCCGGAAACGGTTCCTGTCGGGGGGCTGGATCAGGGGTCGCGCGGCGTCGCGCGGGGCCCAGCCCGAAGGTTGTACCATGTGGGTTACAACAGAGCCTGCGTCGCCTCAACAGGCCAAGTTGGCGGGACGGGGTGCGGCGGGTCGGCCGCGCCCCTGTCCAGGCCCGTGTCTAGGGCTGTCTGCAGCCCTCGCCCAGGGGGAGCACCTCGGCCCCCCAGAGCTCGCTGCGGGGGGCCCAGCCGGAGGCCCGGTCGACAGTGACCTGGCACCAGTTGTCGACGCACTTCCCGAGCCCGGCAATGGCCCGGCTGGCGAGGACCGCCGTTACCCGGGCGTCCGCCGCCGGATGGTCGCGCAGGGACAGGGGGGTGGTGGCCGTGCGCATCACCGAATGGCCGCCTTCCAGCACCACCCGCTTGTGCACCCAGGCCAGCTGGCCGTCGGGATCCTTCACCCGGCGCCAGTCGGTGGTCTCCTCGAACACCTGCAGGGGCAGGCCCTTGTTGTGATAGACCCAGAGCAGCCGGTAGTCGTCCCCCGGGCCGCCGCGGGCATTGGCAGGGTCGTGCTTCAGCGCCACGAACCGCGGCACCGGCAGGCCCGACGGGGTCTCCCGACAGCCGGTGGCCGGCCGGGCATCCCCATGGCAGGCAGTCATCAGGGCGGCGCTCAGGAAAAGGGCAGCGATCCCCGCCGGTGCCTTTGGCCATTGGACTGTCGCCGGGCGTTTGCTAAGGAGACTGAAGCGTCGCGCGTCCGCGCGATGCCCACATCCCTGAGGCGTCGTCGCCCGCAGTCCCGAATTCTGATCGCCCATGGCACAAAAGCCCAAAGTCGTGGTGACGCGAAAGCTGCCGGATCCGGTCGAGACCCGGATGCGCGAGCTGTTCGACACCGAACTCAATCCGACCGACCGGGCGATGACGCCGGACGAGCTGGTCGAGGCGCTGCAGCGCGCCGACGTCCTCGTTCCGACGGTCACCGACCGAATCGACAGCCGCATTCTTTCGCGGGCAGGTCCGAACTTACGGTTAATTGCGAATTTCGGTGCCGGTGTCGACAATATCGACGTCGCCACGGCCAATGCCCGGGGGGTGACGGTCACCAACACCCCCGGCGTGCTGACCGAGGACACGGCCGACATGACCATGGCCCTGATCCTCGCCGCCGCCCGCCGGGTGGTGGAAGGGGCGCAGGTGGTGCAGACGGGCGGCTTCTCCGGCTGGTCCCCCACCTGGATGCTGGGGCGGCGGATCGCGGGCAAGCGGCTCGGCATCATCGGCATGGGCCGCATCGGCCAGGCTGTCGCCCGCCGGGCCAAGGCCTTCGGCCTGTCCATCCACTATCACAACCGCAAGCCCGTCTCCCCGCGGATCGCCGACGAGCTCGAGGCCACCTACTGGGAAAGCCTCGACCAGATGATGGCGCGCATGGACGTCATCAGCATCAACTGCCCGCATACGCCGGGGACCTTCCATCTGCTGTCGGCCCGGCGGCTGAAGCTGCTCCAGCCCCATGCCATCGTCGTGAACACCGCCCGGGGCGAGGTGATCGACGAGCCGGCCCTGGCCAACATGCTGGCAAGGGGCGAGATCGCCGGTGCCGGCCTCGACGTCTACGAGAACGAACCGGCCATCAATCCCAAGCTGCTGAAGCTGCCCAATGTGGTGCTTCTGCCGCACATGGGCTCGGCCACGGTGGAGAGCCGGATCGACATGGGCGAGAAGGTGATCATCAACATCAAGACCTTCATGGACGGGCATCGCCCGCCGGACCGGGTCATCCCGGCCATGCTCTAACCGCGGTCGGTCAGCCGGGGTTCGGGGTCCGCACGAATTCGGGCACCAGCTGGCCGAGGCGACGCAGGGTCTCGGCATCGTCCCGTGCCCAGGCGGTGGTGATCAGGGCCTCCACCGGACCCTTCAGGTCAGCCCAGTCCGCCGGGCGCTCATAGGCGGAGAACACGCCGTCCGCGTCGGTGCGGTGGACGGCCTCGTCCGCATAGAAGATTTCCTCGTACAGCTTCTCCCCCGGCCGCAGCCCGGTATAGGCGATGGCGATGTCCTTGTCCGGGCGAAGGCCATGCAGCAGGATCATCTGCCGGGCCAGATCGTCGATCCGCACGGGATCCCCCATGTCCAGAACGAACACGCCCCCGGTGCCGCTCTCGTCGGGGGGCAGGGCGGCGGCTTGCAGCACCAGGCTGGCGGCCTCCTGCACGGTCATGAAATAGCGGACCATCTGCGGGTCCGTCACGGTGATCGGCCCGCCCTCCACGATCTGCCGCTCGAACAGGGGCGCCACCGACCCGGTGGAACCCAGCACATTGCCGAAGCGGACAATGGCCGCCCGGGTGGTCGACCCGGCGCAGATGGCGCGGACGGTGCGCTCCGCCACCCGCTTGGTGGCCCCCATGACATTGGTGGGGTTCACGGCCTTGTCGGTGGAGATGAAGACGAACACCGCGGCATGGTCCCGGGCCAGCTCGGCGACGATCCGGGCCCCGGCGATGTTGGTCAGCACCGCCTCGGACGGATGGGTCTCCATCAGCGGCACGTGCTTCAGGGCCGCGGCATGCAGCACCACATCGGGCCGCACCGTGTCGAACAGCTGGGCCATGCGGACCCGATCACGGACATCGGCCAGTTCCGCCCGCCACACCGGCGGGGCCCCGGCCTCGCGCAGGGCCATGTCGATGGCGTAGAGATTGTATTCCGAGGCGTCGACCACCGCCACGGCGGCGGGGCCCAGCGCCAGCACCTGGCGGGTCAGCTCCGAG
>Ga0316218_1003512_pt1 | contig 12961 bp, 12 predicted proteins | sample TBH18003metaG_FD_203634 | JGI IMG/M metagenome (GOLD analysis project Ga0316218, IMG submission 203634) | Freshwater microbial communities from Trout Bog Lake, Wisconsin, USA - TBH18003 | ecosystem: Environmental > Aquatic > Freshwater > Lake > Hypolimnion/Profundal zone | place: USA: Wisconsin...
CGCACGGGCCAGCGCTTCATCCACACCACCGAGTTCGAACATGATGCGACCGGGCTTCACGACGGCGACCCAGAACTCAGGGTTACCCTTACCCGAACCCATGCGGGTTTCGGCGGGCTTCTGCGTAACGGGCTTGTCCGGGAAGACGCGGATCCAGACCTTTCCACCACGCTTCACGTGACGGGTCATGGCGATACGAGCCGCTTCAATCTGGCGCGCGGTGATCCAACCGGCCTCGAGGGCCTGGATACCGAAGTCACCAAAGTTGAGCTCAACGCCACCCTTAGCCATACCGGTCATACGACCGCGCTGCTGCTTACGGTGCTTTACCTTGCGGGGCATCAACATAATTACTCAGCGTCCTTTCGGAAGTGGGGCGTGTCGGTGTGGTCTTGCGCGGTCTTGCGCTCGATCTCTTCCTCCACGCTCAACTGCGCCTCAACTTCGGGCGCAGCCGCGATCAAGTCAACGGGAGCCACGTCAACCGTCGTGGTCTCTTCGGCGGCGTCACCGACGCGGCGACGACCACCACCGGCGCGCACGACACCCTTGGGGGCGGCGGCGGCCTGCGCGACGGGGACCGCGTCGCCAGCGGCCATGGCCGCTTCGCGAACGATCTTCTCGTCGTTGGTGAGCTGGTAGGGCAAGATGTCGCCCTTGTAGATCCAGACCTTCACACCGATGCGACCGGTCGAGGTACGCGCTTCACGGAAGCCGTAGTCGATGTCGGCGCGCAGCGTGTGCAGCGGCACACGGCCTTCACGGTAGGACTCGCGACGCGACATTTCCGCGCCACCGAGACGACCCGAGGCCTGGATGCGAACACCGAGGGCGCCGGCCTTCTGGACGGTCTGAATACCACGCTTCATCGCACGGCGGAAGGCCACGCGGCGCAGCAACTGGTCACAGATGCCCTGGGCGATCAGAGCAGCGTCGAGTTCGGGCTGCTTGATTTCCTGGATGTTCAACGAAATCTTGTTCTTCTGGCCGGTGATCTTCTCGAGGTCCTTCTTCAGACGCTCGGCTTCGGCACCACGACGACCGATGACGATACCGGGACGCGCCGTGTGGATGTCCACGCGGATGCGGTCCGAGTTGCGCTCGATCTCGATACGGCTCACGGCAGCGCTCTCGAGCTGCTTGGTGAGGTAGTCGCGAATCTTCCAGTCCTCGATAACGAGTTCCTTGTAGCCGCGCTCCTTAAACCAGCGTGACTTCCAGTCCGTCGTAATACCGAGACGGAAACCGTAGGGGTTTACCTTCTGACCCATTAGTTGGTCTCCTCCGTAGTTTCCTCGGCGACAACGTCAGCCTCGGTCGTTGCTTCAACCTCAACCGGCGCGTCGACGACCTCGGTCTCGACGACGTCAGTGGTGACCTCGTCGACCGGAGCCTCCACGGCCGCCTCGGCGGCCGCTTCGCGCTTGTTGACAGATGCCTGCTGGTCGGCCCGCTTGCGCGAGGAGGCCACGCGACGCGTACGTGACGCGGCGGCCTGGGCGCTACGAGCGGCCTTCAGAATTTCGAGACGGTCCTCGTCCATGCGAGAAACGATCACGGTGATGTGGCAAGAACGCTTGTTGATCTTGCCGGCACGGCCACGCGCACGGGGCGTGAAGCGCTTCATGGTGATGCCCTCGTCGGCGTAGGCGGCCGACACGTAGAGCTCGTCGGCCTGGAGGCCGTCGTTGTTCACGGCGTTGGCGACGGCCGAGGCGAGCACCTTGGCGATGACGTCAGCGGCCTCGCGGGTGGTGCCGGCGAGGATGTCGCGAGCGGTGTTCACGTCTTCACCACGGATGTTGTTCAACACCACGCGGGCCTTGGAGGCCGACATGTGGTAGCCGCGCAGCGTGGCGCGAGTACCGGGGCGTTCGTTGGTCTTAGGGCCCGTCATTAGCGCTTACCCGTCTTCTCTTGACCGGCGTGGAACTTGAAGGTGCGCGTTGGAGCGAACTCGCCAAGCTTGTGGCCGACCATGGACTCGTTGACAAAAACTGGCACGTGACGGCGACCGTCGTGTACCGCAAAGGTGTGACCGACCATGTCGGGGATCACCGTCGAGCGACGGCTCCAGGTCTTGATGACCTTCTTCTCGTTGGCCTCGTTCATCTTGTCGATCTTCTTTAAGAGATGCGAGTCGATGAAGGGACCCTTCTTCAAGCTGCGTGACATGTTCTACCTACCTCCGCGATCCGCGACCACGGCGACGACGAATAATGAGCGCGTCCGATGCCTTCGGCAGACGCGTACGACCTTCGGGCTGACCCCACGGCGACACCGGGTGACGACCACCCGAGGTCTTACCTTCACCACCACCGAGTGGGTGGTCGACCGGGTTCATCGCCACACCACGAGTCTGGGGGCGAACGCCCTTCCAGCGGTTGCGGCCGGCCTTACCGATCTTGATGAGTTCGTGCTCCGAGTTACCAATGGTGCCGAGCGTGGCGCGGCAGTCGATTGGCACACGGCGCATTTCCGTGGAGGGCAGACGCAGGGTGGCGAAACCGCCATCCTTCGCGACGAGCTGCACGGCCATACCGGCGCTGCGGCCCATCTTGCCGCCGCCACCGGGGCGCAGCTCCACGTTGTGCACGGTCGAACCGGTGGGGATGAAACGCATGGGCAAGGCGTTGCCCAAACGAATGTCCGCCTTGGGGCCCGACTCGACGACGTCGCCCACCTTCAGGCCGTTGGGGGCCAAGATGTAGCGCTTCTCGCCGTCGGCGTAGTGCAACAGCGCAATGCGGCAGGTGCGGTTCGGGTCGTACTCAATCGAGTGGACCTTGGCGGGCACGCCGTCCTTGTTGCGCTTGAAGTCAATGATGCGGTACTGCTGCTTGTGTCCACCACCGCGGTGACGCGAGGTCTTGCGGCCGTAGTTGTTACGACCACCCGACTTGGGCTTGGGGGCGAGCAGCGACTTTTCCGGCGTCGACTTGGTGATGTCGGCGAAGTCCGACACACTCTGGAAGCGGCGACCGGGGCTGGTGGGCTTACGGTGACGTAGGGCCATAATCGTTCCTAGTTCTCGAAGAGGTTGATCGAGTCGCCCTGCTTGAGGGTGACGATGGCACGCTTGGTCGACGAGCGCTGACCACGAACGCCGGTGCGGCGGTTCAGCGTGGTCTTGCCCTTGCGGTTCAGCGTGTTGACGTTGGTAACGGTCACGTTGAAGGCCTGCTCGACGGCGTTACGCACGTCGATCTTGGTGGCCTTGGGGTCAACGATGAAGACGTAGGTTCCCTGGTCCATCAGGCCGTAGCTCTTTTCCGAGACCACGGGACGGATGAGAACGCTCATAGCGTCGCGCATTAGTTGCTCTCCTTCGCAGTGAGGAGGGTCTCTTCGGTGAAGAGGACCCAGTCGGCGTCGAGAACGTCGTAGGCGTTCACTTCGCCCGCGTCGATGGTCTTGACGCTTTCGAGGTTGCGGAACGAGTGGAAGGCCACGGCGTCTTCGCGGCTCAAGACCACGAGGATCTTGCCGGACAGACCTAAGGCACCCAAAGCGCTGACGGCGTCCTTGGTCTTGGGGGCTTCCCACTTCGCGAAGCTGTCGACGAGGGCCACGCGGCTCTCGCTCGCGCGGTCCGAGAGGGCCGAGTAGAGCGCCAAGCGAATCATCTTCTTGGGGGTCTTCTGGTCGTACTTACGCGGCTTGGGTCCCAGGGCGATACCACCACCGGGGTAGTGCGGGGCGCGGATGGTTCCCTGACGAGCGCCACCGGTTCCCTTCTGGTTGAACGGCTTCTTACCACCACCGCTGACTTCCTTGCGGGTCTTGGTGGACTGGGTACCGGCGCGCTTGGCGGCGAGCTGGGCCTTGATGACCTGGTGCAGCACGGCCATGTTGGGCTCGATACCAAAGATGGTGGGCTCTAGGGCCACGGTGCCGAGGGACTTACCGTCCAACGACTTCTTTTCAACTGAACGCTGCTGGGGAGCAGGACGGTCCTTCTTAACGGGACCACGTAGCGTGAAGACGTCGCTCATCGCTTACCTCCGGCCTTCATGGGGTTCTTCACCGACGTGCGCAAGACAACCACGCCGCCGCGGGGGCCGGGCACGGCACCCTTGACGAGAACGAGGTTGCGCTCGACGTCAACGCCGATCACTTCGAGGTTGGTGGTGGTGACTTGACCGCCGCCGTAACGACCCGCCATCTTCGTGCCCTTAAAGACACGACCGGGGGTGGCGCAGGCGCCGATGGAACCAGGCGCACGGTGGTGCTTGTGGTTACCGTGCGCGGCGCCCTGACCGGAGAAGTTGTGGCGCTTCATGCCACCGGCAAAGCCCTTCCCCTTCGAGACGGCCGTCGCGTCGATCATTTCGCCCTTTTCGAAGGCGTCGACGAGAATTTCCTGGCCCACGGTGTACCCCGTGACGTCGTCGAGGCGCAGCTCAACGAGCTTCTTGCCGGGCTCCACGCCCGCCTTGTCGAAGTGGCCGAGTTCGGGCTTGGTCATGGTGCTGACGCGACGGGTTCCCCACGTCACCTGCACGGCCGAGTAGCCCTCCTTCTCGGGAGTCTTTACCTGGACGACGCGGGCGGGGCTGACCTTAACCACGGTCACGGGGATGGCGCGATTTTGGTCATCCCAGACCTGGGTCATACCCACCTTTTCGCCGACGATCGCTTTGGTCGCCACGTTTGCCTCTTTCTATCTTCCTGTACGTCGAATTGCCCGACATACAGACGCTCCGTACGGGAAATAAACCCGGACGGAGCGCTCGACTGGTTCGGCCTGGCGTTCCCAAAGGGCGACCAGGCACATCATTTGTTGCGTTCCCAATCCTCCGGAGAGGACAGGGCTTCCTACGTTACATCAAGCGGCCCCGCCAGCGCAAAAGCTGGCGGGGCCCCCTGAGGTACTTAGTTCTGACGGATCTTGATCTCGATGTCCACACCGGCGGGAAGGTCGAGACGCTGGAGCGAGTCGACGGTCTTTGCCGTGTGGTCAACGATGTCCAGCAAGCGCTTGTGCACTCGCATTTCGAAGTGCTCGCGGCTGTCCTTGTGCTTGTGCGGACCACGAACCACCGTGTAACGGTGCTTCTCGGTCGGCAGCGGCACAGGTCCCTGCACACGGGCGTTCGTCCGCTCGACCGTTTGCACGATCTTCGCGGTGGACTGGTCCAAGACGCCGTGGTCGAAGGCCTTCAGCCGGATGCGGATCATTTGGCGGTTGTCGGCCATGACCAGTCCTACTTAAGGATCTTGACGACGCGACCCGAACCCACGGTGCGGCCACCCTCGCGGATGGAGAAGGTCAAGCCCTCTTCCATAGCGATTGGCTTACCCAGGGTCACGGTCATTTCGGTGTTGTCACCAGGCATCACCATTTCGGTGCCCGCGGGCAGCTCGATGGTACCGGTAACGTCCGTCGTACGGAAGTAGAACTGCGGACGGTAGTTCGCGAAGAACGGCTTGTGACGGCCGCCTTCTTCCTTGGTCAACACGTAGACCGAGGCCTCGAACTGGGTGTGGGGGGTGATTGAGCCGGGCTTGCAAAGCACCTGACCGCGCTCAACTTCTTCCTTCTTCGTACCACGAAGCAGTGCACCAAGGTTGTCACCAGCCTGGCCCTCGTCGAGGAGCTTGCGGAACATTTCGATGCCGGTCACGGTCGTCTTCTGCGTGTCACGCAGACCAACGATCTCGACTTCGTCACCAACCTTGATGATGCCCTGCTCGACCTTACCGGTCACCACGGTGCCACGACCGGTGATGGACATCACGTCTTCAATCGACATGAGGAACGGCTTGTCGGTCGAACGCTGGGGTTCGGGGATGTAGGAGTCAACGGCTTCCATGAGCTCCATGATCTTGTCGCCCCACGCGGTGTCGCCCTCGAGGGCCTTCAGCGCGGAAACGCGAACGATCGGGGTGTCGTCACCGGGGAAGTCGTAGCTCGAGAGAAGTTCGCGAACTTCCATCTCGACGAGCTCGAGGAGCTCTTCGTCTTCCACCATGTCGGACTTGTTGAGGGCCACGACGATGTAGGGCACACCCACCTGGCGGGCGAGCAGCACGTGCTCACGCGTCTGGGGCATGGGACCGTCGGTGGCGGCCACGACCAAGATGGCACCGTCAACCTGGGCGGCACCGGTGATCATGTTCTTCACGTAGTCGGCGTGACCAGGCATGTCGACGTGCGCGTAGTGACGGTTAGGGGTCTCGTACTCAACGTGAGCAATCGAGATGGTAATACCGCGCTGACGCTCTTCGGGGGCCTTGTCGATCTGGTCGAAAGGCGTGAAGGCGGAACCGGGAACGCGGTCGGACAGGACCTTGGTGATGGCCGCGGTAAGAGTGGTCTTACCGTGGTCAATGTGTCCCATCGTTCCGATGTTTACGTGCGGCTTGCTGCGCTCGAACTTCTGCTTTGCCATTGTCGGGGACTTACTTTCTCTTAGTGACTCGCCCACTCTGGGCTCATCTGGTTTGTTTGGCCCTCCCCGACGACGGTTTGGACCGGATTGCGCTGGTTACCCAGCTTTTTCTTACGCGCCGGTGGCCTTGGCGACGATCTCCTTAGCGATCGCCTCAGGTACTTCTGCGTACGAATGGAACTGCATGGTGTACGTTGCTCGACCCTGGGTGCGAGAACGCAGGTCAGTAGCGTAGCCGAACATGTCCGCGAGTGGCACAAGTGCCCGGATTGCTTGGCTGTTGCCCTTCTGCTCCATGCCTTCGACGCGTCCACGGCGACTCGACAAGTCACCGATAACGTCGCCCATGTAGTCCTCCGGCGTCACTACTTCGACGGCCATGACGGGCTCTAAGAGCACCGGGCTGGCCTTACGAGCAGCTTCCTTAATTGCCATGGAACCGGCAATCTTGAACGCCATTTCGGAGGAGTCCACGTCGTGGTAGCTACCAAAGGTCAAACGGACTCGCAAGTCCACCATTGGGTACCCCGCGAGCACACCCGAGGTCAACGCTTCGGTAATACCGGCGTTGACGGGTCCGATGTACTCCTTGGGGATCACACCACCAGAGATTTCGTCGAGGAATTCGTAGCCGCCGCCGGGGCCGGTGGGCTCCACGGTGATGACGACGTGACCGTACTGACCCTTACCACCGGACTGACGGACGTACTTCATTTCGACCTTTTCAACGGTCTTACGAATCGTCTCGCGGTAGGCCACCTGCGGCTTACCAACGTTGGCGTCAACGGCGAATTCACGCAGCATGCGGTCCACGAGGACTTCCAGGTGCAACTCACCCATACCGGAGATAACGGTCTGGCCGGTCTCTTCGTCGGTGCGCACGCGGAAGGTGGGGTCTTCTTCAGACAAGGCGTAGAGGGCCTTGGACAACTTCTCCTGGTCGGCCTTGGTCTTGGGCTCCACGGCCACGTGAATAACGGGCTCGGGGAACTCGAGGGTCTCGAGCTGGATGGGGTTGTCGGGGTCCGAGAGGGTGTCACCCGTGTGGACCTGCTTGAGGCCCACCGCGGCGACGATGTCACCGGTGCGGATGGTGTCGATGTCTTCACGGTTGTTGGCGTGCATCAAGAGGAGGCGTCCGAGACGCTCCTTCTTGTTGCCCTCGGTCGTGTTGATGACGGTGTCACCCTTTTGCAAGGTGCCCGAGTACACGCGCAGGTAGGTCAACTTACCGACGTAGGGGTCGGTCATGATCTTGAAGGCCAGGGCCGAGAAGGGCTCTGCGTCGTCGGCCTTGCGCTCGATGACGTCTTCCTTACCCGGCTTGGTGCCCTGGGTGTTGGGAAGGTCGAGGGGCGAAGGCAAGAAGTCGACCACGGCGTCGAGCATGGGCTGGACACCCTTGTTCTTAAAGGCGGTGCCGTTAAGAATCGGCACGGCCTGACCGGTCAGGGTGCCGTTACGCAGGGCCTTACGAACGTCGAGGTGAGTAATTTCCTCTTCGCCGAGGACCTTCTCCATCAGTTCTTCGTCGAAGGTCGTCAAGACGTCGATCAGCTTCTCGCGGTACTCCGCGGCCTGGTCGGCGAACTCGGCGGGGATGTCGACGACTTCGAGCTTCTCGCCCTTGTCGTCGTGGTAGATCGTGGCCTTCATCGTGGTGAGGTCGATGATGCCCTTGTAGTCACCCTCGGCGCCGATGGGCAGCTGGATGACCGCGGGGGTGCAGTCCAAACGGTCGGCGATCATGTCGACGCAACGGAAGAAGTCCGCACCAATGCGGTCCATCTTGTTGACGAAGCAGATACGCGGCACGTTGTACTTGTTGGCCTGGCGCCACACCGTTTCGGTCTGGGGCTCCACACCGGCGACGGCGTCGAAGACGGCGACGGCGCCGTCGAGCACGCGCAGCGAGCGCTCTACTTCAACGGTGAAGTCCACGTGACCGGGGGTGTCGATGATGTTGATGCGGTGGCCGTTCCACTGACAGGTGGTCGCGGCCGAGGTGATGGTGATACCGCGCTCTTGTTCCTGGACCATCCAGTCCATGGTGGCGGCGCCTTCGTGTACTTCACCGATCTTGTAGTTCTTACCGGTGTAGAACAAGATGCGCTCAGTCGTCGTGGTCTTACCCGCGTCGATGTGCGCCATGATGCCAATGTTGCGAACCTTATCCAGGGGGAATTCGCGTGCGGTCATTAGGTCTAAAACTTTCTTTTACTTAGAAGCGGTAGTGCGCGAACGCCTTGTTGGATTCGGCCATCTTGGCCATGTCTTCGCGACGCTTGACGGCCGCGCCGACGCCGTTGCTGGCGTCGATGATCTCGTTCGCGAGACGCTCGGCCATGGTCTTCTCACGGCGCTTCTTCGCGAAGTCGGTCAGCCAGCGAATGGCCAACGTGGTGGCGCGACGAGGACGAACCTCAACGGGCACCTGGTAAGTCGAACCACCGACGCGACGGCTCTTCACTTCGAGCTCGGGGCGCACGTTTTCGAGGGCGCGCTTCAGCGCGGCGATGGGGTCGGCGCCAGTCTTGGCTTCGACCTGCTCGAGCGCGGTGTAGACAATGCGCTCGGCGATGGTGCGCTTGCCGCGCTCCAAGATCTTGTTGGTGATTTGGGTAACGAGCACCGACTTGTAGATCGGGTCGACGGGTACTTCACGACGAGTCGCGGGTCCTTTGCGTGACATTTACTTTTCCCTCTTTGCGCCGTAACGGCTGCGAGCCTGCTTGCGGTCACGAACACCCGAGGTGTCCAGTGCGCCGCGGATGATCTTGTAACGGACACCCGGAAGGTCCTTCACACGGCCACCACGCACGAGCACGATGGAGTGCTCCTGGAGGTTGTGGCCCACGCCGGGGATGTAGGCCGTAACCTCAACACCCGACGTCAGACGAACACGTGCGACCTTACGAAGGGCCGAGTTCGGCTTCTTCGGCGTGACGGTGTGCACGCGGGTGCACACGCCACGACGCTGCGGGGCGCCCTTCAGCGCCGGCGTCTTGGTCTTCGAAACTTTGTCCTGCCGGCCCTTTCGGACCAACTGTGCAATGGTGGGCACGCGGAACCTTCCTGTCAATACTTCGATGTAGTTGTGCGCAAATTCTCAGTGCGCACAGGGACTGTAAATCTTAGGACACGGGGCCCTGGTTAAGCAAGTGCGACGTCGGCACCCGCCAGGGGCACCGACGTCGCCACCGGCTTACAATGCTTCGCCGAGGCCCTCTTCAGGGTTCTGGGCGTCATCTTCGGGCAGGGCCGACTCGTCGTAGGTGGCGGTACCGATGTTCAAGAAGGCCGCCAGGTCTTCGTTCGAGCTGTCCGACGTGCTCGTTTCGCCCAACAATGAGGCCAAATCGAGGTCGTCGTCGGACACCTGCGCCCAAGCCGGCAAGAGCTCGGCGTCGGGCATGTCCAAGCGGAGATTGGCCTTGTTGTAGAACTCGAGGCCCGATCCCGCGGGGATCAACTTACCGATAATGATGTTTTCCTTGAGGCCGACGAGGTTGTCGCGCTTGCCCTCAATGGCGGCTTCGGTCAAGACGCGGGTCGTTTCCTGGAAGGAAGCGGCCGACAGCCACGAATCCGTCGCCAAGGAGGCCTTGGTAATACCCATCAACTGGGCACGACCGTCGGCAACTTCCTTGCCGGCGCCCTCAATCTTGTCGTTTTCGTCGTTGAACGTCTTCACGTCAACCATGGCCCCCGGCAGCCAATGCGAGTCACCGGCGTCCACAATCTGGACGCGGCGAGTCATCTGGCGCACGATGAGCTCAATGTGCTTGTCGTGAATGGATACACCCTGATCACGGTAGACATTTTGCACTTCTTCGACCAGGTACTGCTGGGTCTCACGGGTACCGCGGTACTTCATGATTTCCTTGGGGTCCAACGGACCGTCGTGCAGCGGCGTACCGACTTCGACTTCCTGGCCGTCCTCAACGAGGAGGTGGCGGGCGATCGAAATCGACTCTTCCTGGATTTCGCCCTCGTTGCCGACGACGGTGAGCTTGCGCTCACGGCCGACGAGCTCGACGCGGACGACACCAGCGTGCTGGGCCACCTTGGCGGCACCCTTCGGGGTACGGGCTTCGAAGAGCTCGACCACGCGGGGCAGACCGTGGGTGATGTCACTCTCGGTAACACCACCGGAGTGGAAGGTACGCATGGTCAGCTGGGTACCGGGCTCACCAATGGACTGGGCGGCGATGACACCAACGGCCTCACCGAGCTCGACGAGCTGGTGGGTCGCGAGCGACAGACCGTAACAGGCGGCACAAACACCCTGCAGCGCGTCACAGGTCAGCGTGGTGCGGACCCGAACGCGGGTAACGGCCGAGTCGTCGCGCAAGCGGTAGACGTCGTCCATCATCAACATGGTGCCGGCCGAAACGGTCGAGCCGTCCGACAGGGTCACGTCTTCGGCGACCACGCGGCCCCAGAGCTTGGTTTCGAGGTGCGCGCGCTGACCACGAGTGTCGGGCGCGACGTGCTCAATCCACATGCCACGTGAGGTGTTGCAGTCGTACTCCTTGACGATGAGTTCCTGGGCCACGTCGACGAGACGACGGGTTAGGTAGCCCGAGTCAGCGGTACGCAGCGCGGTGTCACCGAGACCCTTACGGGTACCGTGCGTCGAGATGAAGTACTCGAGGACCGAGAGGCCTTCGCGGAACGACGACTTAATCGGACGAGGAATCATTTCACCGCGCGGGTTGGACACGAGGCCCTTCATGGCGGCGATCTGACGAATCTGCTGGGAGTTACCACGAGCACCGGAGTCCACCATCATGCGAATCGGGTTCTCGAAGGCCGCGTTCATGGCACGGTCCGTCGCGTCACCGACTTCCTTGTTGGCGTTGGTCCAGATTTCGATTTCCTGCTGGCGACGCTCGTCGTCGACGATCACACCACGGCGGTAGTTCGTCTCGACCTTGGCGGCCTGCTCTTCGTACTTGTTCAAGATCGCGGCCTTCTCCGGCGTCGTCACGACGTCGTCGATGGAGATGGTCAGACCCGACTTCGTGGCGTAGCGGAAACCGAGGCTCTTAATCGCGTCGAGCGATTCGGCCACTTCCTGGCGCGTGAAGTCACCCGAGATAGCTTCGACGATCGAACCAATCGGCGTGGCGTTCTTGCCCACCAATTCGTTGACGAACTTAAAGCCGAAGGGCAACGCTTCGTTGAAGAACACGCGACCGGCGGTGGTGACGAGCTTGCGGCTCGCACCCTCGGGGGCGATGCCCGCCGACTCGAGACGAGCGTCGAGCGAGGAACCCTCGGTCGGACGAATCTCGATGGGCGTGCGCAACGTGATCTTCTTGTCCTCGAGCGCGTTCTGAATTTCGTACACGTGACGGAAGACCTTGGGGTTAGCCACTTCTTCGTCAGCGGGCAGCGTCAGGTAGTACGCACCAAACACCATGTCCTGCGCGGGCTCGGTGATGGGGCGACCGGTCGCGGGCGTGAAGATGTTGTTGGTCGAGAGCATCAAGATGCGCGCTTCGGCCTGGGCCTCGGCGGACAGCGGCACGTGCACGGCCATCTGGTCACCGTCGAAGTCCGCGTTGAACGCCTTACACACGAGCGGGTGGATCTGAATGGCCTTGCCATCGACGAGGATGGGTTCGAAGGCCTGGATACCCAGACGGTGCAGCGTAGGGGCGCGGTTCAACAGGACCGGGTGCTCACGAATGACTTCTTCCAAGACATCCCAGACGACCGTCTTACGACGCTCGACCATGCGCTTGGCGCTCTTGATGTTCTGGGCGACCTGGGTCTCGATCAAGCGCTTCATGACGAAGGGCTTGAAGAGTTCGAGGGCCATCATCTTGGGCAGACCACACTGGTGCAGCTTGAGCGTCGGGCCCACCACGATGACCGAACGGCCCGAGTAGTCCACGCGCTTACCCAACAAGTTCTGACGGAAGCGACCCTGCTTACCCTTCAACATGTCCGACAGCGACTTGAGCGGGCGACCGCTCTGGCCGGCGACGGGACGGCCACGACGGCCGTTGTCGAAGAGGGCGTCGACTGCTTCTTGCAGCATGCGCTTTTCGTTGTTGACGATGATGTCGGGCGCGCCGAGGTCCAACAAGCGCTTCAGGCGGTTGTTGCGGTTGATGACGCGACGGTACAAGTCGTTCAAGTCCGAGGTCGCGAAGCGGCCACCGTCGAGCTGCACCATTGGGCGCAGGTCCGGCGGGATCACCGGGACGGCTTCCAAGATCATCGCGCGCGGGTCGTTCAAACGGTGACCGTGTTCGTCACGACGGTTGAAGGACTGCACGATGGCGAGACGCTTCAAGAACTTGGCGTGACGCTGCGCGGAGAGGGGCTTGCGGCCATCCTTCGCGTCGATCATCTCGCGCATGACCTTTTCTTCTTCGTCGAGGTCCATGCGGTCAATCAGGCTCAGAATCGCGTCGGCGCCCATGCCACCTTCGAAGTAGTCCCCGTAGCGGAACTCCATCTCGCGGTAGAGCACTTCGTCTTCGATGATCTGACGGCTGTGCAGACCCTCAAAGGTGTCGAAGGCCTGCTTGGCGAGTTCGCGCTCCTCA
>Ga0316218_1003514_pt1 | contig 12953 bp, 9 predicted proteins | sample TBH18003metaG_FD_203634 | JGI IMG/M metagenome (GOLD analysis project Ga0316218, IMG submission 203634) | Freshwater microbial communities from Trout Bog Lake, Wisconsin, USA - TBH18003 | ecosystem: Environmental > Aquatic > Freshwater > Lake > Hypolimnion/Profundal zone | place: USA: Wisconsin...
TTTGAAAGACAAAAGCAGTTAGTTCTTTATCATTTTTTTAGGCCCTAATCATCAATTTTTGAGATGGTGTTCTCAGGGGGTCACATTGCTCTGGCGGAAGGGGATCAGTTTGTCTGGTATTTACACCATGCACACAATAAACGGGTACCTGCTCATTATCAGCCATAGCAGTAACCATTGCCGTTATCCAACCTGCGGGATATAGGGTGTCGCTATCACCGGTCAAAATATATTTCCCTTTCGCATGATGCATTCCGGCCGTACGGGCATGGCCAACACCCTGCTTGGTTTCCAATAAAACCTGTACCCCTAAACTCTCCAGCAGTTTTGCTGTACCATCAGTTGAGTTATTATCCACTACGATCAATTCTACAGGGAATTGAGTATTTGTATCTGCCAGTGAAAGCAGGGTATGCAGAATCCCTTCTTCTTCGTTCCATGCCGGAATTACGACACTGACCAGCGGAGATGGATTTGAAAATATCCTGAGTTTATTTTTTAAGGCCGTTAAATCAATTTCAGAATATTGACTAATCTGTAAAGGTTTTTCAAGAATTCGGGTAACCCATTTGGGTGGATGCAGGAAATTCATGCTAGTTAGCTTTTGGCTGATTCTTATCATAAAGTTACAGCTATTTAAAAGCATATCTTTGAAAATTATGGGCTGTTTTAGCCTTCATTTTACGTGTAAAAGCAATACATTTATATAGATGTAGTTTATCACCAACACCCCTGTTTATGAACTGGATAGCTTTACTGTTCTGGATATCAATTTTTATCATATTCTACGCTTTTCTGGGTTATGGAATATTACTATATATATTGGTGAGGCTGAAGCAATTTTTTACCAAAAAGATTGCTAAACGAACTGACTTTGAGCCGAATATTACCCTGATTATTCCCTGCTTTAATGAAGCAGATATCATGGAAAGCAAAATTGCCAATTGCCGGGAATTGGATTACCCGGTTGAAAAATTATCCCTGGTTTTTATTACCGATGGTTCAACTGATCATTTTGCAGAAGTATTGGGAAAACACAAGGATATTATTTTATTACATGATGAAAGACGTGGTGGCAAAACGGCTGCTGAAAACAGGTCCATGAAATTTGTAAAAACTCCCTTTGTTGTTTTTAGCGATGCCAATACCTATCTAAACCCCGAAGCCATTAGAAACATTGTAAGGCATTTTGCCGATGAAAATGTAGGGTGTGTATCTGGTGAAAAAAGAGTGATGACTGAAAAAACAGAAAGCGCCAGTGCTTCTGGTGAGGGCATCTATTGGAAATATGAATCCCTTCTGAAAAAATTAGACTCTGAATTATACAGTGCAGTGGGTGCAGCAGGAGAACTGGTGGCATTTCGTACTTCTTTATACCAAGATCTTCCGGAAGACACATTACTCGACGACTTTATGCAATCCATGCAAATGGCAGCTGCCGGATATAAAATTATTTATGAACCAGAAGCCTATGCTGCTGAAACTGCTTCTGTAAACGTAAAAGAAGAGATCAAAAGAAAAATAAGGATATCTGCGGGTGGATGGCAATCCATTCAAAGATTATCCCGGATATTACATTTTACCAAAACCCCTGTCTTGTATTTTCAATATATATCACACAGGGTATTGAGATGGACGGTAACTCCTTTTCTTTTAATCCTTACATTTCTTTTGAATATTCCATTAGCCACGGACAATGATATATTTTACCAATTGCTAATGGGAGCACAAGTTTTATTTTATCTTTCTGCCCTGGCGGGATATTTGCTTGAAGCAAAAAAAATCCGATTTAAAGCTTTGTTTGTTCCCTACTATTTTTGTGTAATGAATTATTCGGCTTTGGCTGGACTGAAAAGGTTTTTGTCCGGTATTCAAAAAGGCACCTGGGATAAAGCCCAAAGGAAAGCTATTTAGTAGCCTCTAAATCTTTTATTTTATCTTTTATCTGCGCGATTACTTTGGGTAAATAATCAGATACTTGTTTGAGCAATGCTTCCATTGCAGTTCCGGAGCTATGTTGAATTGCCAGTTTTTCAATTTCCCTTATTGCATTTTTAAGAGGCGTTATACTGAGGGTTTCAATAGAGGACACCATCGAATGTGCTACGGCCTTTATGGTATCCATATCCCCTTTCTGGTAAGCAAGATTAATTTTTATGGCAGAATCAGGTATCTGTTCAATAAACAGTTCAAGAATCTTAATCAGGAATTCATTGTCACCCCGACTAATCTCTTCCAGATAAGATAAATTATACAATGCAGCATTATTGATGATTTCTACAGGTTTTTGAAAATCTATAGTTTTGATATCTTTCCCAAGAGAAACCACACAAATGGAAACCAATTCGTTCTCTGTAAATGGCTTAGACAGATAATCATTCATCCCTTGCGCAAAATACTTTTCTTTTACCCCCTTTATTGCATTTGCTGTTAAGGCAATAATCGGTAAGCTATCGCTAATTTCTTCCCTGATAATTTTGGTGGCTTCTACCCCGTCCATCACGGGCATCTGAATATCCATAAGTACCAGGTCTACACTTTGTTTCCTGAGTGCTTCAACTGCTTCAATTCCATTGAGTGCCTCCAAAGTAATGGCCCCATAGTTATTTAAAATTGCAGTAGCCAGTAACCGATTCATCTGGTTATCGTCTACTACCAGTATTTTTTTATTGGCAAGAATCTGGGTATTAATATGTAACTCTTCACTTAAGGGAAGATCAGTAATCTTACCTTTCCGAAACAATAATTCAAATGATATCTGCGACCCTTTATTTTTTTCGCTGGTAATTTTGATTTCACCACCCATCAGGTTAACCAGTTCTTTAGAAATACTCAATCCCAAACCCGTACCCCCAAACCGCCTGGTTACTGATACATCTTCCTGTGTAAATTTTTCAAATATCCTATCAACAAACTCTTTATCCATACCAATACCCGTATCACTAACCGTAATCCGAATTCTTTGTGCCGATTCGGTATCACTTACACATTCACAGGAAATATCTACTCCTCCTTTATCGGTAAACTTAATGGCATTATTGATCAGGTTCAACAAAACCTGGTTAATTCTATAGGGATCTCCAATGAGTACAGGAGAAAAATACTTATTGATTAGTGATTTAGTAATACTGATTCCTTTCTCTTCGGCTTTATACAACATCACCTGCATAGCCTTGTCTATTACATCAGATATATCAAACCCAATTTCTTCCAGACTGAGTTTGCCGGCTTCAATTTTAGAGAAATCCAGAATATCATTGATAATGATCAATAGGTTTTCGGCGGCTTTACTGATTGTGTCATTGTAGAACTGCTGCTTTTCATCAAGACTGGTTTTAGCCAACTGGTGCGACATACCCAGGATTGCATTCATTGGGGTGCGTATCTCATGACTCATATTTGCAAGAAACTGATCTTTAGAACCTGTTAACTGTTCTGCCAGGTTTTTCGCTTTGATCAATTCTTCTTCTGCTTCCTTTCTCTCTGTAATATCAATACCAAAACCAATAATCATGGTCAATTCATCCTGATTATCATATACAGGGAACATTTTCCGTAAATGGGTAATCGTTCTCCCATTAGGGTCTTTCATGCTATCTTCCCATTCTATCGACTTGCGTGTAGTTTCTACTTTGAGAAAATGTTCTCTCCTTCTTTCTGCCACAGACATATCTCTGTTTCGATACGCACAATATTCAAAATCGTCCTTGCCAATAATGAATTTCCTGTATTCTTCATTACTGATTGCTCCGGGGTTCACAAACAGATAACGATGATTTTTATCGAAAACAGCTATATCTGTAGGAAGTTTATCCAGGATATTTTCGTAAAAAACTTTCTGTTTATCTAGTTTATCTGCTACTGATTTGCGTTCAGATATATCACTGATAAACCCGATAAAGAATTTATGTTCTTTAATTAAAATAGGTGAAATGCCCAACGCGATATCTATTTCAATATTATCTTTCCGAAGAGCACGCATCTCAATGGATCTGTTGAGTAAAGGCCCATCTCCGTTTTCCATGTAATGCTTAAACCCATGCTCATGTTCTTCCCGAAATCTAATGGGAATGATGGTGTCCTGGAGGTGTTTACCTACAATCTCATGTGAAGTCCAACCAAAAACAACTTCAGCCATATGATTCCACTGGGTAATCACGCCTTCCTCATTCATTACCACAACTGCATCAATCGTATTCTGGAAGATGCTATTGATCTGATCTTCACTATTTTTCAATGCAGCTTCTGACTCTTTTACCTGAATCAGTTTCATTCGCAATTCAAGTAATTTAATTACCTGCTTACCGAGTATATTAAGGGTAAGTAACTGGGTCTCATTCAAATTTCTGGGCTTATGATCGATTACACATAAAGTGCCTAAAACCAGCCCGGATTCTGTTTTTAGTGGCATGCCTGCATAAAACCCAACATGAGGGTCCCCGGTCACTAATGGATTGTCAAAGAATCGATCATCTTTAGACGTGTCCGGAACTACCATCATTGCATCCTGTGATAAAGCATGTGCACAGAATGAAACATCCCTTTCTGTCTGGGGTACGCTCAAACCAACTTTTGCTTTAAACCATTGACGATCGGAGTCAACTAATGAAATAAGAGAAATAGGTGTTTCGCAGATCTTCGAAGCAAGTTGTACAATTTCATTAAAATCATCTTCCGACTCAGTATCCAGAATCTGGTAACGCTTTAGGAGAGCTACCCGTTCTGACTCATTTTCGCCGATAACAGCTGATTTCATTTTACTAGTTTAGTCTTTGTCTTACTACCATTCATCGTATATAATTACAATACACAAAGATCGGTATATCTGTGTGCAAATTAGCATTTTACAGCAACCACATGAACTGTATTGTCTTTCAAAATAGTGATGACTCAGATTGCGGGCATTACTACCAATTATTAACAGAATAAATTGAAAAACAATTCACTAAAATTAACTATAAATGTAAATAAATTATATGTAAAAAGGGTTTTCTTCTGTTGGCCAGCTAAAGAATCTGTAGATATAAGCAGATTACCAGCCCTAAAATTAGCCCACCTGCTATTTTCTTATGAGTTTGATTGATAAAACTCTAAACTTATCAGGTTGCCGGGGATCGGCAATTCGTTCCAATAGGGATGAATTGACAAAGCTGCACCCATAGCAGATGCCTGTGATACCGTGGCAGCAAATACATTAATTTCCGGAAAAGCATTTGCAAGTAATTGCATATACACATGATTATGGGCAAAACCTCCATCAACAAATATCCTGTCAGTTTTCTGATCAGAAAGTACCAGGGAAACAGATCGCTTCTGTTGTTGCATAATATCAAATAGCAACTGATGATACGCTTCCTCATAACTTGTAAACTGATTCAGCTCTCTGTCTGCAAAAACAGAAGGGTATTTGCCCGTGATTACTGTAGCTATTTCCTGGGTTTTATCTATCCTGTTTATTAAGTCCGCTTCAAACACTACTTCGGTATAGTAGTTGTCGTCTTTGTGAAAATAATCGCCGAGCCTTTTCACCTGCTGCTCATGTTCATTTCCTGCAAAAAGCCGGGAAGCTTTTACGGGTTTCCCATCAAATGACATATAACATAAACAATCCTGTGCCAATTCTTCTTCTGTTAATGGAAGCGTATTAAATGGGTTCATACTAATACACCAGGTACCTGTTGATATTAATATAAACGGTATCGAAAATGTTTTCAGGTAAGGAATAAGTGCTGAAGAACTATCATGTAAGCCCTGTCCGATTTTTATCAGCCTGCCATCCCAGTCCAATTCAAGCACCTGTCCTATAGAAGCAAGAGGCGCCAGCTTTTCAATAATATCTTCTGCAAAAACCCAGTCATGGTAAGTCCCTTTCGTAAAATCCCATAACCCGGTATGACAACCAATACTGGTAATTTCAGAAACAGCTTTCCCAGACAGCAGGTAACTTATATACTGGGGCAAATGAACTGAATATTTTACGCGATCAAAAAGTGGTTGTTTTCGATGCTGTAGGTAATATAACAGCAATCCTGAATTTAGGTTACCTAATGCTGGCGAAGCTGTTATCAGAGAAAATGTTTTTTCTCCTCCATAGCAATCGTAAAAAGATTTGAGTAACTCTGGGGGATAGGGTTTCAGGTAATTATATATGGGAGTAACCAATTCCCCATTCTCTCCAATATTCACAAAACTTGCACCGTAGGCCGAAAAATTGATAGCTTTTATTTGAATGGAAGGGCAATCTTTTATTTCTGCAACTACTTCCTTTACCCAATCCGTTAGCTGTTTTATATTATCGCAAGGAAATCCGTCTTCATCACTAATTTCAGCAATCTGGATATTTGTTTCCAGCAAAATCTGGTATTGTTGATTGAAAAGAAAGAATTTTTTATTAGTCCTACCAATATCAAACACAGCTACGATACCTCCTTCCTCCTTTACAGATTGCAGCATTTCCTTAAACCCGTTTGCCGTATAGAGATGCATATTCACTAATTTTATAAACCCGTAGCCATTGTTTTCTCTCCCCTTTTCTTTATCAGGGTTTCCCTTATCTTTTGATCCCTGAATAATTGAAGCGGGGCTAAAGCTGCCCCATTCCTTAACCTGGCTTCCGCGATAATTGGCCTAACATCTGTACGGTAAGCCTGCTGAAGAATTTCCTGGGCTTTTACAGTATCATTATTCAATTGTGCTTCTTCTAATGCACTGGCATCAATCAATAATGCCTGAGTATAGGCTATCATAATAGCTTCCACACTTTGTAATAAATCTTCTAACGGGTCTTTCACATTATGTGATGCATCAATCATCCAACCCAAATCCTTTGCATGATTCATTTTCCGGTTATCCATTCCCTCTACCAACTCATGAAAAATCAGGAATAATTGGTACGGATCAATACTGCCAACCGTAAGGTCGTCATCTCCATATTTACTATCATTAAAATGAAAACCACCTAGTTTTTGTTCATTTAATAATAATGCCACAATCTGTTGAATATTGGCATTGGGAAGATGATGTCCCAAATCAACCAATGTGTAAGCTTTGTTGCCGAGCTTACTTGCATACAAATAAGACTGTCCCCAATCCCCCACTGTTGTCGAATAAAAATTAGGCTCATAGGCCTTATACTCTATAAACATTTTCCAATTAGTTGGTAACGCTGCATAAATTTCTGTAAGTCCTGCCAAAGTATTTTCAAATGCTCTCCTGAAATTTAATTGTCCTGGAAAACACGATCCATCAGCCAGCCATACCGTTAATGATTCAGACCCCAGCTCAACCCCATGTTTGATTACTTCTATATTATGCGCAATAGCCTGTTTACGAACAGCTGCATTTGCATGTTGTAGAGAACCGAATTTATAACTCAATGATTGTCCCGGCTGATCCTGAAAAGTATTGGAATTGACCGCATCAAACAACAATCCGTATTCTGCGGCCAGGGTTTTGATCTTGTTGGCATCAGATGGAATATCCCATGGAATATGCAGCGAAATAGCACCACTGGAATTGTTCAGTTGATGAAGTAACCCAATATCTTCAATTTTTTCTTCCAGACTTCTCGGCTCTCCTCCCCCACCAAAACGGCCAAACCTTGTGCCGCCCGTACCTAATGCCCAGGAAGGAATCGCTATCTGAAAGTTGATCAATTTGGCAAGTATTTCCTCAATACCCAGAATATTTTCTGAAACAAAAGCATAATTATGAATATGCTTTTTCAACAGTGGTTCATTATGTGCAGCAATCGCTATTTTGTCAATCAACATAATCTTTGATTTTTTACAGTCAGTCTATGGCAAAAAGAAAACTTCTTTTAAAGGTATACTAACCGGCGAATTGTCTTCATTGGTTTCCATAATATCTTTCATATAAGCCCACCATTTCTGCATAACAGGCTGCGAAGGCAGTTCATCCATTTTTGAAATATCTGTAACCTGCAAACTGCCAAATAAACCCAATGTTACCGGGTCCAGGAAAATTGCATATTCATGAATACCGGTATCTTTTAACAGCTTTTCTAACTCAGGCCATATTAATTCATGTCGTCGCTGGTACTCTTCTTCAAACCCCGGTTTCAATTGCATACGAAAAGCTACTCTTTGCATATATATCAGATAAGCCGTTTGTAAATGTTCCTATTTAAAAAAAATCCCACTCTTGTTGGTACAGTCTGTTTATCTCAGAAAAGCCGCCGCAACCCCTCCATCCACATTCAATACATTACCGGTAGATTTTTGTAATAGTCCACCCACAAAAGCAAAACAGGCATCAGCAACATCGGAAGGATAAATGATTTCATTCAGCAAAGTTCGTTTCGCATAATATTGAGGTAGTTCCTCTACGGTAATGTTATACGCTTTGGCCCTGCCCTCAGCCCATGCTCCTTCCCATATTTTACTTTCGCTAATCACGGCATCCGGGTTTACTGCATTTACCCGAATTTTGTCTTTTCCCAATTCCGCAGCATTTAACCTGCTTAAATGTAACTGAGCCGCTTTAGCTGAACCGTATCCGGCATTATTAGGTCCGCTTACCAATGCATTTTTGCTGACGATATTCAATACATCTCCCCCCATATCCTGTTTACGCATAATAGCAACCCCTTCCTGTGTAACCATAAATTGTCCTTTTACTAAAATATCATATAATAGATCCCAATCCTTTTCTGTATGTTCTTCAATCGGTTTTGAAATAGAAATTCCCGCACAGTTTACCACAATATCAATTCCTCCGAAATAAAGAGAAGCGGCTGCATAAGCCGCCTGGATATCTTTTTTAGCAGTAACATCAATTAATACCGTGGTAAACACATCCGCCCCATATTGCTTTTGAAACTCGATTTTTGCCGTTGCAAGTCGGTCGGCATCATTATCATTTACCACAATACAAGCCCCTTCATTCGCAAATCGTTTAGCTATCGCTTTACCAATCCCTCCTGCACTACCCGTAACCAGGGCAATTCTTCCGGATAATGGTTTGGGTTTTGGCATCCTTTGTAGTTTTGCCTCTTCCAACAACCAGTATTCAATATTAAATGCTTCCTGTCGGGGTAATGAAGTATAGGCTGAAATAGCTTCAGCACCCCGCATCACATTAATCGCATTGGTATAAAATTCTGCCGCTACCCTGGCAGTTTGCTTATTAGCTGCAAAAGTAAACATACCAACTCCCGGATATAAAATCACCACCGGGTTTGCATCACGCATCGCCGGGCTATTTGCATGTTTACATTGCTGGTAATATTCGGTATACATTTCCCGATATTGTACAAATAGCTGAGTCAGGTTTCCCTTGATCGTATCAATATTAGTAAGATCTGCATCGGGAGGCAGATTCAAAACCAAGGGACTGATTTTTGTTCTGAGAAAATGATCCGGGCAGGAAGTGCCCATTGGGGCCAGTCTTTCCAAGTCATTTGAATTAATAAATTGCAAAACGTGATCATCATCTGTGAAATGCCCAATCATTTTCTTTTCAGAAGAGCAGAAACCTCGTAATACCGGTGCCAATGCCGAAGCCTGTGCTAACCGCTTTTCTTTGGGCAATGCGGCTATTTTTTCTCCACCAAATACCCTCTTTTTTGCAACATTACTTTCAACATAGTCAGCACATATCTCAATGATATCAAGTGTATTCAAATAACTTTCGTAAGCAGTATCGCCCCATGTAAACAATCCATGTGATCCCAACATGATTCCACGGATGCCCGGATTCTGATCCAAACAATTCTTCAATTGCAATCCCAGGTCAAAGCCCGGTCTTTGCCAGTCAACCCACCCGATACTCCCCCCGAATAATTCTTCCGTTATTTTCTTCCCATCCTTCGCTGCAGCAATAGCAATGGCTGCGTCCGGATGAAGATGATCAATATGTTTGAAAGGAAGAAATCCATGCAAAGGAGTATCAATAGATGGCGCTTTAGAATCCAGATCATAAATACAATGATTAAACAAAGCCACCATTTCATCTTCATGCTCAATGCCTTTGTAAACAGCAGTAAGACTATGCAACCTGTCAACATACAAAGCCGCAAGACCATTGGCTTGTAAAGTGCCCAAATCACCTCCACTTCCCTTTACCCACATCACTTCCGTTTGTTTACCAGTAAGCGGATCAACTGCCATTAGTTTACAGGATGTATTTCCACCGCCATAATTGGTTAATCGCAGATCAGCACCTAATAAATTGGAACGATAGATCAATAATGCTACCTCATCTCCAGCCAAAGAAGCTGCTTTTTCATCATCCCATAAATAACTGACATGTTGATATTTCTCTCTTTTGATGCGCATATTTTTTGTTTACATTTTTGTTTTAAGCCATTGGCTATTAGCTGTGGGCTTTTGGCAGTTGGTTGTTGATTGATTTGTGTAGCAATATATAAATTTCACTTAGGCCATTTTCTCAATAGCCAATGGCCAACAGCTAATCGCCAACTACTTACCTCCCAATCGAATTCCCATAACCTACTATCATCACAGAAGCAACAATAGTAAGTATTCCCACAGTAATGGTTGTTTTTGTTTTACTGCTTACCCCTTTCCATTCTTTCAATACCATACCCCATACATTGGAAACAAGGATGATAAATGCCATATGCAGTATCCATGAGCTTGCTCCGTTACCCATTTTACTTTCCCCCATTCCATAAAAAAAGAACTGAAGAAACCAGGTAGTACCGGCCAGTGCAGCAAACAGGTAATTTCCTTTTAAAGGAGTTTTCTGATTGGTATAATCCCCATAACTTTTATTGCGGATATTCAATAGTATACACCATATAAAATTAGTAGTAAGTCCACCCCAAAGCAGCACTACATAAGTTACATTATTACTAAAAAGAAAATTACCCTGCCCGGGATTAGCCAATTGCCAGGTATGATTTGCCACTTCAGCCATAGGTTTTCCTGCTTCGATCCCAAAATTAAAACAAGCGCTAAGGATACCGGAGATGGTTGCTACAATCAATCCTTTCACCAGATTGAATTCTTTAACAGATTCCTTCTTTTTTTCCTCTGGCAGTTCTTTTTCTTTCAAGATACCCGCGCGACCGCAGATAAATATTCCGATCAAACAAACCAGTACACCCAATAAAACCATTCTCCCCCCTTCACTATTTACCATCTGCATAAAACTTACTTTCCCTTCATGCGGATTAAAATTATAATAAACAGATGGAATCAATGCACCGAATACAGCGCAATACCCAAGTATAACCGAATTACCCATCGACATGCCCAAGAATCTGACACCTAAACCGTAGGTCAATCCACCAATACCCCAAAGAACACCTAAACAATAAGTCCACCAAATCACCTGCCCATCAGTTTGCCTGATAATTTCTGCGAAATGTGGAATAGTCAGGTAAGCCGCCAAGGGAGGTACAATCAACCAGGAAAATATTCCCCCAATCAACCAATAACTTTCCCAATGCCAGTCTTTAACTTTTTTAAATGGCATATAAAAACTTCCCGAAGCAAACCCACCAATAAAATGAAAAATAACCCCAAGAATAACTCCCATAAATAAGTTTTAGAATAGTTACCTAATAAGCAATCAAGGAAATAAATCTGCCGGTCAATCTAAACTCCCTTTCACATTTTCATCCAGTATACTCGGATGAATTTTCAAATTTTCAAATTGCCACATTGTCACATTGTTCTATTGTTATATGCTATCTCAACTTATTTTATAGTCAATCCTCTAATCAACTCCACCTCATCCTTCCTATAAGGCGATCCGTCTTTCCAGAATATATCATGAAACCATTCAATGGGTTGTCCGCCATCTTTCATAGGGGTACTCCATGCGTAAATAGTATTGGTTTTTCCGTTTACAAAACCCCAGTTGATGGCGCCTACATTTTCTTTTTGGAGAATGGGAAGTATATTGGAGAACCGGCTATTACGCAATCGGGCCATATATTCTGTACAAATTAATGGCCTACCAAATGATTTTAATACCTGGATTACCCTAAGGTGTTCTGCAGGTTCGTCGTAATTATGATAGGTAATGATATCAGAATTTGCTATCTGGAAAGCATTTAATTTTTCAAAACTCCAATCCCATAACCCAATACTGATGGGCTGATCCGGATTCACTGCTCGTGCCCATTCCACAATTTTCTCCAGTAAGGAAAGTGTTGAATCTTTTTTACTGCTATTACCTGGTTCATTATATAAATCCCATAGCAGAATACGCTTATCATGCGCAAAACTCGTCATCACATCCTTTACATACTTTTCCAATTCTGGAAATAGAGTTACATCATTAGATGTGGGCTGACCAGGATCCTGCACCCAGCCTGAATTATGAATACCTGTTTTCGGCTCAGGTTGCTTGCCGATTTTTGGGGTAGTATTCCAACAATCATCGAAGAAAACGAATAAAGGCTCTATCTTATGCTTTTCTGCAATCCTCAGAAACTGATCCACTCTTTTCTTAAACCCCTGTGGATCTTGCTTCCAGGCCAGACTATGCAAGAAAACACGCATCGTGTTCATACCTATATTTTCTGCCCAGCCCAATTCTTTGTCAATCGTCACCGGATCAAAAGTATCAGCCTGCCACATTTCTAACTGGTTAATAGCTGTAGCCGGAATATAATCGGCCCCTACCAACCATTTGTGCTTCGCATACCACGCGTTGGCCTTTTCAATACTCCAAACCTGTCCTTTGGATTGCGCCTGTAAAGATTGGGCAGCAAATAGGAAAACTATCAGCAACCAAAAAATTCTTACCTCTCTAATAACCTTCATCTTTTTGTAGTTTAGTTCCCAACTGTGCCTTGGTGCCTTGGTGTGAGATTTTATTGCACACCAGGGCACAAAGGCACGGTTTTAGTTAGTTAATATTTTTTTCAATCTTCCAAGTGCTTCTATATAATAATAATCCGCATAGGTTAACGGCATATCCACTTCTGAATTGCCCGGCAAACTCCCAACACTATG
>Ga0316218_1003518_pt1 | contig 12934 bp, 21 predicted proteins | sample TBH18003metaG_FD_203634 | JGI IMG/M metagenome (GOLD analysis project Ga0316218, IMG submission 203634) | Freshwater microbial communities from Trout Bog Lake, Wisconsin, USA - TBH18003 | ecosystem: Environmental > Aquatic > Freshwater > Lake > Hypolimnion/Profundal zone | place: USA: Wisconsin...
CGGCTTGGTGAGACAAGTGGATGGGCGGCCAACCCCACCAAGGTGGAGGTCTCGGGTTCGAACAGTGTGGTAATTTTGACATGAAATTGCGATACCCTTGGGAGACCCACTCATCAATCATGGCGTTACAATACACCGCAAGAAAACAGGTGTGCCCTTTCCACATCTGGGTCGCAGGGTGGTTGATCCAGCCTTTGGAAGGGGGACCTTCGGTCCCGTCGGGAAGGAACTTCCCTCGCCCTGTCAAAGCCAGCCAAATCTGGTATGCCTCACAGCGCTGCTTCCCTAAACGACGGTAGTCTAGTGCTTTCGCGCACAGCACAACGTCAGCAAAGGGGACGAAGGTGATCATCGGTTCAGTCGAGTTTCCAATAAACTCCTCCTGGCACCGACACTACACGAATGTTTTCGCATAACACTGAGGGGCTATGTGTCCTGGCCGTCCGCACCGAAAGCACACGACTTTTTGAGGCGGAGCATCAACCTCTGTACGGGCAAAGCAGTCCTTGGCCCAGTGACCCGCCCGTCCACATCGCATACACCTGTCAGAGGCTCCACGCAGTTCCCGAGTGATTGCATCCACGTCTTCTTGATACAATTCTATTTCAGAATATGATCCCCCTCTCACATTTTCAATTCCAAATTTGCTCATATATTCCTTGGTCACAGCATCTTCTATGAATGGGGACTGGTTCTCTCGAACCTCGAGGACACTTATGGGTGGGTGGAGACGTGTCCATGCACACCCTTGACCATTGACGTGAGACTGAAGACGAGCCTGGACATTCTGAGACTTGCCGACATAGTACTTCCCATGTTTCAATTTAAGAACGTAAATATGTGTGTTCATTGACTTGCGTTATACGACTCGATAGCCTTTAAGAAACCTCGCCCGTCGGGCTTGTAATACTCGTGCTTCCAGATGCGCTGGACGGCTATGATCTTGTCCTCGTCACGCTCGAGGGACCCGTCAGCACGGAGGAACACGTTTTCACCCACGGGGTTGGGGCGGCTCTTTTTAAGGATTTTACCTAGTTCATAGTCCTTTTCGCTTTCAAAAACAGCCTTGGGCATATCCAGTCCAAACGTAGATTGGGCGACCGTCGGTTGTTTGTCCTATATGCTCAACGACACCAGACTCTAAGTCGCGAACGAATTCAAGGTACGAAAGCTGGTTGCTTGGTCTATTGATACGTTCAAGACACAGGGTACACTTGCACATCTGTTCTAATTTTAGAACAAAATTGGGAAGGCTTAGGGAGGAGAGCACACGTTTTCTCCATGTACGAGTTTATCGTAGGCTTTGTTTTTGGGTTTGGATCAGCGTGGATTCGAAAGTCAAAAAAGCGTGATGCGGCGTGTCAGGTCGAGCCCCCTCCTCCGTCCAAACCTGTTGCGATTCCCACGCGAAAACTCGTAGGAATACCTGAACTCGCACATTTTTGGGACTAGTTTGGGTCCCACAAGGGCTTGGGGGTGGCCCCGGCGTACCGGCTGGCACCCCACGCCACACACAGTATAGCCAAAAGACCAAGGACGTCTACGAGACGTATTTGGTCTTTATCGGAACGCAAGACGAGATACAAGGACATGAGGAGTATCCCGACCACGGTGGCGATCATCTATTGTATTTCAGGTTTATTTTTCAAGCCTCCTTCTTTGTGAGGCGCTTGGCCGCGAGCGTGTCCGTGTAGAAGATCTTCGCCTCCTGAAAACAGGTTGTGAACCCATCACACTCAAAGGTCCACATGTTCTTGGTCGGATCTGGGCGGTTAAGACGGGGGTTGATGGGCAAAGGGACAAAGGTCGCAAACACAATCTTGAAAAGAGTCCAATACATTGGGTATTACACTCGCATATTCTCTAAGTCCATGGAGAGACTCTCAAAGTCGCGGATGAGCCGGCGGCGACACGCCGGGTGGTTTGGATCGGACGCACACCGCCGCCAGGACCGCTGAATTACCTCTATACGGTGCTGATTCTCCACGAGGACTTGCTCGATACGCGGGAGCCATGAGCGAACAAACATGACGAGAAAGTTCTCGAGGATCCGTTCGAGAAACCTGTCCGCCTCCGGGGGTCTTGGAACATCGAGGGCCATCATGATCGTATCCTTGAGTATGTCCCGACTTGCGCACAGAACAAGAATGACGTCCCCGATCCCATACCACCTACGAATGTGAAACATAAAAGCCTCCTCTATGGCTGTTCGGATCTCGTAGGTCGTGTCGGGGCACTGTCGTCCCATAGCTTGCCAAGACGCATGGTTCACTTCGTGAAAGCACGCGCGGCTCAAATTGATACCGAGATCATCAAGCAGCTCGTCCAGCTGTGCGCGCACTCCGACGTAGCGGGGCTGCTTGCGTGGCGCGTCCATTGTTGTTACGTGGTCTCTTTACACTAGGGCTCCGTTTGGGAGAGGCGGAACACGTTTTCTTGGCCAGGTTCCGAATGAGGTTCTGAGCACTATTTGTATTGAGCCCCGCCTTTTTAAGGTTTTCCTGTATCTTTTGGCGCATCTTGTTTGTTGGTTCGCCGTGATAAAAGCTACACGTACCGCGGGCCAAGAGGTTCTGTAGGTTGGCGGGTATCTGTGGAACAAGAATTTCAAACGTATATTCGGGCTTTGAGTTCCGCAAAGCATTCTTGACGAGACGTATGTAATTATTGGAACTCATGTACTTGCTCGTCTTGGTCACGAGGTTCCGTGTGTATGTCCCACTTTCCAGGTTGAAAAGGACCTCCGACCCTTTCTTGGACAACTCACCAGCGGCAACTATGATCCTATTTTTGTTCGAAATTGGGAGTTGAAAGTGTCTTGAACCCGATTCGAGTTTATTGAGTACTCTCACAAAGGATTTGTGGTACCTGTTTGTGACGGGATTGTACTCTATGAGGTACAGATACGCCCCATCGGGGAGGCTCGTGACACTGGTGTTCCGGTACGTTCGGTTCTGGGCCAGATTTGCACGCGTCTGCCCGTAATAGATCTTGGGCCAGTGACTCGGTATCCCCGACACGTGGTTTGGCTTGATGATCTTTTGGACGCGGTTTATGACGGATCCTCTATTGACGACGGGCCAGGGACGGTTTGGGACGCCGAAGAGACGCTTGACATTGATTGTTGGGTCCATTCCTATCATTACACGAGGTTTTTGGTCCGGGCCCATGGGCCCGTCACTCCTCCATCTCATCATACCGCGGCCCGTCCGTCTGGGACCCCCCCTCTTCCCCTCCATGCTCCCATAGCTCCTCCTCGTCCAACTCGTCCGAAATATGCATAGCCACCCGGGAGTACTCTGCAATCTTGGTATTGGCCCACGCGTTATACGCGGAATATACGGAGCTCGTCGGGTCAAAGGGGTTGTCCGTATGACGGATTTCGCGCTCAGCCTTTTCAAAGTTGTCGCGCTCCTCCACCAAGTCGTCCATCGTGTCTTGGTGGTTAGCCAGTCGCTTTTGCCAGGGGAGGTCATGGTACGCGCGGTGAGCGTCCTCGGCAATCTGGTCGGGCCAATTCAACGCCAACGCGAGTTGTTCGGCGGAAGCATTGCGCTCGATCCACCCGACCATCCACAGGTACATGGAAGGGGTCACGAGCCCGCGCTCGACCTTTTCGAAGAGTGAGTACGTGAGAGGGAACTCCTGGTCACCCATGGAGACGCACATAAGTCGGCGTTCGGGAGACCACGAGACCTTAGCCATTTTTTCGTCTTTGGTTTTGTGAGCGCGCAAGGCCTTTAGGCCGGGGAGGACACGGTTTTTCAAACAGACCCGCAGGGTCTGCGCCCGGGGGATCGAAAGCCGAGGGGACGCTTACGCGTCCGCCGCGCCCTCCTCCTCCTTCTTGGTCAGCATACCAAGAGTCAGCTTATACGCGTTTGCAGCAGCCGCCTTGTCTGGGACCTGGTCTGGCATAGTTTCCTTGATCGCATCGAAAAACGCCTTGTACAGAGGGGTGTCCTCAATTTCCGCCTTGAGCTCGGCGGTCGCGTCCTTCAGGTCAGCCTTGAGGCTGGACACACGGTCAATCGCCTTCTGGAGAGCCTTGGAGGGTGCCATTTGTTACTTGACAAGGCGCCCAAGTTTTTATCTGATGTTAGAGTAGAATGAGTAATATTAGTTCACTTGTGAAACGGCACGTCATCTTTGAACCTCGTGGCAAAAAGCAGGTGTCTATATCCATAGAAGGTCGAAAAATGAGTATTCAAAATATAGGACGTACGTCTCTGGCTCGTAAACATGTTGGGTTTGCAGCGGCAGTGAAAAGACAAGTAAACAGGTACAGGGCGAATCTTCCGTTAATATCAGACCCAAAGAAAGCAGCTAAAGCTATATTCAAGTCTGTTGTTAAAGATGGTGAAAATCCATCCGAGGAACAGTTTGACGAAAATGAAGAGGAAGATAACGCTCTTCTGAGTTTTTTGCCTCGAAAAATTCAATCAGAATTTAAAAGGCGGTGGAGAGATCTTGCGTCAAAGCAAGTGTATAACGGTGCGTTTCTCGAGTTTCAGGGTATGCGATTCGCAAACAGCTCAGCCAGAGTCTATGATGCTGAGAGAAATCCAACAGAAGATGGAAAGGCGGTGTTTAGGCACATCACTGATCCAGTGCCTGCTGGACTTGAACGCGTGTATCTCAAGTGTCGGTTCTCCCTTTCTGACGTGAATAATGATTCCGATCCTGTAAGCGGTCCCGGTTCACCCATGTGGAAAAACCTCGAAGGAAAGGGGGCCCGCCATGTAGAACCAGATGTTATAGTGCGTTCTAAAAATTTGATACGTATTTTTGAACTCAAAATGGGTCAGGGGAAAAAGGAATCGGGGACGCACCCAAAAGAGTGTCATCAGCTCATGCGATGCAAACGCCTCTTTGAAAATTGGGCGGCCGAAGAAGGTATAGATCTTCCTGAAATAAGACTTTACTTTGTTGGGTGGGCAGCGCCCACGAATGAAGCGGTCGTGTTTGACGCGAGTCCATATATGTCTAATAATTACCATGTTCACAAACTCAACTCTGAAGGAATGGCGAAAATTACAAAAATAAATGCAAAACTCGTCACAGCAATCGTTCATGAACTCGATAGGAAACGTATAATAGCTTACAACAGGCTCGTTGAGCAATTTGTAAAGCCATATGGAAAGTACTACGAAGAATATAGAAAGTCGGTGAATGAAAGTAAAGCATATATTGCGTCTGTAAAAAACAAGTATGGTGAAGCGATAAACGCGCCTATTCGTACTCTTCCTATTAAGGGGGCCGGACGGGGCGGTGCCGGCGGCGAAAACCAAAGAAAGAGGGCACGAAACGTTATGAAAAATAATTCCAATAACGAAGGAACAACAAACACGACACGAGTGAGACGGATTCAGTATAATCTTTCTAAATTTGGACTTGACCCCGGAGAAGTTCAGAGTACTATGCGAAGTGTTAAAGCGGCAATGGAAAGTCGCACAAAAAAGGCACGTACAGTTGTTCGAAACGACCCGGAAGTGAAGCGGTTAGAGGCTCAACTTGCAGAGGTCCGTAAACAAAACTCTCAGTCTAATAATAATGTCGGACTCGGGTTTTAAACGCCTCGTCCAGAGCGTGAAAAAGACTGTTATTGCTGATCTTAAGCACAAGATTCGGGAAGAAAAGCTAAGGTACGTCAAGATAAACAAACTCAAGGCACTCCCACGGATAAACACCGTCTATGTAAATGCCAACTATATAAACCCAGTGACTCTCTCAAAGGTTCCCACGGGTCTCACAGTTTACGAAGTGAAAGACCCACGGACCGGACGCGTGGATTATTACGACAAGGCGACATTCTGGAATCTGGTACGTCGCAAGTCAAAGACCGTCAAGAACAACTTTAACCTTTTGACGAAACGCAAGAATGTCGTGCTATCCAACCCAGTGACACGGTCGAACGTTCGAGCCAAGAATGTAAAGAGAGTCCAGGTCAAATATAGGTCGAGTCCCGCTTCAGCAGCCAAAAAGATTCAGAAGGCTGTTCGCAAACACATCAGCAAAAAACGGAAGCGCGAAACGGGACGCGCAGGTTCCCAACGCGTTTCCAAGTAAAGGACTAATTTGTATGTAAAATTAGGAATGGACCCCTACGAGGCTCTTGGAGTTTCGAAGGGTGCTTCGGACGAGGAGATTAAAAAAGCATATCGTAAGTTGGCCATCAAGCATCATCCTGATAAGGGTGGGAACCCAGAAGAGTTCAAAAAGGTTCAAGGTGCTTACGATATTCTTTCCGATGCTGAAAAGCGTCATAACTTTGATAGGTTCGGGTCAGCCGAAGGACCACAACAGGGTGGGTTCCCAGGCGGGTTCCCACCCGACTTGTTCGCCCAAATGTTTGGAGGTGGGGGCGGAGGAGGAGGGTTCGGGTTCCCGGGCCAAGGCCCTCGTGGACCTCCGAGACGATCCAATTTTGATCATGAATTGAGGATCTCTTTTGAAGAGTCGTATAGGGGAACAACACGGAACATGCGTATTACACTCGACAAGACCTGTTTCAATTGTAAGAAAAAGTGTCCCCAGTGCCATGGTCGTGGGGCGGTCCAACACCAGATGGGTCCTATGGTTATAAATCAACCGTGTGGTATGTGTCGCGGAGAGGGTGGGGTATCACAGGGGGCGTGTTCACAGTGTCAAGGTGGACGCAAAAAGGAAATTCTCAATTTAGAACTAAAAATACCACCGGGTGTAGAGGAGGGGAATGTGCTTACGGGTCACGGTCTTGGGGAACAGCCACGGAACCCCGGAGAGGAACCTGGAGATATCATATTCCATATCAAGGTGGATCAACACCCCGAGTTTATGCGTCAAGGTCCGGACCTCATATTTCAGACCAAAATTAGTTTTGAAGACTCGGTCAACGGGAAGAAAATTACGATCCCACACTTCGACGGGCCTATACACGTAGACACGGCGGATTGGGGTATTTTGGATCCTCGCGAGGACTATATCATACCATTCAAGGGGTTCAAGGACCAAGGGAGACTTCGGGTCCAGTTTAATGTGATTTATCCTCACGCCAAGACCAAGTTCACTCTGACGCGGACCGAGCCGCCAAAAGAATAATGGTCAAGATGGCAGACATGGAACTAACACTCGCTTGGTCAATGACAATATGAATCGCTTCGGACATATTCAATTGGGCGTGATGAAACACCACATCGTTCAGACCGCTTGGAAGAACGCCGAGGGTCGCACCTCTGACAATGTGTTTTTGTATACGAATACCTGTTCGCAAAGTCTTCTGCGTCAAGGGGTGACGCTGGACTCTGCGAACAGCAACGCGAACCTGTGTGCACGGCTTATTCATACCTACTATGGGCACGGGTTTAATTTTTATATAGAACACTCGCGAGTATGAAGGCGCTCAAAAGGGGGAAGTTGGACGTGAGTGTGTATGTGAAGGGCACGGTGAGTGTGATTAAAAGGGCCTCCCAAAGAGGTTCTGGCATATCTATACAAAGTCACTTGTCTTTAGGTGGCGTACGCCCGAAAAATCTGCGTTCCAATCTTGCCCCGGCCCTTGGGCGTCTCTTCGACCCGCCCGAGGATACGCGGAGAGCACTCCTCGGGCTCGAAGCCCATTTGTGTGACACGCCACCCAATTCCAAACAGAGTTCCAGGCATCTTGACGAGTTCCCACCCGATAGGCTTTTCGGGGAACCACTTGGACTGGATACTCCCATCTGAGCACATAACGTACGCCTCACCCTTCACGGGTCCCGTCTCCAAGCTGGAGCCGTACTCGTAGGTCGAGGGTGTACGCCCAAGTTTCGAAGAGGGCTCCTGGGGCGCCAACTCCAACTCAAAGAGGACGCCGGGTGTAATCAAGTCCATCATTTCACAGATGGTGCCCTTGAAGTCCTTGTCAAAGCTGTAATTGGCGTACGGGGAGTGCTCCATTTGCCTTTTGCTTCTCGAGCCGAGCCTCCTTAATACGGACGGCCTTCTTCGTGTAGATGGCGCGCTCACGGGCCTTGCGTGCTGACTCGCGCTTTTGTTCACGACGTGTAGGCTCCTTTTCCATATGGTTTCTGGGGTCCTTGAAAGGCGTCTTGGGTCGGACAGGACCCGAATTTCGGGTCCGCGGGGCGGGGTGCTCTGCACCCCTACCCGCGTTTTTTCAGTGCCCATGGTAACAACCATGGAGCTTGTCTTCCTCAAAAAACAAACAAAGGCACACAAATATCTCCACAGTTTGACAAAGGCCGAAATAGAAGAAGTGCTTTCGCGACACGTCCCCTGTCTCAAGTCCCTTCACATATTTACAACAAAATTAGCCCCTCCAGAGGTCCATGACGAGTACATGGAACTCAGGAGTCGGGTGGTTGCTCGGGCCCGGGAAGACCTTCAGAATGAATTTAAGAAGAAAATTAAAGTTCCGGAAGGTCACGAGCTTATTTTAAAACATTATCTGCTTACACTCTAAGATGGACGGAGGAGACTGTGTCTCGGAGCAGTGGCAGAGCCACCCGCTCCCGGAGTGCCCCGTGTGCCTCGAACCCCTCACGGGAACTGTTGTACAGATGGGGTGTTGTCACAACAAAGTCCATATTCAGTGTTACTTGCCCAAGTGCCCCTTGTGTCGCTCACCGCTTCCGCTCCCGAAAAGCACTGAACCAAACCAGATCATTGTTCCTGTTCCAGTTGTTCAACAACCAACACGAGTCCAAAGAGTCATGGTTGTGTTTCCGGCAGTAGGGACCGTGTTTGCTATAGGACTCATTTTTCTCCTTTTAAACGTCCCAAGAGGCTAAACATCGTATTCACGCGTCTCAAGCTCTTCTTCCTTTTCCCGTTCCTGTTGACGAGCCAGTGCATGCGACAGCTCGTCAACTCGATCCCACATGACTCGACACGCTGGCGTATCTTCCGAGTTGTGACAAACGTTATGGGCCTGCTGAATAGCCCGCTTCACGTCCTTGGACGTGAGCTTTCGGGGAGGGGGAACAGTCCCCTTTGGACTCAAACACGCAAAGACGAGAGGGACCATCTTTTACTTAGAGACGACACTTTTTTATATACTAAAAATGACACCCATGCGTATCGTCCTCAAGGCGAGTGACGTGGCGGCAATTTTGGGGCGAAATCAGTACAAGCCCCGCCAGGAGGTTCTCCAGGATCTGTGGAAAAAGTACGCACCCCAGACCTTCACGGGCAAGACCAAGAAGGACGTTGCAGAGGAGGCTCTGAGCGTCTCGTCCGAGGCACAGGCCGTTTTGGCCACCGCCGTGAATACCAAGGCAAAGGACTCTCTTGAAGTTCAAAAGATTTATAGTGAGGCTCTTCAAAAGATCAATTCCGATACAAAATTGAATGCATCCCAAAAGGCCGATGTGATTGATCACCTTCGGTCTCGGGTATACACGACTCACGGGACCCGATCAGAGGACAAGACGGCCGACAAGGTCACGACCCAAGAGAATGTCACATGGGTCAAGGATAATTCGTTTTACAATTATGATGTGTGTGAACTTGGAGACAGGAAGTTTGTGGTAACGGGTAAGATTGATCGTATCGAAGAGCGCCCGGACGGGTCCAAGGTTCTGGTCGAAATTAAGAACCGAACAAATCGTCTGTTTCGTCGGGTGGTCGAATACGAGATGATTCAGGTACAGATGTACCTGCATATGCTGGGTCTTGTACATGCAAAGCTCGTAGAGCAGTACAACACACAGGTTCTGAGTCACGAGATTACTCGTGATGAGGAGATGTGGTCGAATGTTATTCAGCCAGGTCTCAAGGAGTTTTGCGAGGAACTCAATCAGTGTCTGACGGGGTCAGACACGACGGGCCTAGGTGAGTAAACCTTGTGCCTCCTGGTCCACCTCTGAACCGACCTGCGTCTTTGTGAATATTTTGAGAGGAAACGTCTCAATACCCGTCGCCCATTTAAAGACTTCGCCAAACGCGAGTGTCCCTGCAACGACAGCCCACACTGGTTGGCCTTTGAGGTAGTTTTTATGAACCCAAAACCCCACCGCAAAGGCGAACAAAGTCGTCAAGAGACTTGCCGCGTTTATCATACTGTTAGTTGTTTAGAAAAATAGTTCCAGTTCTGAAGGTCCCAAGAGGGCGGGGCGGTCGTTCAAAGACCGACCTTTAGTCCTGATGAATAACCACCTTTCCCTTGAAGATGTCCTCAAGAGTCACCATGAACACCTCCTCGTCACCCTCGCCCTCACAGTTGGTCAGCTCCCAGCCCTCACCCTCTACAAACTCGGTCACGATGCACTCCACGAATCGGGTGCTCTTCTTGTTCTTCAGAGACAGAGACACCTTGCGGCCCACCAGGGACTCGAACCAGTCCTCGTACGTCTCCAGCTCATCCGCAATCTGATCGCGCTCCTTTGCCAACTCGAGAACAGCCTCAATCGCCTCCATTGCTTTGTACTAAAAATATGTCTGCCCTTTTTAAGTCAGGATGAGCAACTTTGACATCATAGCTCTTTCGATTGCTGAAATTTTCGGAGACTTTGGGTTCAAGGCGTTCGCCCGAGGTGGGGGCATCCCCGCCTTCGCTCAGGGAAGCATTGGATACATAGGTATTATTTACTTTCTGATTCGGTCTTTGAGGGTCGGGAACGTTCTTTATGTGAATGGAATGTGGGACGGAGTGTCTGCCGTGCTTGAGACGATTGCAGCCTACTTTATACTCGGCGAGAGACTCAACAGACCTATAGAATACGTGGGACTCATTGCGATTATAGCAGGAATATTCATGTTACACGCGCCCGCGGGGGCTATTCCATATAACTAGAACAAGTACACGGTCATCTCGAACCACTCGTCTTGAAGAGCTCGACACCTCTTGCCACCCCTTGTACCGTCCTTACGCAGCGGGTACCGCGTCGCAAACTCCCTGGGCGGCTCGTCGAGCCATATGCACTTGTCCATGTGTCTGTCCGAGTAGTAGACGCCGTAGTAGAACACATCCTCCATCTCGTCCGGGCTCGCATCGCGCGATTTCAAAAACCGGTACGTCCTTTCGAGGTCGATAAAGTCCTCAATAAGGTCCCTGAATATCCGCGAGCGCCACTGAGGCGGGAACTCGTCCGCAAAGTCCTGAGCATCCTCGAACGCCTCATCGAGTGCTTGCCCAAACACCTCGGCACACTTGTGCTCATAGGCCTCCTCGTCCCACTCCTCCTTGACCTTGTGAAAGCCCCGCCAATACATGGGCCGGCGACACATCGGACACGTACACCCCGCCGCGCCCTTTGAATACCACTGCTTAATACATCCTTTGCAGAAAACGTGCCCGCAGCACAGTTTCTGGAAGGGACCAGATTCGGAGAAGCACACTGAGCACTCCATGTCCTTTGGTCTCTTGTGATTGGTCAAGAGAAGTTTGGAAGGACCCATGGGTCCGTCAAGACACGTTTTTTATACAGCTAGTATGGAAAGGGACCCATTTCCCGTATTGTCTGCCGAATCATAACTTATATCCGATCCTGAAATTGCGTATGAGGTTCCACCGAGACCCGAGTTTCCTCCAGTGTAACCCCCGCCACCACCGCCACCACCGCCTGGCTGAGCGCCGCCACCACCGCCAAATCCTCCCGTGGTGTATCCAGTTCCTCCGGCCGAGCCATTTGTAAAAGATTTGCCACCTCCTGAATTTCCATATCCAGATGCACCGTTTCCATTTATTCCGCCACCAGCGCCGGCGGATGAATATCCGGTGAAAGTTCCTCCAGATCCACTTCCAGGAGAAGTTGTGCTTCCGGCATCTGTAGTTGCATATCCATACTGATTCTGACCCCCGCCGCCGCCCGCAACATAAAGGAAGCGAGAATTCGTCGTGTCGTATACGTATGTCCCGCCCCCGCCGCCCGCGTTTTGATTGAAGTCTGTTCCTTGGCCTCCTATGACGTATTGTATGCTTGTAGAAGAGGTCAGCGTAAAATAAGCTATAACCGTTCTTCCCTTTCCACCGTACAGGGGCGACCACATGCCGCCACCAGCCGCCCCCTTCACTATAAACTGATAGGTACCAGCGCTCAATGTTAAAGTACCAGCCGAACCCGTATAGCTTATAACTTGAGGTGTACCAAATGAAGTTCCAGAAAATGTTGTAGGTGAAAACAGAGGAGGGAAACCTGGAAGATTAGGAACATTGAAGAAACACGACTGATTTGTTCCCCCGAACGCAGATGCTACTGTCTGCGCGGCTGGATCTGAACAAGTTCCGAACTGTCCACACACGGCCGGCCTTCCAGCTTGTGCCAAATCGCACGGAAGACATGTGTAGGTTCCATCTGATTTTTTATAAGGAGTCTGTTGATTGTTGCAGTATTTCACACAAGGTCCTCCGTTCACGGATGTGTATCCCGGAGGGCAGGAAATACAGGTGCCATTGTATTTGTACGTGGACTCTGGACACAATATTGTACAAATACCCGTCACAACATCGGCAACCTGACCGGCCGGGCAAGGTGAACAAACGTTCTGGCTATTAACATACGTACCAACTGCGCACGCTGTACAAACACCTCCAGCTGTACTCGTTTGGTTTACAGGACACTTTGTACAGTCGCTGGCATTCGTAGAGCTATACCCCGCCGGGCACGGTGAGCATGAAGTTGCGCCCGCCACTCCCTTTGTACTCGTCCCCGCAGAACACCGGACGCACCCCATACCTCCATTATACGGGCTTGCAACGGAGTTGGCCATGCAATTTATACAAGAATTTGAAGGGGTATCAAACACCTGACCTGTGGGGCAAGATGTGCATCCATTCCCTGCCCCATTCTTCATGAGACCCACTGGACACGCTGTACAGAGGCCACCGGCCGGGGAATAAGACGACAATGAACACGCACTACATGTGCCTCCAGAAGATGATGAAAACCCAGCGGAGCATGACGTACACGCCCCTCCCTGACCCCCGGATGTTTGACCGGCCGGGCACGGGGTA
>Ga0316218_1003525_pt1 | contig 12913 bp, 5 predicted proteins | sample TBH18003metaG_FD_203634 | JGI IMG/M metagenome (GOLD analysis project Ga0316218, IMG submission 203634) | Freshwater microbial communities from Trout Bog Lake, Wisconsin, USA - TBH18003 | ecosystem: Environmental > Aquatic > Freshwater > Lake > Hypolimnion/Profundal zone | place: USA: Wisconsin...
GCCGAAGCCAAGGATCGTTCATTCCGTTTGAAGAGCAAACCCGTCCTCTGAAGAACCGTATGCCTTAATTGGGCTCGTACGGGTCTGTGGGGGAGCCGTCGGGAAACCGGCGGCTCTACCCGGAAGAATAACGCAACGATACTTTGGGCGACGTTTGGGCGAGATGGTCACGGGAGGCCGGAATTCAGAATGAACTCGCGCCAAGGACGCCAAGCTCGCCAAGAAAGACAGGATTCCGAGGGTTGCCACGACCATGCGAAATCGGCGGCACCTGAATCTGTTTCCTGTTTTCCTCATGCCAACTCCTTCATTTCTTTCTGAAACCTTGGCGATCTTGGCGATCTTGGCGCGAAACCTTCTGAAATTTCAAATATTTTTGGCTAGTATTTTCTCTCGCGTGGCGTTGTCAAGCGATGTGAACTTTCACTGCGCGAAGCGGTTGCCGCGCAATGGGTTCACTTCGGAAAACTCCACCGGCTTGACGTGCTGCACTTTCAGCCAGGAGACGTAACCGATCTGGTTATTTTGGCTCTTGGTCATCGAACGGGAAGTCGTCGGTTCGGAAGGGCGAGGCGGGAAGCCCGGCTTGGTTAAAGAGGTTGCAGATGGGGTTGTTGGCCCAGCCATAGCGGACAGCCAGCGGCTCGGCCACGGATGCGCTGGATACGAGGATATCCGCCCCGTCGATCTTCGCCTCCGCCGGGACATATTTGCGGTTCGCCCCGCAGATCACGAACCCCTTGAGCAGGTTTCCGCCCTTGGCGACGAGCCCCCCGCCGAGATGCGAGAAATGCAGGCGGATAACTGCGCCTTCCTTGCTGGCCGATTCAAACACTGGCCCGGAGCCTTCGACATCCTTTTGACCGTAGACGTTTTGCAGCGCGTTGAGAGCCAGGCGCACACCGACATCCTGTTTGTTGCCGGGGTGAAGGGCTCCGGCAGGGTTGAGGTCGATGTCGGTGACCATACCGGTGTTGGGCAATTGAAGCGCACTCCGCTGCGCCTCGCGGATAAGGGGCCACTGGTCGGTATCGCTATAAAGAGACGGGCCTTTGATGTTCGAGAGTTGCACGATGAGAAACGGGAAATCGCCAAGGTTCCAGTGCGCCCGCCAATCCTGGATCATGCCGGGGAGGATCTGCCGGTAGAGGCTCGGGGCGTCATCGTTCGATTCCCCCTGATACCAGATCGCCCCGCGCAACGCAAAACGCGTCCACGGCGAAATCATGCCGTTGAAGAGCGTTGAGGCCAGGCGGGCCCGCAAGCCGTAGTTGCACTCGACGGCATACTTCCACGTCCCGACCAGGGAAATGGCCGGAGCATCCGGCAGCGACGGACAGGTGAGCTTCATCTTATCAGCGGGCCCGGTCATGCCGCCGTCGTACACTTCGCTATGAACTCGCACGGCGACGATGGCTCGCCCTTGTTTGGAGAGTTCCGCGGGAACCGCGTATTCCCGGTTCATTGACCAGGCTTGCAGGTTGGTGTCCGTCCCGAAGCCGCCCACCTTAACGTTGTTGAAATAGGTCGTATCGCTTTTATCGACCGCTCCCACGGAGAGCTTTAATTCGCGTCCGGCCCATTGTGCGGGAATATCGACCGTTTTGCGAAACCAGAGAACGCCGCTGAAATCGGGACCGCGCTGCTGCCATTGCGACGGAAGTTCCATCTCCCGCCAGTCGCCTTGCGGTTCGGCCAGATCCGCCCAGCCGAGCGGGAACCCACCGTTTTTCACGTCCGCCGTGACTTCGGGCGGAAGGGTGTAAAGCGGATCCTGAAAGTGGCTCCTGGAATGGGCAATCTTCGCCTCGCGCTCCGCTCGGGCTGATGCCATCGCGGGGATCTTGTTCAAGGCTTCGTCGCTCATCCACCACTCCGCCCGGGTGGCGCCCCAGGAGGAGTTGATCAGGCCGACCGGAACGTCGAGCTTGCGCTGCAATTCCCGGCCAAAGTAATAGCCGAGCGCGGAGAATTTCGCAACGGTCGCTGGGGAACACTCAACCCATCGAGCGCCGTGGATCGACCGGAGCGGTTCGTTGGCGGGAATTTGAGGGGCCACAAAGAGCCGCATCGACGGGTGACTGGCACTCGCGATTTCTTGCTTGGCGTTGTCGGCAGCCTCGACCTTCCATTCCATATTCGACTGCCCTGAACAGATCCAGACCTCGCCGACAACGACGTTTTTGAGCACCACACGATCCTTGCCGGAGACGGTCAGTTCGGCGGGATCGGACGAAGCCTCCAAGGGGTCGAGCTTGAGATTCCACTGACCCTCCGCGTCGGCTTTCGTTTCTTTCTTTTGTCCCGCCAAGGCCACTGTCACCGATTCGCCGGGATCAGCCGTCCCCCAGAACGGCAGGGCAATCCCGCGTTGCAGAACCATGTTGTCGGTGAAGGGGAACGCCAGTTTAACATCGGCCTGAGCCCCCTCCACCGTTGCGCCAATCACCATCGCAAGCATTAGTTTTTTCATGGGTGGGATGTTATTCCGCCAGGATCATGAGCGGCCATACCTGCGGCTTGTAGTCGCAAGCCGAACCGGGTTCCGTCGCCAGCGAAAGCCCCTTGCTCCCCGGAGTGCCGTCGTCCATCTTGTCGTGGAGAAAAAGCGCGAAGCCGGCTACCGCTCCTTTTTGCAGGTGCAGCGGCTCGATGTGTTTTTGCTCAAAGGTAATCGTATAGGCATACCGGGTCGGCGAGATGCGCGTGAATTCGCATCGAATCTGCTTCGCCGCTTCCTCCTTGCTCGGCATCACCCCGACTCCGCCCGCGTATTCAATGTACGCTTCATGGAGCCGGTAGACCAGCCCCGCGCCGCTCTTGCCCTCGGGATTGCCGGTGCAGAAATCATACCGGTAATCGTCGAGATCGTAGCCGCCCTTGCGGAGCCGTCCGTTCGCGCCGCAGTCGAAGTAAACCTCCAGGCAGCCGTCAATCATGTAGAGTTGCTTGCGCCGAGCTTCCGGCGAATTCCAGAACTCGGGATAGTTGGGATTAAAGACATCGTCCTCCGCCTCGACGCGCAGATAGAAGTTCTTTTCATCCCACGCGACCTTGTAGGCAGCCTCGATGTCGCCTTTGTGTCCTCCGGGCGTCTGCTTCCCGTCAACCACCGGTCGGAACAGATTGGTGATTGGAATCGCAGGAATTTTCTCCCAATCGGGCGCGCCATTGACGTGCGGGACGTAGAAGTAATCCATGCTCCACGCCTTCTCGGGCTCCTGCTTGCCGTTGTCGGTCAGCGTATAGTTGTTGGTCCAACGGAACATTTTCCCGAATTCCGGCTGCACGCTTTCGGCGAGAGGGATGGTGGCGGTCTTCATCGGAGCGATGCTGAAACCGTTCTTTTGGCCTTGGATGACCATTTCGCCGGTTTGCTGGCGTCCGGTTAAGTTTTCCAGCTTCGCGGCAACTTTCCCGTCGAGAGTCGGCAGGAACGAGGTTCTGACGCTAGTTCCCGCGCCGCTCACTTCCGCGTCTTTCAGCGCGGCCACCAGCTTCCCGGACGATTTGGACCGGAGGAACAGCGGCGCTGACGTGAGTTGTATCCGCACAAAGTCGCCCGCATCGGCAACGAGCGGATATGGTTTGCCCATCAGGTCAAACAGCTCCGGCTTCGGCCCCTTGAACTTGACGCGCATTTCCGGGCCGCGCTCGAAGCCTTGGTCCACGTTGTCCAGCGTACACCAGACGGCGGCAACCCCGTTGCCGTTGTCATCCTTGAAGGCGTAGCCGCGCATCCCCGATGCGGGGCGGATATCGGCGATGAACGTCGGCTTGGCGAGCAGGTGTCCGAGCGTGTTGATTCCCAGCATCGCGGAAGTCGGCGTCAGGTTGTAATCGACGATCACTCGCTGGTCATCATGCCAGGTGTTGAAAAACTCAAGCCGAGGCCAGTATTTCAGGCTGATGATGTAAGCCCGCGCCAGGCTGCAGGCGTGGATATACTCGTGCATCCCCTGGTCGTAAGAGGGATGCCCGCCGCCATAATGCCAATCCCAGCCGTCCCCAAAACAGTAAGGCTGAGACATGGAGGTTCCCCCTTCGTTGAGGAAGATCGGCGTCTCCTTGCCATAGCCGTATTTCGCCATGGAACTGCTCAGCAACTGGATGGTCTCGTCCAAGTCGTCGCTACCGAGCGTGCCGTCGCAGTTGCCGTAGGGATGCACTGCCACGGCGTCCCATTTGACCTTCCCCTGGGTAGCGGCGAGGTAGCCTTCGATGTATTCCTTGCCGCGCAGTTTCCCGAACCCAGCGGTCCCGCCAGAGGGCATGACGATCGCCTTCGGGTTGGCCCGCTTGATGCCGTGATAAAAGGCAAGTTGCAGCTTCGAGAATTCCTTGAAATCGCGACGTTTGACCAACGGCGCGTACAGCCCTTCCTCTTCCGTCGCCATCGACCAGACGCGCACCTGCGGGTTGAGCGTTGCCGCCCGGAACGCCAATTCTTCGAGATGTTTGGTATCCGCTTCCGAATACGACTCCTTCCACGGGATTTCCTTGGCCAGCTCGGGAGTGCGCCAGATGCGGGAATCGAGCGACATCATGAACCGGTAGTCCGGGTCCTCAAAGCGCTTGCGGGCCTGCTCCGCCGTAAGGAATGCGCCATCCGCCAGCGTGTGGGTGTAGTCGGTAATATTGTATTTCTCGCGCATCTCGTAGTTGACGGGATCGACCAATTTCGCATTGCCATAACTTGTGGAACCGCCAAACCCGCATCGGCGCATCAACTTGCAAAAATCGTCCATGCGGTCGAGCCGGGTCGTAAACAACGCGCCATAAAGATTCCTGGTCGCTTGGGTGCCATCCAACGACTCGATCAGCGCGAACCGGTAGAAGTCGAAATACGGCTCCGTGCCTGGGAGCGTGTATTTCACGCGCAGAATATACATCCCCTTCGCAAGCTTCAGATCGTCGAAGGGGAGCGCCAGACGATCCCCGGCTTTCGCGGCGAACGTCTTTTGCCAGACCGTCTTCTTATAAAAGTCGCACAGCGTGAACTCCGTCTCGCCCGTCGTGGCCTCTTTGCCGTAAACCTCGAACGCCGCGTCGAGCTTCTTGCCATACTCCACGTTGCTGTCCGGGTCCGAGGTGAAGAGGCGGCCCTCCAGCGGCGCGCTGACGAATTCCGTCGCGTGTTCGCCCTTCTCATACTGGATACCGTCGAACCAAACCTTGCCTCCGTGATTATTGGCAAGCACGAGCAAAGCCAGAGGACTGCCGTCCGAAACAAACGTCTGCGAAAACCGCTGCCATTGCGGCGTCAACGGCTCCAGCTTGCCGAATTCGCGCGTGAAAAACTGGCCCCCAGACTTGGTGCTTAACAACGCCAGCTTCGCCTCCGCGCCTGCTTTCTCGGCCTTGACGTAATAACTCACCGTGTAGGCTTGCCCTTTCTTGCCGGGCAGGGAAAAGCTCATAAATCCGGCGCTGGAATTTTGCACCGGGTTGACCACCAGCGCGCTTTTCCCGAAGAGACCGGCAGTAGCATCGGTTTCGTAGCGGCGTCCTTCGGAAGGGGTGTAGTGCGCCCCGCCACCCCACCAGCGCCAGTAGCGCAAGCCTTGTTCAAAGCTTGGGTTGGGGAAGAGATTGAGCGTCGGCGATTTCGGGAAATGCAGCGCATCCTGCGTCCAGAAGTCGTTCCCCTCCACCGCGGGCGGCGCGTCCTTTCGCGCCACGGATGTCTCGCCAAGGTCGATAATCAGCTTTCCCGGCATCTTGACGCTCGTACGGAACCCGAGCGTATATCTTTCATAGGCAAACTTCTCGTTACAGACGCTCTCGGGCGCATCGGGCAGGAGGATCGTGAACCCGTCCAGCGGCTTGCCGGGGTTGAAAACCAGCTTCTCCAGCTTCCCCCGCCAAGCCTCGACTCCCTTGGTGTTCGCCAGTTTGAGGGCGTCGTCCGGCTGCGGTTTGAGCAGCGCGCCGTTGATCTCCACGCCGGCCTTGCGATACGCCTCCGGCATAAAGAAATACGTCAGGCAACCGTTGATTTTAAGCGCCTCTCGCTGCGCTTCCGTGCAACCGGGATCGAGGCTCAGTTCCACCTGGCCCTCGCCGAGCGGCTTCAACCGATAACTGAACGTGCCTTGCATCCCGTCCGGCAACGGATAGCGGCGCAACCACCGGATCGTGCCGGCGGTCGGATCGCTCACCAGCTTCACCTCCTCCGGCTTGTACCCCTTGGTCATATCGACATATTTCTTGTGCGAATCGAGATACCCCATGTCGAAATAGAAGGAAAAGACCGGTTTGTTGTTGATGAAAACGGTGAGTCCGTTGTCCTGCTTCGACGTAAACTGGTTATAGGTCGTTTCGCGGACGGAAATCCGTTTGTTGCCGACCTCCAGCGCCGCCGCGTCCGTCGGTCGGTTGTTCCGCTCGCCGTCGATAAAGCTGGAGGCGACCAGGTGCGGGGGCTGGGCCTTGGTTTGCTTGACCTCGAAGGGCGGGGTGAACTGCGGACCGGAAAGTTCGGCGGACCATGCCGAGACGGGAAGCAACAGAGAGGCCAGAGCCGATATTAGGTTTACAGATCGCATAGGTTGTTTTTTTGAGTAACTGATTTTGTGGGGAAACAAGTAGGGATTACTAATTCTTCGCTGACGCGCTGCCGACGCCTTCGGGTATGAACGGCGCGATGCGCACCGTCTCCGCAATGGGAGAAAATCGAAAAGAAATCAGGAACATCGAATAGGAGGGTTAGAGAAAAATGAAAGATTCGGCGTTGAATCGGTGTGCAAGCCATTCAACTCTCCTCGCGCCGCAAGTCCAAGAAGAAAACGCGCCCCCTCTGTCATATAATCGTCCGTAATCGCGGAATGATGCGCCGAGTCACCGTTGACATTTGCCCCACAACGCGGACGGCCCCGTCCTCAACGAGGACAAGAGCCCTCCCGTGACCGCGTCTTCTCCCAAGGCGGCACAGGACTCTTTTCATTACCCACAAATCGGAAGCCGAGCACGGATACCGGAGCGGCCCATATTATTTGTCATCCTGAGCTTGCGAAGAGCCTGTCCTGAGTCTGTCGAAGGAATCTCACGGCAGGCCAGCCAGCGTTATGCGGCTATTCACCGTTCTCGAAGCTGTCAGCGCCGCTCGATGAGCCGTCCGTCCCGATTACGTGCCGACTGAAACGAACGTCGGGATCGCCTCGTGAGATTCCTTCGACAGACTCAGGACAGGCTCTTCGCAGGCTGAACCTGCCGGTTGGGGACAGGCGTTCAGCGCCAACGGCGCGACCCCATACCAGCCTAGGGCAACGCCCTAGGTCTTTGAGCCACAACGGAATAGCGCTGAAAGCGCGTTCCATACCGCCGGAGATATGGAACGCGCTTTCAGCGCTAAACGCGCTGTTTTTCGAAATCCTAGGGCGTTGCCCTAGGCTGGTATGGGGCTGGGCCGTTGGCCCGGAAATGCGCCAAGGGATGCCAGGTTCATGCCCAACAATCACCCTCGCGCTTTGGCGAGGTTTGCTCCTCAGGATGACAAATAATATGGGCCGCTCCGGTTTCCGTGCTCGGCTTCCGGTTTGTGGGTAATGGAAAGACAGGACTTCCGCTGCTCCAAGACGCTGGCGCGACCGCCGAAGCCCCACCGTTTTCGAAACCGCTGCTTATCCGAACAGTATTGGGCTTCCAGCCTGCTGCCTTCGGCATCCTGCCGGAGGCTTGGGCGCGCGCCGAGTGCAATCCGACGTCGTCACCAGCACGCCGTCACCAGGATGCCGTCACCAGGATGCCGTCAGGTTGCCGGCGTTCGGCGAGGATGCGTCTTAACCCCTGGCGCGTCTCCGCCCCCGGCAAGGACGCCGGGGGAGCGGGCTGGAAGCCCGCGCTCCCCTTCGCCTCTGGCGCTAAACGGTTACCTCGATGGCCGCCGCACGTTGCTGGATGCGCCTCAGCCGTTCGGTGTCGAATTTGGGCCGGCGGTCGAAGCTGTAGAGGCCGTTTTGTTCCTGATAGACATCGGTTAATTGCGTGTAGCAGTAGCCGAACATGTGCGGGTTTTCCAGCAGCACCCGGCAGAGGCCCTCGAAGCGCTCATAGAACTCCTCCAGCGAGCGCGGGCCGTTGCCATAGCCCCAGCCGTCGCCGCGGCCCGGGCTCCAGAGAATCCCGCCAAATTCGCTGACGAAATACGGCTGGCCGCGGTATGGCACCGAGTAATCCTTGCCCGTCTTGTGGTCGCCGTGCGCGTTGGAAATGTGGGGGCGCCCGCAGGCCAGGCCGGCATGATTCGACGCGAACTGCCCGGGGTCCTGCTCGTAGTCGTGGGAATCGTAAATGTCCGACTCCGGCACGCGGTGTGAATACCCGGAGGCGTCGAGGACCGGGCGCGTGGTGTCGAAGCCCTTGGTCGCCAGGAACATGGCGCGCGTGGCGTCGTCAAGGTCGGTGGTGCGGTCGTGCAACACCTGCCACGTCTCATTGAGCGGGCACCAACCGACGATGCTCGGGTGCGAGTAGTCCCGCTCCAGCGCTTCCATCCATTCACTGATGTAGCTCAGGTTCGGTTTTTGGTGATCGTGATCGTTGCCGTAGCCAGAACAGCCCCAGTCGGCGAATTCGCCCCACACCAGATAGCCGAGCCGGTCGGCGTGGTGAAGAAACCGCTCCTCGAACACCTTCTGGTGCAGGCGCGCCCCGTTGAAACCGACCGCCATCGCCAGTTCGATGTCCCGCCGGAGCGCTTCGTCGGAGGGTGCCGTCAGGATGCCGTCCAAATAAAAGCCCTGGTCGAGCACCAGCCGTTGAAAAACCGGCTCGCCGTTGAGCAGGACGTCCCGCCCATGAATGGCGATTTCGCGCAGGCCGGCATACGTCGTGCAGCGGTCCACCACCGCGCCCGAAACGGAGAGCAGCTCGAGCGCGATGTCGTAGAGATGCGGGTCGCGCGGAGACCAGAGCCGGCGGCGTCCTGCCGGCACAACGAGATAAAGGTGCGGCGTCATCGTGTTGCCCACGGGCGCGGTCACCGAAACAATCTCGCCATCGGCGTCGGCGAGCGTGGCCCGCAGGCGAAACCCGGCGGCGTTGTGCGTCAACGGCTGTTCGATGAGAAAGAGCGAGTTGGCGACGTCGGGCGTAATCCGCGGACGGCGAAACGCGCAGTCGGGCACCGGTTCGAGCCAGACGGTCTGCCAGATGCCCGTGGTGCGCGTGTAATGGCAGCCGTGGTTTTCCAGTTTCTGGCTCTGTTTGCCGCGGGCCTGGGGCGGCTCGTGGGAGTCGCGGGCGCGAACGACGATCGCGACGGTCGCGCCGGCTTCCCCTTCCCGGACCAGTTTTCCCAAGTCGCACGTAAACGGCGTGAACCCGCCTCGATGCCGCCCAACCTCCGTGCCATTGACCCAGACGGTGGTTTCATAGTCCACCGCGCCGAAATGGAGCAGCACCCGGCGTTCCGCCCAGCCGTCGGGGATCGTCACCTCGCGCCGGTACCACACCGCGGACATCAAACCGGTGTGACCGATGCCCGAAAGCGTCGATTCCGGGCAGAAGGGAACCGTGATGCGGTCCCCCAGGTCGCGGGAAACCAGCCCGCGCTGGCGGCCGTCGTCGGTGAAGTCGATCTCGAATTGCCATTCGCCGTTAAGGTTGAGCCAGTCCCGGCGGACAAACTGCGGACGAGGGTATTCGGGCCGGGGAATCCCGGTTTGGCTGGCAGGAGAAACGTTGACGTGAGTGGAGTGTGAAGTATCGGCGCACAGGGCATTCATTGCGGAAGTCGTAGAGAAAGCAGACGGGAACCAGTGCGCCCACTCGCGCGCCGCCGCAAGTGGGAGATCGCACTTTTTTCCTGAAGGAAGCCCTGATTGTGGCATCAGGGGGGCTCGGGCATCTTGCCCAACGTCGTTCGTTGAGAGGGCGCAGTCCCGAAACCAGTGAGGCAAGGCAAGCGCGCCAGCGAACCGCATTGATCCCACCTGTGCCACTTTGGCCGGATTCCGCAACCGGTTGTGTATCCCTCTCCCCCATCCCCCCAACAGATTGGGGAATTCACCCTCAAAAAAGGATTGCTCTTTTCGCATCTCAGGGTACATTTGGATTTATCTTTTTCCTGAAATTCCACTATGTCAGACACTGAGGCATCCGCTCCTTCCGAACTCACGCCCACAGGACACCAAAACACCGTCGTCGAAGAGAAGTACGACGCTTCGAAAATCGACAAGCTCGAAGGGCTTGCCGGCGTGCGCCAGCGTCCCGGGATGTACATCGGGCCGACGGACGAACGCGGCTTGCACCATTGCGTCTTCGAAGTGCTCGACAACTCCATCGACGAGCATCTGGCCGGCCATTGCACGAAGATCGACATTGTCATCCACGCCGACGGTTCCTGTTCCATCCGGGACAACGGACGCGGCATTCCGGTGGATATTCATCCCAAGTTTAAGATTCCCGCCTTGGAGCTGGTGCTGACGAATCTCCATGCCGGCGGCAAATTCGGACAGGGCGCTTACAAGTATTCCGGCGGTCTGCACGGCGTCGGCGCCAAGTGCGTCAACGCTCTCTCGGACTGGTTCAAGGTGGAGGTCACCCGCGACGGTCAGGTTTACCACATGGCCTTTGAGCGCGGCGTCACCACGCAGAAGCTCATCGTCATCGGCGAGGTCAAGAACAAGAAACAGACCGGCACGCTCATCACCTTCCTGCCGGACCCCACGATCTTCAACGTCACCCAGGAGTTCCAGTTTGCGAAACTCGCGGCCCGCCTGCGGGAACTGGCCTTCCTCAACCCCGGCCTGGAAATCACGCTCAGCGATGAGCGCCTCGAACCGGTCAAGCGCGAGATTTTCCTCTACAAACTGGGCATTGAGGAGTTTGTGCGCCAGTTGGGCGAGAACAAGACCCTGTTGCACCCGAAGCCGATCGTCCTCTTCGGCAAGCGCAAGGTGTCGTTCCGCAACAAGGAACAGGTCGAGATCGAGGACGACATGTATTGCGATCTCGTGCTCCAATACAACGATTCCTACAACGACCAGATCCTCTGCTTCACCAACGCCATCCCCAACGCGGACGGCGGCACCCATCTGACCGGTTTTCGCAGCGCGCTCACCCGCGCGATCAATCAGTACGCCAAGCAGCAGAGCCTGGTGAAGGAGAAAGACCCCCCCATATCCGGCGACGACGTGCGCGAGGGGCTCGTCTGTGTGCTGGCCGTCAAGCACCCCAATCCCAGCTTTAACGCGCAGACCAAGTCCAAGCTGGTCAACCCCGAGATCGACGGCATCGTCTCCTCCATCGTGTACGAGGGGCTCATGACGCACTTCGACCAGAATCCGCCGGTGGCCAGGAAGGTCATCGAAAAGGCGCTCATGGCTTCGCGAGCCCGCGAGGCGGCCCGAAAAGCGCGCGAAACCGTGCGCAAGAGCGCCCTTACCGGCGGCGGACTGCCCGGCAAGCTCGCCGATTGCTCCGAACGCGATCCCACGCTCACCGAACTCTACATCGTCGAGGGCGACTCCGCAGGCGGCTCCGCCAAGCAGGGGCGCGACCGCCGCTACCAGGCGATCCTTCCCATCCGCGGCAAGCTCATCAACGTGGAAAAGGCGCGCCTGGACAAAGTGCTCCAGAACACCGAGATCCAGACGATGATCACCGCCATCGGCACCGGCATCGGCGGCGGGGACATCGAGGGTTCCTTCAACATGGAACGGCTGCGCTATGGACGGATCATCATCATGACCGATGCCGACGTGGACGGCTCCCACATTCGCACGCTCTTGCTGACGTTTTTCTACCGGCAGATGACCGAACTGGTCCGCGCCGGCAAGATCTATATCGCCCAGCCGCCGCTCTACCAGATCAAGCGCAAGAAGCGCGAGGAATACGTGGACGACGACATCCAACTCAACAAGATCCTCATCTCGCTGGCGCTCGAAGACGTAAGATTGCGGCATATCGCCGACGAAAAGGAGTTCAGTTCCACTCAGCTCAAGGAAATCCTCGACCTGCTGGAGCGGCTCGACAAATTCAGCGAGGCCATCCGCCGGCACGGCGGGGACTTCGAGACCTACCTCGCCGCGCGCGACATGCGCAGCGGAAAACTGCCTACCTATCTGGTGAAAGTGCGCGACGGCAACACCGAGGCGGTCCACTATTTCCACGACGAAACCGAGGTGCGCGGGTTCCACTACGAAAACCAGGATCTCGCGCTCTACGACGCCGACGTGGAGGCGGAACTGCTCCCGCCCGGGTCCGCCGGAGCGCCCGCCGCAGCCGCGCCGAAAGGCAACGGCTCGCGCCGGCGCGGGAAGATGGTGGAGCTGCACGAGTCCTCGACGCTCCAGAAGATCATCGCCGATCTCAGCCGCAAGGGGTTGAAGATCGAGCACTACTCCGACAGCGACAAGCCGATCTTCGAACTCATCGAAGGCGAAGGGGAGAAACAATCGGTGACGCCGCTGTTCGCCGTCCCGCAGATTCTGCACAGCGTGAAGGAGATCGGGCGCCGCGGCGTGCAGATCAAGCGCTTCAAAGGTCTTGGTGAAATGAACGCCAAGGAGCTGTTTGAGACCACGATGAACCCGGAAAAGCGCAAGCTCCTCCGTGTGGATCTCAACGAAACCAACGCCGTCGAGGCGGACAAAATGTTCACGATCCTCATGGGCGACGTGGTGGAACCGCGCCGCGCCTTCATCGAAGACAACGCGCTCAATGTGCGCAATTTGGATGTGTAAGAGAAGCGAGTGAAGATTGTTCGGAACAACCTCGGACGGAAGAACGGTGCGCAGCGGGCGACAAGGTCTTTCAGCGCGTCTTCTCTGCCTGCGCGCCAGCGCTTTGGAGTGCGGCGGCCCCCCGCCGCTTTGGGAGTTTGCTTCGTTTTGCCAATGAACCCACTGAGTCGCCACAACGCCACAAGTCGAGCATGAGAAGCTACATCGCCAATCGACGATCCACT
>Ga0316218_1003528_pt1 | contig 12897 bp, 17 predicted proteins | sample TBH18003metaG_FD_203634 | JGI IMG/M metagenome (GOLD analysis project Ga0316218, IMG submission 203634) | Freshwater microbial communities from Trout Bog Lake, Wisconsin, USA - TBH18003 | ecosystem: Environmental > Aquatic > Freshwater > Lake > Hypolimnion/Profundal zone | place: USA: Wisconsin...
TGCGACCAACATGGAGGCTGATTACCAACGTGCTGCCCTGCGCGCTGCCGAGCTGATTCGCAGCACCACCCCGGGCCCACATGACTACCTGCACAGGAAGGGCTTTCCAGATGCCCAGGGCATGGTTGCAAAAGACGGCGCGCTGGTCCTCCCCATGCGCAACATGGATACCAACGCCTTGCAGGGTGTTCAGCTAATCCTATGGAATGAGGCTGAGCGCAAGTGGGAAAAGAAAATGATCCCCGGCATGCGGGCCAAGGGTGCCGTTTTCTGGATTGGCGACAGGCAAGCCCCAGAGACGTTTCTGGTCGAAGGCTATGCAACAGGGCTGAGCGTGGTGGCCGCGCTGCGCAGCGTGGGTCTGCGGGCCTCCGTGCTGATCACCTTCAGTGCCAACAACTTGGTGCTGGTTGCACCCAATGTGAAGGGCCGTGCGTTCGTCTTCGCTGACAACGATGTATCAGGCACCGGCCAGCGCGCGGCAGAGGGAACGAAATTGCCGTGGTGCATGAGCCCCATTGCTGGCGAGGATGCCAATGACCTGCATATGCGTGCCGGCCTGATGGCGGTCTGTCAGCAGATCATGGAAGTTCGCAGGAGGGCGCGCCCATGAGCAGGTACACAAAGCCACAGCGTGACCCACGCGGCCACAGCATGCGCATCTATGACGACGTCTACGATAGCCACGCCTTCGCCGCACTTTCGCCGCATGATGTGCTGGCCTACCTAGCACTGCTGCGCGAGCTGAAGCAATACAACAATGGCGACCTGTCCCTACCGCTGACCCGCGCCAGCAAGCGCGGTATCAGCCATTCCAAGACCCTGGCCCGCAGCCTGCGCGCCCTGTGCGCCGTGGGACTGGTGGCAATCACTCGCAAGGGTGGATGCGCACGTGACGGAGAGCGCCTTCCGACACTGTACCGAGTGACCGACCGCGTGTGCTACGACATTCCAAAGTTGATGCTTCACGCCGTCAAGGAAACCAACGAATGGAAGCGCATCGCCAGTGTCGAACAGGCCATAGACCTCATTGCCGCTGCTGAACTTGCCGCAAAGAAAGCCTATGCAGAAAAAATTAGCCTAGGGCACGCCGTGCTGCATACCGCATCACTAGGTGCCCTGGTAAGCCCAAATACTAGGGCACCTAGTGATCCATGGAATGATGGACTAGGGCACGGCGTGACTATGGTTGAAAAGGGCTCAAATCCAATAGGCATGCGGGTTGTGGGCGGGTTTTCTGATGAAGGTGAAAAAGCAATCCATAGGGCACCGCGTATGCCTCCTTTATATGTTGCCATCCCTACGCCGTATTTGGACTCTGTGAAGTACGTCCCTCGCTACCACTGGCTTACGAAAAACCAAATCGGCTTCATTGCAAATCTGATCGGCAAAGCCCAACCCCACGCCGCCGAGCACTTCGCCGGCAAACACGATCCCATCAACTTTTGAGGACACCACCACCATGAACATCACCGCCCGCACCTGTGCCAACTGCACATCCTTTGATCCAACAGCCAAGGACGGCTACACCTGCTTGGCCGGCGTCGGCATCCCCGCGCGCGATCCCGGTCGTCAGAACGTGTACTGCAGCCCAGCCGCTGGCGATTGCTGCGATTCCCATCAAACCGCCGTGGAAGCGGCAACACACGGACTTTGATCATGACAACACCCAAGCTCACCGCCGACCAAAGAGCCGCATTGCTGCACCTGGTATCCATGCGGGCCGAGGCTCGCTACCTGGTTCGAAACAAGGAAGCCAACAGGGCCTATATCCGCATGCTGAAGGCCGCCCACGCACAAGCCATCAGGACCGGCGACACCAAAGCCGAGGCGCTGCACAAGATTGACCTGGCCGAAGCCAAAGACGCCCAAATCGAATTGGAATTCGACATCATTGAAACAGGCATGGCGTTCATGCAGTCATGCAGCCATTACGACAAGTTGCCCCGTGAAGTGTGGCTACGGGCGCTGTCGGTCAACGAAAGCGAGTGGTCCAACCCCCAAATGCTGAAGTACGGCGACAGCGTGCGCAACGTGGTTGCCGTGCTGAAAATGGAAAACAGTGCGACAGGCAAAGAGGATGACTACGAGCTTGTGTACAGGCCGCTGAACTGGTGCTGCACCATGGCGATGATGAACGCCATGCAGACAATCCCAGCACTGGGCAAGGCCACGCACAACATGGCCAACGAGATGTTTGATGGTGCGTTTGGCGATTGGAAAGCACCCTCGATGCTGGAGCAGATTGGGGTGAGTCGGTAATGGCCAGCACACACATGCAGATAGTCGCCGCTGCATTGCGCTGGCACACGGCCCGGCAGAGGCGCATGGAAATTGGCGCCGAGCAAAGGCGCTACCAAGAGGCCAGCAAGCGCCGCACGGGCTTTGGAGGTGCAAGCTGGGACATAGGGCAGCACTTGACCGAATCGAAGCGCCTGGAGCTTGCTGCAGCCCGCGCCCTGTTCAAGCTGTTCGAGGCCGAGCGCGCCGGGCTGGGTGGCGCGCCGGATGGCGGTGTGGTGGACGCGGTGCTGCTGCTGGAGTAAATCAGAACATGAAACACCCTGATTCAAACCCCGACCACCGCAAGGTGCTGGACCTGCGTCGGCGCCATTCCCTGCGGGAGGTCGCTGACCTTACCGGCATGCCAATTGGCACAGTCAAGACGATATGCAGCCGCTCAGGCGCTTTTCGTGACAACCTGGCGCACCGCCAGCTCTTCAGCCTGCCGCCGATTCAGGTTAGCGAGTCGACAGCATTGACGGTGCCCACGCTGCCGCCTCAGGAGGCGGTGACCGGCGACAAGGAGCTTGACGCAGTGCTGTGGCTGCGCGAAGTTATCAAGACCGGGCAGGCCGAACTGATAGGCAAGGCCATGGTAGCGGCCAAGCGCATCCAGACGCCGCTCAAGGATCTGGAAGACAGATACATGAAACACCTGGTTTCAAAGAATCCTGGCAACTGGACGGTGATGTTCGCGACTTTCGGCTTTGCCGACCTGGAGGGCTTGGCTGGCAAGTCCGCCGATAAGTTGTCGCGCCAGCATGAGGCCTTGTCACGCTTCGGCAGTGTGGACGCCTTGTTTTCCGATACACCCGCCGAGCGGTTTTGCATTGACGCGATGAAGGGCTTGAAGCGCAAGGGCGACTTTGGCGACTACGACGAGGCCCAGGTGGACGCTCGATTTAAGGCGCGCCCGGACCTTGCACCCAACACCCTGAGCGACTGCCTGCACGAGTTGGCCTACTGGAGCAACCTGTACACGCTGCGCAATTCCCATGATTTGGGAGATCCAGGACCGCAAGCCAGTGCCCGCGAAGACTTTGCTTTTCGATGCCTTGCGCAAATTCGGCCCCGCACAAAGCCCGAGGCGGTGGCCGTGCTGCGCTACCTGGAAAGCTCTGAGCGCCTGGACTATGAGCACACCAGCGCAATTTTGTTGAATCTTGTTGGTGGGTAAATCATGGGCCACAGCACACCATCATTCATCCTCGATCGGTTTGATTTAACCCAACCCAAAGAGAAGGGCACTCGCGCCGCCGGTCGACCAAAGACCCGCACTGCCAGCTATCTGGCAGGCTTGCTGCGCGACTATGCAGTCATGGCAGATTGGTTCCACCTGTCCCATGGCAGGGCCGCCAAGTCGGATGTTGAGCTACTCAATGCCTTTCTTCAAAGCGAATTCCAGAAGCATGGTCTGCGTGCCTGCCGCGTTGAATCGGCGGAAGTGCAGGGGCGTATCAAGACCCTTCGCAATCATCTGTCTGAGGCTCGGCATGTTTGTGCGGCTATCCCTGAAACCCTACTTTTTCCGGGATGCAATGCCAATCACACTGATGCTCATTAGTGCTTATTAACGAATCGAGGTGTGATAAATGCATACAGAAATCGCCACCCAGCTGGGCACCAAAGCCACCGAGCCTACTGGTCAGACCTTGAGCATCTTGCGTTTCGCCGAGGTGACCAAAAAGACCGGCCTATCGCGTGGAGCGATTTCCCAGCGTTTAAGAAATAGCGAGTTCCCGGAACCGATCAACCTTGGTGGCCGTGCTGTGGGTTTCATTGAACATGAAATCAACGCCTGGATCGCTCAACTCATCCGCGCCAGCCGCAGGGAATCCTGCGATGCCGGTCAACAAAACCCGCCGCTTAACACCGGCACTCCCAGCACGGGCCATGCTGCCGTCACTCCCGTTTTGGGTGTGGCGGCTGAGACCGTGCATTCCAACTCCCAATGAAAGAAAACATGTTCGACATTTCCACACTTGACCAAACAGCCAACGTCACATTCGATGTGCCCGTTGTGCTTGACGCCGATGGCAACCCCGCCGCTGGCTTCAAAGTCGTTGGCCGCAATTCCCAGAACTTCCGCGATGCAGAGCGCGCCTTGACCCTTGCTGCCGTGAAAAAGGCCGCATCCAAGGCAACCAAAGCAATCGACACCGGCACCGATGCTGGCGCCGCACAGGTAATCGACACCATGAAAGCAAATGAAACCGGTATTGCGGTTGCCTGCACAGTGGACTGGTACGGTTTCAGTAAGGACGGTGCATCGGCACCCATGACGCCGGATGCCCTGGCCACTGTCTTCGAGAAACGCCCCACCTGGCTATCGAAGGTTACGTCAGCCATCGCCGCTGACGCAAATTTTCAGCCGAGCTGATTGTGGACCTCTGCGCCTACGCTGAACACGAATTGAATCTCAGCACGCCCGAGCCTGACGGTGTGCCGAAGCGTGAGCACCTGCGTATGGCGCAAGAGAGACTTGGCCGACCAATTGCGGAATTGCAGAGCGAACCACTTGCAGCAGAGTTGCATTACCTGTGGCAGTGGTTCGTTCAACTGAGCAACGCCCGGTCAAGTCAGACCGCAATCAGCTTTCAGGAAATCCAAGCCTGGGCGCAACTCAAGCGTGTGGAGCTTGACCCATTCGAAGTCGAAGCCATCAAGGCACTCGACCAGGTGTTTTTGAACATTTTTAGAAAGAAGGCAATTCAATGAGCAATGAACTTACGAGTCTTGTTATTGTCGTTGACACCACTCAAGCGGCGAAGGCAACGGTCGACCTGGACAAGCTGACAGCCAGTGCAGACGTGGTTGAAGAATCCGTGACGCGCGCGGGAAAGGCTGCATCAGGCTCTGCCGCCGACTATGTGCGGGTTTCCACCACCACCAGCGATGCCGCCCTGAGTGCCGAGAAGTGGATAAAGAAGCTGCAGGAAGAGTTTGATGCACTCGGCAGAACCCGTGCGGAAATCGAGCGCATGCAAGCCCTGGCCGCGAACCTGCAAAAGTCAGAAGTCGACAAGATTACGGCGCTTGCACAGTCGATTGACTCTTACCACCGCCAAGAGCAGGTCATGAAGGACATGGTCAAGAGCCAAGACGATGCGGCTTCAGCAGCTGAGCGGTTTATTGCAAAGCTGAAGGCGCAGGCTGATACTGTTGGCATGACCCGCAAGGAAATCCTTGCATTCCAGGCTGCGCAGCTGGGGGTGTCAAACGCAGCGGCACCGCTGATTGCCGGCCTTCAAGATGCAGGCCATGCTGCGGCAGGCTTCAGTCTGTCATCTTCCACGGCCACCCGTGAGCTGATTGTGATGTCCCGCGAACTTGCAAATGGCAACTTCACGCGGATGGGGAGTTCGTTTTCCATCTTCGCGCAATCCAGCGGCTTGCTAGCGGCAGCGATGAATCCCTTGGGGTTGACGATTGCTGCGGTTGCTGCATCGGCGGGCGTCCTTGCCGCCGCCTATACCTTTGGTGCCATGGAAGCAGAGAAGTTCAAGGCATCCTTGATTCTGACGGGCGGTGCTGCAGGTGTCACAGCCCAGCAGCTTCAGGCCATGGCGTTGGCGACAAGCACGGCGACGGGCTCCACGATCGGGAAATCAGCAGAGGCCATCACAGCGTTCTCGTCTAGCGGGCGGTTTGCGGCTGACCAGATTTCGCAGTTCTCCGCCACCGCGATAAAGATGCAACGCGAGATGGGCATATCCCTGGAAGATTCCGTCAAGCAATTTGCTGAACTTGGCCGAAGCCCGGTTGATGCATCCATCAAGCTCAACGAATCAATGCACTACCTGACCCTGGGTGTGTTCGAGCACATCAAGGCCATGAACGATATGGGCGACCGCGTGAATGCAGCCAAAGCGGCGGAAGAAGCCTATGCGGATGCCATGAATCAGCGCATGCCCGTACTGGCGGCCAACTTGGGCGTCCTGGAGCAGACTTGGCGCGGTGTCGGTGAGATGGCCAAAGCGGGATGGGATGCCATGCTGGGTATCGGCAGGACAGAAGACCCGACCGCGAAGCTTGCTAGACAGCTTGCCGCATTCGAGAAATATGCCACTTTCAAAAGGAGCGGCGGTGGCGGACTGACCCCGGAAGAAAACGCGCAACTGGTGGCGTTGGAAAAACAGGCCGAGGTTCAAAAGACCATCGATTACCTGGCGCTCATGACGGCGGAAAACCGGAGAAAAGACAACGAGCAGGCCATAGCAGGGATTGCGTTTGACACGATTGCAGATCGCTACCTCGATAAAGCCCTGCTCACAAATCGCGAGATAACGCGGGTGACTTTGGAAGGTCTTGCGGCTGGCAAGTCGAGGCTTGAAATTGACAAGGTGATTGCGAATATCCGGGCCGCCAATGCTGCCAAGCCGGAGAGCGTCAGCGCTTACCAGACCTTCATTGCGGACATGCAGAAATACGAGGATGCTGCAAATCTGGAAATTGAGACCGGTAAGAAGCTGACCGCTGCACAGAAGCTCGAGAGTGATAGCTTGGTGAATCTCTGGTCAAAGTACACGCAAGGCAAGATGACGCTTGACGAAGCTGTCGATGCTGAAAACCGGATGAATGATGCCGTCCAAGCCATGACCAAATCAGAAGCCGACTTGGCGAGACAGAAGGAGCAGGCTGACGCCATTGCTGAATATTCCAAGACCGTGGATGGAATAGACAAGACCGTCGCATCCGTTCTGAAGCAAATCGAAGCTGAAAAGCTGCAGATTGCATCCTGGGGGCTTACCAAGGGCGCCATTGAGGCCTTGAACCTGGTGAAGATTCAGCAGCAGGCCGTTGATGCCAAGAAGCGGGCCGACATGCTGCAGGGGCTGGGTGACGATGACCTAGTTAGAAAGGGCCTCTTGGAAGAAGCGGCGACGTATGCTGAACTTGTCCGCCTGAAGAAGGTCTATGCCGACCTGCAGGCCAAAAAAGAGCAGGATGGCGCGTTCGCCTACTGGTCGACCATCCAAGACCAAGCCATAGCCACGCAAACAGTCGTCTCCAAGGCCTTCAAGGGCATGGAGGATGCGCTGGTAACTTTCGCCACCACCGGCAAGCTGGATTTCAATGGACTGGCAAACAGCATCATCGCTGACCTGATCAGAATCCAGATTCAGCAAAGCATCACCAAGCCACTGTCGCAAGCCATGAGCAATGCAGGCGGGATGAGTGGCATCGCATCGGGCGTGGCAAGTCTGTTTGGCTTCGCAACGGGCGGAAATCCAACCCCCGGCGTTCCGTACCTTGTGGGCGAAAACGGACCCGAAATCCGCGTTGACACAGGCCCCGGCGTGATCACTCCAAACCATCTTTCGGGATCTGGCGGGGCCGCTTCCATGACCATCAATCAGCCCATCGTGATCAACGCCCAGAACGCCAGCGCCGAAACCATAGGCCAGATCAGGGCCATGATGCCAGGCCTCATCGCCACCAACGCACGGACTATCACCGCCGTGGTGCAGCAGGCATTCGCCAAGCAGGGCGTGAGGGTCAGCATATGAGCGGCCATCTTTCACGGAATGGTGAATGGTTGAAGCAGGCGCCCGCCGGGATGGTGGCCCTGACCGTGATCGATTTCCAAGGGTTCATCAACAAGACCGTGAACGGGTTGTCATGAGAATCAGCGAAACCGAAACCATAAAGGAGTGTGCAGCATGACCGATGAAACCACGACGTCCAAAAAGACAAACCGTCTGATTGGCTTCATTCCAGAAGATCAATTCTTGGAAATTACTGCCAATCTCGCCGCAACCGCAAAGCTGGCCAAGGCCGCAAAGGGAAAACTCGCCCAGATAGAGAAGCGGTTCAAAGAGGAGGGCGTGGTTGCAAAGGCCCAGCGCTCGAAAGCACAGAAGGGAATTGCATGACTGCCGCAAAATCATCTGCAGCTATGGCCAAGCCAAAAATCGGAAAGGCCGCAAATCTCATTGTGGCTGCCAATACAGGCAGGTTGGCGAAGCCTCATGAGTTGGTACTGATGTCATCGGCACAGAATGCAAGCGTCATGGAGTGTTGGAACACCTTTGGCGAGCTGGATGTATCGGCGCTGGCCAATGACTTGTACGCTCGGTCTCAAGTCGTGAAGAAGGGCGACCTCGGTACGGTGGAGTCCATGTTGTTTGGGCAGGCCATGTCTCTGCAGGCCATTTTTGCCAACCTCTCTCGCCAGTCTGCCAACAACTTGGGGAGTTCCGTCGATGTTGTTGACAAGTACCTGCGGCTGGCATTGAAGGCGCAATCACAGTGCCGGGCCACTCTGGAGACGCTTGCAATCGTCAAGAACCCGCAACCCTACATCCGGCAGGCCAACATCGCCAATGGGCCGCAGCAGAACAACTTCGAAGCGGAATCGGCACGGTCTCAGAAACGCGCACGCGAGAAAAATCAAGAACCCTTTCCGAGTAACGAACTATTGGGGGCACCAGAGCATGGCCAACGGCTGGACGGCGGAGCGCAGGGCCCGTCAGGCGCAACTCATTCGAAACTGGAGCCCGTGGGAGCAGTCCACCGGCCCGCGCAGCCCACAGGGAAAGCAAAAAAGCGCCCAGAACGCACGGGTGCACGGCATGTGGTCGAAGGAGTGGCTTGAAATCAAGGCAGCCGTCAGAGCTATGACAGTTCATCCGATGGAAGGCGAGATTCGCCGAATCCTGCGCAGAGACCTTGCGTAAGGCGGCAAGCGGTTAACGATATTGACATACGTCGGTGAAAAGGAGGGGCGGGCCCGGTTCATCCCTACCTTATAAAACTTATGGTTGAACTTGACAAAACTCGACATTGCCGCAGCAGGAAAAAGCCACTGGGCTAAAGAATGAACTGAGTAGCTGGCTCACTTTTGAGCCAGTAATCCAAAGCCGGGAGGGCGCACCCAAGGTGCGGGTAGACTTTCTTCCGATATGGGAATTCCAGCAACGGAGCCTGAGCCAACCCTTGGCCGTGGTCTATTTGGTGCTGGCGCTGGTGGCATGGCGTCATGTACACCAGGCGCGCCGTGCCGGTGGCCAGCGCCAGCGGAATGGGTCCACAGCTCACGCCCACGGCTTTTGCATACGGCGTGCGATGGTAGCCGAGATTACCCCACACCAAGAAACCTGTATCCATGCGGGTTTCGAGCTAAAAAGGGCTGATATACCCAACATCCCTACGCCCACGGGCTCGCACGCCATGGACCAAGCCGGCGACAGCACTCTGAACACTAACATTTGCTAACAGGCGGTGCGCAGATGGTTCGCATCTTGATTCAGGTTCGCAGCATCTTTCCGGACGGCACCAAGCATGCAGTGAGCAAGAAACCCAATGCTGGCGCGGCTTGCCCGACATTTCCAATTGCGTCAGCCGCAATTGCTCCGAACCCATAAACCAGAATTCAGTAGCAAGTTGGTTCGCAGCTTGTGCGCTATTCTGATGAGTATGTAGCCTGGCAAAACCGGGCGCTGAAAATCAGGGCGCGAAGCCAAATTTTCACCCGTTCAGGGGATACCCATGCAAGCCGTAGTGTGGCAGGCTGGGGTTGGATTTCACCCATCACAACAGGGATTTACTAAATGACTACGATTTTCAAATCAATTCTCGCTGCCATCTTGGCGTCAATTCTTTCGATACCACTCGCTGGATGCGGCACTCCGGTGCAACGCATCACGACTACCGCGTCCGGCAATCCAGAGGTGCAAATCGACAATGTTGATGTTGACGCAGTTAAGTCGCGGCTGCTTGAACGAGCATTGACGAAAGGCTTTCAGGTGGAATCCGATTCGGCATCCCAGTTGGTCATATCGCAAGAGTTGAAGGGGATGCAAGAATCTTTGATGCGTTTGGCCATTGCAAATTCGTACTCCACGCCGGTACGAGCCGTGACGGCAATCACATTCATTAAGAATCCGGCCGGCGTGAAGATATTCTCCAGAACCACCGCGATGTCTACCATGCCGATGGGGCAGGTCCAAAAAATGGCGATGGACGACGCCAACACTTTCAACACAATGCAGGCGTCATTGGACAGGCTAAAGGAGAGCTTTAATGTAAGTGCGCCATCAACCCCAGGTAGTCAAGGAAGCGGAATTGGCGATATTTCTGGTAGACGCAGGTTCCAGGGCAGAAGCGCCTCAACGTCTTCAACCGTTTTTGCGGCTGGCAATGCACGCAGCACCCGGCGCAGCCAGGCATAGGGCTCCACGCCATTTGCCTTGCAGGTTTCCACCAAGGAATAGATGACCGCGCTGGAGTGCGCGCCGGCGGGAGTATCGCTAAAAAGCCAGGCGCGTCTTCCAACCACAAATGGGCGAATGCTGTTTTCGGCTTTGTTGTTGTCAACGGGCAGGTCGTGGCGTTCGGTGAAGCGCGTGAGCAGGGGCCACAAGCTCTGCATGTATGCAAGCGCTGTTCCCAAGGCGCTCTTGGGCGTGACCAGTGGCACGGTTTTGATCATCCAGGCATGGATGTCTGCGAGTGCGGGCACACTTTGGTTCTGGCGCGCCGCATGCCGGTCCTCAGGCGAGGCGTCCTTGAACTCCCGCTCGATGCGGTACAGCTTGCCGATGAGTGCGACCGCCTCATCTGCCTTGCCGCGTTTGCCCTTGGGCTGCACCCGCACGGCATCCACATAGTATCGGCGTACATGGGCCCAACAAGCTAAACGCTCGATGCCGGTAGTTTTTGCAATTTCGTTGTAACCACCGTACCCATCAGTCATCAAATAGCCTTTGAATCCCTCCAGCAAACGCGTAGGCACCTGGCCACCGCGGCTGGGGTCGTAGTCAAACAGCACCACGGGCTTGTCCGGCGGACCACCGGATTGCACCCACATGTAGCTGTTGGAGGTGGGCGCCCTGCCTGCCTCCTTGAGCACCTGCACCACCGTCTCATCCATGTAGATCAGGGAGCCATCCAGCAGGATGTCGCGCATCAGGTTGTGCAGGGGTTGCAGCAATTTGCCCCCGGCAATGACCCAACGTGCCAGCGTCTGGCTGGGTACCGGTGCGTTGTGGCGCTCCAGCACCCGGCCAAAGCGCGTAAGGGGCATGCCGTCCACGAACTTGACCGTGTAGAGCATGGCCAGGAAGTCCGCACTGGCATTGCTCTTGGGCACAGGCTGTGGTGGCAGAGGGGCCGTCACGGGCGCATGTTGGCTGCCGGGGCAGCCGTAGCGATTGCGGATGTTGCGAATCACACGCACCTGCATGGGCACGATGTCGAGCTGCTCGCTGATGTCCTGACCGATCAACACCATGGGGGTGCCACAAGGGCAGGTGCGATCGGCTTCAGGCACATCGTGCAGGACATCTACGCGGGGCAGGCCTGCAGCCAGGGGAGCGCGCTTGCCGCGGGCACGTTTGGCGGCGGGCTTGGTGGCGTCGGTAGCAGCAGATGTGCCCTGGGTGTCTTCTGGGGCAATGGGGGCGGTGTCTTGTGCGTCGGTACTGGCAAGGGCCAGGACTTCGGCTTCGTCAAACAAGCGGCTCTGAGCGGAGCTCTGTTCGGAGCTGGCTCCGAACATGCGCTGGCGAGCCAGTGTGGCCTGCTCAAGCATGCGGATGATGTAGGCGTGGGCCTCATCACGAACAGCCTGCATTTCAATGCGAGCGGCCTGTGCCTCGTCGCGAATGATCCGCATCTCTGTGTGCATTGTTTGCGCTTCTTGGTGCAGCGCTTGCACGACCTTTTGCTGGGCCATCAGGAGCGTTTGCAGGGCTCCAACATCGTGGGGCAAAACGCTCGGCAAACTGAACGTTTTGGCAGCCCCTTCAAACGCCTTCTCCAGAGGAGAAATAGGTGTTTTAAGGGCATCAAATGACATGCCCAATTTTACCCGACACCCCCTATGAAACAGACCTGAAACGCAGCGTTTTATGAGGTATATTTTTCCACAGATCAAAGCCTTCGAGCAGCCAGCCGAACTCCTGCAAACTGATGTTCCTGCTGGACTCGCCTGCGTCCTTTGGCCAGGCAAATTTGTCTCGCTCCAGACGCTTTTGCCACAGGCAAAAACCATTGCGGTGCCAGTACAGCGCCTTGATCTTGTTGCGCTGGCGATTGGTAAAGACGTACAGCGCGCTGGCAAAGGGACTTAAGGCCAGCTCGAGCTCCACCAACGCGCTCAGGCCGTCGATGGCCTTTCTGAAATCAATCGGCTCGCGGTACAGGTACACCTGATCGATGGTGCAGCCCGGATGCATCAGTGCACCCCTTGATTTGCACGCCCAACGGCGACCAACCACTGCGGGTCCGGCAACTCCGACATCTCCAGGCGCATGCCACCGCCCAGCACCAACGTGCAGCCCCAGGACGACTGCGCCCTTTGCCCTAGCGCATCGTTCACCCGAAGGGCAACAAACTTGCTTTGTGGCTTGGCTGTGGCCAACGCCAAACCATTGGGCACCACCTCCAACTGCAGTTTGCGTTGCCAGTAATACAGCGCCGTCACCGAAACGCCGTGCTGCCTAGCGTACGTGCTGGCGGCAACACCCTGGCTCTTGATCGCCGCCACGTGCTCTGCCCAATAGTTCCGACCACTCTTCATGCTCTTCTCTCCATCTGAATTTAGATGGATTGAGCTTGTCAACTTCAGCTTCCGGCTGCAAGCCTGCGGTTCATGGACCCCTTACTGGC
>Ga0316218_1003530_pt1 | contig 12894 bp, 7 predicted proteins | sample TBH18003metaG_FD_203634 | JGI IMG/M metagenome (GOLD analysis project Ga0316218, IMG submission 203634) | Freshwater microbial communities from Trout Bog Lake, Wisconsin, USA - TBH18003 | ecosystem: Environmental > Aquatic > Freshwater > Lake > Hypolimnion/Profundal zone | place: USA: Wisconsin...
GTATTATTTTGTTCAGGAAGCTGTGGACTATGCAAAAACTAATAGCCGCCCTGCTCATCATCGCAAGTCTTAATTTGGGGGGATGCTATGAGCGAACCAGATACGCCTGTCAAGAACCCAGAAACTTCGCAGCCGCGCAATGCCAACGGCCAGTTTGCGCCTTCAGCCAGACGTGCCCGGAATACCTCATTGCACCTGTCAACGAAAAATATGTTCAACCGCCCCCGCCTGACGCCGGAAGAAATTAAAATCCGAGTCTGGGCGTTTGTCGTCCTGGCTGTGGTTATGGTGCTTGTTGGGATTACCAGCATGATGCTATATTCACTGACCTTTGTGGAGCAGCCCATGAAAGCAATGGCTCCCATCGACCAAGCCTATACCAAGATGCTGAACGACATTGTGCTGCTGATTGTGGGCGCTATCGGCGGCATAGCTTCTGAAAAAGGTCTTGGCATGGTGACTACGGCCATTAACAAAAACCATGATGCGGAAGAGCCAAAATGATATTTAATCCTTACTTCTGGGTCGCCATCGTCATGAGTTGGATTGTGGTGGCTGTGTCTGTTTATGAACATGAGCAGACTGAATTTGACAAAGAGCGTGCAGTAGCCCAAGCTGCACTGGATGCGGCTAACAAACACTCGCAGGAGATTACCGATGAAAGAAACAAAACAGTTGCCTATATTTCTCGCAGTCTGGCCGACACGCAAACAAAAGCTGCTGCGGCTTCTAAAGCTCTCAATGATAAGCTGGCCTCTGGTTCTATGCAGCTGCACATCGCTGGTACCTGTGGTAGCCCAGTGTCCAGTGATTCCTCCGCTCCCAGCAGCGATAACGCCGGAACCTGCAACATTGACCCAAGAGCTGCTCAAACTCTTGTCTCCCTTACAGAACGAGGCGATGCCGCCATCGAAAAACTGAATTCCTGTATCGCATCCTACAACTCACTATTGGAGAAACAATGAACGTAGAACAACTTCACGCCCTTGGCATTGACGCAAAATGGTTCGACCCTCTGCTGGAAACCTTTGCTCGATTTGATATTTCGACCCCTTACCGCCAAGCTGCGTTTGTGGGACAGTGCCAGCATGAATCCGACAACTTTAAGACGCTGGAAGAAAACCTGAACTACAAGGCAGAATCTTTGATTCGTACTTGGCCTAGTCGTTTTGATGCTGAGAATGCTGAAGAGTATGCCCACAACCCTGAGAAGATTGCCAATAAAGTCTATGCTGGCCGCATGGGTAACGGCAATGAAGAGTCAGGCGATGGCTGGAAGTATCATGGCCGTGGCCTTATTCAATTGACAGGCAAGGACAATTACACTTTGTGTGGTGACGCTCTGATGCTGGATTTGTTGCGGGATCCTGAGATTCTTTTGACGCCTCAAGGTGCTGCGCTCTCAGCTGGCTGGTTCTGGAAAAAGCATGGTTTGAATGAGTGTGCTGAAGCAAAGCAATACGAACTGATGACAAAACGCATCAATGGTGGTAATCTCGGGTTAGAGGACCGTATTGCTAAGATTGATGCTGCGGTTAATGTCCTTGTAGGATAACCATGCCACTCATCAAGCTCCAGTTTCAGCCGGGTATTAACAAAGAAACCACTGCGCTTGGTGATAAGACTACGTGGTTTGCTGGAAACAATGTCCGGTTCCGTTCTGGAGTTGCTGAAAAGATTGGTGGCTGGGTTTTAGATACAGGGACTAGTAATGCGACCCTGCAGCCACCAGACGGCCAGTATTGGGGTGTTGCCCGTTCTATGTTTAACTGGGCTTCCCTCCAAGGGTTGCGGCTCTTAGGTATTGGGACAAGCCTAAAGTACTACATCCAAGGTAGTCAGGGCGGCTACTTCAATGATGTAACCCCAATTAGCTTGTCTGCTTCTGCTGTATCAGTAACATTTGCAGCTACGGCTGGCTCATCTACCCTTACTGTTTCATGTGGGACAGTAGTGGCTATAGAAAACGGTGGCTTCGTTACTTTTAGCGGGGCAGTGGGTCTGGGCGGCAACATTACGGCTGCTATCTTAAATGCTGAGTTTCAGATACAGACAGTTATCAATAACACGTCATTCACTATTGTGGCGTCTGTGGCTGCAACTTCTGGTGATTCTGGAAACGGTGGGGCAAATTGCAAAGGTGCTTTCCAAGTTAGCCCTAACAATAACGTATACATTCCTCCTTCTGGCTGGGGTGCTGGTGGCTGGGGCGGTGTAAATCCCGGTTATTCGTCTACTGGATGGGGTTACTCGGTTAGTTACTACAACAGCACGATACAGCTGTGGAGTCAAGACAACTACGGCGAGAATCTGGTCTTTAACCAGCGTAATGGCGGTATCTATTACTGGGTGTCGAATGATGTTAACCCAAGCATCTACTACCGTGGTCAGCAGATTTCACCACTAAACAACAATACGCAGAACGGGACTGCATATTGGCTAACCGACTCGTCTACGTTCTCTGGATCGTTCAATACCATCAACGGGATACTAACGATTACAGCTGTGGGTTCTGGGTCTATCTCGATTGGTTCTAACGTCTTTGGCGCAGGTATTCCTTCGGGCGTGACAGTTACTGCGTATATTGGTGGTTCTACGGGCGGTGTAGGCCAGTATCAAACTAATTACTCTGGTGGTGGATCTGTATCTGTTGGCCTTACAGGTACGTCCATAGTAGGCTCAACTGGGAACTTATATACATCAGTACCAACAACAACTTTTGCTTTGTCTGGGGTTGCAACAGCCAGCCAAACAGGTAATTTGACACCTTCTATTACGGAGACAATTACCACTTCTATTTCAGGATGTCCAACTGTTGCCAACTATGTTTTGGTATCTGACCAATCACGGTTCGTAATTGCCTACGGCACGGATAATCTAGGGAATGGGATACAGGATCCCATGTTGGTTTCATGGTCAGACCAGCAGAACATCACGGTTTGGTATCCTTCAGCGACCAACCAAGCGGGTAACTACAGGTTGAGTAACGGCTCTGCGATCATCACTGCTATCCAGATGACGCAACAGATTCTGGTGTTTACGGATACGGCTTTGTACACCCAGCAGTATCTTGGGCCTCCATACGTTTGGGGCTTCCAGATCATTGGGTCTAATATCTCAATTCTTTCGCAGAACTGCGTGGCAGTAGCTAGTAATACGGCGTATTGGATGGGTGTGGATAAGTTCTACATGTACAACGGTACAGTGCAGTCGCTGCCCAGCACCATGCGGAAGTATGTGTATGAGAACATTAACCTTGGTCAATCATCGCAGTTCTTTGCTGCTTTGAATGAGGGGTTTAGTGAAGTTTGGTGGTTCTATTGCTCTGCTGGATCTAACACGATTGACAGCTATGTGATTTACAACTACCTTACTTCAGCATGGTCTTATGGGAATACTGCTGGCTTACCTGCCGGAAGCTCGGCTGGCTACGTTGCTGGGCGCACGGCATGGACATACAGCACTTTGAGAAACGGTCCTATGTCGGCGGGTTATTCACCCTCTGGGACCAACGGGACACTGATCTATCAAGAAACGGGAGTAGATGATGGAACAACAGCTCCTGCAACTGCTATTCAGTCTTATATTCAGTCAGGGGATTTTGATATTGGGGACGGCGATCATTACGGGTTTGTGTGGCGTATGGTTCCTGACGTGTCTTTTGATGGATCTAATGCGAATACGCCATCGTGCTACATGACACTGTTGCCCCGCCAGAATCCGGGGTCTGCCTATAGTGCAACGGTTTACCCGGCTGTACAGAGTGCCCAGAACTACTCCAACAGTACGCCGTTCTATGGTACGCAACAGTTTACCCAGCAGATTTATGTGCGGGTTCGTGGCCGTGAAATGGCGCTGGTTGTAGGGTCTAATACGCTAGGAACACAGTGGCAAATTGGCGTTCCTAGAATTGACGTGCGTCAGGATGGGAGACGTTAATGTCGAATACGAATGTAACGGGACCACGTTTAACGGCTGCTCCGACTGAGTACGATCAGGTATGGATGAACAACCTGATGCAGATATTGCGTTTGTACTTCAACCAACTGGACAACAACGGGCCAATTACGATCTCATCTTTGGGTGTTGGATCTAAGAATGTGGTGTCGGCAATTGCCTGCATAGCGCCCAACCCAACCAACTTGAATACGTTTGCGATTAGTTTGCCGACCCAAGCAGACTTACCGAACCTACGCAGCGGGAGTATTTACTACGATACATCAGCTAATAATGTATTGAAGATAAAACCCTAAATGGTAAAATTGACATATCTAGTGAGGCAAACATGAGCCTAGAAAAAATTGCAAAACATCTTGAGCAGCATGGTCGTGGCGGTGATACGCATCTGGTCCACATGACCACTGGCGAGTTGAGTTCATTGCAAAAATTGGCTCAACAACATGGTGGTTCATTGACCATCAATCCTCATACGGGTTTACCCGAAGCTGGGTTCTTGAGTAATATCTTGCCGATGGTTGCTGGCTTGGCCTTGGACTATTTTGTACCTGGGCTTGGTGAAATGGCAGGGCTGGGGCTAAGTGATGCTGCCACTGCTGGTCTTGCTGTAGGCGCTGTAGATACGGCTGTAACAGGTAGTTTGAAGCAAGGTCTTTCTGCTGGTCTGGGTGCTTGGGGCGGTGCTTCATTGGGGGGTGGTTTAACTGCTGCAGGTGGCCAACAGTTGGCACAAGCTGGTGGTGATGCTGCTGCTAATCAATTTGCAGCTGCACAGCAACAGGCATTTAGTACACCAGAATTTAATACTGCTGTTGACGCTGCTCCTGTCAGCAATCAAATTGCTACTCAGCAGTTATCTACTTTCCCTAATTTGTCTGCTGAACAAGTAACGGCTTACCAAAATGCTTTAGCCAATGGTGCAGATCCGGCAAGTTTGATGCAGTCTGCTGGTACAGCTAATGCAGCTCTAGGTGCTACATCCCAACAGATGGCTCAAGCTGGCGTGAACAGTTTAGGTTCTTTAAGCGGTTTGAAGAACTTTGTTGTGGCTAATCCTGCTGCAACAGGTATGGCTGGGTTGGCGGCTCTAAGTGCTTTTAAACAACCTACTTTGTCAGCTACTCCACAGCAGGTTAATCCTTTTGGTCTGAAGACGATTGCGCCTAACTTTAATGGCCGTCCTCCTGCTCCACCTACGCCTTATGTTCCACAATACGCTAACTATGTACAGAACCCATACACACCAACGACTGGCGCTGCCCACGGTGGTGTTATGCACATGGCTGGTGGTGGTGACGATATTGCAGAGATGCAAGCGGGTATTGAGGCCATGACCAAGCGTCATAACATTCCTCAAGCGCCTGCACCACAGGACAATGTTTACAGGGATTCTGATCCTGCGACACAGAATTTAGATGCCTATAACGCATCTATTAAACGATTGAAGACTCTTTATGCACTTTCTAATTTGCCTGCCACCAAAGCTGGTTTGGGTGCAGTTAATGCACTGGGCACACTTAATACAGCTCCACAAACAGCGGCTGCTCAACAGGCTGCAGCAGATATCGTAGCCAATAGCCCAGAAGCTACCACGGCCAAAGAAGGCGGCTTGCAGGGTCATCATGAACACAAATACAACCTTGGCGGTTATTCAGACGGTGGTCGATTGCTCAAAGGACCCGGTGACGGCGTGAGTGACGGCATCCCAGCAACTATTGGGGATAAGCAGCCAGCACGTCTTGCTGATGGTGAGTTCGTGATTCCAGCCCGTATTGTTTCGGAGTTGGGTAACGGCAGCACTGATGCTGGTGCTAAGAGACTGTATGCCATGATGGACAGAATCAAACATGCCCGAGCTAAAGCTAAGGATATTGCGGCTGATACGAAGGCATATAAATACTTACCAGCATGATCATCTACGCAGACGTTGACGCTTTTAAGTTCTTAGATGAGTTTGAGCAGCTCTTTCCTTTGCACTATGAAGAGTTGTGTGTCACGAAAGAGTTTGAACTTGAGCCGGACTATGATGCTTATCGTAGGGTAGCTCAGGCGGGGATGCTTAGATGCGTGACGGTTCGCAATGATGATGAGTTAATTGGATACGTTATCTTTTTTATCTCGCCTCATTTACACTACAAGTCATGTGTAACGGCGACAGAAGACATTTATTTTGTCAGGAAAGATTTCCGTAAGGGCAGGGTTGGAATTAAGTTGTTTCAGTATGCAGAGCAGGTATTGAGACATTGCGGGGTTCAACGGATAGTGATGAATACGAAGGTCCACTTGGATAACTCAAAGTTATTTGAGTATTTGGGATACAAAATGACCGACAAAGTGTTCACGAAAATTTTGTAAGGATACATATGAGCGGCGGATCATCATCAGCACCTACTTCACAGACGATAACGCAAACAAATATCCCTGAGTATTTGGCCCCGTATGCGTCCAACCTGTTGAACGCCGCACAGTCTGTCGTGTTCAATCCTGCTGGTACAGGGTTTAATCAATACCAAGCCTACGGCGGTACATACGATGCTCAGGGTAACTTGACCAACCCGCAACAAGCTGCTCAAGCTGCAGTAGCTGGGTTTAGTCCTTTGCAGCAGCAAGCCCAATCGACAGCGGCAAACATGCAAGTCCCCGGCCAGTATGGTCAGGCTACCAATATCGTTGGTAATGCAGCTCAGGGTTCTCTCAATACTGGTTTGCAATTAGGTCGTCAGTCAACTGATCCTAATGCTGTACAGCAGTACATGGATCCATACTTGCAGAAGTCTTTGGACCCACAGATTGCTTTGCTGCAACAGCAACAGGGCATCGGCCACATGAACAACTTGGCTGCACAGACTCAGGCTGGTGCTTTTGGTGGGAGCCGAGCCGATGTGCAAAATGCGCTTGAAAGCCAATCTGATCAGATGGCTATGTCTAACTTGATTGGACAGGGCTATAACACGGCTTACGGTAATGCTATTAACCAGATGAACGCTGCTAATCAAGCGGCCATGCAAGGTTATCAAAACTACGGTGCCCAAGGCATGAACTTGGCTAATTTGGGCGGTCAAAATCTTGCTGCACAGCAGGGTATTGCCAACATGCAAAACACTTTTGGTGGTCAGCAACAGCAAAACCAGCAACAGGTCATTAACCAAGAGATTCAGAACTACGCCAATGCCCAGCAGTATCCGTACATGCAGCTTGGCTTTATGAACTCTTTGCTGCGTGGTTTGCCGACTCAGCAGACCTCGACCAGCATTTACCAAGCGCCTCCTAGCACGATCTCACAGTTGGGTGGTTTGGGAACTGCTGCATTGGGTGCTACGGCTGCGTATAACACGGCTACAAAGGGTTCTGCTGCAGGCGGTCAAGTGAAGTCTATGGCTGATGGTGGCGCTGCTATCCCGATGAGCATGATGAGCGACCAGCAGTTGAATCAGGTTCAACAAAATCCTGTATCTAGCCCAATGGCTAAGATCAATGCACAAGGCTTAGAGCAACTGCATGGATACTTGCAGGGTAATCCCCAAGCGGCGCAGATGATGCGTAATGCGCCCCCGAGTCAAGGTATGCCTGCACCCGGACAGGCGGCGGCTATGCCTCCGTACCGATCAGGCGTGGCGGCTATTGGCACGGGGAACATGACCCAAATGGCTGGCGGCGGAATTATTGCGCTGGCCGGTGGTGGTGATGATAAGGATAAGGACCGCTACCCTACGCACGAAGAAGCTGTGGCTGCGTTTAATGCGGCCTATCCTACGCCCAATTACACCAAACCGGAAGAACGTGGGCCAGTATCTCAGGCTTTCCATGACCTGATGGTGCAGTTCCATATGTTGCCGGATAACACGCCCGGTATGGTTTCGCCTGAGTCTCAACGTGCTTCTGTTTACGGTACTAGTCAAATAGGCCATGCCGCAGGCGGTGTTGCTCGTTACGCTGGCGCTGGTGTGACTGATAGCGATCTCCAAAGTGGCGATGCTGTATTTAAGAATGCCCAGAATGTAGACAATAAAGACGTGGCTGTTGATACGGCTCCTACGACTGGTGCAGGCTTGCCTCCCATTGCTCCAGCTAAAGGCATTGATTTAGAAAGCACTTTAGCAAAGTTGCTGGCTGAACAGGGTTCGGATAAGTTTTCGATGAAGGCCAATTATGAGTCACAAGCGGAAGAGAACAGAAAGAGCATCCAGCAGGCCAAGGACTTGATGTTGCCGATGGCTGCTATGAAAATGGGTTTAACCATGATGCAGTCTCCAACTGCATACACTGGTAACAAGCTGTCTGCTTTGTTGGGCAACATTGGTGCTGGTGGTCAAGCGGGTCTGGCTTCTGCTACGGCCAGCATGAAAGATATTAACGAACAGCAAAAAGATCTGCAAAAGGGTCTGCTTGAAGCTGCCAAGCAAGATGAGTTACGTCATACTCAAGTGACGGACAAGATGCTGGCTGTTTATAACCAGTCATTGTCTGATAAAGAACGCCAGCGTTACCATGATCAAGCTATGGCTGCTCAACAGGCGTCTTTGGATCAAGCTAAGTTGTTGTCTGAAGAAAGATTGAAACAATCACACGATGAGTTTGTTGCTCGTATGGATGCACAAAGGAAACAGCAAGAAGCAACTTTGCAAAGTCTTGGTAACTCAAGGGATGCTCAAGACTACAATAACAAGCAATCGCACTGGGCGAGTGCATATGATAGGGCGATGTCTGGTGTTAACGCAGAGTCTAAGATCCCGGGTAGCGATTTGTATGGGACTGATCCTAAGATCTTGGACCGCATGGCCTACGAACGTGCTTACAGGTTGATGGCTCCGACTACTCGCAAGACATTGGAACTTAAATCACCTGATGAGATCTTCCCATTGGCTGCTGCAAAACCAACTCAAGGACCCGGCCAAAAAGTTATCAAATATGGTGACATTGTTAAACCTGCCGCAGAATAATCATGCCTTACTCAATACAACTGCCAGACGGATCTTTGGTTGAGGACATTCCTGATGAGATTAAACCTCATGAGGCCAAAGCACAGATATTAAAAAACCGACCAGATCTCGGTTCTAAAGACATTACTTTGGGAGGCGCAGCATCTGACTTAGGTGCCGTCTTAAAAAGTGGTATTGGTAGTTTGTTGCAACAACCCGGACAGCTATATGGTTTGGCTACTGGCGACTTTTCTAATACTGGCCTGTATGGTTACGGCAAAGAATTAGAAGCAGCTGGTAAAGCTCAAAAGTCTGAGGCGTTGCAAGCTCGTGAGGCGTCTGTTGCACGAAAAGCGCAAGAGGCCGAAGAGAAGAGTGGACAACTTGCAGCCCTTTGGGAAGAGGTTAAAGGCGGTTTAACAGATCCATACTTATTAGCTAACTTCCTTGTTGAGCAAGCCCCATCACAAATTCCTACCATTTTGGCTGGTGTTCTGACTGGCGGTATTGGTGGTGCTGAACTTGCAGCATTACGTACAACAGCTTCACAAATGGCTTCAGGGGCAGCTAAAGATGCTGCTATGGCTACTATTAGAGAAGCTGAAAAGCAGGCCATTAGGCGTGGTTCGCAAGCCGCTATCGGCGTTGGAGCCGTTCAGCAGGGTGCTGATGTGGGCGCACAGGCCTACGAAGATTTGTATAAAAAATTAAAAACACAAGGCATTTCAGACGAAGAAGCTGCTGCTCAGGCGTTAAATTTAGCTCGTGAAACTGGTGCTTCTGCGGCAATTATTTCTGTTCTTGCTCAAAACTTACCCGGTGCACATAAGTTAGAAGACATATTTGCTGGCAAAAAACGTATTGGGAGCCGTCTAGGAGCGGCGCTTGGTACTGGTTTAGGTGAGGCTTATAGTGAAGCTGTAGAAGAAGCTGGCGGTAAGTTTGCCCAGAACGTGGCTATGCAGCAGGTTGATCCTACTCAATCGTTGTTGCAGGGTCTTGGTTCTACGGCTGGTCAGGCTGCTTTAGGCGGTTTTGGCATGGGTGTTGTTGGCGGTTCTTTGGTTGGGAAACAAAGAGAATTGCCACCGGCTCCACCTGCCCCTCCCGGTGCGCCTGCAGCACCATCGGCTGGTCCTGTTACTCCCAATCCTACGGCGGCTACACCAACGGGAGTACCCGGAACTCCTGTTACACCAACACCATCAGGTCTGGTAGAGCTGGAAGAGCTTGAACAAGATCTAGCTCCCACTGTCCCAAGTGGGACAGTAACAAAGACTCAAGCTGAGATCAATCAAGAGCGCCAGCAAAAGCAGCGTGAAAAAGCGGCTTCAGTAATTAACCCCGTCAATGGGGAAACAGTTACACCTAGCAATCCTAACTACGTTGATGTGGTTAAGGCAAAAGGGGATGCTGCATCGCCGGAAGCCAAGACTATGGCTATGGAGATAGAAGAAAAGAATAAAGCCAAGACAGCGCCTATCGCAGCCTTTGATGCTGGTGATAACACCGAATGGCGGGTGGCACGGAACAACCAAGGCCAACATGTTGCCTACTTGCATGATCTGGACTCTGACCAAACTGTCAATGGGTCTGCACGTATCTTTTCTGCCAACAAGTATGACGAGCAAGAGACGGCTGCAGCCAAACAGAAGGCCATCGACTTTGCCAAGAACAAAGCAGAAGCGGCCACAGGATTTGTTCGTCCTACGGTTGAAGAGCCTGCAGAAACTGCTACGCCCGTTGTGGAAGCTGAAAAGCCAGCTGAGACTACACAAGCAGCACAAGACGGTTGGACTGAAGGCACTGGTTTTCGAGGCGATAAGACTTGGACGAAAACGATTGGCAATAAAGAGGTTCAGGTTATGCAGACCGGCCCTCAATCGTTTGTTGCCAGCAATGCCGATGCTGCAGGCTCTTCCAGCAATACGTTTAGGACTCTTCAAGAGGCAAAGCAGGCCGCAAGTGGCAATGCGCTTGCCAAGCCAGCCGAGACTACACAAGCAGCACTGCCAACTCTTCCTGCTGGCGAATACAAACTAAGAGATACCTTTAAGCATGATGGCCGCACATATGAAATAAATAAAGTTGCCCATACTGGTAAATACTTGGAAGCCAATACCGTAGACAAAGGAAAGTTCATACGGCAACAATTCAACATTGAACAGCCAGTTGAGACTACACAAGCCCAGAAGGAAGAAGCTAATCGCCCTCAAGCCACTGAAGCCGTCGAAGCAGAAGCGCCTGAGACTCCTGAAGGTGTTCAAGAAGAACGTGCTAAAGCAATAGCTTCCTCTGGTCAAAATGTTACCCCTACCAAAACCCAAGCTCAGATTAACCAAGAACGCCAAGCAGCCCAGCGTGGTGAAGCCCCAGCTGAAGTATCTGGCCGTGAAAAGGCCAGTCAAGATCTGCAAGATGCACTCGCTGAGTTTGGTGACCTTCTGGGTAAAAATGCACGACTGAACATTCTCCCTGAGACAGAAGCCAAGCTGATTCCTGTTCTCACTAAGCTGATGGACGCTGCCTTCCGCATGGGCTATTACAAGTTCAAGGATGCAGCTAAGTTTGTTCTGGACACCCTGAGTAACAAGTTTGGCAAGGAAGTCTCTGATCAAGTTGACCTGCACCATTTGCAGGGCGCTTACATCGGCATGGCTAATCGCTATCCCGAGGCCAGTAAACCGAATGAGGTCGTTACTGTCCAGCATAAGGACGATATTGAGAAGCACACCGCCGTTCAAGCTGGTGCTGAAGTCAAGGCCGACCTGAACACACCTGATGGAAAGTTTAAGATTGCCCAAGCCGTGGCTGATCACTTTGCAGCTGGTAACGGTTTCAAGTCCATTGTTGAAGCCCGTAAGTTCATTGCCGAACTGACAGGCGAGAAGGTTGAGGCCAATACTCTTGAAGCCAAGCAAGCTGACGAAGCTATTGAAGTTGGTGTGGTGCTGGCTGCACGAAAGATTGTGGAAGCTGGCGGTAAACCAGAAGCCATCTACGACAAGCTGGTCAAGTTGTACGAGCAGCAGCCCAATTTGGCTGTTAGATCATCAACCAGCATTAAAGAGCAGGCTTACTCTACTCCTGTGCCATTGGCTTATGTGGCCTCTCATCTGGCTGGCATTAACGAGAAGACTACCGTCTATGAACCCACAGCTGGTAACGGCATGTTGGTCATGGCGGCTGATCCTAAGAACGTGGTTGCCAATGAACTTAACTCCAGCCGACTTGAGATGCTCAAGAAGGTATTGCCGGGTGCTGAAATCACTAACAAAAATGCTTTGGATGTTGCCGCCAAAACTGTTGATGTAGTGATTGAGAACCCCCCATTCGGCGCAGCAGGCAAGACAGTCACGATTGGTGATTTCAATACACGAGAGCTGGATCATGGCATCGTGATGCAGTCATTGCAGAGCATGAAGGACGATGGCCGTGCCGTGCTGATTATCGGCGGCAACTTGGCTACAACAGAAGAGGGACGTAAGGAAGCCTACCGTGGTGCTGCTAAACGCAACTTCTTTGTCAATCTTTACAACCAATACAACGTCATTGACCACTTTACCGTGGCTGGTGATATGTATTCCAAGCAGGGCACTCAATACCCTGTTGATGTGATTGTGATTGATGGCAAGGGCAAATCACAACTGACCTTACCCGCTGCAAAACTGCCAGCGGTAATAACTTCCTATGAACAATTGAAGGGGAAATTAAATGAACCAAGTGGCGTGGTATCCGAGGGGAATGGTCGCATCGCCGGAGTTAACGGCGGTGTGGGTGCAGCCGGGGTTGGTAACGGAGAGGGTGTGGATAGAGGCCCTGTCGGACAGAATAAAGAGCCTAGTAATGAGCGAGTCGGACCCAAGGAAGGCGGCAGACCAAGCGTGTCTGCAGCTGGACCTAGCGAACGCAATGAACCCAAACCAACTCGGACAAGTGCTGGTGAGCAGCAACCTGGAGTTGAGAACCTTCCTAACGGCAACGGAGAACGAGTTCCCGTTCAACGTGCAGGTGAGCA
>Ga0316218_1003532_pt1 | contig 12878 bp, 12 predicted proteins | sample TBH18003metaG_FD_203634 | JGI IMG/M metagenome (GOLD analysis project Ga0316218, IMG submission 203634) | Freshwater microbial communities from Trout Bog Lake, Wisconsin, USA - TBH18003 | ecosystem: Environmental > Aquatic > Freshwater > Lake > Hypolimnion/Profundal zone | place: USA: Wisconsin...
GAAGTCCAGGAAGGCATCGCAGACCTCCGGATCGGCAAAGCGCGGCTTGTCCTGCAGCATGGCGCGGGAAATGCCGTGCACCTTCTCCGCCTCCGGATCGATGTCCCGGTCCGGATTGATGTAGCGGTGGAAGCTCCGCCCCGTGGGGATGTAGTCCTCGATCTCGATGCAGGCGATTTCGATGACGCGATGGCCCGTCTTCGGGTCAAGGCCGGTGGTTTCGGTGTCGAGGCAGATTTCCCGGGTCATGGCTCTGATGTCGGACGCTTTGCCGGTCCTGTCCAGAGATCAGCCGCCCCGGGACCGGCGGGATGTCCATCCGGGCTGGCGCAGGGTCTCGACAATGGTCGCCACCTGGTCCCGGGCCGCCTCGAGACCGCGGGAGGTGTCCACCACGAAGTCGGCGCGGGCCCGCTTGTCGGCGTCCGGCATCTGGCGGGCAAGGATGGCCGCGAACTTGTCCGCATCCATGTCCGGTCGGGCCAGCACCCGCGCCTTCTGCATCTCCGCCGGGGCAGAGACCACCACCACCGCATCGAGGCCGCGGGCCCCGCCGGTCTCGAATAGCAGGGGCACATCGAGAATCACGAGATCCGCCCCAGACTTCACGGCCTGGTCGAAGAAGGCCTGCCGGTCGCCGCCCACCAGGGGGTGGACCACGGCCTCCAGCGCGCGCATGGCCGCGTCATCCCCGAGCACCCGGGCGCTGAGACGGTGGCGATCGATGCCGCCCTCCACCACGACCTCGGGAAACAGGGCACCCACGGGAGCCACCGCCGCGCCGCCCGGGGCGTAGAGACTATGCACCGCCGCGTCGGCGTCATAGACCGGCAGGCCCATGTCCGAGAACAGGCCGGCGGTGGTGGACTTGCCCATGCCGATGGAGCCGGTGAGACCGATCAGCTTCATGGGACGGGTCCTTTCGAGGGGTACATGGCAGCCAGAAGCAGCTCCCGGGCGGGTATCTTAGGCGGTGCGACGCCAAAGAAGGCTTCGAAGGCGGGCACGGCCTGGCCGATCAGCATGTCGAGGCCGTCCACCGTGTGGTGCCCCAGGGCCCGGCAGGCCGCCAGATAAGGTGTTTCCAGGGGCTTGTAGACCATGTCCATCACCACCACCCCGCCGGCGGCCCGCGCCGGGGGGAGGGGGAGGGAGAGGGGCGCATCAGCGGTCAGCTGGCCCGAAGTGGCATTGATCACCGTGCCCGCACCCTCGAAGGCGGCTTCGGCCGCGTCCCAGCCAAAGGCCGTCGCGGGCAGGAGCGCGCACAGGGCGTCCGCCCGGGCCCGGGTGCGGTTGAGGATACGGATATCCGTGGCCCCGGCGGCGGAGAGGGCCGCCACCGCGCCCCGGGCCGCACCCCCGGCACCGATCACGGTGACCGGGCCCCTGTCTGCCCGCCAGCCCGGGGCCTGGCCGCGGAGGGCGTAGAGCAGGCCCTCCCCGTCGGTATTGTCGGCCAGGACGGTGCCGTCAGTGCGGTAGACCAGGACATTGGCCGCCCCAGCGGCCCGCGCCCGGTCGGTGGCGGCGTCGGCAAGGACCAGGGCCTGCTCCTTGAACGGCAGGGTGACGTTCATGCCGCGGAACGACCCCCCGATCAGGGCCCGGGCGACGGTTTCAAAGCCATGCGGCCCCACATCCAGGGGCACATAGGCCGCGTCGAGGCCGAGGGCCCGGATCCACGCCCCGTGCAGGCGGGGGCTCAGGGAATGACGGACCGGATGGCCAACGACCCCTGCCACCATGGCCTCGCCGGAGAGAAGTCTCTCATGGGCGGTCAAAGGCTCCGAACGCGCACCGGTCACGAAATCAGTTCCCCCCTGTCCCGGAGATAGGCCAGCACGTCCAGAAGCGGCAGGCCGAGCACGGTGAAATAATCACCGTCCACCCGTTCGAACAATTGCGAACCTTCCGCCTCGAGGTGATAGCCGCCGACGGAGGACAGGACCGCCGGGCCGTTCCGCGCCAGATATCCCTCAAGCCAGGTGTCGGAGAACATCCGGACCTGCAGCTGGACGCTTCTCACCGCGCGCCAGACGGGGCGACCGTCCTCCGCCATCACGGCGGCGGAGTGCAGGACATGGCGTCGCCCCCGCAGGTCCAGCAGGGTCTGGCGCAATCCGGCAAGGTCTTCGGCCTTGTCGATCAGCCGACCCTCCAGGTCGAGGGTCTGGTCCGCCCCGAGGACCAGTCCCGGCCGGCGGGCGGAGACACGGACGGCCTTCAGCTCCGCCAGGGCGTCGGCCATGTCCCGGGGGGTCAGGCTGTCCTTCGACAGGGCCTGCTTGGCGAGGACTTCGTCCACCCCCGGCGCGGTGGCCATGATCTCGACCCCGGCGGCGCGCAGCATGGCCTGCCGCGCCGCGCTGGTGGAGGCGAGGGTGATCACGCGGACGGACCCGCCGACGCCGGTCGGCCCGACTGGCGGGCGTTGAGCAGATTGATCACCGCCGCGGCAGTTTCCTCCACCGACCGGCGGCTGACATCGATCACCGGCCAGCCCTGGCGCTCGAACAGGCGCCTGGCATTGACAATCTCCTCCCGCACGGCGTCGGCATCCACATAGCTGCTCTCCCGGTTCTCGTTGAGGGACAAGAGGCGGTTGCGGCGGATCTGGATGAGCCGGTCCGGAGACAGGATCAGGCCGACGATGAGGGGGCGGGTGGTCCGGAACAGCAGTTCCGACAGGGTGGCACCGGGGACGAGGGGGACATTGGCTGCCCGCACGCCCCGATGGGCGAGATAGATGGAGGTCGGTGTCTTGGAGGTCCGGCTGACCCCGACCAGCACCACGTCGGCGCTGTCCAGATTCTGCCCGCCCTGGCCGTCATCATGGCCGATGGCATAGTTCAGGGCCTCGATCCGGTTGAAATAGTCCGTGTCCAGGGCGTGCTGCGCGCCGACCCGGGTGGAGAGCTGGGCCCCGAGATACCGCCCAAGCGCCGCTGTCATCGGGTCCAGGGCCGCGACGCACGGGGTCATCATGCTCCGGCAGCCGTCCTCCAGCGTGGTCCGGAGCTCCCGGTCGACGATGGTGTGGACCACCATGCCCGGCGCGTCCTCGATTTCCCGCAGCACCCGGTCCAGCTGCCGGTTGGACCGGACCAGGGGATAGATGTGCTCGATGGGAAGGATGTTGTCGAAGCGGGCGCAGACGGCCTTGCTGATGGCATTCAGCGTCTCGCCGGTGGAATCCGACACCAGGTGGACGTGGAAGTAGGTAGCCAGACGGGCAGCACCGACCATGTAGGACTTCCAGGCTTCGGTGCCCTCACGGGGACCGGGTCAACAGGCTAGGGCGCATCGCCCGGCAGATCGCGGACAAATCAGTGGACAGAATTGCGGATAGACCGCCGACCGTCTGGGGATGCGTCCTGACAAGACGCGGTCTTGCGCGGAAATCCAAGAGCCTCGCGGGATTTCGGGGACAGTTGGTTCATTTTTTCCACCGCCGGGCCCACGGGTGGACGAGGTTCTCCCCGGGGTCGGGAAAACCGCGGTCGGGACCGCTGGCCGGGTCGGTCTGTCCCAAGGCTGTGGTTAATTTTTCGTTAAGCATTTCCATATGTTAAAAAAGGCTTAACGGCTCTTGCCCACAGACCGCCCCGGTTCGGGAATGGGTGAATGAATTGTTAATATTCTGTCATGAGAGCGTGAAAATTCCGGTCTGTCCCCGGCCTGGGCGGCCCTACTGCCTCCTCTCAAAACTCTTTCCAAGATTCTATTCAGAGAGAAGAGGCCTGGCGGGACGGGGGTGGGTATGACTTCGGGTAGGCCCTTGAGGGTCGCGCCGATTGCGGGTTTATACGGGTTCCGGAGCACCGGACGGATCGGCCGACGATCCGGACACCGGCGCTTTGCGGACTGGACGAAGGGATCGTAAGCTCGTGAGCCTGAAACGCCGCCGTGTCGCCGTGGTGCTGTTCAACCTCGGGGGGCCCGATGGGCCGGACGCGGTTCGCCCTTTCCTGTTCAACCTGTTCCGGGACCCGGCCATCATCGGCGCCCCGGCCCCGGTCCGGCTGGCCCTGGCGGCACTGATCTCCACCACCCGGGCGCCGTCGGCCCGGCGCAACTATGCGATCATGGGCGGGGGATCGCCCCTGCTTCCCGAGACTGAGGCCCAGTCCGATGCACTGCTGGCCAGGCTGACCGCGCAGGACCCGGACACGGACTACCGGACCTTCATCGCCATGCGCTACTGGAAGCCCTTCACCGAGGTGACGGCGCGGGCGGTGGCGGACTACCAGCCGGACCATGTGGTCCTTCTGCCCCTCTATCCGCACTTCTCGACCACCACCACGGGGTCCTCGGTGAAGGCGTGGTCCAGGGCCTACCGGGGCCCGGGCCAGGTGCACACGGTGTGCTGCTACCCCACGGCGGACGGGTTCATCGACGCCCATGCGGCGCGCATCCTGCAGTGCTGGGAGGATGCCGGATCCCCGGCCGGTGTCCGGCTGCTGTTCTCCGCCCACGGTCTGCCGGAAAAGGTGATCCAGGCAGGGGATCCTTATCAGTCCCAGATCGAGGCAACGGCGGCGGCCGTGGCAGCCCGGCTGGGGGAGGGATGGGACTGGCAGGTCTGCTACCAGAGCCGGGTGGGTCCGCTGAAATGGATCGGCCCCTCCACGACGGACGCCATCCAGAAGGCGTCCGAGGACGGGAAGGGCGTGCTCGTCACCCCCATCGCCTTCGTCTCCGAGCATGTGGAGACCCTGGTGGAGCTGGATCACGAATATGCGGAGCTGGCGAAGGCGCAGGGTGTGACCCCTTATCTCCGCGCCCCCGCCCTTGGCATCTCCGAGGCCTTCATCGGCACCCTGTCCGATGCCGTCACGGCCGCCGTGGCCGCTGAGGGCGTTGCGCCCTACCGCTGGCCGGGGTGCGACGGGTGCCACGCCCAGTGCCCCCGACCCCGCGGCGCGGCCACGGCTCCATCCCCGGCGGAGAGGATCCCCGCATGACCGAGCACTACAACCTCATCCGCGGCCTCCACATCCTGGCAGTGATTGCCTGGATGGCGAGCCTGCTCTATCTGCCGCGGCTGTTCGTCTATCACACCCGCGCCATTCCGGGGGGCGAGCTCGACACCACCCTGCAGGAGATGGAGCTGAAACTTTCCCGGATCATCATGGTCCCGGCCATGACCGCGGCCCTGCTGTTCGGCCTGACCCTCATCTGGATCGACAGCCACACCCGCGGCTGGGGATTCCTGCTGAAGCCCTGGATGATCCTGAAGCTGCTCGGGGTTGTGGTCCTGTTCGGCTATCACGGCTTCCTGGCTAGCAGTCGCCGCCGGTTCGCCGCCGGGGAGAACACCCGCAGCGAGCGGTTCTGGCGCATGACCAACGAGATTCCCTTTGCCGCAGCCATTGTCATCGTCCTTTCCGTGACCACCAAGTTTCTCGACTGATGGCTTGACCCGCCGGGACCGGTATGGTTCTGCTGCGGGACCGGGTTCCGTGAGCCTTCAGGCTCCGGGCCTGTCCTTTCCGCCGGGCGCGGTCCTCGCGTCACTTCCGGCCCTCACGATTTTCATCGAGCGCGCAACCTCATCTGAAGGCCCGGCGCGTTCTTCAGACCCTCGGCGTTGACCGGGACAGGGCCGATCCAGGTCCGTCCGGTCGCGACCTCTTGCGAGTTCTCCCCATGACTGACGATATTGAAATTCCGGCCGAAGCGGCCACCGACACCGACGGTGCCGAAGGCGCGGCCGAGCCGAACCTGGCCGAATCCCTGGGCGTGACGCGCATGTCACTCCAGGAGCTCAAGGAAAAATCCCCGGCAGATCTTCTGGCCTTTGCCGAGAGCCTGGAGATCGAGAACGCCAATTCCATGCGCAAGCAGGACATGATGTTCGCGATCCTGAAGGCCCTGGCCGATGACGGGGTCGAGATTTCCGGCTCCGGCGTGATGGAGGTGCTGCAGGACGGGTTCGGCTTCCTCCGCAGCCCCGAGGCCAACTATCTGGCCGGTCCGGACGACATCTACGTCTCGCCCACCATGATCCGGAAGTACGGAGTCCGCACCGGCGACACGGTGGACGGGCCCGTCCGCGCCCCCCGGGAAGGCGAGCGCTATTTCGCCATGACCAAGGTGGACAAGATCAACTTCGAGAACCCGGACAATGTCCGGCACAAGGTCCACTTCGACAATCTGACGCCCCTCTATCCGGATGAGCGCCTGTCCATGGAGATGCTCGATCCGACCTTGAAGGACCGGTCGGGCCGGATCATCGACATCGTCTCGCCCCTGGGCAAGGGTCAGCGCTGCCTGATCGTCGCCCCGCCCCGGGTCGGCAAGACCATGATGCTGCAGAACATCGCCAAGTCGATCGCGGCCAATCACCCCGAATGCTACCTGATCGTGCTGCTGATCGACGAACGTCCGGAAGAAGTGACGGACATGCAGCGGACGGTGAAGGGCGAGGTCATCTCCTCCACCTTCGACGAGCCCGCCACCCGTCACGTGGCCGTGGCCGAGATGGTCATCGAGAAGGCCAAGCGCCTGGTGGAGCACAAGCGGGATGTGATCATCCTGCTGGACTCCATCACCCGCCTCGGCCGGGCCTACAACACCGTGGTGCCGTCCTCCGGCAAGGTGCTCACCGGCGGCGTTGACGCCAACGCCCTGCAGCGGCCCAAGCGCTTCTTCGGTGCCGCCCGGAACATCGAGGAGGGCGGCTCCCTTACCATCATCGCCACGGCCCTGATCGACACCGGCAGTCGGATGGACGAAGTGATCTTCGAGGAGTTCAAGGGCACCGGGAACTCCGAAATCGTCCTCGACCGCAAGGTAGCGGACAAGCGGGTCTTCCCGGCCATGGACATTCTCAAGTCCGGCACCCGCAAGGAGGAACTGCTGGTTCCGAAGGACCAGCTGCAGAAGACCTATGTGCTGCGCCGCATCCTCAACCCCATGGGGGCGCAGGACGCCATCGAGTTCCTCATCGACAAGCTGCGTCAGTCGAAGAACAACGCGGACTTCTTCCAGTCGATGAACACTTAAGGCCCCATGGGCGACGGCTGCAGCCTAGAGCCGCAGCAGGGTCGCCCCGGTGGTTTCCCGCCCCGCCAGGGCCACATGGGCCGCGGCGATCTCCTCCAGGGGGAAGGTCTGGCCGATCCGGACCTGGACCTGTCCCGTGGCGATGACCCCGAACAGGGCATCGGCCGCCGCATCCAGCTCCACCGGCGTCGACACATAGTCGAACAGGGTTGGCCGGGTCAGGAACAGGGAGCCGGCCCGGGACAGGCGCAGGGGATCCACCGGGTCCGGCGGACCCGAGGCGTTGCCGAAGCTGACTAGAAGACCCCGGCGCGCCAGGCTGGCCAGAGATCCGTCCAGGGTCGCGCGCCCGACACTGTCATAGGCCACCTTGACGCCCGCCCCACCGGTCAGGGCCCTGACCCGGGCCGCGACATCCTCCCGGCCGGCAATGATCGCCTCGTCGCAGCCGTGGGACCGCGCCAGTTCGGCCTTGGCTTCCGAGCCCACGCAGCCGATCACCCGGACGCCGACGGCCTTCAGCCACTGGCACAGGATCAGACCGACGCCACCGGCTGCCGCCTGCACCAGGGCGGTGTCCCCGGGGGCCAGGGGCCAGAGACGGCGCACCAGGAATTCCGAGGTCAGCCCCTTCAGCAGCCCCGCGGCGGCGGTGTCGAAGGACACGGCGTCGGGAACCCGCACGGCCCGGTCCGCCTTGACCACATTGGCCTCGGCATAGGCCCCCAGACTGCTGCAATAGGCGACCCGGTCGCCTGCCCGGAAACGCGTCACGTCCGGGCCCACCGTCTCCACGGTCCCGGCGGCCTCCAGCCCCAGGGTGGTGGGCAGGGGGATCGGGTAGAGGCCGTCCCGCTGGTAGATGTCGATGAAGTTCAGTCCCACGGCGGCGTGCCGGATCAGGATGTCTCCCGCTCCCGGGGTCGGGACGGGGACCTCTTCCAGGCTCAGGGCCCCGGGGCCGCCGGTGGCGTGCAGGCGGACGGCGCGCATCAGGCGAGGGCCTTGCGGAACAGGGCCAGCGTCGCCGCATTGGCTCGGGCAGCGTCGGCGGCGTCATAATGCTCGCCTCCGACCCGGGCAAAGGCGTGGTCCCGGCCGGGATAGATCATCAGCTCCACATGAGGTCGGCCGGACAGTCCGGCCACGATGGCGTCCCGGGCGGCCGGGGGGCAGAAGCCGTCCAGCTCGGCAATGTGCAGCAGCAGCGGGTGCTTCAGGTTCTCCGCCGCGTCCAGGTGCTTGTCGAGGCCGACCCCGTAATAGCCGACGGAGGCGTCCACGTCCGTGCGGGTCGCGGTGAGATAGGCCAGCAGTCCGCCCAGGCAATAGCCGACGCACCCGACCATGCCCGAACAGCCGGGCTCCTGGCGGACCTGCGTCACGGTCGCGGCAATGTCTGCCACGCCCTTGTCCACGTCGAAGGCATTGAACAGCTCGAAGGCCCGCTTCCATTCGGCCTCGCTGTGGTCGGTCAGCTCGATGCCCGGCTCGATCCGCCAGAACAGGTCCGGCACGATGGCCAGGAAGCCCTGGGCCGCCAGAGCGTCGGCCACGTCGCGCATGACGTGGTTCACGCCGAAGATCTCCTGGATTACCACGACGGCGGGGGCCTGGGCCTGGGCGGGGCGGGCGACATAGGCATCGAAGGTGCCATCGGCGACGGCGATCTTCTGGCGGCTGGCGGTCATCTGTGTCCTCGGCATGGAATGGACTCTCGTCCTCTGCCCCGAACTTGGGTAAGCCTTGCGGACTTGTCGAGGGCTGATCGCGTGCTCTGCCGGCGGGAAGGGAGCTGCCAGGATGAATCTGAAGATCGAAGTCGATTGCTCACCCGAAGAAGCCCGGGCCTTTCTCGGTCTGCCGGATGTGAGCGGGCTGAACGCCCATCTTGTGGAAGAGATGAAGAAGCGCATAGATTCCAACATGAACCTGCTTCAACCGGACGAGCTGATGAAGACCTGGATGGCCTATGGCGGTCAAGCGACGGAACAGTTCCGTAAGCTGATGACGGCCGCGGCCACGGCCGGCATGGCGGGAGCCGCGTCTCCCAAGCGATGAACGAGACCCTCTATGCCCTGGCCACGGCACCCGGCCGGGCCGCCCTGGCGGTGGTGCGAGTTTCAGGGCCGGACAGTCGGCGGATTCTGGAGACCCTGACCGGTCGCCCGGCGCCGAAGGTCCGGCAGATACAGGTGCGGCAGATCCACGGGCCCGACGGCGAGCGCGTGGACGAGTGCCTTGCCGTCTGGTTCAAGGGCCCCGGCAGCTTTACCGGGGAGGATGTGGTCGAACTCCATCTGCACGGGGGGGCGGCGGTGGTGGCCGGGGTCACTTCGGCCCTGGAGGCCGCGGGTTGCCGCCCGGCGGGGCCCGGAGACTTCACCCGCCGCGCCTTCGAGAACGGACGGCTGAGCCTGGCGGAGGCCGAAGGTATCGCCGACCTGATCGATGCGGAGACGGCCCAGCAACGGTCCCAGGCCCTGGAGCAGATGGGGGGCGCACTGGACCAGCGCTTTGCTCGCTGGCGGACCAGCCTGATCCGGGTGCTGGCCCTCCTCGAGGCCGCCATCGATTTTCCGGACGAGGATCTCCCCGCGGATGTCGCCGCCGGTGCATTGGAGGCCCTGAAGGCCCTCGACGGCGAACTCCAGGCGGCCCTCGGCTCGGCTCGGGGGGAGCAGGTCCGCGAAGGCTTCCGGGTCGCCCTGATCGGTCAGCCAAATGCCGGAAAATCGAGCTTATTCAATACGTTGATTGGTCGGGAGGCGGCCATTGTCACCCCTCTGGCAGGTACGACCCGGGACGTGATCGAAGCCGATCTGGTTCTCGGCGGCTATCTCGTCCGCATCGCCGACACGGCGGGCCTGCGGGATACGGACGACCTCATCGAGATGGAGGGTGTGCGCCGCGCTCGCGTCTGGGCGGACAGCGCGGCCCTGCGTCTGTGGGTGGCCGACGGAACGTTGCACGTGAAACATCTGCCGCCCTCTGGCTCGCAGGACTGGTGGGTTCTGACCCGGGGTGACCTGGTGGCTGCCCATGTGCCGGGGCCATACCATTTCGTGGTGGATGCCCGCGCACCTGAGACTCTCGATCGCCTGATGATGGCCCTGCGGGACCATGTGGCGACGAGCCTCTCCGGTGCCGATTTCCCGGCGGTGACCCGACTTCGTCACCGGCAGATTCTCGGGGAGGCACGAACGGCCCTGGGTCGCGCCATCACCGGCTTCGGGCGTCCGCCGGAACTGGTGGGCGAAGACGTCCGGCTAGCGGCCCGGGCGCTGGAGCGCCTGGCCGGGCGGATCGGGTCGGAGGATGTTCTGGACCAGGTGTTCCGGTCCTTCTGCATCGGAAAGTAGTGTTTCACGTGAAACAGGGTGAGGCCACGGGAGGTCTCGACCACCGGGCCGGGACGGGGTAAAGCACGTCCCCGCCATTGACCCACCTGAGCCGAACGCCCCCATGATCCATCAGACTGCCACAACCCTGCCCGACAGGACCTGGGACGTGATCGTCATCGGCGGCGGCCACGCAGGTGTGGAGGCCGCGACGGCGTCGGCCCGCACCGGCGCGACCACCCTGCTGGTGACCCATCGGATCGACACCCTGGGGGAGATGAGCTGCAACCCCGCCATCGGCGGCCTGGGCAAGGGCCACATCGTCCGGGAGATCGACGCCCTGGACGGGGTGATGGGCCGGATGGCCGATCGGGCGGGGATTCAGTTCCGCATGCTCAACCGCTCCAAGGGACCGGCTGTCCGCGGTCCCCGGGCCCAGATCGACCGGGCCCTGTACCGAAAGGCCGCGGCGGAGGTGTTGGCCGACTATCCCGATCTCGACATCGTCGCCGGGGCCGTGGATGACCTGGTGTTTCACGTGGAACAGGTCAGCGGCGTGATCCTGTCCGACGGCCGGACCTACAGGGCCCGGGCCGTGGTCCTGACCACCGGAACTTTCCTGCGGGGGGTGATCCTGCGGGGCGACGAGCGGATTCCCGCGGGTCGCCACGGAGAGGCACCGGCCATGGCCCTGGCCGACCGGCTGTATGCCGCCGGCCTGCGGATGGGGCGGTTGAAGACGGGGACCCCGGCCCGTCTGGATGGACGGACCATCGCCTGGTCCCGCCTGGAGATGCAGGCGGGGGATGCCGAGCCCGTCCCGTTCTCGTTCCTGACCGAGCGGATCACCGGGACCCAGGTCGCCTGCGGCGTCACCTGGACCAATGACGAGACCCACCGGATCATTGCCGAGAATCTTGGGGAGTCCGCGGTCTATGGGGGCAAGGCCCATGGCATCGGCCCGCGCTACTGCCCGTCCATCGAGGACAAGGTCGTCCGCTTCGCCGACAAGACCAGCCACCAGATCTTTCTGGAGCCGGAGGGGCTGGACGATCCCACTGTCTATCCCAACGGCATCTCCACCTCCGTCGCGCCGGCGACCCAGGACGCCTTCCTGAGGACCATCCCGGGTCTGGAGGCGGTGGAAGTGTTCCGCTACGGCTATGCCATCGAGTACGACTATGTGGATCCTCGGGAGCTGCGGCCGTCCCTCGAATGCAAGCGGGTGCCAGGGCTGTTCCTGGCGGGACAGATCAACGGCACCACCGGATACGAGGAAGCCGCGGGGCAGGGGCTTGTGGCCGGGCTGAACGCCGCACGTCTGGCGGCCAGGCTGCCCTCGGTGACCTTCGCCCGGGACGAGGCCTATCTGGGCGTAATGATCGACGATCTGGTGACGCGAGGCGTGTCGGAACCGTACCGGATGTTCACCAGTCGAGCGGAGTTCCGCCTGCTGCTCCGGGCCGACAATGCCGATCAGCGTCTGACCGCCCGGGGGATGACCCTCGGACTGGTGGGAGCGGAACGGGGCGCAGCCTACACCAACAAGGCGGCCGCCCTGGACGACGCCCGGCAGTTGGCGGCACGGCTGACCCTGACCCCGAAGAGCGCCCGGGAGCAGGGGCTGGCGGTGAACGCCGATGGCCAGCGCCGCAATGTGCCCCAGCTGCTCGCCTGTCACGGCGTGACCCTCGATCGCCTGGCCGGGATCTGGCCGGAGCTGGGTGCCTGGAGCGGGGAGATCCGCGAGCAGATCGAGATCGATGCCCTCTATGCTGGATATCTCGATCGCCAGGCCGCGGACGTGGCGGCCTTCCGCCGGGACGAGGATCTCCGCCTCGATCCGGACCTGGACTACCGCCAGGTGGGCGGGCTGAGCCATGAGGCCATCGAAAAGCTGTCCACGGTGCGTCCCGTCACCCTCGGCCAGGCCGCGCGGATCGAGGGAGTCACGCCCGGTGCCCTGACCGCGCTGCTGGGCCATGTTCGACGGGGCACCCCCGATGCCGCCTGAAGCCGCAGCAGTTGAAACGGCCGGACGGGAACGGTTCCAGGCGCTTACGGGGGCTGCCCCCGAGGCCATGGAACGGATGGACGCCTATCTTGCGCTCCTCACGGACTGGAATTCCCGGATGAATCTGGTGGGGCCCACCGCGCTCGGGGAGTTCTGGGAGCGCCACGCCCTCGACAGTGCCCAGCTGCTGACCCACGCCCCGGATGCCCGGATCTGGGCCGACATCGGCGCGGGCGCCGGCTTCCCCGGCCTGGTCCTGGCGATCCTGCTTCAGGGCCGACCGGGTGTGACCGTTCACCTGATCGAAAGTATGGCCAAGCGCTGTGCTTTTCTGGGGGCTGTGTCGGTCGCGCTCAATCTGCCCACACAAGTCCACAACGCCCGGGCCGAATCCCTGCACTTATCCCCAGTGGATGTGGTGACGGCGCGGGCCTGTGCCCCGCTGCCCCGACTTTTGGAGTATGCTCGGCCCCTGCTCCGAGGCCCGGCCATCGCCCTTTTCCTGAAGGGGA
>Ga0316218_1003537_pt1 | contig 12866 bp, 12 predicted proteins | sample TBH18003metaG_FD_203634 | JGI IMG/M metagenome (GOLD analysis project Ga0316218, IMG submission 203634) | Freshwater microbial communities from Trout Bog Lake, Wisconsin, USA - TBH18003 | ecosystem: Environmental > Aquatic > Freshwater > Lake > Hypolimnion/Profundal zone | place: USA: Wisconsin...
AGATGGAAGCTATGGGTATAGCTTTGGCTTTGGTTATAGTTACAGTTATTATTTACATGAAAAGAGAAACAGCTTATTACAAAAAGCTTTTTCCATTTTTAATAAACAGCAAGCGTAGTTTTTATATTACTGCTGTTTAAATTTTTTATAAAACCTTATTAACTCATACTGTGAGTGACTTGGCGGAGCTGTATATTTGCAGGTGGAAAACGGAAATTATTGATATGGAAAAGGATAGAAAATGGTTTGCGGTTTATACCAAACCCAGATGGGAAAAAAAAGTAGATGCAACCTTGCTGAGAAAAAATATTAATAGTTGGTGCCCTGTTCAAAAGGTTCAAAAGCAATGGAGTGACAGAAAGAAAATTGTGGAGGAGCCTCTTTTTAAATCGTATGTTTTTGTAAATATCGATGAAGAAGAGCGATTAAAAGTATTAATGACGGATGGTGTTTTAAATTTCGTTCATTATTTAAAAAAGCCTGCGGTAATCAGAGATGAAGAGATTGATTTGATAAAAAAATATTTATCTGAAGAAGATGCAAAAATTGAAATTATTTCTTCAGAAGGATTTAAGTCGGATACTTTGGTTAAAGTAAATCATGGTGTGTTTATGGACAATGAAGGAAAAGTAATCCGGGGCGGAAAGAAAAAAGTATATGTTGAATTACAGAGTTTAGGGCAGGTAATGATTGTTGAATTTCCGGTTGAATATCTTTCTCCAATAAAGAAATAAATTGAAAATTTTATTAGTTGGCTTTGGGTCCATTGGTAAAAGGCATCTGAGAAATATTTTGTCACTCGGGTATAACAATATTTCAGTTGTTTCCAGAGCCGGCCATCTATCAGATGAATTCGAACAGCTTTCAGTTTTTATGACTGTTGATGAAGCGATTGCTGATATTCATTTCGATGCAGCAATTATTTGTGTGCCCACGGCATATCATATTCCAACAATTCTAACATTACTTCATGCAGGGATTAAAAATATTTATCTCGAAAAACCTGTCAGTCATAATTATCAAAATATAGATACTGTTCAAAATCTTATTCAGAAAAATAAAGCCAATGTAATTATTGGTTATGATTTACATTATGATTTAGGGTTACAGAAAGTAAAGGAGCTGATTGCTTTAAATACAATAGGGACAATTGTTTCAGTCAACGCACAGGTTGGCCAGTATTTACCGGATTGGCGGCCGCAAGAAGATTATACTAAAGGGATGAGTGCAAAAATTGAAACCGGTGGCGGTGTGATGTTAGATTTGGTTCATGAGTTTGATTATTTATATTGGTTATTGGGCGAGGTAAAAACCATTGCATCATTCAATAAAAATTCAGGTGCATTAAAAATCGAAACAGAAGATATTGCTGAGGTTTTGTTACAGTTTAAAAATGGGGTGATCGGGACAATTCACTTAGATTATCTGCAACAGCAATTAGTTCGTAATTGTATGATTACCGGAAGTGAGGGGTCTGTTTTTTGGAATTTGGCATCATCCAAAGTAAAGTGGATATTAAAAGATAAAACAGAACACGAATTTGATTATTCAGGTTTTGAAAGAAATGACCGGTTTGTTAATATTATCAGGGATTTTTTGCAATCCTCTTCCGGCAACAAGCTTACTAATTTTAAAGATGGATTAATGAGTTTGAAAATGGTATTGGCTGCAAAATATTCATCTGCTAAAAACGTTTTCGTAGAATTGGATACATTCCAACTAACCAATTAACATGTTTATTTTAGGAACCATTTGTTGCAGAGGCGGAAGTAAAGGTGTTCCGGGCAAAAACATTAAACCATTAAATGGCAAGCCTTTAATTGGTTACACTGTGGAAACAGCAAAAGCATCTTCCTTATTAAATGATGTAATTATTTCTACTGATAGCATTGAGATTGCCCATACGGCAAAACGGTATGGTGCGAATGTACCTTTTATGCGGCCTGATGATTTGGCAACTGATACTGCCAGCAAATGGCCTGTATTTATTCATGCGTTGGAAACGTATGAAAAATTAAACAATCTGACGGTAGATTATCTGGTTGATATGGATGTAACGGTTCCTTTAAAAACTGCAGCGGATATTGATGGTGCAATACAATTGGCATTGAATGATAGAAATGTTGATGTGGTGATTACCGGTTACGAGCCGGAACGTAATCCTTATTTCAACATGATGGAAATTAATGCAGCAGGTTACGCAGAGATTGTTAAGAAAGGAGTGAAGCCGATTGTTCGCAGGCAGGATGCGCCTGCGGTTTATAGTTTAACGCCTGCGGCTTATGTGGTAAAGAAAAGTGCATTATATGAGTTTGAGCATTGGAGTAAAGCAAAATGTAAAATCTATCCAATACCAAGAGAAAGGGCTGTTGATATTGATACAGATATCGATTTTAAAATTGTTGAATTTTTAATGAATAACCAATGAGTACACCATTATTCGATTTAAGCGGAAGAGTTGCCATTATTACGGGTGGTGCAGGTTTGCTGGCAAGTGAACATGCTTTGGCATTAAGCGAATTTGGTGCAACCATTGTATTGGCAGATTTTAATGAAGAAAAATGTAAAGCCGCTGTTGATGAATTACAGAAGCAGCAGGTAAAAGCAGTTGCCGCATTTTGCGATGTAACCAAAAAAGAAAGTTGGGAAAAATTATTAGCTGATGTGTTGAGTGAGTTTGGTAAAGTTGATATTCTTATTAATAATGCAGGGTTTACCAATCAAAGTAAGAGTGCCAATTTTGATGCAAGTTTCGAAAATTTTCCGTTGGAAGATTGGAATGCCATCATGAATGTAAACTTAACCGGTGCATTTCTCGGGTGTCAAATAATAGGAAAACAGATGTTATTACAAGGCAAAGGCAGTATCATCAATATTGCATCGTTGTATGGTGTGGTTAGCCCTAATCATAATATTTATCCCGGCACCGGAATTTCGCAACCGGTTGCATATAGTGTAAGTAAGCATGGCGTTGTGTCGCTAACAAAATATGTGGCAACCTTATGGGCCAGCAAAGGTGTGCGTGTAAATGCATTAACTCCCGGCGGAATTTTTAATGATCATAAAGGATTGTTTTTAGAACGATTTAAACAACTCAATCCAATTGGAAGAATGAGTGATAAAACAGAATTGCGGGGTGGTATTGTTTATTTGGCAAGCGATGCCAGCAGTCATGTTGTTGGGCATAATTTAATTATTGATGGTGGCTGGACGGCTTGGTAATTTGTAAATTATCTGATTTGCAAATGTTCAAATGCATATATTTTTTATTGGCTACCTGTAGCATTACGATTAAGCTTCTTTGTATTCACTTCTGCAGTTTGTGCCCTATTGAACAAAAGCACAAGGGTGCGACGCAACAAATGATTCCATGAAAAACAATAGCTCGTTACAAAATAATAAACCCATAAACGCATAAAACTTGAATCCATCTTTTGAAATAGCAGGAAGAAAAATCGGTTACGATTATACGCCCTTGGTAATTGCTGAAATCGGAATTAATCATGAAGGAAGTTTGCAAGTGGCGAAAGCAATGGTAGATGCGGCTTTTAGCGCAGGAGTTGAAGTGGTGAAACATCAAACACATATTGTGGAAGATGAGATGAGCAGTGCTGCAAAAAATACCATTCCCGGAAATGCAGATGTGAGTATTTACGAAATCATGCGGCGTTGTTCTTTAAATGAAGCTGATGAATTGGAATTAAAAAATTATGCAGAAAGTAAAGGAATGATTTTTATTTCTACGCCTTTCAGCAGAGCTGCTGCAGACCGGTTACATAAATGGAATGTGGCTGCTTATAAAATTGGAAGTGGCGAATGCAATAATTATCCATTGCTCGAACATATTGCATCATTTGGGAAACCTATTATTTTAAGCACCGGTATGAATACAATTGAAAGTGTAAGCAAAGCGGTTGCTGTATTTAAAAAACATAAAGTGCCTTATGCATTGTTGCATACCACTAATTTATATCCAACGCCAAACAATTTAGTTCGATTAGGCGCAATGGTTGAATTGCAAAATCATTTTCCGGATGCAGTAGTCGGATTAAGTGATCATACAGTAACCAATCATGCATGTTTGGGTGCAGTGGCGTTGGGTGCAAGTATTGTAGAAAGACATTTTACAGATAGCATGGATCGTCCCGGTCCGGACATTATTTGTTCTATGGATCCAAAAGCTTGCAGCGAATTAATTGAAGGTGCAAAAATTATTCAGCAGCAAAGAGGCGGCCATAAAGGCCCGGCTGCAGAAGAACAGGTTACTATTGATTTTGCATTTGCGACCATTTGTTCTATCAAGCCCATTAAAAAAGGAGAGGCTTTTACAAAAGAAAATATTTGGGTAAAACGCCCGGGCAAAGGAGGCATTCCTGCTGAAGAATATTATAATGTATTAGGCAAAACTGCTTTACGCGATATTGATATTGACGTGCAAGTAGTTTGGAATGATATTGCATGAAACGAATACTGATTTTAACAGGCAACGAATTAAGGCATCAGTTTTTTAGAAAAAAAATTGCATTAACTGAAGGCATTGAAGTGGTACAAAGCTTTTGCGAAACTGCACAACCATTAATTCCGGAAGAAATAACCGAAGAAAATATTTTACGTCATCAGCATTTGCAGGCAAGACTACAATCAGAAAAAGATTTCTTTGAATTGTTTGTACATACTGTTGAAGATAGATCTAATCCGATAGTAATTGAAAGAGGTTGTATTAATGACGAAAAATATACAGATGCTATTGCGGCGTTGCAAATTGATTTGATTATTGTTTATGGATCATCCATATTAAAGAAGCCATTGTTAGATTTATTCCCCGGAAAAATAATTAATGTGCATTTAGGCTTGTCGCCATACTACCGTGGAGGTGCCACCAACTACTGGCCCTTGGTGGATGGCTTACCGGAATGTGCAGGTGCCACATTTATGTATATCGATCAGGGAATTGATACAGGAGAAATCATTCATCAATTAAGAGCAAGCTATCATTATTTCGATACGCCTTCAGGCGTTGGTAACAGGCTAATTAAAGAAATGACAGAAGTCTTTGCAAAATTGATAATTAATTTTGACTCTTTACAAATACCTGCTGCTGTTGAATTTCATTCGTTAAGGAAATTGTGTAAAAATAAAGATTATACAGAGTCATCAGTAGAAAAATTATATCAGAATTTTTGTGATAAAATGGTTCCTGTGTATTTGTCTGAAAAGAAAAGCAGAGATGCTTTATTCCCCATCTTACAAAATTCCATGCTTTTATAATGATGAAAGCGATTATGTATCATTATGTAAGAAAAGAATCAGCAGCATATCCTTATTTTAAGTTTTTGCACATTGACGACTTTAAAAAACAATTAGATTTTTTTGAAAATGAGTATTCTATTCTGCATCCCAATATCTTGCATGAAAAAGACGCAAAGCGGGGTGTTGTACTAACTTTTGATGATGGGGTAAAAGATCATATTGAATTTGTATTGCCGGAATTAGTGAAAAGAAATCTTTCGGGTATTTTTTATATTTCAACGGGAATGTATGCGAAACAAAAGTTACTGGATGTACATCGATTACATATTTTGTTGGGAAAATTCGGCGGAGAATTCATTTATCAGGAAATAAAGAAGTTTGTAAATGATGATATGCTGATTGATGCACATGTTGAAGAGTTCAGGAAGCTTACGTATACTTCTCAAAAAAATGATGAGTATACAATACTGGTTAAACGAATGATGAATTATTTTATTAGTTATCATTACAGAGAAGCAGCGATGGATGAATTAATGAACAGGTTTATTCCTGATGAGAAAAAGTTGTTTGATGAATTTTATCTATCCAAAAATGAAATAAAAAAAATTCATGATGCCGGAATGATTATTGGAAGCCATACAGCCAATCATAAAGTAATGAGCAAATTATCTGTAGCTGAGCAAGAGAAAGAAATCAATGAATCATTTTTGTTTATTGATGAGATTATCGGAAAGCAAAGCAGCAGAACTTTTTGTTACCCTTATGGCGGCTTTCATACATTTACCGCAGATACCGAAAAATTACTGGAACAATACAATTGCAGTTACAGTTTTAACGTTGAACCCAGAGATATTGAGTTACATGATTTAGAGCATCGCAGACAGGTATTGCCGCGATATGATTGCAATCTATTCCCTCACGGAAAAACTCGGGTAAATTAAAGCATGAAAAAGAGAATTGTTTTTTTAACCGGTACTAGAGCTGATTTCGGCAAACTAAAATCATTGATCGAAGTTGCGAGAAATGATGGGCAGTTTGAAGTGCACATTTTTGCCACCGGTATGCATATGGATTTAAAATATGGTTTTACAGTTAAGGAAATTGAAAAATGCGGGTACGATAATATTTACAGATACATCAATCAGGATAATGAAAGTTTAATGGATATTACTTTGGCAAGAACCATCGATGGATTTGCAAAGTTTGTTCATTTATTCAAACCAGATTTAATTGTGGTGCATGGCGATAGAGTAGAAGCATTGGCCGGTGCCACTGTTGGGGCATTAAACAATATTTTGGTAGCGCATATTGAGGGTGGTGAATTAAGCGGAACGGTTGATGAACTGATTCGTCATGCAGTTTCTAAATTAAGTCATACTCATTTTGTTGCAAACGATGATGCAAAGAAAAGATTAATGCAAATGGGTGAAATGAATAAAAGTATTTATGTAATTGGCTCTCCGGATATGGATGTTATGTTATCTGATCATTTACCCGGTTGGAATTATGTGAAAGAAAAGTATGACATACCTTTTGAAGAATTCGGTATCTCTATGTTTCATCCGGTAACAACAGAGATTGATAAAATGGATCATTATGCAGAACAATATGTAAATGCTTTACAACAGAGTGGTAAAAATTTCATTGTTATTTATCCGAATAATGATAAGGGGTCAGAATTTATTGTAGCTAAATTGAAGCAGTTGATTGATCAATCAAAATTTCGTTTATTCCCATCAGTTCGGTTTGAGAATTTTTTAGTGATGATGAAAAAAGCAAAATGTATTGTGGGTAATTCCAGTGCAGGAATTCGGGAAGCGCCTTATTATGGTTTGCCAACTGTAAATGTGGGAAGCCGGCAGCATGGCAGAACAAATAATCCTGAAATTATTCATACAGATTATACAACCGATGAAATTAAAAAAGGGATAGATAAAGCATATACAACAAAATTGCAACCACAGCATTTGTTTGGAGATGGTACCAGTAATACAAAATTTTTAGAGATCATACAATCAACCACATTCTGGAGTACTTCCAAGCAAAAGCAATTTAAAGACGAATTGTGAAATGGAACAAAAACAAAAAGTAGTTATTCAGGCCAATCAACGTTCCTCTTTTTTTAATTTTAAAGAGTTCTGGCGGTATCGCGATTTGTTGTATTTTATGGTATTAAGAGATATAACGGTTTTATATAAACAAACCATTTTAGGATTTGCCTGGGCCATTATCAATCCGCTTTTTCAGATTGTAATCTTCAGTGTAATATTCGGTGGGTTGGTTGGCGTTAAAACTGCTGCAGGTAATATGCCCTATCCGGTATTTTCAGCATTGGCAGTCATTCCATGGACTTATTTCTCAAATTCATTAAGTGCATCCGGTACCAGTTTAATTACTGCCAATCATATTTTATCAAAAGTATATTTTCCAAGAATTATTTTTCCATTGGTACCAACACTATCAAAGTTAGTTGACTTTACAATTTCGTTTTTGATATTGATGGGGGTAATGGTTTATTTCAAATATTATCCCGGCATTAATGTTTCTTTTTTATTAATTCCACTGTTATTAATCATCATTACTTCTTCCGGATTGGGGTTGTGGTTTTCTGCATTGTCTGTGCAGTATCGTGATTTTAAATTTGCTTTATCTTTTATGCTGCCATTATTGATGTATGCGGCACCGGTTGTTTTTCCTGCCATTAAGATTCAGCAAAAATTAGGCAATACGTATTATCATTTATATGCATTATATCCAATGGTTGGTGGTATAGAAGGTTTTAGAACTTGCTTTTCAAAAAATACCGCTATGCCATGGGATTTAATATCCATCAGCGCTTGCAGTGCGTTTATTATTTTTATAAGTGGTTTATGGTATTTTAAAAAGATGGAAAAATATTTTGCTGATATCGCATAAAATTTTTGAATGAGCCAAACTGTTATAAAAGTAGAAAACTTAGGAAAAGCATATCGGATTGGTATGAAAGAGCAAAAAAGCGAAACGCTTATTGGCGCTTTTATATCAACAATAAAAAAACCATTTAAGAATTTTCGGAATCTGAATAATTTAAAAAAATTCAATAAGAAAGAAGAAGAAGATATTTTTTGGGCAAACAGGAATATATCTTTTGATGTAAAGGATGGAGAAGTGTTGGGAATTATCGGGAAAAATGGTGCAGGCAAGAGCACTTTATTAAAATTATTATCTCGTATTACCGAGCCAACAGAAGGCCGAATTGAAATTATTGGTAAGGTTTCCAGTTTATTAGAAGTTGGTACCGGATTCAATCCTGACTTAACAGGGAAAGAAAATGTTTATTTGAATGGAACAATTTTAGGATTATCCAAAAAACAAATTGATGCAAGCTATAACGAGATAGTGGAGTTTTCAGGTATTGAAAAATTTATGGAAACGCCCGTTAAGCGTTATTCATCAGGGATGAAAGTTCGTTTGGCTTTTGCAGTTGCTGCGCATTTGGATCCTGAAATTTTAATTATTGATGAAGTATTGGCAGTAGGCGATTCTGAATTTCAAAAAAAATGTTTAGGCAAAGTACATTCCATTGCAAGTAAAGAAGGAAGAACCGTATTATTTGTTACACATGATATGGCAGCGATAAAAGCATTGTGTACCCGCGCTTTGCTATTGCAAAAAGGAACCATTGTGAAAGAAGGTAATCCAACGGAAGTAGTAGACTATTATTTACAAAATGCAACTACTTTTTCAGAACATTCATTTTACATAGATACCTCTAAACGAAATGGGAATGGTAAATTTCAAGTTACGGGATTGGATTTTTTAAATAGCAAAATGGAAAAAGTTAATGTTTTGGAAAGCGGGATGGATTTGAATATTAAAGTATCCTATCAATGTTTTGAGAAAGGAGTGAACCCGGTGATTAATTTAATCATCAGAAATAATTTTCAAACGGAAATTGTAAATCTGCTCTCTCGTGTATCACACAAGGGGGTGTTGAAACTCAACGATGAAGGATATATCATCTGTCATATTCCAAAACTTCCATTAATGCAGGGTAGATATTCAATTGATGTAATTATGAAATACGATTTTGAACTAACTGATGAAGTGTCTAATATTATTACAATTGATGTAGAGAAAGGTGATTTTTACGGAACCGGCAAAATAGTTGAATCCATGAAAGATGGAATATTGATCAATCATAGCTGGCAAACTTTTTAACAGATGGGTGTAAGAAAGAAAAGGGTTGCTGTTACCATAAGTTTTAGTTTCTCTATTCGATATTTAGTTCGAACCGGACTATTGGAGAAAATGAAATCATTCGCTGAGCCGGTTATTTGTATTTTTTGGGATCAATCAGATTTGCTGCAGGAATTACGAAATAATGGATTTGAAGTTCACATCATCCCGGAAACCAGGCGTAGTGATGCTTATAGCGATACTCGGATAAAAATTGATTATTGGTTCAGGTATTTTCAATTAAAAAGCCCTACTTATAATTTTGAACCGCGTTACATTGAAAAATTTAAAGGCAGAAAAAAAGTAATCATTCAACGATTACGTGAATATTATAATTATTGTTTCTTATTAATACCCGGCGCTGCAAACCGTCTTCATCAAAAAGAACAAAAATTGTTGCTAACTGACACGAATTATAGTGAAATGCTGAAAGTGGTTGACGAATTGAATGTAGAATCTGTTTTTACTGTTACACCTTTTCATATACAGGAAGATACTTTTTTAAGAGCAGCCAAAGCAAGACACAAAAAAATGATCACATCTGTTTTGTCTTTTGATAATATTGTTAAACGTGGATGGATCCCTGTGAATTATGATTGTTATATGGTTTGGAATAAATACAATGCTGCTGAAATAGAGAGAATTTATGTTGATGCGGTGAGGGAGAATAAAAAAAATATTCATGTTGTTGGTGCTGCACAATTTGATTTTTATTGGGATAAAAAATTTATTTTAGAAAAGAAGGAATGGTTGCAAATGGTTGGTTTGACTGATACCCGCAGAAAAATAATTTTATATGCAGGAGGGCCGGTCAGTCTATTTCCGCAGGAAATACAATTTCTTCAACATATTATTGAGTCATTGGATAAAGGGTTGATTGAAGGAAACCCGATTGTTTTATTCAGATGTCATCCAATAGATAAAGTGGAAAGATGGAAAGCAGCCATTAAGCCATCTGAAAACATTTATTTTGATACCTCCTGGACCGGCGGAGTAAAACTAACACAGACAAATGTGCAGGACACAGATATCTCAAAACTCTGTTCAACTTTATTTTATACTGATGTGCATATTAATGTTGCGTCAACAATGACAATTGATGGAAGTGCTTTTCATAAACCTCAAATTTGCCCGGCTTATGATGATGTATATCCAAATACAAAATATCCTTTAGCGGGATTTTATACGCAGGAACATTATCGCTATACAACTAAAACGAATGGCATTGCTTTCGCAAAAAATAAAAATGAATTGATTGAATTAATCAATGATGCATTGAAAATGCCTGAAAAATATATTACCCGATGTGAAGACGTTTTAAAAGAGGTGATCACATTTACAGATGGAAAATGTACTAATAGAGTGATTGAAGTTTTACAAAAAGAAATTCAAAACTAATTTATACTTGAAGATATTACACGTTGTGCAAAATTATTATCCGTCTATCGGAGGCACACAGATTTTTTTTCAAAATATTTCTGAACGCTGTGTGAAGGATTATGGAGATGAAGTGGAAGTATTTACCGTTAACTCCTATTTTGGTCCGGAAAAAAAACAATTTAAATTAATTGAACCTTCTGCTGAAACCGTTAATGGCGTTAGCGTTCAGCGTTTTTCTTTTATCAGATGGCATTTGGTATTTATTCGTTTTTTAGTTAAAGTAATAGCCTTTATTACACAAGCAGCTCCGCATTATTTTTCGAGCGTATTGCACGGCCCCTGGTCTCCTGGATTGGCCAAAGCCATAAAAGAAACAAATGCAGATGTAATTGTTGCTGCTACTTCGCAATATGATTATATCCGCTATTCATTGTATCGGCATAAACTAAAAAACCCCAAACCATTTGTGATACAAGGTGCCATTCATTTTTATGAAGACCCTGCAAAAAAAATATTTGGTAATAAAACTTTACAGGCGATAAAGCAATGTGATTATTATTTATCCAATACTGATTTTGAAAAGCAATGGTTAACAGCATTGGGCGTTGCTGCTGATAAAATTGTTACTGTGGGTGTGGGGGTTGATATGAATATGTTTATTGATGGAGACCGAAATTATTTTCGTGAACAATTAAAGATTGAAGACGATGAAACATTAATTGCATATATAGGAAGAATTGAATCTACTAAAAGCATTGATATTTTGTTAAAAGCAATACCTCAGGTATTTGAAAAAAACAATAAAGTTAAATTGGTCATTGCCGGTTATGCAAATGATTATTTGGAAGTGCTGAGAAATATTGTAGCCGGTTTTTCGGAAGAATATCAGCAGCGGATTTATTTTTTAACAAACCTGAGTGCAAAAAGAAAAATTGATTTATTTCATGCGATAGATATTTTGGTGCTCCCCTCCGTAAGTGAATCATTCGGTATGGTTTTTTTAGAAGCATGGAGTTGCAAAAAACCGGTTATCGGAACTTCTATAGGTGCTGTAGAATGTGTGGTAACGAATGAAGTGGATGGCTTGTTGGCATTGCCAAAAAATGTTAATGATCTTGCAAAAAAGATTAATCAACTTTCATCCGATAAGAGCAAACAGATTGAATTGGGTATCAACGGATTTAATAAAACCAGTCAGTTGTATACCTGGGAAGCAGTAACAAAAAAATATCGCGATACTTATATTAGAGCGATTGAAAAATTTAAAGCATCAGCATAATTTATGTGCGGAATTGCAGGTATATTAGAACATCAGCCAACCGGTATTAATCAGAATAAATTTTTGCACTGGGCATTAAAATCGATGCATCACAGGGGCCCAGATTCAAATGGTATTTGGAATAACGAAACATATCATACCGGATTTGTAAGATTGGCTATTCGGGATATTTCTCATAATGGAGATCAGCCCATGCATTCCCATTGCGGCAGGTATGTGCTTTCTTTTAATGGTGAAATTTATAATTCGGATGCATTTAAAAATGTTTTGATAAAAGATGGTATTGATTTTAAATCTACTTCTGATACTGAAGTGTTATTGTATTCATTAATCAAATGGAATGCAGCAGAATTATTGTTAAAACTTAACGGAATTTTTGCGTTCGCTTTTTTTGATAAGCAGGAAAATAAATTAATCATCGCAAGAGACAGAGTGGGAATTAAGCCTTTATATATTGGTTGGAGTGAAAGCGGATTCGTATATAGCTCGCAGTATGATCATATTATTAATCATCCTTATTGCAGTAACAATAGCTTAAATGAAAATGTGATTGGATTGTTTTTAAACTTAGGTTATGTTCCTGATAAGGCAGGTATCATTCAAAACACTATGCTATTTCCACACGGGCATTATGGTGTTATTGAAAAAGGGAAACCGATTCAGATAAAAGAATATTATGCATATCCTTTTATCAATACTTCAACTTCATTACAATTAGATGATGTATTGAATAAATGTG
>Ga0316218_1003538_pt1 | contig 12863 bp, 11 predicted proteins | sample TBH18003metaG_FD_203634 | JGI IMG/M metagenome (GOLD analysis project Ga0316218, IMG submission 203634) | Freshwater microbial communities from Trout Bog Lake, Wisconsin, USA - TBH18003 | ecosystem: Environmental > Aquatic > Freshwater > Lake > Hypolimnion/Profundal zone | place: USA: Wisconsin...
TCCGAACTCTACAGTTCCCTGCATCATTTTTATGACGGAATAAGCAGTTACATCGCTGATTACTTCTTTACGTTGCGGGACAAATGATTCTAATGTATTACCATTCCTGTCTTCAATACGTAAAATAAATAATGGTTTTACATTAAATCCTCTGCCCGGAAACATGCTGTAGGCCTGCATCATCTCATATAAAGAAATTTCGCATGAACCAATTGCAATAGAAGGATGTGGTTCAATTTTAGTCAGCAATCCACATTTCGTGTTTAAGAAATTGGCAAAACGTTTTGCTGCATTATTTCCTGTACCATCTAATTGTTTCATGATATAGGCGGTAGCGCAGTTTCTTGATAATGCCAATGCCTCCGACATGGGCATGGCTGCACCTGTACAAGAAGTTGTTGTTGCAGGTACCATCCCATAAGCGCCAAAACTTTGTTGCTCATCATATACAATTGTATTAGGTGTAAAGCCAGCTTCTTCAATCGCTAAGCTGTACAACAATGGTTTCATTGTTGAGCCAACCTGACGCTTGGTATTATAATTGACATGATCGAGTTTAAATGTTTTGAAATCAATGCCGCCTACCCATGCTCTAACCTCACCGCTTAAAGGATCTACTGCCATAAAACCGGCTTGCATCATTTGTCTGCAATATTTTACAGAATCATAAGGTGTCATCACGGTATCTTTTTCACGATTGTTATTCCATGCAAACACTTTCATGTGTGTGGGAATATTAAATGTTTTGCGAATCTCATCATCCTTCATACCGTCTTTCTTAGAATTCTTCCATCGCTCACTGGCTTTAATAGATGCTTCAATTACATTTTCATGCCCGTTCCAAATGGTTCCCTTTTTTATATCATCCTGTAAATTAAAAATCTGTTGCATATAACTCATATGCTTTGCCACAGCTTCTTCTGCATAACGTTGCATTCTTGGATTGATGGTAGTATAAATTTTTAAACCATCCCGATACAGATCATAATTATCACCATTGTTCTTCTTATGTTCTTTGCACCATCTCTTCATTTCCTCACCCAGCACCATTCTGAAATAAGGGCCAAGTCCTGCCGTTTCATCTAATTTTTTATAATTGAGTTCAATGGGTTTTACTTTTAGTGTCAGAGCTTCCTGATCTGTTAAGAATTTATTTCTAACCATCTGCTCTATCACTGTATTTCTTCTGTCAATTGCTCTTTTAGGATTACGACGCGGATTATACATTGAAGGTGCATTGACCATCCCAACCAGTAGCGCCGCTTCATTAATATCAACTCTGTCGGGTTCTTTTTGAAAGAACGTTTTTGCAGCATTGCGAATACCATACACATGATCACCAAATTCAACAGTATTTAAATAAAGTGTAACAATTTCATCTTTGGTAAAATTCTTTTCTAATTTAACAGCAATGATGGCTTCTTTTACTTTTTGAATGGCACGCAATAAAAAATTCTTGGTAGCCCAGTTCTCCGTAAATAAATTTTTTGCTGTTTGCATTGTAATAGTACTGGCGCCGCCATCTCTTCCCAAACCTTTGATGGCACGCATGATAGAGCGAAGGTCAATACCGCTGTGATCATAAAATCGTTCATCTTCTGTTGCAATCAATGCATGAACGATATTAGGGCTGATATCCTTATACTCAACATTAATTCTGTCTTCCAGATAATATTTTCCCATCAAGGTTCCATCTTGTGCATATACCTGACTGGATAATGATGCTGTCGGGTTTTGTATGCTTTCAATCGATGGCATTTTTCCAAATACGCCCCAGTTACATAAAAAAAGAAATAAAATGAATGATGCCAAACCAATAAAAAAAACTTTCCAAACTATTTTTACTGCTTTGGTGATATGTGTTGATGATTGCATAAAATAAAACTAATAGATATTGAATAAATGATTAAAATTTATTCGGGAAAATTGACAACATAAATTTAGTATAAGCAGCAATATCTTTATTTGATTTTAAAATATTGAGATTGTTATCGCTGATAATACTGAATTTATATTTATCTGCCGATAGCCAGGGGATAATTCTCGAACCGGCGAAAGCTCTTACATTATCATTGTAATTAATAGCGTCACCGGAATTTTTAAAAGGCCCGATCAATAATAAACTATATTGATCATTTAATTTTGTAATACTGAGTTCGTATTTTTCATTATAATATTTTTCTAAATTAAAACGATTAAAACTGTTTTTCACTTCATTCACAAAAATTTCATCCACTTTATTCAGAATTACCATTTCGTATTGCGGATCAACAGGATTGAAAGCAAAACTATTGTTTACAACAGCGGCTTGCGGTGCAGGTTTATCTAATGGTTTAGGGATGGTACTGATGGCTTGAGTAATGGTATCTTTTTTTATTAGTTTTTGTTGAATTACGGTTATTGGGGCATTCAGATCAACTCTTTTTTGGGGAGCATCTTCATTTTTAGTTACATTCAAATTGGTTAAATAATTTTCAATTTCTTTTCTCCTTTTTAAAACATCAATCATTGTTTTAGCTTTTTCAGCCATTGGATTTTTTGGAAAATTAGTTGCCAAACTCTGTAAATCACTTATGGCAGCACTATCCTGTTTTTGTTTTGCATAATACACGGCTTCTATAAAAAGCAATTGAGGTGTCCATAAATTTTTACCGAATTGTTTATCAGCCAATTGCTTTTGTTGTTTGGCTTCTTCAAATCTTCCTTCAATAAATAAATTGTAAATGTCTTCATATTTTTTTGTAGCTGCTTCATTTTGATTGGTTGATGCATAACTTTTATTAATGGTAGCAGTATATTTGCTGTAAGGGTACATTTTAGTAAGTAAGTTTTTAGCCGAATCTGCTTTATGTTGATTACCTGCTTTTATATAGCAATACACCAAATTAAATAATGCCTGATCGCCAAACCTGTTTTGCGGAAAGCGTTTGAATAGTTCTTCGTATGATTCAATGGCGGAAGGGTATTCTTCTAACTTGTTTTGAAATACTTCTCCATTATTAAACAACGCCAAGGCAATTTTATGATTAGAAGAATCCATTCTTTCCTTCGTTAATGGAATGTTTTTTAATAATCCATCAAAACTTACCAGTTTGTCTTTATCTTCTTTTGTAATAGTATTTATTTGTCCATTTCCAACAGTGTTTACTGCATTAATTCTTCCTGCAACCGCAGATTGCCTTCTCCAATTATCAACATTCGGACGATTGCCCCAAGTAGATTTAAATTCATTGAACCCCTGTGCTTTTAAATTTGGATTTAAAAAATAGAATCCTGTATTTGCATTGCCGCCGGTATTAAATAAGCTTGTAGTGTTTGAATTATTTTGATTAAGTGCAGTGTTACCAAAATCAATATCCTCATCTTTTAAACCTTGTTGCTTTTTTATTTGACGTAATACTTTTTTAATGGCATTGTTTCTGTCTTCATCTTTCATCGCAGCTAATATTTGCAAGCTATCTTGTTCATGAATGGTATTTAAATTAATGGCAATTGATTTTAGTGCAGGCTTTCTTGTTTCTGCAATGGTTTTATCTTCCTGTTGCAAGATTGGAATTTGCAAACTGTCGTAATTATTGGAAGACTTTATATAATTTCTGATTTTGAAATTTACATTCGCCATCAATAAAATACTTTTTTGTTTTTGTAAGATATTATCCGTGCTGTAAAAAATACTTTTTTGCAAATCATTTGCAGCGGCAGGATAATTTTTTTGCTGCATTTGCAATAAAGCAGCTGCATAGTAGATTATATCCCGATAATTTTCGTATTTATCTCTTTTGCCTAATTTATAGAGATCGGTTAAATTTTGCTGCAAGGCATTTTCTTTTTTTGCTGCTGATGAAAGTGTTACCACATTTAATCTTGCATACACATCCATATAAGGATCGATGGTGTGTTTGATGCTTCTTTCAAACAAATTGATGGCTTCTGTATTTTTATTGGCGAGTTGATATAATTGTCCGCATAAATATTCCCATCGCGCTTGTTCTAATCTTCCATCACTGTTATCCAATGCTTTTTGTAGGTGCCATGCGGCACTGTCATACACTTGTTGCTTGTAAAATAAATAAGCGGTTAATTCATGTAAATCCACTTGTAAGCGTTGCGGAAAATTAGGATCGCTTCTTAATAAGGAAATTAATCCTGAAGCTTCCGGTAATTTATCCTGTTCTAAATAATTTCTGGCCATCCATAAAAAATTATCATTGCGTGCAGGTGGTTTGGCGCTAATTTTTTTTAGCAAACTCGCTTTTTCACTTGATGAAATGGTGAAGAGCCCATTTGTGTTTGAAGCATTGCTGCCAATAGGGATATCATATCCGTCATCTTTCGGTGCATAGATATAATTTACATATTGAAAAACATATTGTGCAGAATCGAATTTCTTTCCAAACAAATAAGTTTTACCCATTAATAAATACAGATCATCTGTCCATGAATTTCTTAGATCATGTAATAAAATACCGCAGGTAATTTTGTAGATGATGGTATCAAGATCGGTTTTATATTTTGAAGTAAGATCAACCGAATAATTATAAAAGGGAAGTAATTTACTGTAATCGTCTTTCCAGGAAAGTTTTGCCCGGGTAATAACATCATTCAATTTATTTCTGGCATTGAAATAATAATTATCTCTTGTTACCAAATTTTGATATACTCTTTTGGTGAAGCCATATTTGGTATCGCCGGTCCTTTCGGAAGCCAATTGTCGGTCTTGATATTGTTTGGGTTTATCTCTATCGAGATCAATAGTGGTATTAGGCTGACTGATAGCAGAAAACCTGATCAATAAAACAATCAGAAAATAAAATATTTTTGCTGGGCGATAAATACGGTTCATTTGTAGTATAAGATGGCTTAAAAGTACAGTTATTTTGCAACTTATTGAGGAGTATGAATGAGGGAATACTTACCTTTAAACTTCATTTAACATCATGGCAAAACTTACAGAAAATAATACTTTTCAGAGATTACAAAATAAATACCGATTGGTAGTGATGAATGATGATACGTATGAAGAGATTGTTACATTTAAATTATCCCGTTTAAGTGTATATGTTGGATTGAGTACTGTATTTGTTTTATTGGTTGGATTTACCATAGCATTAATTGTTTTTACACCTATTAAATATTATATCCCCGGTTATGGAAATCGTGAAAATGCAGCAGAGTTAAGGGTTTTAAAGACGAGAACCGATTCTCTGGAAACAGCGATCAGGTATAAAGATCAATATTTAGATGGTATCAAAAAAGCATTAACCGGCGCAACACCCATTCAGGTTGATACAGTTGCATTGCCTGTAAAGAAAGGTGAAATATCAAATGATTGATGATGAAAGATCAGCGTAATCAATCTCTTGCTCAATATGCCGGATTAGCAACACAATTATTTGTTAGTCTTGCAGTATCGATTTGGATAGGGAAGTGGGCAGATAAAAAAATAATTACTTCAGCACCTGTATTTGCCTGGCTTTTACCTTTGCTTGTACTGATCGCTATATTGATAAAAATTGTAAAAGATACTTCCACAAAAAAATAATATGCCCCAACAAGCTAATTCGTTTGCCAAAAAAATGTTGCCGCTTTTTTTTCTATTTGTTATTGTAAACAGTATTGTATTAGTGTTCGATGATAGATTAACTGCGGTTAATGTAGATCCTTTTGTAGTATTTACCTGCAACTGTTTATTGTTTATTTTAAGTGTGCTTACACTGGCCATGCATTATCGTGCTATGCATAAAACCAATCCGAATGTATTTATCAGAAGTATAATGGCTGCAACCACTATTAAAATGCTGGTTTTAGCATCTGCTGCTATGATTTATATTTTTATTGCAGGAAAAAACAGAAGTGTCTATGGTATATTGGCAAGTATGTTATTATACATTATATACTTGATATTAGAAATAAATATTGCTTTAAAGTTGAATCAAAAGAAATAGATGCCTGTTACCGAACATCCGATGAAGGCATTGGCTGATTATTTACCGGAAGCCAGTTTTGAACCGGTTGTTCAATACATTCATTATTACAAAGTTCATTTAACGGTTACCAAAAAAAGAAAATCTGTTCTGGGAGATTATCGCCATTCATTGAGGGATAAGCATCACCGAATTACGGTAAATGGCAATTTAAACAAATACGAATTCTTAATTACACTTTTGCACGAATTGGCTCACCTGCTTACGTTTGAGCAGTTTAGCCACAAAGCAGAAGCACACGGAAAAGAATGGAAGAATAATTACAGTAAATTACTGATCGACTTTGTGCAACGCAAAATTTTTCCTGCTGATATTGAAAAAGCTTTACAGAAAAGCATCATCAATCCTTCTGCTACTGCCAATGGCGAAACTGAATTATTAATGGTGTTGCGGAAATACAATCCGCAAAAAAGGGAAGGTGTTTATCCTGTAACAGAATTACCGGAAGGAAGCATCTTCATGACAGAAAACGGGAAAATATTTAAGAAAGGAGCCAAACGCAGAAAGCGTTTTGAATGCATGGAAATAAAAACTGGAAGTGTCTATTTATTTAGTCCGATAACAGAAGTGAAGTTGGTGAACCAATCTTTATACTAAACTATTTGTATAGCATTCAACTCCATCAATCAGTTGTTTGCTAAAACCCATTACACGAATAAAGTTTTCATGATTTTTATTGATTGCTTTTGTATAAATGATGCGTTGAACGCCCTGTGTAATCAGAAATTCTTTTTCTCTTTCAAAAATAAATCTGCCAACTTTATAATCTCTGTATTTAGGTACGGTATAATTAATACAAACTGCTGCATTGCCTTTACCTGTTAATTCTGCTATAAAAATATTGGCGATAGACAAATCTCTCAAAACCATGAAAGCAATATTTTTTTTATCAGGATTGAAAGAAAACTCAGGAAAAAAATCAGCAATATCTTTTCTATGAAAGGATAAGAATTTTTTTGATAATTCATCAGTTGGATTGATGTGTAGCATTTCAAATTTTTCTTTAACAGTGCATAGTTTAATAAGTTGAAAAATATTAATGCATAATAAAATACTGTTGGCTATCATCACCGGAAATGCATTAATCAAAACACCATACACAATGAAAGTGATGCATCCGAAAATATTAAGCCACCTGAATTGTATTGAGTTACTGACTATTAAAGAAAAAGCTAGCAGCGCAGAAGCGAAATAGCCAACAAGCACAACCATATCATTAGTTTTAAAGTGTAAAATTAATGGCTATTGGTTGACTTTTATAAGTTTAAATTCGTAATAATTATTTCTGTCAGGTATTGTTCTGATTGTATCTTTTGTAATTGAAATTTCAAATTTCTGAGAATAATTCGCAGAGAAATCAATAGAAGATCTCAAAAAAAGTTTTGTATAAACAAGATTGCCTGTAATTGGATTTCTATGATTTGTAAAGACTTTTAGAAATGGATGTTGTTTATTAAAAAGCTTTCTATCAAAAAAGAAAGTTTTATAGCTTCCTTTCGGAATGGTTATTAATGTGTCTTTTTTATTATAATACTCAATTTTTAAGCTTTTTATTTCATCATAATGCTTATTAAGGCTGTCAATAACAAAATCAAATTTTTTGTATTCATCAACATCATTTTCAAAAATGCTGACTACAAAATTGTTAGTTGATTCTATTGTAAACACGGTATCAGATTTCTTTTTAATAAAGCCATAATCTTCTATATACAAATTATTGTACTTATCATGAACAATATAAATTATAGAACTATCACTTTTTATTCTTATAAAACAGGAATCCGATCTGTTAAATATTTTTCCAACATAAAGTTGCGAATATGTTGATTGAGTTATAATTAGTAGAATAGTGGGTAGTATAATTTTCATACACCCAATTTATACAATTCATTTATCATTTAAAATTCATCATGCATAATTTCTTTCCTTCCCTTACATTTGCATCGGCAGGTCTTACACGGCCAGCTCCTGCTGAACCTCCCCAGGGTAGGAATACAGCAAGGATAGGCGGTTGTAGCGGTGCGATGTGAGTAGCCTGCCATTTTTTCTTTTTTCAATTCGTTCAATTATGAAATTCTTCATCGATACAGCAAATCTTGCACAAATTAAAGAAGCCAATGATCTGGGAATTTTAGATGGTGTTACTACCAATCCTTCTTTAATGGCCAAAGAAGGTATTAAAGGTGCTGAAGCAGTAATGCAACATTATAAAACCATTTGTGAGATAGTGCCTGACGGCGATATTAGTGCAGAAGTGATTTCAACTGATTTTGATGGCATTATTGCTGAAGGGAAAAAATTAGCAGCCATACACAAAAATATTGTAGTTAAAGTACCAATGATAAAAGATGGTATCAAAGCCATTAAATGGTTTACTGATAATGGTATTAAAACCAATTGCACATTGGTATTCTCTGCCGGACAAGCCATACTTGCTGCAAAAGCTGGTGCAACTTATGTTTCACCATTTATTGGAAGAATTGACGACAGTGGTTGGGATGGTGTTGATTTGATTGCCCAAATCGCTAATATCTATTCAATTCAGGGATTTAAGACAGAAATTTTAGCAGCTTCTATCCGCAATGCTTTGCACATCATTAAATGTGCGGAGGCTGGCGCAGATGTGTGTACTTGTCCTTTAGATTCTATTCTTGGTTTATTAAAACATCCATTAACAGATATCGGGTTAGCGAAATTTTTAGAAGATGCAAAGAAATTTGCTTAATCAATAAGATAGTTTCAAATAAAAAAATCCATTCAAATTTTTGAATGGATTTTTTTATGCAATTTTATAAAGAGAAAACATGCTGCAGATTCACTACTCGTTTTTGTTCATTACTGTTTAAAGCAGCTTCAATAATTTTCATCACATTAACACCATCATCTTCAGTTACAGGCATTGCTGAATTATTTTTCAATGCTTGATAAACACCATCATAGTATTCATAATAATTTCCTTGTAATGTCTTTACTTTTTCACGGATACTTATTCCGTCTTTATCCCTATTTAAAATGCCTTGCTCTGTTTCCGGTTCAATTCCCCAATCAGTCAGGTTTGGCTTTAAACCCTTTAGCAGATTGGCTTCCTGCACATCGGCTCTTGATTTAATGAATGAACCTTGAGTGCCATGTGCAATAAAAGATGGCAGTACTTCTTTTACAATATAACCTGCTTTTAATTGAACTCTTAAAGAAGGGTAATAAAGAAGTATTTCAAAATAATCATCAACAGAAGATACCGCTCTTGTTATTCTGATATCAGCAAATACACTTTGCGGCATGCCGAATAAAAATAATGCCTGGTCAATTAAATGCGGACCAAGATCTTTTAATATCCCTGCGCCGGGTCCGGGTACTTCTTTGTGTTGTTTAGGGCTCAATGCTAAATTAAAACGGTCATAATGTATTTGTACTTCACACAAATTGCCTAATACTTTTGAATCAATCACCTGTTTAAATGTTTTGAAATCACTATCCCATCTGCGATTTTGATACACGGCAATTTTTTTATGTTGCTTGGCTGCCAATGCTTTTAATTCCTCTGCTTCAGCAACATTGGTAGTAAAAGCTTTTTCAACTACTACATGTTTGTTTGCCAATAATGCTTTCTTAGTGTATTCGTAATGGGTATAAGTGGGCGTATTAACAATAACCAATTCAATAGAATCATCGCTCAATAATGCTTCCAAAGAAGCATATGATTTTGCATTGGGATAAAATTCATGTATTGTTTTATTACTTCTTTCCCAGGCACCCGCTAATTCAAATCCGTTGTGCAGGGATATAAATGGTGCATGAAAAACCCGGCCGCTCATGCCAAATGAAAGTAATGCTGTTTTAATTGGTTGCATAAACTTAATTATTGGGCTGTTAAGTTAACACACTATCAATTCATGAAAATAAAAAAGATGAAAGTAGTATCATTTATTTATAAAAGGGTTTGAATATTTAGGATCAGTAATTAACTTTTGGTCTGTTAAAGTATTCAAAAATGCTACTAATGCTGCTTTATCAGTAACAGATAAATTCATTTGTTTTGGGTTGCCGTTCGCATCTTTTAACTCAGGAGAAAGATTAGGATTAGCCTGAATTCCACTGTTATAATGCTCTACTACCTGATCTAAAGTTGCAAAACGGCCATCATGCATATATGGTGCAGAAAGTGCAATGTTTTTTAAACTGCTTACTTTAAATAATGCATTTTGAGATGCAACATTGGTTATGCCACCAACCCCTAAATCTGTACTAATAATATCTAATCCATTATTTTTTGGTTCTAATGCTGTAAAAGTTTCTGTACCATGACAAGCGGAACAGGATAATTGCGGACTAAAAAATAATTGTTTGCCTCTGTTTTCTTGTGCAGAGAAATTGGGAAAATCTGTTGTTCCCGGATTTTGATTGGGAGTTAAAGTTGTTCTTCCGCTATCATATTTAGATTGAAAAGAAACAATGGAACGAACAAATTGAGATAAGGCTTTTGATATTCGGTCGCTTGTTATGGATGCATCACCAAATGCATTTTTAAATAAGGAAGGATAATAAGAAAGGGCTGATAATTTTGTAACAAGCGAATCCAGTGTCATTCCCATTTCCACATGATTTTGAATGGGCTGTAATGTTTGTATTTCAAGTGTTGCAGCTCTTTCATCCCAAAAGAATTTACCATCCGGATAATACTTTGCATTGGTTAAGTTCATTGAATTTCTTGTTGTTCGTCCTCCCGCTAATCCGGTACTGAATGCTGTAGAATCAGCAAAGCCAAAGGATTGCTTATGACAAGAGGCACATGCAATGGAATTGTTTACAGATAGATTCTTATCATAAAATAAAACACGTCCTAATGTTGCACCATTATCTGTAACCGGATTTGTGCCTGGTGTATTAATTTCATTCAATATTGGCTGGGTGTTTAAATAGGATGGTAATACAATATTTGCATAATTGTAAAGTGTGGAAGGCAGATTAAGAATATTGCCTGATGAACTGTTTGTTATATCATTCTTTGTACATGCGATTAATATAGAAAGAAAGACAGTTGTGAGTAATGCTGAGCGGATGGATTTAAATTTCATTTTCAGTTTTTTTATATTCGACGCAGTTTATGGACAATCCCTTTGCAAAAAATGTTAAGTCATTGTTAGTATGAAGGATTCTTTTATCTTTCACAAAAGAAGCGTATATGAAATTATTTATGGTATTGATTGGCTGCAAACCCAAAGGCAGGCATACAGAACAGCACGATATTTTTTTTGGTATTGCCAATGCAATAAAAGACTTGATTCCGGAAATGACAGCCTTTTGGCCGGAAGCCAAAGGGAAAATGCATGTTGATGGCTGGAGAGAAGTTACACAGGTGAATGGACAAGCTATTTCAATAATTAAGAAAAATGAAACTCATTATTCAGGTACACAAAAATTATTTTTTATCAATCTGGGAGGATATAAGCAAAATGAGTTTGAAGAATTTCATTATAAATTAATAATTGCTGCACCCGATAAAGGCATTGCTATTCAGGATGCCAAGCAAACTGCATTTTATCGGCATACCGGTTTTGACGGAGCAAATTCTCATATCGATGATAAATATGGTGTAGATGTTGATGATGTGTATGAGATAGATGATATTTTATCTCCCGAAACAAAAAATGAATACCGTATTGTTTTAAATGATGCAACTGAAATTAAAACAGATGCATTGCATTTAGGCTATTTTAAATTGGATAAGTTGTAATAGAAAAAAATCCCGCCATTAAGCGGGATTGTATATGGTCTGTTTCTTTAGCCTTTATTTTCCTGCCACTTGTTTACGAATAATATTCAAAGCAGCACCGGCTTTAAACCATTCTATTTGTTGTTGGTTGTAAGTATGGTTTGCAATGATCTCATCAACACTGCCATCTTTATGATGTAATGCAATTGTCAATGGTTTGTTAGGAGTGAAGTTGGTTAAACCAATCACATCAATGGTATCGTCTTCCTGAATTTTATCGTAATCAGTTTTATCATTAAAGGTCAAGGCCAGCATTCCCTGTTTCTTTAAATTGGTTTCATGGATACGGGCAAATGATTTTGTCAATACCACACGAACTCCTAAATGCCTTGGTTCCATCGCTGCGTGTTCACGTGAACTTCCTTCGCCATAATTTTCATCACCCACTACAATGGTTCCGATACCTGCGGCCTTATAAGCACGTTGTGTGGCAGGCACAGTGCCATATTCTCCTGTTAATTGATTTTTGATATTGTCTGTTTTCTCATTAAAATAATTAACAGCACCAATTAACATGTTGTTGGAAATATTATCTAAATGTCCGCGGAATTTTAACCATGGGCCTGCCATTGAAATATGATCGGTTGTACATTTTCCCTTTGCTTTGATCAATAATTTCAATCCTTTTAAATCAGTGCCTTCCCATGGTGCAAAAGGATCTAATAATTGTAAGCGTTTGGATGCCGGATCAACTACTACATTCACTTTGCTTCCATCAGCAGCCGGTGCCTGATACCCCGGATCATCAACGGCAAAACCTTTGGTAGGTAATTCAAAACCTGTAGGTGCATCTAATTTTACTTGTTCTCCTTTTTCATTTGTTAAAGTATCTGTGATTGGATTGAAAGTAAGGTCTCCTGCTATGGCCAATGCAGTTACTAATTCCGGACTTGCAACGAATGCATAGGTATTCGGATTGCCATCTGCACGTTTTGCAAAATTTCTATTAAATGAATGCACGATGGTATTTTTTTCTTTCTTTTCTGCACCCACTCTGTCCCACATACCAATACAGGGTCCGCATGCATTTGCAAAAACTTTTGCGCCAATTTTATCAAATGTATCTAAGAAGCCATCGCGTTCAATGGTAAAACGAACTTGCTCAC
>Ga0316218_1003543_pt1 | contig 12855 bp, 7 predicted proteins | sample TBH18003metaG_FD_203634 | JGI IMG/M metagenome (GOLD analysis project Ga0316218, IMG submission 203634) | Freshwater microbial communities from Trout Bog Lake, Wisconsin, USA - TBH18003 | ecosystem: Environmental > Aquatic > Freshwater > Lake > Hypolimnion/Profundal zone | place: USA: Wisconsin...
AGCACCGGTGGCCGCAGCAATGCCAACATCTTTAAGACTAAACGGCGCAGGGCCAGCAGGCTTTTGACCGGCCTCTGGGTTCTTGGCGAGGACGGCTTGAGCTACTTGCGCTTGGGTCGCACCAGGAGGGCCATCAATCTCGTATGTAAGCCCATTCGGAGCTGTGATTTCATACGTTGGCATGGCTATCCTTTATTGCTTAACTTTTGGTTGTCCCCATGCGCTAAAGTCTTGTGCTGGAGGCGGCGAGGCTACATTAAGTGTACCAAGACCGGCTGTTCTCGCCAATCCTTGGGTGGCCTGATTTAGCATATTGCGCTTACCGTCAATCAGGTTTTGATAATACAACCTGTCTTTAGGTAAAGCGCCTTCCTTCCTCTTTTCAAGGTCTTCAATTTCTTGAGTTATACGCTGGAAGACGGTAGCCTGTGCGCGTTCTTGAACAGCTGCATTTTGTGCGCTGACGCTTTGTTCTCTGGCAATTCGATTAGCTTCTGCACGGATCTGGAAGTCAATGATATTGCCTGCTGCGCGAGTATCTTCTGCAGCCGCTTGAGATTCTGCTGTAGTCATGTGACCAGCAGCTTCGCCCTTCTTGACGTTAAAGTCGTTAATCGCCTTAGCGGCATCGGCAGCGTGCTGATCAGCTTGAGTCATGAAACCCAGCACCTGGTTGACCTGCGCCATGTTATTGCTATAACGGGCATCAGCCAGTTTCTGAATCTTCTCAAGACGCGAATTGTTATAAGCCGCATCTTCGGCACGCTGCGCTTCAGTAATAGCTTGGACGGAATTACCGGCATTAGCCAAGCCCTGACCAATGGTTCCGCCGCGAATGTTGCGCAAGAACGTGTAGAAGTTTTCCAGCTTACGCGCTTCGCTGTTGCGCTGATGCTCGGCATCGTCCGCAGCCATTTGCGCTTGAATTTTATTCAAGTCTGCATCACGGCTTTGATACGGCAACTCAACACCTTGAGACTTCAAGAAGTCCTTTTGCTGCTGTGCCAGAACCTTGGGGTCAGTGGCAAAGCCGGGTGTTTCGGGCTTCATGTTCAAGAAGTTGGTAGCGTACAAATATCCAGGTGACTTTTGCAAAGCTTGCAATGCACTTGGCAAACCGCCTTGGGGGCCGACAGGCGCATTGGTTGCAGCATTAGCTACCGCACCAGTCACAGTAGCGCTCTTGCCCGAATCGCCGGAGGTAAATGCTGGGAGGTTAGTTGGGTTACCGCCAGCACGTTTAATTTCCTTTTGCAATGCAGCCAAGTCACCGGCTGCACGCGCATCAGTAGGATCGGCGTTCAAGCGTGCCTGAGCTTTGGTTAACTCTGCATTCAAGATAGCCATCTGCTCATCTTTAGGAGAGGGCTCTTTTCCGGGGGTCGGCGTTAGAGAAGCAATGCCTTGTTCGGTTGGCGCGGCAGGTGCAGCTGGAGCAGGGGCAGAACCGGCAGCAATCTGGTTAATAGGCTGCATGTTGCCTTGCTGTGCGGCTTGGACTGCTGCAACACGAGGATCGCTTGGCATGGTTGGCCGTTGATCTGGGGCTGGAGGTGCTTTCACCACAGTCTGACCCGGCTTAGCCAAAGATTGTAGGTAGGCTTGCTGTTGGTCAGAAATGCCTTGGGTTGCCGATGCTACGCCGGGGTCTTTAGAGGAGAAAAGGTTAGCGTAGATATCGGGCTGTTCGCTATTGGTAATCGGTGTGCCAAGCGTCAGCGGAGGGCTGGGTGGGCTTGGTGGCTGCTGAACCTTGGGGATCATCGAGTCAGGCAGGTTATCTGCTGCGCCGCCTTCATCGAAATGCAAGATCCCGCCTCGGGAAAACTTGAATGTGTCTTTGGGCAAACGTGCGGACATCAAGCCGCCGTGAGCCGCCGAGGTAACACCAGCGCTTGCAGTGTAAGGGTTAATCTCAGGGTTAGAGCCTTGGCCGTATTGACGTTGCTGAGCCAAGTTTTGAACGTCGGCAGCGGGAGCTGTGGCGCGACGAAACATGGGCTGCGTAGCAGCGGCAGTAGACATGTAATTCTGCGTGCTGGAAGGTTGACCTTGCTGGGCAGCGGTAACGTCAGAACCCGGCAATTGATACACCCCAGATCCCGCATCTTGGGTCTGCTGCTGTTGCAGAGCGGCAATCAAAGCCGCTTGCTGTTGGGCTTGCTGTGCATTTTGCTGAGAAGCATCTTGAGCTTGACCGCCTTGAGCAAACATCATTAAGCCGCCACGAGCAGCTTGGATAGGCTCTTGGTTAGGCGTGTTCTCAGTCGGGAATGCCACCGGCTGCACGGTCTGCTGGGCGCGGGCATGGGCTTGCTGAAGCATGGCGTTTTGCATCTTTAACTGCTCAGCAATGGTCGGCTGTTGACCAGCTGCAGCGCCTTGGGCATTGGCTGCTTGGGCCATCTGCTTATTCTTTGCCTGCAGAGCCGCCAGAGCCATGATGGGGCTGACCTCGGGATTGGATCCTTTGGAGAGCTGTTGCAGATACTGCAAGCCGCCGGGAGAAGCTGGAATGTTGTTCAGCATATTGGACACCTGATATTGATTTGGGTTTGCAATACTCATAATCATCCCCCGCTTGAATTAGTAGTTGTTCCTTGCGAGCCGCCGCTTGTTGTGCCGGTACTTCCGGCCAAGCCGCTAAGTTGCGTATTTAACGAACCCAAACCGCCAACGGTGTTCAAAATATTCCCCAACGTCGTTTGGTTAGGCGTGGTGGCGGTAGTGGTGACCGGCAGGCCGTTCAGCAAGCCTTGCTCAAACTGCACCTGAGCATACGGATAATTCATCTGCTGGTTGAACTGATTCAACTGTGCCGTATCTGCGGCTTGGTTCAGACCCTGCTGGGTTGCGCCCGCTTGACCCAGAGCATTGAGCGTAGACAAGCCGTAGTTAGCTGCCGCTTCATTGGCCGCTTCTTGGTTCTGCTGAGCTTGCAGGCTTTGAGCGTTGGCAGTGTTAAATTGATTCATCGCATTGTTGTATGCGGTGTTGTAGCCTTGGCCGATCAGGTTAGCCTGTTGAGACAGCAAGTTGTATTGATCTTGACCTTGCAATACAGCCTGACGTGAGCCACCATAGGCACCGGCCTGGGTCAGTTTGCTCAAATCACCCTGTTCATTGATAGCCGACTGACGTTGCAGAGCGGCCAGCTGAGGATCCAAAGATGCCTGCAGGTACGGGTTCATGTACTGCGCAGCGGCATTGGCGTCGAATGTGCCACTCTGGAAATTAGTAGGGGTTAACCCTGTCTGTGCCAGCTGAGATAAGTCAGAGAACTGCTGATTTTGCAGTGCTGATGGGCCAGCGGTAAGTTGACCTTGATACACCGGCATCGGTTGATTTGCCAATGCCTGCCCTTGTCCCAGCATGTTGGTCACATATTGGCCGACATAAGGAGACAAAGTATTGGAAGAAGATGCGCCTGTGGTGTTCCCAGCTGTCGCAGCATTAGATGTCACGGCGCTGGTGGCTGTTCCATCGTAATGCTTAATCCCGCCGCCGGTTGCATAGCCTGCAATGCCGCCGGGAGTAAATTTGTCAGGGTTAATGCGCTTACCCTGTTCTTTGTTGCCGGTGCGGGCTTCACGGATCCTGTCCATCATCTTGTACAACTGTTCTGCTCCGGCGTCGGAATTGCCGTTGCCGAGGTGGGAAACCACATCAGCGGGGATCACAAACTCGCCGTGGCTAAGCAGGGCGGGCTCTTTGCCGTCGATGGTTGTAGGGATTTTGTCGGCCATGCCGTCGGTTGTACCTTGTAGGTATGTGGGCTGACGCATACCGCCATCAGCGTAACCTGCAATCCCGCCGCTGGCAAGATTTACTTGTGGCTGAGATGGTTTTGATAGCTGCATAGGACTCCAAACTACGGTGCCGTCAGGGACTTGTCCACCGTCATCAAAACTCATTAAACCGCCTTGTGGGGCTGCGACCGGTTGGGTGCCTGGGATTTGCGGAACATTACCGGCGGCGGGCAGCGGATATACAGAAGTAACACTGGAGGCCGGAGCGGACTGTGCGTTCATCTGATTATTCATACGCTGCTGCTGGGCTTGCTGTGCGGCGATCCAAGGCGTAGCCATAGCAGGCTGAGGCGATGGAGCCGGGGCTTGATTGGCGTAGTTTTGTACAGCCATGTTGTACTGGTTTTGCTGGTCGGCAGTACGTGCCGCCGTATTAGCCGCAGCATCGCTTTGATTAACGTACTGAACGGGAGTGAAATAGTTTTGCCCCATAGCCACACCATTCACAGCCTGAGAAGCTGGAACCTGACTGCGAATAGCATTCAAGTTAGGGATAGAGCCTTGATAGCCAGCGGTCGTGGGTGTATTGCTGCTGGTCAAGGCGGCTAAAGCGGCGAGGCCGGTCAGTGCGCCAGAATTTGAACTAAGGATAGAGCCAAGGCTTCCGCTTCCAATTGGAATGCCCAAACTGCTTAATAAATTACCTGCCCAAGTCCCAGCCAATCCATTAGAGGAGCTAGTATTTGTTCCGGCGGTACTGGTTCCTGTGGTGGTTGTCCCAGATCCGCCAGTATTGGTGCTGGTCTGGTCAAATACAGTTCCATCTGCGTTCACGGGTGCGCCATTGGCATCAAAGTAACCGCTGGGGCTACCGCTACTGGCATAAACCCCCTTCGCAAGCGTTACACCGCCGATAGTGCTTCCGCCGTCAGTGGTTGTTGTGGTGGTAGAGCCGCCGCTATCAGTGCCTGTTGTGCTTCCGCCTGAAGTATCTTCCATATTTCACCTCATGAATTGAGTATTTTCAGGAGGTCTTGGATAGAGCCACCCTGTACGATTGTATTAGAACCACCGAAATTTGGCGAGTTCAAATATAGATTTGGTTGAACCGTTGCTTGCGTCGTTGGAGTTGGTGTCGGCTGTGTAGAAGACGGCAATGTCAAATCAATTGCCTTCTCAATATCAAACGGCCTAGCGTTATCCGATATTGAAGTAATAGTTGTTTGAGGCTGCTGCATAGCCAACAGCGGTGACAATGCCTGCTCGATGGTCAACGGCGGCTTAACTGTAGGTTTTACAGTCGGAGTTGGACTTGGGCTGACGCTCTGAGTAGGAGTCGGGCTGGTTGTCGCAGTAGGACTGACGCTAGTAGTCTCTGTGGGTGTTACGGTCTGTATTTTGGTATCCGTTACCGTCACCGTTTGAATAGGCTCGTCAGTCGTTGTCGGCGTGGTCGTAGCCGTTGGAATCCGAGTATCCGTCACCGTTACCGTTTGGATTGGTTCTTCCGTAGTGGTTGGCGTTGGTTTTGTAGTCGGAATCCGCTTGTCAGTAACCTCAATAGTCGGATACGGCTCTTCCGTAGTAGTCGGTTCTTCGCTAGGCAAAGGCGTATCAGTAATCACAACCGTTTGAATTGGCTCTTCTGTCGTGGTCGGCTCTGGAGATTGGCTCGGCTCCTCAGTAACCGTTGGTTCCGGGGATGGGGTCGGCTCTTCGGTGACTGTTGGCTCTGTAGTTGCAGTAGGTTCAACAGTCGTCGTTGTTTCAGTAGTGGTTGTTGGCTCAGTCGTGGTTGTAGGCTCCTCAGTAACCGTTGGTTCTGTTGTTGGAGTGGGCTCTTCGGTAACCGTAGGCTCTGGCGTTGGAGAAGCGGACGGCGACTGAGTAACCGTAGGCTCTGTGGTGGCCGTGGGTTCAGTGGTCGTTGTTGGCTGGGTCGTTGCGGTTGGCTCAGGCGTGGGCGCAACCGATGTGGTTGGCTCGGTTGTAGTTGTTGGCTCAACCGTGGTTGATGGAGAAACTGATGGCTCAGTTGTAACAGTTGGCTCAGGTGTTGGCGACGGACTTGGCGATGGTGATGGACTTGGCGATGTAGTTGGCGATGGCTGTCCAACCTTAACTGGATTGCCGTTGGAATCAGTCGTAATTGAGCTGCCGTCAGAATATGTAACCGTGATAGTTCCATCAGAGTTTGTAACCCTGCTCACCTCCACTGGCGGCTCAATACTTGGGCTGGGAGACTCTGTTGTAGTTGGCTCTGTCGTTGCAGTAGGCTCTGTTGTCGCGGTCGGCTCTTGAGTTTGAGTGGGCTCTTGAGTGGCAGTAGGTTCTTGCGTAACAGTCGGTTCTTGAGTTTGAGTTGGCTCTGTAGTCGGCTCTGTAGTTGGTGAGGGCAGAGGACTTGGCTCAATTGTGCCCGGATCAGGAATCGGCCTAACCGTAGGCTTAACAGTCGGTGTTGTGCTGGGCGCAGTAGATGGTTCAGTTGTCGGAACCGTAGTGGGCAGTCCAGGCGGAACAAAGCCAATAGTCTGCTTAAACTTCTCGGCCAGCTGCGCCTCTTCATCCGCATTCAGATTACTAGGCCACAAAGACAAACCAGCCGCAATCAGGGGGGCAAACACAGTCGCTGTCGATGTGCCAGCTGCCTGCAGCGCAGATTCAACCGCAGGGATAGCCGTCTTCCAGTTTGGATCATTGGCCGCTGCTTGCAGAATATTGACCAGCGAATTACTTGCTCTGGAAAGGGCGGTCTGGTACAGCTCTGAGGTAAGCGGTGCAGCCTGAGCCAATTGCAAACCAGACAATGAATTGCTGATGGCCTGATTGATCTGACCGGCGTAGTCTGATGGATTGGATACCGTGTTAGCAAAGTTGGCTATTGACAGCGCTTCAGATGTGCTTGCGCCGCTTCCTACTAGCTCGGTGTATTGCTGATACGCCGCAGCGGATGTAGTGCCCGCAGCTTGAGATGCATTAAATGTTTTGGCATCAGCAAAGCCTTGATTAGTAGCCGTGGTGTAAGCGGCGGCATTATCAAAGCCTTCTTTGGTGGCTGCCGTATAAGTCTGCTGGTTGGTAAAACCAGCCTCTTGGGCCTGCTGCGCCTCGGCAAGACTGTTAAATTTGCCACTATCAGAGAACGTCTGCAGCTTTTGAAGGCCGGAGTAGGTGTCGATGCCAAGAGACTGCGCCGTGTTGTACTGTTGCGCTGTTTGGAAGCCAGCGCCGGTAGCAGTTTGGTATTCCTTGGCGGTATCGAACCCAGCCGATGTCGCAGCGGTATAGGTCTTTGCGTCAGAGAAACCGGCTTCGGTAGCGGTCTGATACTGATTGTTGCTGGTAAACCCTGCGTTGGTGGCGGTGTTATAGGTTTTAGCGTCTGTAAAGCCACCAGACTGCGCAGCCGCATAAGTGTTTGCATCAGTAAAGCCAGCACTCTTGGCTGCTTGGTAAACCTGGTTGTTGGCAAAACCCTCTGTCAGCGCTTGCTTGTAGTTTGCGGCGTCAGTAAACCCGGCATTGGTAGCTGCCGTGTATGTGGCGGCATTCTCAAACCCGGCATTAGTGGCCGTGGTGTACTGAGACTGACTGGTAAATCCAAGCTGTGTAGCCGTTTGGTAGGTGCCAGCATTAGTAAATCCGGCATTGGTGGCGGCTTGGTATGTCTTGTTATCTGAAAAGCCTTCAGATACAGCTGCATTGTATGTTTGCTGATTAGAAAATCCTGCATTCTGAGCTGTCTGCGCCGTATTCAGGTTATTGCCAAAGCCATTATTCTGGGCGTAGTTCTGCAAACTTTGCAGCTGAGAGTTGTTTGATAAGCCGAGAGACTGTGCGGTCTGATAGTCGGAAGCAGACTTGAATCCAGCAGAGGATGCGGCTTCATAAACATTGGCGTTATTGAAGCCCTGAGACGTGGCGGTTTGATATTCCGAGTTGCTTTTGAACCCAGCGTTCGTAGCCGCCGTATAGGTTGCTGCATCGGTAAAGCCAGCATTAGTAGCAGCCGTGTAAGTGGATGAATCATGGAATCCAGCATTCATTGCGCTCTGATACGTCGAGGCACTGGTGAACCCTGCATTTGTGGCAGCTTGGTAAATCTGCTCGTTGTTAAAGCCCTCGTTCAGTGCCTTGTTGTAGTCGTTCGCATTGGTGAACCCGGCGTTTGTTGCCGACAGATAAGTTGCATTGTTAGTGAATCCAGCATTGGTGGCTGCGGTATAGGCCGCTGCATTACTGAATCCGCCTGCGACGGCAGACTGATATTGGGACTGACTTGTAAAGCCTTGGTTCTGGGCCTGTTGCGCGGTAGACAGACTGGAGAAGCCGCCTTGGGACGAAAATGCCTGCAGCGCGTTGTATTGCGATGCGTTCAGAGAGCCGAGACTTTGGGCTTGCTGCGCCGCAGACAGATTCGATCCAAAACCATTATTGGATGCGTAGGACTGAATGCTTTGATACGCCGATGCGCTGCCGATACCAAGCGACTGGGCATTGTTGTAATCCGTTGCATTGGTAAATCCATTTGCCGTAGCCGAATAATATGCTTGACCACTGGAAAAACCTGCGGCCTGACCAGCGTTGTAGTCGTTGATATTATTGAAGCCTGCTGCAGAAGCCGTCTGCTGCAGAGCGGCTTGAGCGTCGGCAGCGGCTTGATCGGCAATCTTTGCGGCATACGCATTGGCCTCATTCGTGACCTCTGTGTTGTATTTGTCAACCTGCTGACCAAGCGTTGTAGCCAGCTGCGTCTGCTGCGTATTCAAGGCCGTTATCTGTGCATTTACGCTATTAACCGCATCCGTATAGCTCTTATAGGTGCCTTGTGCGGTATTAACCTGACTTGCCGTAGAGTTGTAGGTGTTGACTGCGTTTTGTGCAGCCGTGGCCGCATTTTGAAGTGCTTGTGCGCCGTTGTTGATTTGATCTGCCAGAGAATTTGCAGTGTCGATAAGTTGCTGTTGTGTTTGTGCCCCAGGAGGAACTGGCAATGCTGGAGTGTCGCCAGTAAAATTTCCATTGGATTGATAAGTACCAATAGAATTTCCGTTAGCGTCATAGAATTGTGTTGTACTAATTCCGAGCCAAGGAAGATTTGTTGTTTGAGAAGTAATTCCATTTTGGCTTTCGTAATTACTAATATATTGTGAATAATTATTGTAATTATTTGAAGCGTCCTGATACTGTGTGTATAGGTTGTTGTACTGGTCGTACAGATTCTGGAAGTTGGAGTCTGCAGCCTGCGCGTCTGAATACTGTTGAACTTCCTGCTGTTGCAGCGGGTTCAACGTGTTGTTGAAATAGTCGTTGGCTTGGGAAATTGTGTTGTTGCCCTGAGTCTGCAGGCTGGATAGCGTATTGTTGTTGTTTGTAAGGCTTTGAACGGTAGCGGATATGGTGCCGGAGATGGCGGCCATTGTTACCGAATTACCAATAGCCGTTGCCACATCTTGCCCATTTAGCAATGCTTTGGTGGCAGCACTGGTAGCGGAGGTAATGACGTTTGATGTAATGCTCTTTGCCGGTATCCCGTTTGCTGTTAGCTGTTGCTGAACCAGGGTGCCAACAGAAGAAGAAACAGCCGCATCCAAAACTTGAGTAAGGCTCTTTCCTTGCAGTGCAGCCACTGCCGCAGAGCCAGAGGCGCTGGTAACAACTTGCGTGATGAGCTGGTCTGCAGGGGTTGGAGGCCCAACAAGAGTAGGATCAGTGGTTAGACTGCCGACTGCTTGACCGATCTGTGAGCCTGCATAGGCCGTAGCTGCGCTGATGGCAATTTGCTGGATACTTCCGCCGTTTGCCGCAGATACCGCTGCATTGGCAAGAATGGGGGGTACGTCAAGCGCTATAAGGGCAGCTGTTTCCAAAACTGGCAACGGGTGTTCGATAACATTTTCGACTGTATTAACCACACCAGTGACGACATTTGTCATCGCGCTGCCGATGCTGTTAATTGCGTTAATGATCTTTTGGGGATTACACATTGACCGTGCCCCGATAAAGCTGACGGCCCTTTTCGTCCTTACCAATTGGCTCTATGGTGGTTGGATAGCCAAGCCGTTTGATCAGGTTCAAGATGTTCATGTCCTGAGTATCACCCCATACTTTTTTGAATCCAGCATTCTTTAGCGCTTGACAAAAGTCCTTGAAGTTTCGGAATAAGTTTCTGTAAGAGTCGGCATTAAATACAAACATTTGCGCCTCATGCGGTGCTCCCAACTGAATCCAGAACAAAGTGTTGCCCGCACGAAAAATTCTGTGAGTATTCTGGTCACTGGTATGTTTCAGGACTAAATACGCCCTACGCCAGTCAATGCCAGAGTCTTTTAACTCATTGCACTTCCTCACGATGTCTTGTGTAGACATACGCTGGGTCATTTCATCACCAGCTCTTCTTTGAGCATTTCATCATTGGCCTCTGCCACGTCCGTAGCATGGATGCAGTACCAATGTGAATACTCAATAGCCGTGACTTTGTGCGCTGTGCCCGCCTTAATCTCGATGCATGTAGGGCCGAAGTAGACCTTCTGTTCGCCGTCGGCTTCCACGATGACCGATCCAATAGCCAAGATGCTCATGTGATCGTAGTTGTGCTTGTGCTGCTGAACCCAGTTGCCAGGATTCAGAATCATGCGACGTGCGTATACGCCGCCAGCAAAGTTGTGTTCTATCTGAAGGTCAATCATGATGTCTTGATCTTTAGAACGTTGCCAGCGGATGTATCTACATATACATCCCCAACTCGCAAAGAGCTCAGCGAGGTTTGGGTAGGCAGCGTTTTGATGTCGATGTTGAGCCCGGACAAGGAGAGGTTTTGCACAGCGTTGACCTGATTGAAGAATAGACGCAGCGCGTTGCTAAGTCTGTCCATGTACGACTGGTCGTAGGTCTTTGTTGCCACAGGCAGGCTTGGCGGATTAACGTTTTGCAGCATACCCATATCAAGACTTTCTACCGTCGCGTTGCAGATCCAGTCGGGGAATGCCCAACTGCCAAGCCGTACCCAGCTGATTGCCTTCAACCTTCATCACCAACTGACGCCCGCGCACACGGGTATTTACCTGGCTGGTAAACTGTTCAATCGGAATCACCGCCGAGCGCGTCACAGAACCCTTATTCACATTACCCACTGACGCCGGATTGGTATACCCAGAGCCAGAGCTATTCATGGGCAGCAGTGTCATGGTCACAGATGGATTGCTGGCCGTAGAGCCGGTAAAGGTAATATCCGGCAACAGACGCCACACGAAGGAGTAGTTTTGGCCGTCGTCGATATCAAACTCACCTGACGTTATGTACGAATCAATAGGCACCGTTGTCGCGCCAGAGGCATCATCAGTACCGTACTCTTGGTTCACCAAGTTGTTTGTATTGACATTCGTTGTGTATGCAGCAATCGGATAAGGCAAGATGTTGTTATTTAGCCATGCCGTGCGAGGCATCTGGCCGTAATACCAAATGTTATCCAAGTAGTTGTATACAACATACCGGTCATTCAAATTTGAATTGGCCGAACAGTAGAACCACCACACCTCATTAAACGCCTCATTTGTCCCAGCATAGACTTGGGCGAATTGAGCTATGTTGATATCGTCAAAGATGTACTTACGCAGGTCGCAATTCAATGTTCTGACCGTACCGTCATACATGTAAAACTTACCATTACCCATCCAATAAGCAGCGCCGCTGGCATACGCCACAGCATTCGGGCTTGCGATAGACAGGTTAGAACCCATCAGGGTAAACCCCCATACTGCAGGAGTGCCGACGTATTGCATGGAATACAGAGCAGTATCTGTAAACACTAAGATTTCCTGGCGGGCTTGGGTCATCGTGACGATGGTTGTGCCGCGAGACAGAACATAGCTACCCGCCTGATTCGTTGTGGCGGGAGTCCATGTAGTCACACTTTCTTGGTCTGACCAGCGGACAAGCATGGGGTTGTATGTTGTGCTGGCTGTATCGTTGGTACCGCCGACAATCAAGAAACGGCTGGCATCTGACACCAATAACCAATTGGCCGTCAAAGGATAGTCTGTTGCGCCGAGGCCGGGTGTTCCAAGGCCCACGGCAGGCGTATTGAGATAGCTGCCGCCAGAGGTAGACCAATAATAAATAGCGCCGTATACCGGTGCAAACACAAGGTCAGAGCCAAAGTTGGACTGCGACCACAAGCGCATTTGGGATAGCGTAGATCCGCTATTGCCCCATGTGCCGCTGCCCCAGCCACCAGCTCCCCAGCCGGTAGTGGCAATGTCATAGGGCAGGCCGGTGTTAATTTGATATGTGGCAGTTACCGTGCCGCCGCCAGTGGCAGAAGACGATGCTGCCGTCGCGGCTGTGATTGTGTACGTTGTAGCACCAGGAACGGCCGTGATCTGGTACTGCCCATTCAAGGTCAGACCGCCAACAGCCGATGCGCCGCTGAAGGTTACAAAGTCATTATTGACATAGCCGCCACCAGAATCCGTAACCGTCACGACCTTTGAGCCGGACACTGTGGTGAAAGGATTTGTCAGTGTTGCCGTTCCGCGAGTAGGGGTGATATCGTAGTAGTAACCGCCCAGCTCGCAGTAAAACTTTAGATTAGTGCCGACGCCAGTCAGGACTTGGCCGTTCAGGGTAGTCCACGCCCAGAGGGATCGGCATACGCCAAGGTAGTTAAAGCCAGACAGCCGAGCCCAGCCGCCGATAGATTCAGGCGTTCCTTGACGGAAGCGGACATTCTGGCTTTCATACCAGCCGCCGGTAAATCCAGTAGTGGCCTGGGGCGAGATAACCTCTACAGCGTAGCGTGTATTTTCTCGGTTAACACCAGGACGGAATAGGATTTTTTTGAGCGGCATAGTTACGCTAGTACATCAAGCGCCTGTTGCATTAGTGCAATTCGGTTCTCCATGCCTAGTGTACCCCCATTGATACGCTTTGTCATCTCCTCGACTTCGTTAGCGTCCGCAAGTTCATTTAAACCCCGGGTGTACCAAAACCAGCCAGCGGATAGGCAAGCACCTTCAGGTGTAGTCAAGTATTCTGGGTCGTTGATTAAATCAACACCGATAGCCTGACCACATTCTCTGTACGCATTTTTTCCAGTCAACTG
>Ga0316218_1003568_pt1 | contig 12795 bp, 12 predicted proteins | sample TBH18003metaG_FD_203634 | JGI IMG/M metagenome (GOLD analysis project Ga0316218, IMG submission 203634) | Freshwater microbial communities from Trout Bog Lake, Wisconsin, USA - TBH18003 | ecosystem: Environmental > Aquatic > Freshwater > Lake > Hypolimnion/Profundal zone | place: USA: Wisconsin...
CATATACATTCCCATTTGCATCAACAGTTATACTCCAAATTACATTATTAAAAGTGGAGGAATTTGTACCACCCAGTTCACTCCAAACAGTACCGTTCCATTTGGCTACATATTGTTTATTATTTCTGTTGAATAAGCCACCCGCAGCATATATATTGCCGTAAGTATCGGTGGCAATACTGAAAATACCATTATAAAAAAAATTATTGTTGCCTCCCAAATTACTCCAACTTCTCCCGTTCCATTTAGCAACACAAAGTTCATTAATACTATTACTGCCATTAGTAAACAAACCCGCAGCATATACATTCTCATTGGCATCTACAGCTATACTGCAAATTGCATTATTAAAAGTAGAAGTGTTGGTGCCGCCAAGTTCGCTCCATGCCTCGCCATCCCATTTTGCCACGAAGCCGTTGCCATTAGGATTATTAAAGCCAACAGCAGCAAATATATTGCCGCTGGCATCTGTGGCGATAGAACTTATACTACTATTAATAATAGAAGTATTGGAGTTACCAAGCTCAGTCCATGACGTACCATTCCATTTGGCTACATAGTATTTGCCATTCCCATCAGTAAAGTTGCCCGCAGCATAAAGATTACCATTGGCATCTTTGGTGATACTACTAATCCAATTATTAAAAGTGGAGGTATTGGTGCCGCCAAGTTCTTGCCAAGAATGAGTAGAGTTGCTTTCATTCTTAGTACACGATATAAACAGAGAGGCTATTACCACAAAATTTTTAACAGAAATTAATATTTTTTTCATTTTGAAGGTTAATTTACACAAGTTTATACAAATTAACACTATCCCTTCCATCCATCAAAAAACTATTTTTTATATAACTAGCTCGCACCAAACGATACCTTACAAACTATCAATGTATGGTTACATTGGAGCATTGCATGTTTTCATAAATCAGCTAGTCAGCTTCATGTAGGCTATCTGTGTAAACCAACTAGGATTACCTAAAACCAAAAAAAGGTCAAAAGCCTTCAGTCTTTCAACCTCCAACTCTTGACCTTTCTTTATGCGCTTGTTAGTGCCAACTCATAATTGGGTCTAGCAAGTAATGCTTGCTATTGCGCTTTCTATGCCTACCATTACATCAGCCACCATATAAAATGCCCGGTATTGCCTTTTTTCAGGCACGCCAACTACTAGGTTGGGGCGGGTATCGTTGTAGGTGTTTTTAGTAATTGTAGCCAATAGCGTAAACTCGGTTTCTGTGCCGCGCATAGAAAATAAATACAAACCATCTGTATGCTGGAATGCATATTTAATATGTACATGACCACCTTCCAATGACAAACTTAGCAACGGCTGTGCTGTAGCAAAATGTGTGACAACATCTGCACCAATAATACCGAGACCAATACCGTAGGCTTCTGTGTACAAAGTGTTTTTCTTGATTTGCCCCGCTAGGAGAACAACTCTTTCAAAAACACCCGGCAACACAGGCGTTGGCGCACCTGCAGGCGCAACAAACGCTGGAAAAGCCAATGGCGTTGTTGTTTGTGGACCATCACGCAACGAATCCTTACTTGAAGTGCAAGTTTTGGAGAACGTATGTGAGGCTTCTAACAACAATAGGTCATAATGAAAGGCAGCCGAATCGTTCGACAATGAAGTGTTCTGAGCGGGTAGTATGTTAAAACCAGCAGGCAAAGCCGCCACTTTAGTAACAAAATTACTCAACCAAACATCACGGTCATTATCGCCGTGTGGCAAATAATATTCCTTTTGCATATTGTTTCCTATTAATCCGTGAAAAAATAAGTGCTTGTCTTGGTGTGCACACCCCACTGCTTGAAGATAATTTGCGTTGGCTAATCGGCACCGTATAACCTTATCTCGCAGGGTGTTTGAAGGCGGATTTCCATTTTTTTGTATCTAAGTAATGAAAATCCTAGTGTTTTCGCTTCTCCCAACCGTCTGGCCACATCTTCCAACGACCTAGCTACGTGGCTGGGTCATCTGACCATATCTTCCAACGGCTTGGCCACGTGGCCGAACCGTCTGGCTATATCTTCCAACGACCTGGCTATTTGGCTGGGTCATCTGGCCATATCTTCCAATCGCCTGGCTATATGGCTGAACCGTCTGGCTATATCTTCCAACGACCTGGCTATTTGTAAAAGCCATCCTGAAAGACGAAATGGTGGTTGAAAGAAGCGATTTTTTTATCCTGTGCAGCCGCTGGAAGTCCCAATTAGTGTGGCAAGAAGCGTTGGATAACCGTAGAAATGTAGAATGGGTGACTTTTAACAGCCGTGAATTAATAATTTTATTTGAAGTGGTGAAGTTATTGGAGGAATGAGGAAAATAAAACAATCGAAATATTATTATTGATTGAAAAGCAACTTATACAGCTCCTTTTGTTCCATCTCCACCATTTCGCCGGGTTGTAAATGGTCGATGGTTAGTTTTTCTATTCTATGTCTTATCAATCGCAGAGTAGGGAAACCAACGGCAGCAGTCATTTTTCGTACCTGTCTGTTTTTTCCTTCTTTCAAGATTAGTTTAATCCAAGGGGCAGGTATCTCTTTTCTAAAACGAATGGGCGGATTTCTTTCTGGTACTATTGGAAGCTCTGAAAACAGACTCGCTTTGCATGGTTTGGTGCGATATTGTTTTCCATCAATATTAATAGATACCCCTTTTTGCAATTGCTCCACAGCTTCATTGGTTATTGCACCATCCACTTGCACCAAATATTCCCTTTCGTGAGCAAACAAAGGATTCAACAAGCGGTTGTTTAGTTGTTTATCATTCGTCAAAATCAATAAACCTTCGCTGTCATAATCCAATCTCCCAACAGGATAAACATCTTTGGGCACATCAAAATAATCAGCAAGGGTCTGTTTTCCATCCATTGCAGAAAACTGTGAGAGAACCAAATAGGGTTTATAAATAAGGAAATAGAGCATAGAGCTATCAGTTAACAGTAAACAGTAAACAGTGAGCAGTAAACAGTAAGCAGTAAACAGTAAACAGTAAGCAGTTATCAGTAAACAGTGAGCAGTATTAAAAACAGTCTACTGCTCACTGCTTACTGTTTACTGAAAGAGAACAGCCTCCACGTGGGAGGCTGTTCCTTATATATGTAGAGTTACTATTGGGGAATAATGATATTCCCATTGCAATATTAAGAAGTGTTTCGGGTAATGCTGCAAATGTGAACTGTTATTTATGCACAATACTCATCACTTAACTACGCTGCTTCAAATCGTTTTGTAACAACATCCCAGTTTACAACGCTCCACCAAGCAGTGATATAATCAGGGCGTTTGTTTTGATAGCGGAGGTAATACGCATGTTCCCAAACATCCAAACCCAATAGTGGAGTGCCTTTTAATTCACTAACATCCATCAAAGGATTATCTTGATTTGGTGTAGAACCAATGATTAATTTCTTATCATTATTAATTACCAACCAAGCCCATCCACTACCAAAACGAGTTTTACCAGCATCGGCAAACTTTGTTTGAAAGGCTTCGAACGAACCAAAATCCTTTTCTATCTGACTCAATAACTTTCCTTCTGGTTTCATGGTTGACTTTGCGGTCATACTTTGCCAAAACAATTCGTGGTTATAATGCCCGCCACCATTGTTGCGCAACTTTGGCGAATACTTGGATATTTTACCCAACAATTCTTCCAAAGAAACAGCATTGATATCTACCTTTTCAGCAACTACTGCTTCATTCAAGTTCTTGGCATAAGCCGCAGCGTGTTTGGTGTAATGGATTTCCATTGTCATTGCATCTATTGCAGATTCTAAGTCCTTGAATCCATAAGGCAACGGCTGCTGCTTGTAGGGAATTGAAGTAAACGAAAATGCACTCTTTTGATTGGTAATCCTTGCCAATGAAGGCAAAACGGTTGCAGATAAAGCAACGGCTGCGGTTGTTTTTGCAGCGTCAGTAATGAAAGCCCTGCGACTTGTATTCTTTGTTGACATTCTATTTATTTTTAAAGATGAATTGTAATAATGATTAAATGATTTGAATGATAAAAATGATTATGTCTCTTGAAAATATTAGTGTGAATGCTTAGAAGCCGTTATCATAAAAGTTCTTAATCATTCCTTTCATTCAAATCATTTAATCATTGTTAGAAAAGCGAAAGTTAGCAATAAATCTCTTCGCTGCACTAAATATTCGGTAATAAGCTTCTTGATTAAATAATTGAGAGTCGTGCATTGCTTTATAAGTAAGGAAAACACCCACAGGAATCAACACAAAAGTAGACAACCACATGCCCATTATCACACTTAACACAGCTTCGTGCGCCAACCGTTCACCAAAAGTATTCAGCAAATAGAACACAACAAAAAAAGCAATGGCAAATACAAGCGGTGCACCTAAACCACCCTTTCGGATGATGGCTCCCAATGGAGCGCCAATCAAAAACAACACGAAACAAGCAACAGACAAGGTGAACTTGCGATGCCATTCTATTTCATGGGAGTTCAATGTCTTTTGCCTCATTTTATAATCATCATCAATCATCGAAATGGTGCTTTTGGCACTGTTTATTTGGTTGAGGCTTCTCTCATAGATGATCTTTTTTATCGAATCGGGTATCTCTGCTGCAAATGATTTAGCCTTTGAGGCTACTGGTTTTGTTTTGATCCAACCAGTATCTGCAAATTTTGTAAAGAGCAATGAAGGGTTCATTTCGAGGGAAACTCTTTTCACAAAAAAGCTATCGTTTTTGTGCAGCGAATCAATCATTCCATTCAGTTGCCTGATGCTAAGCATCTTTGGGTCGTACTTAAAAACGCTGTCTTGGGTGTTGTTCAATCCAAAACTCTTTAGGTCAAACACTTTTTTATAACGCTTGAAACCCAGCCGCACAAACTCGGTATTCGTTGTCATCCGCATCCCCTTTTCGGTGTAACGCACGCCATCGTTCAGTATAAATTCGAGGAATTGTTTGTCGGGCGTTACCCTCATCACGCCGTCTTTGGCTATGAGTAGGTTGTCTTGCAGGTTATAATTCCTTTCGTAAATAACTATGTCGTGTATGGTGCTGTCGTCCTTGTCTTTCTTGCCGAGTTTTATCACGTAGCCTTCAATCTTATCGTAAAACACCCCCTCTTTAATATCGAAAGAGGGCTTTGATACGATGATATTGTACTTTATGGTAGCCAGTTTCAACTGTGCCACGGGGATTATATTATTGCTAAACAAGAAGGCGATGCAACTGATAAAGAAAGTGACTATCAGCAAGGGACGCATGAAACGCAATAGCGGGATGCCTGCCGATTTGATGGCTACTATCTCGAAGGTTTCGCCGAGATTACCAAACGTCATGATGGAAGAAAGCAATAGGGCAATGGGCAATGCCAAGGGGATTACGTTGGCGGCAACGTACAAAATAAGTTGTAGGATGGTTAATATATCGAGTCCTTTTCCAACCAAATCATCTATGTACAGCCAGAAAAACTGCATGATTAAAATGAACATTGCAATGAGAAAGGTGGCAAGGAAAGGCCCGATGAAAGCCTTTATGATTAATATGTCTAATTTTTTTATCACCTGCTAATAAAACAATGTCTGTTTGTGAAAAGAATGCACCAAAAGTAAAGGATTAGTGAAATGAAAGGGTTTTAGTATTGGTATGAAAAGTTAATATGCCTTCTTTTGGGATAATAAGAACGGGTATTGCTACTATATGCAGGGCAAACGCATTTAAATTTAATTTATTAGATATGGTTAGATATCTCCTATCGTCGATATGACGGCTCACTGGTTTCGGGGATGTTTTACGTTTTAAACCTGTCAGGTCTTCAAGACCTGACAGGTTTTTGCTCTCCATTCCCAATAATAAATTAATTAACTCCCCCACTTTCAAATCCTATCTTTATCCTGTGCTTCGAAAAAGGGGATAGGTTTAATGAAAAACAACCCTTTTAGCTTGAGTTCTTTGTTTTTTTCTCTTTTTTGCTTGAAATCGCATACGTGATTCTCACAATCCCAAAAATTTGAGAGGTATCTCCACGTCATAAACAATACTCTCCGAGCGATGGAGAAATACTTTCATTTCATTAAGAGGTATGTTTATGCAAATAAGAAAAATTAAGATTGTTTAATTGATACACTTGCCATCAAAAGCAAATTATTTGAATAGTTTTTTCAAGAATGCATCTATGTAATTTATCATTGGGTTGAACCAAGGATTAAAGAACCAAAAGGGATGTGGGGTATCGTCAAACGTATGCACTTCTGAATAAATGTGCAGTGAATCCATCTTTTTTATAGCATCGTCCCTGCCTGCATGAAACCTTGGATTGCTACTATTAATAAACAAAAAAGGCACTGTTTTATAATCAATATGTTCCAATGCAGCAGCATCTTTCCAGGTTTCGGGCTGCTGTTCGTAAGTACCGCCAAGCCATTTTGCAGCAGCGGCTCCTTCGCCAGATTCTGGATGATGAAATGCTAGAATGCCATCCATATCCACCGCAGCTTGAATGTTGGAAGTAGTATTAAGCCCTCCCAATGTATCTTCAAAGTAAATATTTCCATTTGTGGTGGCGAGTAATGCAGCCAATTGTCCGCCTGCCGAAACGCCAAGTGCAGCTATTTGATTTGTATCAATTCCATAATCCCCTGCGTTAGATTTCATCCATTTGATAGCAGCTTTCAAATCAAAAACTGCGGCTGGATACTGTGCTTCACCCGATAATCTATATTCTGCACTAACTGCCACATAATCCCTGTTAGCCAACTCTATTGCCATTGCCTCATTCTGCGATTTATCGCCCGAACGCCATCCTCCACCAAAAATAAACAATACGGCTGGCTTCTTTTTTTGGGTGTGTTTAGGATAATACACATCTAACAACAACTGCCTTTCTTTTATCGTTCTAAAAACAATATCTTTCTTTATTAAAACTTTGGAAGATGGCTCAGGCGATGCAATAGTTATGTACGGTCGCTTTTTTTGTTCCTTGATATAGGTACTGTACAAAGTAAAACTGGTATCCTTTGGCAGGTTATTTTTCTGGGCAAAAGAGATTATTTCTATGAATAATAGAAAAATGGTGATTGTATATTTCATCATAATGTAAATGAAAAACTAAAATAAATTGGAGCAAATTAACTCAATCATAACGAATACCTATTGTGAAAACCCTGTTCTTTATCTTCATTATACCCCTTTTTAGTATGTTTTACAGCTTATAAGACATGTCTTACAAGAGGTCGTGGGTGTCTTGTAAGAACTCGTAGGTGTCTTACAAGCTTCAAGACATGTCTTACGAGAGGTCGTGGGTGTCTTGAAAGAACTCGTGGGTGTCTTACAAGCTTCAAGACATGTCTTACAAGAGGTCGTGGGTGTCTTGAAAGAGCTCGTGGGTGTCTTACAAGCTTAAAGACATGTCTTAATTACGTATTTTCAGCCAACATTTACGCCAATTTCAACTCTATTGACCTACTTCGCAACTGGATTCCAGCTATCTGAACCTCCTAAAATGTTATTAATGGTGTATTGCTTTGCTTCGTTTTCGGATAATTGATGCGACCACGAAACCCTGCCAGCAACCGAAGCACCCTCCCCGGTATTACCATACTCTGCGTAATAAGCTGTTTTGTCTTTGTCAGGAAATCGAGCATCAATCCAAGGATTCCAGCCTTCTGGCGTAATGTGTTTGCCCAAATCGCAATTGATATAAACTACTTTGGCATAAGGTCGCCAAGGCCTTCCAAGAAAGACCTTCTTAACGGAAGAATCTGCAATAAGTTTGCAATGAAAAAGCACAAAACCATAAGCTTGGCGAGGTGTAGTGGCAGCGGCCGTTATGTAAGAATCTTTCAAACTCTTGATAGTGCAATTAGTAAATATCGCTGTTGCTTGACCAAAAATAAAATCGGTAGTTCCTTCTATGTAGCAGTCTTCATATAGCTGACGGCTCTTTTCATTGGCGGCTAAAAGGGTATCTTGATTGCCCATAAGTTTACAATTTCTTATAATGCAACGGTCACCTTCCACATGCAATGCAACCGCTTGCCCCACAGCACCAGCAGCATTTTCGATGGTCAAGTTTTCAGCCACAAAATCATTTGCTTGCACCAAAACTGTATAGGTGGTGTAGGTAGTAAATTTATCTTTACCGAAGGAATCCATCCCTGTAGGAATGGGTTTGCCAGAATAATCACTATTTGTGATGATGGTATTTTCTTTGTCTTCGCCAATCAATGAGATGTTGTTTTTCCAAGAAGGGATAATTAGTTTTTCGTGATAAATACCTTTTTTAATTCGAATGATTGTCCTTTCCTGACCCAAGTCCCTAACAGAATTTACCGCCGCCTGTATAGTTTTATAATCTCCACTACCATCTAAAGCCACCGTAATATCTTTTGGAAACACAGGTTTCTGACCAATCAATACTTGTGCGAAACAGAATAGGGATATGGCAACAACAAAAGCAATCTTCTTCATTTAAGTAATCTTTTTCTTTCTGAAAAACTTCCTATGGCAACTTTTAGTTAGCCATTATTAAAACCAATGCAGTAAAAATACCATTTAGAACGTTATGAGCATCATGCACCATCCTGTGATTGTTTATTTTTATTCTCCAAAGCAGAAATTGCTAACAAATCAATTTTATAAAAAGCGTAAGAAAACGTTTTAGTATTACTGATTGATAATCCTTAATTTGCCCTTTTTAAAATTTTAAGTAAAACACCTTCACATGCTCGACAATTTGTCAATCGACTTAAAAAGCAAAACACCAATTTATCTCCAAATTGTAGAAATAATAATCAATCAAATTGAAACAGGGATTCTTCAACATGAGACAATTCTTCCATCCATAAACCGTTTCAACAAACAAAATAAAGTTGCTAGGGATACTATTGAAAAAGCATATAAAGAACTAAAAAAAAGGGGATATCTACATTCTGTTAGGGGAAAAGGATATTATGTAATAGCAAAAGAGAACGATGGAAAATTAAGAGTCCTTTTCATTTTAAATAAAATCAGTTTATTCAAAAAGATAATCTACTATAGTTTCTTGCAATCGGTAGGAGATGCAGCTACCGTAGACCTACAAATACATCATTACAAGCCATCACTATTAAAAGATATTATTGAACAAAACCTTGGCAAATACAATTATTATGTTGTAATGCCACATTTTGAAACAAGTACAACTACGGAAGTCTATATGGACGTAATTAAACATATTCCTCAACATGAATTGATTTTATTGGATAAGGCTGTTCCTGAATATCCAGGATGCAAAGGGGTTTATCAAGATTTTAGAAATGATAGTTACAATGCTTTGATTGAGTTGAAAGATTTAATATCAAAATACAAATCAATCTTTCTGCTATTTCCAGAGGATAGCAACCATCCTTTAGAAATCATTGAAGGTATTCAGCAGTTTAGCAAAGAACATAATCACCCTTTCGAGTTGGAATCACATCCTTCAAATGTAAAGTTGACATTAGGTTCTGTTTATATCGTTTTATCGGATGATGATTTGGTGGTATTGATTAAAAAAATAAGAAAATCCAATTATATCCTAGGAAAAGATATAGGTATCATAGCGTTTAATGAAACTGATTTAAAAGATTTGTTGGACATTACGGTTATCAGTACCGACTTTGAGCAAATGGGCAAATCAGCAGCCGAACTGATTGTTAATAACAGAAAGGAATCGATTAAGAATCCGTTTTATATTATCAGAAGAGGATCGTTGTAGATTCTAAATGAAAAAAGGGTTTCAAAGTATAATACTCTGAAACCCTTTTTATTTGTGTGGGCCCACCTGGGCATGATTCAGGGACCCCCTGATTATGAGTCGGGGCTGCTACCTTTCTTATACTATCTTTTGCTATCATTTTTAGAACATTTACAGCTATAATATTCTTTTATCTTCTTTTGTTACTACTTTATTTAGCTTTATTACGTACCTTTAAGGTCACATTTGAGGTCACATAAATAGCTATAATATGTTAGAACAAAAGGTTACAGTCAGTTTTTTTCTTGATAAATCTCGCCCAAATACCGAAAACAGATGTTTAATAAAATTGAATGTTTATTGTAAACCTAACAAAAAAAGGTTTGCTACAAATTATCATGCTACCGAAGAAGAGTGGATTAAACTCAATAGCAATAACCTAAGGGATGCAAACTTGTTAAGTATAAAACGTAAGCTCAATACCCTTCAAGAAAAAGCAGAGAAAATAATTCAAAAGATTAACCCATTTTCATTCATTTCTTTCGAGGAAGCCTTTCTTATGAAAAAGGAGGCTGTAAATAATACTACTTTGCAACATTGGTTTGATACCTATGTAAAAACTCTAAATGATAAAGGTAGAGTTGGTACAGCTTCTTCATATAGGACTACTATTAACTCCTTAAATGAGTTCAAAAAGGGATTGCACATACAAGATGTCACCCCAGCTTTATTGGAGGAATATGAGGCTTATATGCTTAATAAGGGTAATTCAAATACTACTATTGGAATCTATCTCCGACAACTTAGGGCGATAATAAATCAAGTAATTGCTGCGGGTTTACTCCAACAAGAAAAATATCCTTTCAAAAAATACGAAATCCCATCCGGTCAAAATATTAAAAAGGCTTTATCAGACATTGAAATAAATAAATTACTTAATCATATTCCAACAAAAGAAGACGAACAAAAGGCACTAGATTTTTGGATTCTATCATATTTATGCAGTGGCATTAACTTCGCTGATATTATCCAATTAAAACCTTCAAATATTGATGGCAGCTATTTGAATTTTATCCGTCAAAAAACTAAGAATACCAAGAAAAAGGATTTACGCCCAATTAAAATAGGCTTGCATCCAAAAGCATTGGCAATAGTGGAGAAGTGGAAAAATACAGATTCCTCAAATCCTTATTTATTCCCAATCCTCGAAACAGGTTTAAACCCTATCACGGTTAAAAATCGTTGTAAACGCTTTATAAAATGGGTAAACTTAAGAATGGAGAAGATACGAAAAGAATTAGGCATAGACCAAAAGATAGGCACTTACGCAGCTAGGCACACTTTTTCAACGGTGATGAAGCGCAGGGGCGTTTCTACAGAGTTTATCAAAGAATCATTGGGGCATAGTTCTGTAGCAGTTACCGAAAACTATTTAGACAGCTTCAATGATGATGTGAAATTGGATTACACAAAATTCCTAACGAGTTAATTATGGAAATCAAAATATTAAACAGCATCAAGTTCAATGAGCTAATGCCCTGGTCCCCCAATGAAACAAACCTAAAATCCTTCAGTGAGAGATTAAAGAAAGCAAACTTTAAAGACCCAGCTAATGATTTGGAATTATTCGAGCAAGTAAGTTATCTGGTATCTGATTACCCCGTCTTACTAAAGTGGCTATCAAAGCAAAAGCCCCAAAGTGAAACTTTGTTGCACCCCCATTTATTTCAATCAGAATTACCCGACTTTACAGACACTTCCTCAAAGTTTTATTCAATCCTCATTTCTAAAGAAAAGCAACGGCTATACAATTATTTCATCACACATTCATCCAAATTCACTCATAAAGTCGATATTATCTTCAATACTAACCAAGCCCTCAGGAATATAAAAGCATTGGTAAAAAGCATAGTTAAGGATATTGAGGATAGAGGATTTGAGGATATGCCAACAAATGCCAGTTCTCTTACTCATTTTGTTTTGCATTATTTGAAACTAGAATTGATCGGTTTATATTTTGACATTCAAGAATTAAATAAAATCCACTTACCATCAATCATAACATTAGAAGATTTTTATCTAACTGAATTAAATCTTCCAAAGTATCGGATTGTTGAGTTTTCAGAAATTGAAGTTGATAATCAAACCACAAAAAAGACTTCAAACCAAAAGAAAAACAACTTTGGCTTTACTGGGGATAAGGCAAAACTAAAAACAGTAATCAGCCTTTTATGTAGGGACTTAGAATTGTTAAACGAGGAAGAATCCCCGCAGGATTTATTTTTCAAATTGCTTATTTCAAAAGATATTAAAACAACAAGTCCACAAATTCATCTCCACTGTGAAACTGCCATTTTTTGTTACATTCTAGATAGGTTCAAAGTAACTTTTACCAATTTTATACCGAGGTCAATAGAGAAATTTGGTTTGTTTTATTCTAAGAATGGAATACTAATAAACTCACAAAATCTATATTCCAGTAAACTCAAAAGTCCTAAATCAAAAGAAGAAATAGACAACATTTTCAAACAAATGACATAAAGAAGATTGAGTACTTTGAGTTAAATCATTGAGTACTCAATACCTCAACCTTTGCCCCTTCCCACTGATGGAAGTTTGCTTCGTAACAAACAAATATTACGATGTCAAACGAAATTTTAATTCTCGAAAAGCTTACAGAAATTGCAATAAAGCTAGACGAGCAGAATCTGTTAAAGAAAACAGTTATTAACTTCAATGATGCTTGCAAGCATCTCGATGTAAGTCCCTCGCACTTGTATAAGTTAACAAGTTCAAGACAAATCCCCCATTTCTGCCCGCAAGGCAAAAAGTTGTATTTCAAAAGAGAAGAGTTAGACAATTGGCTCCAGCGCAATCGTCAGTCAACCAATGAAGAAATTGCTTCAATCGTTGATGATGAATTGTCCAAAACCAAGCGTTCAAAATAACTCATCCTCTAAAGCAATACAATTATGGCAACGTCCACAATTTTCAAGAACTTCACACAACCAGTCGAAAACAAATCCCTGATGCTAATAGCAAAGGATATTGCTTCCGATAAATTCAAACCAGAGATAACAGAAATTAGAAGTTT
>Ga0316218_1003572_pt1 | contig 12776 bp, 17 predicted proteins | sample TBH18003metaG_FD_203634 | JGI IMG/M metagenome (GOLD analysis project Ga0316218, IMG submission 203634) | Freshwater microbial communities from Trout Bog Lake, Wisconsin, USA - TBH18003 | ecosystem: Environmental > Aquatic > Freshwater > Lake > Hypolimnion/Profundal zone | place: USA: Wisconsin...
CATAAGGACCAAAATCTATATCACGTTTTTCGCCGTCCATTTCAAATAATTTTCTATTTCTTGTATGGCAAGATAAGTTACGTCTGTGCCACTCTTTATCATCATCCCATTGTTTTGTTCTACCTTTACGAGTATATTCATGCCAGGCAATTACTTCTGTCGGATGAAACAAGTCATATCCATGCGTGTAGCTTCTCACCGCTAAACTAATTTCCTCACCATGGAAATAGTAATTAGGGTCATAAGGCACTTCCTTATTCCATTTACCAATTGTAAACACAAAATGTGCTGAAAAGAAACGTGCTGGTATTGGTTTAGTATTATAACTTTGCCATTCTGGAATGGATGCAGGTAAGAAAAACACTATACCTTCTGGAGTAAATCTATCAAAGTTCATCTTCCAAGGCTCATTAATTCTTTTACCCGGATCATCTGCCGGGTCATAGCTAGGAATATAAGCTGTGAGTAAAGGCTTTTTGACACCGGATTTTTGTAAATCTTTAATAGTCTTAATACATTTAACATCCCAATCTTTAACAAATCTATGATGAGAGTCTAATTGTAGGATATACTCTTCATCTTTATAAAGCTTTTGTAAATGGTGTCTAGCCCAGCATGCACCCTCACTCTTTGAGTAGTGTACATCCATAACTCTAAATCTCTTGTCGTTTGCAAATTCAGCAAGAGTTTCTGTTTCATCTCTTTGCCAACAAATACCAAATCTTAAATTCTTTGGATACTTTGCATTATCAATGCAACTACGTATAGTAGGAAGCAGTTCTGGGTCTCTGTAAGAAGCTATCTGGATAAAGATTCTATTCACACTATATTTTATAAACTGTCTTTTGAATATCTAGTCTGGTTTTTGTTTCTTTCTGAACGTACAAAATCTTTCTTCTTCCCATTTATATATGTTTTCACATAAAAAGGATACAATAGAATCCCATATTTTTCGTAGCATTAAATTATTTAGTCCGTTTAGGACCGGATAGAAGCTTAAAAGAATTACCTCCATCCTTATTTGAGTAAGGTATATTATTACCTTTTATATCCTTCATTTGCTCAAACCCATACTCATCCATTTCAGAAAAAGGCGGCAATTCATATAACTCATCATCTATAATCTCAAAACATATTGTCTCTGGTAACCCTATAAAAGAGTGTGAAGGATCACTAATAGTAAACTCTTCAATATAGTTTACATTCTCTTCCGGTACCGTCTCTATAATTTCACCATCTTCATCTGTGTAAAGTTCCATCCAGAGTTTTGTATAGTAGTCAAAAGCCTTAGCCATGTCGCCGATGTAATACTCACCTAAGTATTCACCGGCTTGGAAGCCTTTTTTTGTATACAAAACTCTGCGAACTTTAATCACGATACTTTAAGAAAGCCTTTTGAATAATCTTCAACAGGTTGTTCTTTAACTATAATGCGAGGAGAAATAGGATTGCGAATATCTTCTGCAAAGTATTTGGTAACGTCAAGTATATCACGTTTAGCCATTTTTCCATTTCTGCAAATACGGTTAAAGTCTTTAATGGCTTCATTTATAGTTTTAACTTTCTTTCGGTACACTGGAGAGCACACTACTTTGAGGTACTGAGCTCTTGAGTTTTCTGGCGTTGTTTCTTGTTTCTTTTTGTTGTTCGGTTTCATTAGTTTTTGGACGTCCCCAGTTAATGGAGTCGTAATTATTTTTAAATTCACTGCTAAAGCAGTTACGAGGTTTAGATCCTTTTCCCATATTAAAATTTATAGCTTAATTTCTGAATGTAATTACCAACATTATATAATACTTTATGTATAATGAATTTTACACTCTTTCCTAATTTAGTATAAAGTATATACTTGTTATACCATTTATTATTTTTTGCATGAACTTTATCCCAAAATTCTTTTTCTTTTAATTTTCTAATAGTGTTATCTTCACTATTAAATGATAGTAAAGTGGCATAAGTCATCTTACCAGATGTAAATGTAAGTTTGTACTCTATCCAGCAATCCCATTTACCTTTAACATCTTGTCTATAATCACATAAATTTAAAGTACCGTGATATTTTATATCCTCTAAATATAGTTCTTTGTTATCTTTATATTTTTTCTCATAAAGAATACCATCTTGTAAAACGTACTCTAATAGAAAGTTATCTAAGTCTTTAGTTTGAAATATGTAGTCACGTTTATCTAAGCCAAGATCTATCATTTCTTGTATAACTGGTAAACTATCACTACATGCAACTGTGTCGTACATACCCATATGTTTAATTATACTGTTGTTCCTTAAAAACTAGCTTTTATTAAATAATTGATATGAACGACCTGTACGGAACTATTGATTACGACGGAGAGTCACTAATTAACATTAGGAAATTAGCAACTCTTAGTAGCTATAGTTCTGATGAATGGGGTTCAGCTTACACCACATTATCTGCAAATAGTGCTTTATGGCAATCAACATACGGTACTGTAAGTGCTTTGAGCGGTTTTTGGATAGCTTCATCATCTGCAACCGCAATATCAGCAGCAGGTGTATATAGTAACGTTCAATTTAATAATTACGGAGGTAAATTTGGCGGTGTAAATGAATTCTCTTACATCCCTACTGTATCTACTTTAAAGGTACAAAATGTAGCATTAAGTTCGTTGTCCGGTTTCGGTATAAATTACTTTGATACTGCCATAGTTACAAACGCATATATTACTTTTAATATTGGTGTATCATCGTTTGGTATACCAGTAGTTAGATTTAACTAACTTCAGGGTAAAGATATTTGTCAAAATAATCTTTAGCGTCTTGTTCAGTAAGACCATAACTCATTAACATCTTAACAGGAAATACATTCTGCTTCTGATAATAGCAGTATCTGTTTTGAGCCTTCTTAACTGATTCAATATTAAAATCATCTGTATTGTTACCGACACAACTAAGATAGTGATCTAAACTTTGCATACCTATATCTACTACTTGATTTAATTCTTCTTCAGTATTAACTCCTGTAGCAGCAATCATACTATCAGAAAATATTTGCTTACCCCATTCAGGTAACTCTCTTTGTTTTTTCCAAGTAATGTTTTTTACTTTATCTTTAAACCAAAACAATAGAGGGTGGTCTGGGTTTGAAGTAATAGAATAATCACAAAATACTGCTGACATTTTATTAGGTGTTGATACAATATCAAAACCTAAAATTGGAGCACTATCATCTAAATGAGGAAATATAGATAAATGTAATACCCATACATTACCTCTATTCAATATCTGAATGCTTGCCTTTCTAAAACTCCATGAACTAAATGTTTTATTAATCCACCAATCGTTGTTATAGTTAGCCATTTCAATTGGCGTACCATGTTTAGCTAGTTTAGCAATAATATCATTACCAAGCGGTTGTAGCTTATCTGTTATAATGTTCACGAAAAGATTCTTGTTTCTTGTAATTGTCTAGTGATTGCTATATTATAATTAAATGCTACAATGGTTTCATCTAACATATCATCAGAAAGTTTAACTCTGAATTTACCAATGAGATCTCTCATATTCTTAAAGTCGTAGAATGAACCAGAACCAGGCACTAATTTTTTAATTTGCTGGCCGCCTGCCATATCGCCCATATATCTAACGTACATATGAGCTATAATTTTCTTAGGATCTTTAATCTCTTTTATGTAATTACAATATTCTTGAGTAGAAGGAAAAACTATATGTTTAATACTCTCACCTACTAATTCTTCGTAATCATGCTTTATATAGTAATATCTTGGAAGATCCGGCATATCTTCTAATATACCTAAATTACTAGCAACCTCTTCCATTGCTTGATAAACGAATAACATTTGATAGAGAAACTTTGCATAATCTTCTACGCTTATTTTGCCGCTAAGCATATATTGCGTAAAAGGCATTGATTCAATTTCATCATGTTTTGGCTTTGTTAATTCTCTTAAGCTCATAGTTGTATTTAATCGTCCCTAACATTCTATCAAGTGTAAATTGGCGCCTCCGGCGTGACTTGAACACGCGACCCACGGTTTAGAAAACCGTTGCTCTATATCCGGCTGAGCTACGAAGGCATAACATATTATAGTAATGTTCCATAAAAAAACCCTTTACCGAAGTAAAGGGTTTGTAAAATTACTTAATGTTTAATTAGAATTTGAATTTATAACCAACATTATAACCAGTAACTTGAGCAGCACTGCTTGTTAAAGAGGTACGCTGTGCAAATAGATTTGCTGCAATACCATGCCATTCAAGACCAATTCCTGGCTGCCAATATTTCTTTACTGACTTAAGAGCGGCAATTGTTGCTGCACCTGGGTCATTGAAACCTACTCCAACTGCTGGTACAACTTTTAGAGCACCAAATGTATTGATTGGTGTATTGACACCGAATTCAAAATTGTTGCTACGGTTCATTGTATCGTTAAGAGCACGTCCCTGCCAGTTAACATGTCCACCAAACCAGCTACCATTTACTTTAACAAATGGTAATAGGTTATGATTTGCGGCACCTGCTGCTTCAGATGTATTGACATGTCTCAATTCAGCACCAAGAGTTAAATCAGCTAATGGTGATGTGAATTTATAGCCAGCATCAAGATAAACACGCTTTAAACCGGTTGAGTCAGTTGTTGAAACTGGCTTACCAGCTACTGCGGTTGTGGTGGTTAAGCTGCTAATCTTTGTAAATGTATCAAGAGCTAAGTCAACACCGTAAATATTTGTGTCTAACCCAGCAACTGCATAATTTGTTCCGACTAGTTGTCCTTGTTGAAGTAACTTAGAAGTAAATTGAACATCTAAGTCTCCACTTACAGGAGCAGCTTTAGCTACAATTGCAATCAATGCTAGTGTAATAATAGTTAATAGTTTTTTCATACGTCTTAATATTTAATCTTATTTCCTCTTATTTCAATTTATTTTTTATTATACAATTGTAACTTCTTCACTATGAATTTAACGATATCGCTTCGAACAATATCTTCTTCTGTTAGATAAAATACGTGAATACCTTTATCTTTACTTTCCTGATCGTTAAAGACGTTACACATTTCAGCAAACCCGGACTTTCCGTTAATATCAGATTGTAAAGGGTCACCGCAAATGAACATTTTACTAAAGTGTCCTAAACGTGTTAACAATGTAGTAAGCTCTTTTCTTGTACTGTTCTGAGCTTCATCCATTATAATACCTTTTGCATTCCAACTTAACCCTCTCAAATAGCCTGTAGGTTTTGCTTCAATACGTTTTTCTTTTTGTAAAAGATTAATATCTGAAGCATCTAACATTTCTTCTAATTTCTCTAATAAAGGTTCAAGATAAGGTGATAGCTTTTCATTAGCGTCACCAGGAAGGTAGCCCATTTTATTGTCACTACTTTCCACAATGCTTCTAATATAGATAAGGTCACTCACCTTTTTCATATTCATTAGTTCTAAAACGGCTAACACAGACAGGAAACTTTTACTCGTACCTGATGGTCCAGAAACAAAAATAATTTTAGTTTGATTATCTAGAGCTATTTTTAAAAACTCTTTTTGTTTTTCTGTTAAATCGGGACGCTGTCTTATTCTTATTTGTCGTCCTAATTTTTCATTTTGATAAACTACTGGACTTGTGTCTTTGGTTTGTTGACTGGCTTCTGAATTGCGTAAAGAACGTTTCTTTTTGCTCATCTTAAACTATTTATACCTGCTTTACAATTATTAAATATTAATGTGTTTAAACAGATATCTAAAAGTCCTTTGTGCTTTCGTTTAGAGAATACCGGAGCACGTAAGTTATATTTAAGTGCAGGAATTCATGGAGATGAAACCTCTGGGCCTCATACACTTATAAATCTGTTAAAAGAACCAGAATTTTTTGATGACTTGGATGTAACTATTTTTCCTATTCTTAATATGTATGGTCATAAACATAACCAGAGACATAATGAAGCAGATAAGGATTTAAATAGAGATTTTAAAAGTCAAAAAGAAAAGGAAACTCAAGATCATATTAAACTAATGAATGATAGATATGATATTGCTCTCTGTTTACATGAAGGAAGAGATGCAGACGGAGTGTACATTTATAAACCTAATAAAAATAAAAGGTTAGACGTAATGGAAAGTATTTTAAAAGCAATGACATTACAAATGCCTATTGATGATAGACATAAAAGAATGCACTCTTTAGTTGAACCTGGCATTCTTCAAGATGTTAAATATAAAGAAATGCATGAAACAGAAGCCATCTATTTAGCTAATAGAGGTGTAGATGCTTTTACAATAGAAGTGCCTCATGGATATTCAATGAACGTAAGAGAGAAGACTTTAAGGGCAGGAATAAAGCAGGCAGTTAGAATTTTATCCTAACATTTTTTTTAAGTCGCCTAAAGCACCTTTACCCATTCCTCCACCTGGTGCACTTTTATAAAATAAATACTCTTCTTGATGTTCAGCAGGAGCATCTATTGAGGCATAAATGTCATCTGGTTGTATGCCTACCTGTCGTAATTCATCTGCCAGCATCCTCAAAAAATCGTTTGATACTGGACCTCTATCAAAGTTATGGTGCTGTTTTAAGTTTTCTAAATCAGCTATAACTCCTTCTATTGTTTCTTGTTTTCTAAAGTCTTTAAATGACTTCATGTAATTATTTAGTCTTCAAATAATAAACAAAATTGGTGTAGGTGGAGGGAATCGAACCCTCGTCCATTAAACCGTTCTCACCAGCTTCTACAAGTTTAGTATTACAAAATAAGATACGCACCCGTAATACTGATACGTAAATTGTTTGGTAGAGATTTCGTCGTACTACTACCATCATACGATCGCCCTCGCTGATGACGTTATATATGTATAGCGAGAATCTACACTATAACGATAGCAGTATTAAGCTGCTAATGGGAGTGCTTCGAATTCTGAACTGAAAGTTTCGGAAACTTTACGGCTCATCTTTGCGAAGTAGCTCTTGACTTTGTTAGTCTTTGCGTTTATTGTTTGTTAATTTTAAAAGGTTTAACAACCTTACTTGCTGCTAATGCATCAGATATAATGTCGAATCCAGTGCACCCACAAATTGTAAAAGAACGAAAATTTTGGTACCATCACGGGGAATCGAACCCCGATTAACGAAATGAAAATCCGCTGTCCTAACCGTTAGACGATGACGGCAACTATACACTATTATATATTAGTTCCTAATAAAAACAACATGAAGAGAAAATGAATAAGATTAAATACTTATCTATGCAGTATTTTATGAAATATTGGAAAGTACTTGCGGTAGCAGCGGCACTCATTGTAGCATATGGTGTCGGTAAACATTCCGTTCATCCAGCCCCTGCTTTACCTTCAGTTGCTCATATGGCAACTGCTCACAAACCCACCACGCCAGGTCAAACAACAGTAGTAGCTATTCTTGCTAAATTATCTGCTCAAGATAGAGCAGTAATGGTAAGAGCATTAAGAGCGTCTCGTACAGCGGTATGGCAACATCCTACACAGAGAATTGCTTTTCATCCTCCCGCTAAACATAAAGTAGCAAAAAAGCATTCTACTGCACATAAAAAACATAAAACATCTGGTAAGAAAAAAACCAAAACTAAATAATATTGTATGAAAAAAACTATATTATCATTACTGTTGGTTGCCGGGGTACTCTCAGTAGTAAATGTTGCAGCGTCTCAATCGGCGCCTCAACCCGCTCCGTCAGCTCCTACAGTAACAGGAAATGCAGCTCAGACAGCACCAGCTGATGCTCATAAGAAACACAAGAAACATAAAAAGAAGCCGGATACGGATAACCCGCCCGCTGAAGCACCTCCTGCAAAATAATATCTAGTTTAACTAGATTAAAAAAGCCCTACCTCGTAAGAGATAGGGCTTGTTTTTTGTCTATTTTAATAATGGTTGTGATGAGGAAAAGAAATAGCTTCTTTCAAAGCTCTCTTAAACTTTTTCCAACCATTGCTGTCGTAACCTCTCTGTACTTGGACCGTTTCGGTCTTGTACTCTGTCAATGCTATCTGTACTAGACCATAAACGGCAAGATACGATGCTGTTATTACTGCGTTCATATGTTGTTTTGTTCATAGTTTTGTTTGGGCCTCCACCGGTTAGGCTTCAGCTGTTCAAAAATATTTATAATAGTATGCAGTAATTATAATGGTGTTCCTAATAGGTAAATCCTATCATACCCATAGGTTAAGAACATGAAAAACCCAGGCAGAAGTTACGCCGCCTGGGTTTTAATGATTAACGTGATTGGCGTACCTTAGCCCAACGGCCCTTGGCATCACGAACGTTATAGAAACGAGGTTGTAGCACAACTTGACTTGAACGATTAATAAAACCAAGCACATTGTACTTAGTTGGATTAAAACGACGAGTCACTGCATTCATACGCGTTTCAACACTTTCATCACCACGGGTACGGGTATAGATATCTTTAACAATTACGTTCTCACTCAATGTAATATTGGTCATAGATCATAATAATAAACTATGTTCTACGGTAATCAACTAACATTTTTTAACTATTTTGAAGTAGCTCTATAAACCCCATCCCAGTCAGCAGGAAGATTAGACTGCTTAAGTTCTTGTATTCTTTCCTGTATCATTTCGTAATACTTTTTAAGTTCAGGATTATACTTCTTTAATGATTCTGATAAAGCAATGGCATCAACCCATTTTTGTTCTCTATATGTTATTAAGAACGCATCATGCATTCTCATTACTTCAACTGGATTTTGCGGTATCTTGTTTTCAAGTACCGTGTAAATTTTTACACCTTCTTTTTTACCTTTAACTGCAATACAATCTAATTCTAATGCAGTGTATGAACCTTTAATTTTTTCTGCAGTTACTGGGCCTACAATAATTCTTACACCGTATGGTTTAGATTGACCTTCTAACCTTGAGGCCAAATTAACTCCGTCGCCCAAGCAAGTGTAATCAAAACGCTGAGTACTGCCCATATTACCAACCACAACAGTGGCTGTGTTAATGCCGATACCCATTCCAAAAGGCGGTACTCCTTCTTTAGAAATTTCTTCATTAAATGCATCTAAATTATTTAGCATTTGCATTGCAGTTTTCACGGCATTACGTGCATGGTCTTCATCATCTAAAGGAGCATTCCAAAACGCCATTTGAGCATCTCCGATATATTTGTCCAGTGTGCCTTCATTATCTAATATAGACTTTGTCATTGCAGTCATATACCTGTTCATAATCTGGGTTAACCCTTGTACATTTTTACCATAGTGTTCAGATATAGAAGTAAAGCCTCTAACGTCAGTAAACATAATAGATAACTCTCTTTCTTCACCGCCAAGTTTCAACAGGCCTGGATCTTTTTGTAGCTTTTCAACCATTGCAGGTGATAGGTAAGTGCCAAATTGTTTCTTAATCTGCTGTTTCAATTTAAATTCCATTACGAATCTAAAGAATATTGCACCTACCCAAGGCAATAATACTGCTAAGGTAGGCCAAGTATAATCAGCTAAATAGCCGTTATTAACAAATAAACGTGAGCCAATAAAATAAGGTGCACATAAAGATAGTGTAATTAGTATACCGTTTAGTGTATAGCCAAGGTAGCAAGCAGCAACAATAAGAATAAGAGCAAGTATAATACCGCCTGAAATTTCATATAGGTCAAATGTTGAAGGTCTTTGTAATCTGCTATTATCAATAAGCATTTGCAAGGCCTGAGCGGAAATTTCATAACCTTGTGAAATACCAACAGAAGTAGCTACAGTATTATTTAAACCTTCTGCGGTTAAAGCCACTATGACAATCTTATCTTTTACTTTACTCCAATCATTATCAATGAATGAGATAGAATCAAATTTATATTTGTAGTTAATCCATACTCTAGCATTAGCGTCAGTTAATATGGGTGGAATGCCTTTTACTCTTATTGCTTGCACACCACCTTGATCTACTTTAGCTTGATAAGACTCTTCACCACCGAATAGCCTTAGAGCTTCTAACGGTATTGTAGGGTAAACCTCTCCCTTAACCTTTACTACTAATGGTAATCTACGAACAACGCCGTCAAGCTCCGGTGCAGTTAAAAGCATGCCAACACCAGCAGATGATTGCCCTATTTCTTTTGTTGGGCCTATTGCAGCAGGATAAGTATACAACCAATCCCCTAACCCGTCACCTATAGTTGCTAAACCTCTCGGTACTGGATTACCTTTGCCTTTTTGTGCTGCTGACTGAGCGGTAATTACTGGAAACTTTTGCAAAGTAGTATTAAATATAGTATCACCGCCTAACCTATCTTTCTCTGAAAATAGAATAGGCATAACAACTAACTGAGCTCCATTATTAAATGCTTTTTCCAAACCTTCGCTTAATACTGCTCTGGACATCGGCCACTGGCCAAACTTGTCTAACGTCGCCTCGTCTATGGTTACTACAACAATATTATTACTTGTTACTTTACTTTGTTGTCTTTGATAGTAATCTAGCCCTTTCAGTCTGGCAGTTTCTATAAAAAAAGGATCTGCTACTCTTAAAGTAACTAAACCAATTAATATTGTAACGCCGACCAATAATATTTTAAAAGTATGTTTGTTCACTTCTGTGTAATATTTATGGTTACGCCCGTCCCTGTTCCGTTTTTAGCAGTAGCAGTTCCACCAGCATAAGTGTAATTAACAGTTACATTCTCTCCATTTGGTACAATAATTTTAATTGTATTAGACTTAAAAGTAGTTTGTAATTTGTTTTTAGATGCATCTGCTTGATCTTGAACAAACACAAACGATGAAGCGTCTAATTTTTCTATAGCTTTAGCTGTTGCATACATCTGTGCAGTCTTTTGCAACTCTTCTTGCTCCATTGCATAAGCTGCAGCCCTGGCTTTATCTAAAGCAGATTCTTCTTTCTTAGGATTGGATAATATAAGATTATTATCAACATCATTACCATCTAGTTTAAAAATAACCGGTGCAGTGGGTTTCAAATTAAATGCTGTAGCTACCGTACCTTCAAATGCTTTATCTAAAGTTACCGTGCCTGCCATAGTAGTTACATCTATCTTACCTACAACGTATTTGTTACCTATCTTAGTGGGTAATAGTATTATAAGACTTTTGCCTGTTTCGTCTACAGTCATAGAAAAGTCTGTACCTCTGACTGCAATGCTAGCTGTAGGAGTAGTTACGTTAACATTATTATGATTGTTACGAGCTATTTTACCGCTAAGATATCTTACCGTACCTAAAGGTGCTTTTAATCCTATCTTACCTGAACTACTTTTAGGGTCAAATACAAATTCGTCCAAAATAAGTTTTGAATGTTCGCTTATTGTAACGTGAGTATCATCTATAAAGGTAATACCTGTTTTACTATTGAGTGTCTCTACTCTATCATTACTTTCAATACCCACTTTAAGACTACCCTTTATCTTCTCTTCACCTCTAGTGATTTGAGTAGGACCTGTAATTTCAGTTATAGAGCCAGCACTAGCAAATAGTAACTGGCTATAAAATAAAAAGAAGGCAATTAAGATATTGCCTTTTACTTTCATATTAAGGGTGCGTTACACCAGTACTTGTAGCTATATTAAGAGGGGTAGTACCTGTAGGTCCTTGTGTGATGACCGTTGAGGTATTTGAACCAGTTAATTTGTAATACAATAAATTAGCGTTAGTACCACTCTGATTAATGTAAACATTATTACTATTACCTGCAACTTCTACTTGCTGACTATGACCAGATGTACCAGATACTATTCCGTTCTGTAGAATATTAAATGCATTACTATTACCTGCAACTTTGTAATCTAAATTATTATATGAACCGGTACCGGAACCAATATTAAATGCATTTGAATTACCATTTACGTTAATTGAGTAAGTGCCATTTGCCACAGAAGCTTGAGTGGTGCTTGAGTTAGTACCATCATTATTAAACAATAAAGTATTATTATTACCAACAAACTCTAAATCTAGAGAATTATTGGCTCCGTTTATATACAAGCCTTGAGTGTTTGTATCTCCAGTATTGTATAATTTTAATGTAGTACCGTTACCATTAAAAGCAAAATCAATAGCGTTTGAACTGCCAACTTGTTTAATATCAAAGTTAACGTTATCACCTGTTATGGTGGAAGGAACGCCGGAGCTTCCGATACGGTTAGTTGCGCCTGATTGCAATACATTAACTACAGCAGCAGTAGATATCTGCTGTAAGTAAAGTGAGTTTTGAGCAAACGCACTGCCCACAGTAAGAAGGAATAGGGATAAAATTAAGGTTTTCATGTGGTGGTTATAACAATATTTAATTATTGGTATACTATTTTGTTATTTTTTTGAACTTCCATAAGCCTTGCTTCTCACCCTGGTGTATAAGTTCTATAACTGCATCATCTATAGCTGCTCTCACAGCTAATGTGACAGGTTCATTGGCTGCTACACCCGCTTCTGCTTCAGAATATTTTGTACCTGTTGAATAAAACGCCATCAAATTGCCATTTATGGAAGCACTATATACTGTTTTTGTTGTCGCAACTGATAGTAAAACTTCTGATGTATTAGTGCTTACCAGTCTAAGTGACACGGTTATTACATCTTTACTGTATTGGTGTTGAGCTCCAATGCTTAATACATTAGCCCCAAATCCTCCAGTTTCAGTATCACTGTCATAACCTATTATACCACCTTCTGCAATAACTCCTGCAAATAACATTGGTAACATTCCAGGCGTTTTGGTGTTTTCAAAGTCCTCTCTTGCCTGTCTATACATTTGTCTTTCTTTAACTATGTCATC
>Ga0316218_1003592_pt1 | contig 12716 bp, 12 predicted proteins | sample TBH18003metaG_FD_203634 | JGI IMG/M metagenome (GOLD analysis project Ga0316218, IMG submission 203634) | Freshwater microbial communities from Trout Bog Lake, Wisconsin, USA - TBH18003 | ecosystem: Environmental > Aquatic > Freshwater > Lake > Hypolimnion/Profundal zone | place: USA: Wisconsin...
TCGGTGGCCTGACCCAGGAAAACCGCCTGACCACCCAGGAAGCGCCCCCCGGCCTCGGCCAGATCCCGCTGATGGGGGAACTGTTCAAGCTGCACCTGTCCAGCGGGTCGCGGACCCAGCTCTACATCGTCGTGACGCCGCATATCGCCCGGCCCGCCGATGCGGCCGCGGCAAAGGCCCTCACCGAGAAATAGCGCGCGAGTCGAGACTCAGGGCGTTCCGAACAGGTGGCGGAAGGCCAGCAGGGCGGCGGGGTGATAGATGCCCCCATGCCCCTCCCCCGGCCGGATGACGGTCACCTCCAGCCCGTGGCCCGCGCCTGTCAGGGCCGCCGCGAACCGATCCTGACGCGCCCGGTCCCTGGCCGCCGCCTCCGCGGGCGGGGCCGGGTCGTCAAAGGCGACAAAGGCCCGGCGACCGGCAAATCCCCCGCGCCGCAGGTCGTCCGCCGCCCCGTCGACCAGCGCCCCCCGGTCCCACCACAGGCTGGGGCTGACGATCACATAGTCGTCGAAGTCCGCGGGGGCCTTCAGCAGGGTCTCGGCCACGAACAGCCCGGCCAGGGACTCCCCCATCAGGGCCGCGCGCCCGTCGGCGCGGAAATGGGCGGCGATGAAGGGGCGCACCTCCTCCCGCAGGAACCGGCGATAGGCCGCCGCCCCGCCGGAGGTGGGCAGCCGCCGCCGGTCGGCGGCAGTGGCGGAGGGCGAGGTCAGGTCGTGGCGGCGGTCCACCCCCTCGATCCCCACCACGATCACCTCCTGCCCCGCGCCATAGGCGGCATTGATCCGGGCCAGACCGGTAATGTGGTGGAAATCCTCCGCCAGTCCGCCATCCAGCAGATAGACCACGGGAAAGGTCCGCTTCGGGTCGTCATAGTGCTCCGGCAGGTAGACGTTCAGGCGGCGGCGGTCCCCGAGCAGGGCAGACGGGATGACGTAGGAGGTGCCGATGACGATCGGCTGCCCCCCCTCCGGCGGCTGGGGCAGCGGCTCGGCCCCGCCCGCCGATCCGGCCAGGGCGACGAGGGTGAGGGTGAGCCCGGCAAGGGCGTGGCGTAGGCGCAGGGACATCATCGCCCCAGCATGGGGTGCGTCCGCGGCATCGGACAAGCCCGTCCGCCGGAACGGAGTCTCGAATTGCGGAGGAACCTGCTAGTCAGGAGGCACCCGACCGCCGGAGACCGACCCATGCAGATCCTGATGACCGCCGAAGCCCGCCAGCGGACCCATTCCCGCCTGTCGTCCCTGGGCGCGGAGCTGGACATCATCACCTTCGAGGCCGACGGCACCTTCCAGCGCAACGGTACCCCCGTACCGGCCGAGGCGGTGGACCCGGAGGTCTTCTGGCTGAGCCTCGACGCCTATTCCGGGCCGAACCCCGGCGCGCGGCTGGGGGCCTTTGCCAGCCAGGTGATGAAGGGCACGAAGGGCCGCTGGATCCAGGTGTTCAGCGCCGGCCTCGACCACCCCCTGTTCAAGGCCCTGATGGACAAGGGCCTGCGGCTCACCAAGAGCCAGGCCCAGTCCCCCGCCATTGCCGACTATGTCCTGTCCCATGCGCTGAGCCTGCTGCACCCGATCGCCGACCAGGTCGCCGCCCAGGGCCGGCTGGAGTGGTGCACCGTGCCCTTCCGGGAAGTGGCCTCCACCCACTGGCTGCTGGTGGGCTACGGCGCCATCGGTCAGGAGATCGCCCGCCGGGTGAAGGGCTTCGGCGCCGCCGTCACCGTGGTGCGCCGGAACCCCGGGCCGGATGACCTCGTGGATGCGGTCCGGCTCCAGTCGGACCTGCCGGGCCTCCTCCCCGACGCCGATGTGGTGGTGCTGGCCTGCCCGTTGAACGCCGAGACCCTCAACCTGGCCGACGCTGCCTTCTTCGCGGCGATGAAGCCCGGCGCGCTGCTGATCAATATCGGTCGCGGCCAGCTGGTGGACGAGGACGCCCTGCGCGCCGGCCTGGACCGCCGCCAGCCGGCCCACGCCGTGCTGGACGTGTTCCGGACCGAGCCCCTGCCCGCGGACGCCTGGTTCTGGTCCCACCCGCAGGTGCGGGTCACCGGCCACGCCTCCCACGCCGGGGACGGGGTCCGGGGCCGGGGCGATTCCCAGTTCCTGGAGAACTTGCGGCGCTACATCGACGGTCGCCCCCTGATCGCCGAGGCACATCCCGACGAGGCCCGCCTCTGACGCCTACCCCGGCGCCGACGGGGGAACGGGCCGGGGGAACGGGCCGGGGGGAGGCCCCCTGACGGCCCGTGTCACAGGCCGCGCGACGTTCAACAGAACCTTGGACGGGGCCCCGGAGGCTCGGCCGGGACGTCCTGTGCCTGAAATCGATGATCCTGACCCATCGCCGACCGATTTCAGGCAATGAATGAGCAATCACAAAATATTAACGATGAAATTATGACTTCCCATAATAAATTAATGAATCTGAGAGACTTTAACGACATATTTCTTACGTCGCGACAAAATGGGTTCAATGAAGATGGCCAAGAGGGGCGCATTCCGGTCGAACGAGGCGGGCAATATTCTCGTCACGACAGCCATATCGATTTCCGTATTGGCCGGTCTTATTACCCTCGCCCTGGACGTGTCCAACCTGTACAACCAGAGATCGGAAGTGCAGAACGCCCTCGACACGGCCGTGCTGGCCGCTGCGTCCTCCACGGCGACCGATTCCTCCACCCTGCAGACGATCACCTCGACCGTCTTCAGTGCCAATCTGCCGGCAGCGGTGAAGTCCAGCGCCCAGATCAGCACCTTTAACTACAACACCTCCACGAAGAACATCACCGCCACCGCCACCGGCAGCTATTCCACCTATTTCGGCGGACTGGCCGGTCTGTCGACGGTGCCGTACAGCGCGACCGCCTCCGGCCTGAAGTCCGCCAAGGGGACCGTGGAAGTGGCCCTCGTCCTCGACAACACCTATTCGATGAGCGTGGCCCTCGACAGTGCCGGGACGAAGATGCAGGTGCTGCAGACCGCCGCCACCAACCTCGTCAACGCCCTGATGACCACGCAGAACCAGGGCTTCGTGAAGGTCGCCGTGGTGCCCTATGCCGACTATGTGAACGTCGGCACGACCACCACCGGGAACTGGCTGTCCGTCGCCGCCAACTATTCCACCACCACCGCCGGCACCCCGGCCCAGCCCGCCGGCCCGCAGGTCTGCAATACCGTCTCCACCAAGACCACCTGCTCCGGCGGATCGATGCAGCCCTATGTGGTCTCGGTGATCGACGGGGTGGTGACCATGGGCACCCATCTGGTGGGCCAGACCTGCACCACCGTGTCGATCACGCCGGTCACCACCTGCTCGTCCACCCCGGCCAAGCCGGCCCAGCCAGGCGTCACCACCTGGTACAAGTGGTACGGCTGCGTGAACAACCTGGTGGGGTCCAACGGACTGCTGGCCCCGCCGGAAACCGCGAGCGCGAGCAAGCCCTATGTGGGCTTCCTGACCACGTCCCAGCAGTGCCTGAACCCGATCCTGCCCCTGACCACGGACTCCGCCTCGGTCCTGGCGGCGATCAAGGGGCTGGTCTACCAGATCGGCAGCTACAAGCCGAACACCTACATCGCCGGCGGCATCACCTGGGGGGTGAACGTGCTGTCGCCCACCGCCACCTTCGCGTCCGGCGCGCCCTATGACCCGACCAACAAGATGCCGCGCAAGGTGATCATCCTGATGACCGACGGCTACAACACCAATTCCCTGAACGCGAACGGGACCCTGACGGGGGCGGCCTTCAACAGCAACGGCACCGTTGCCTCGTCCAGCCAGGCGGCCGTCACCAAGTCCAACACCGCCGAGGTGGCGGCCTGCTCCTATGCCAAGTCGCAGAACATCGAGATCTATGCGATCGGCTTCGGAATCTCCGACGCGACGTCCCTGTCCAACCTGCAGCAGTGCGCCACGGACACGAGCCACTATTTCGATGCGACGGACTCCGCCGCCCTCATCTCGGCCTTCCAGATCATCGCGGGGAACCTGCAAAATGTCCGCATTGCCAGCTGACCGGTCGGCCGCGGACCGGCACGGCCGGAAGCGGCGGGGCTGGCGACGGGACCAGCGGGGGTCGACGGCGGTGGAATTCGCCCTCGTGGCCCTGCCGTTCCTGTTCATCCTCTTCTCGATCACCGAGGTCTGCGTGGCCAATGCCGTCTCGGCGGCGCTGGACAACGCCACCAACCTGGCGGCCCGGCAGATCATGACCGGTCAGTTCACCCTGACCGGCTCGGCCGCCACCACGGCGTTCAAGACCAAGGTCTGCGATCAGCTCAACTGGCTGGGATCGTCCTGCACCAGCAACCTGTCCGTCAGCGTGCAGACCTTCGCCGCCTTCTCCAATGCCACCCAGCCCAATGTGACGGTCAACGGCAGCTTCTCGGACCAGAACCTGGCCTTCGGCGGCAGTGCCGCCGGCAGCATCGTGATGGTCAACACCTATCTCAAGTGGCAGTTGCTGACGCCCTACTTCCTGACCGGATACAATGCCTCCACCGACGGGACGACGGTGTTCGAGTCCACCGTGGCCTTCCGGAACGAGCCCTATGCGTGAGACGGCCCGATGGCGCGCGCTCCGCCGGCTGTGGCGGGATACCCGCGGCGTCTCCGCCGTGGAGTTCGCCCTGATCGCGCCCATGCTGATCCTGGTCTTCGTCGGGGCCGTGACGGTGGGCAGCTTCACCACCGTCGCTAGGCACGTGAACACTGTGGCCTTCACCATCGGCAATCTGGCCACCCAGGCCCAGACCCTGCACAATGCCGACATCACCGACATCTTTGCCGTGGGCAATGTGGTCATGGCCCCGGTGGACACCAGCCGCCTGACCATGCGGCTCACCAGCATCGAGGCGGTCTCGGTGAACAACGGGCCGATCACCGACGTGATCCAGTGGAGCGACGGCAGCAATGTCGCGGCCCTGACCGTGGGCGCGACGGCCACCCTGCCCACCGGCCTGCTCACCACCGCCGGTGACAGCGTGGTGATGGGCGAGGCGACCTACAGCTTCATCAGCCCCTCGACCCTGATGTTCCCCAACGGCCTGACCATCTCCAAGCAGTTCTACTTCCACCCGCGCAATTCCCCCACCGTGACCCGCATAAGCCCATGATCCCTGCCCAGGGACCGGGGCTGCTGAATCTGGCCCTGCCCAGACGCCCCTCGGCGGGACCACCGGCTTGATCGGCCAGCTGGTCAGGGCGGGCTGTCAGGGAATATCGGCTTCCTCGGTGAGGACGCCGACCCCCGGGCGCAGGGCACAGGGCCCGAGAACAAGGCTGTGCGGCGGCGGACGGACCTTGCGGTCCTTCCTGACCGGACCGAGCGGCACGCTGCAGCGTAGGTTTGGCGCGTGCGTCCCGTCCGGGGCGCGCCATCGCTCTCCCCCGGGGATCGGCCCGTCCGGACGCCTATCGGACGGCCCTGCGACTCCCCCCGTGGCCACGGGCGTGGGGGCATGACGCAGACCATAGGCCGCAACCACGGCATCGAAGGTCCGGCGCTTGGCCTGCGGCATGGCATCGATGACCGGTGTCTGCCGGGCCACGGCGGCAAGTCGGGCGTCGCAGTCCCCTCTCTCCTCCTCCGACAGTCGATCCAGATTGCCCGCCGCACAACGACTGACCCGGGCCAGGACCTGACGGAGGTCCGTAACCGACGGCCCGGACGGGGCGGAGGCGGGGGCATCTTCGGCTGTCGGCCCGTCGTGCGGGGGCGGCAACAGGCCTGGAGATACGGAGGCGGTTCCCATCGCGGGGGGAGGTCCCGGCACGGCTCGTCGCCGGAGGGGCACGGCGGGTCGGAGCAACTGCACGTCGACCGTCGGGCCATCCGCCGGGACCCGGGGCCCGCCGTCGGTGCCGCAGACCCCAAGGGCGATCAGGGCAAGATCAAGGGTCGCGGCAACGAATGCCGCAGCCATCCTCCAGACCGGCTTCGGGATCAGCGGTCGCAGGACGCGGCCCCCTCAGCCCGCGACCGGGCCGGGACCCGGCTCGAGCATCGGCCGTCCGGACCGTGCTAGGGGGTCCCGGTGCCGACCCGCACCCAGGCCGCGGCCTTCGGGTCGATGGGCAGGGTGGGGGCCGGGCCCATGCCGGTGATCTGGACCACCACGGGCGTGTCGCCGCCGGATCCGTCCCAGTGCACGGCCCCGCCGGGGTGGAACATCACGCTGCCCGGGCCCAGCGGCACGGCCTTCGACGGGTCGAACACCGGCCCCGTGCCCGTGTACCAGGTGCCGGACAGGACCGTGACCGTGCGGTCGTTGGGGTGGATGTGCGGCGTGTCCATCACGTGAGGCGGGAAGCTGGCGCGGATCACATAGGGGCCGGGCTTGCTCGGATCCCCCAGCACCACGGCAAAGCGGGCCCCGAGGCCGCCAGGAATCTCGATCCAGTGCAGCTGTGACGGCGTGATCCGCACGAAGGCGGGAGCCGCGGGGGCTGCTTCGGCCCGGGCGGAAGCCGGGTGGGCCAGGGCCACCGCCCCCATCAGAGCCGCCGCAATCCCTGCCGCTCCGCCTGCCGGTCGTCCCATGGTCGTCCCCTCCCTGTTGCCGGGCCAGCATTGGACGATCGGGTCGTGTGTCAAGTGCGCAGGACGACCCGCGAACCCGTTGCCGCACTCCGGCCTTCATGGCAGCCTTCCCCTTCCAGCGGAGGATCCCCCGTGACCGTCACCGCCGCCCAGGCCCGGGCCCTGGCCCTCGACCTCGCCGACAGCCGCGAAGTGCCGCATTTCGACCGGATGGCGTTCCGCACCCCCCGGCGGATCTTCGCCACCCTGTCCGCGGACGGCACCCAGCTGAACCTGATGTTCGACCCGGACCTGCAGGCCTTCTACTGCGAGCAGGCCCCGGAGGCCTTTGCGCCGGTGCCCGGCGGCTGGGGCCGCAACGGGGCCACCACCTGCGACCTCCGGGCCGTGGACCCGGCCACCTTCCAGGGGGCCCTGATCGCCGCCCATGCCCGGGCCTGCCTGCCGCCCCCGGGCCGGGCCCGCAAGCCCCGCGGGGGCTAGGACGGCCACCGGGCCCCTCCGGCTCAGGACGCGGTCACCAGCATCGCGGACAGGCGGGGCAACCGGACCTTCACCTGGGAGTCCGCCACGGTCAGGGCCTCCGCCGCCTCCGGCGTCCAGCTTCCGTCCGGCCCGATGGCCGCACCCTGCAGCCTCACGTCCGAGGTGGCGGTCAGGCTGGGACCGGTGGCCCCGGGCGACAGCTGGGTCAGGGCCACCCCCGATGCCCGGGTCGCGGACCGGTGCAGGTACACCGTCACCTCCAGGTCCTCGGTCGGGTCCTTGTTGACCAGCACGACCCGCAGCCCGCGGCTAGGGGAGGTGATAGCATAGGCGGAGACATTGCGCCCGCCGGCATAGACCGCCGTCTGCCGCAGGGTTCCCGACCCCATCAGATGGAACAGGGCCAGTCCGTAATAGAGCGGCCGGACCCCCACCACCGCGTTGTCGTGATCGGCAATGGGCGTGTAGGCCGACTGCCCCCCGCCGTGGAAATTGACCCCGCTCAGGCCCCCCTGGGCGCAGCTGAACAGGAAGTCGATCCCCCACAGGGCCGAGGCATAGGCATTGCTCGCCCCGTGCGCGCCGCCATTGTAGAAGGAGTTGCACTCCGACAGGCGCACCGGGGTTCCCGCTGCCGTCCCGGCCTGCTTCAAGGCCGCCAGCATCTGGCCCAGTGCCCCGTCCGGGGTGACCAGCCTTGCCGCGGTGGAGGTCGGGTCCAGGCCATTGGCCCGGTAATAGTGATGGGTGAGCCATTCGAACTGGCCCTTCTCCGCACTGGCGAACGGGGCGGTCCAGCGCTGGACGCTGCCCGCGGTGGACGGCCCCGTGACCGTGACGCCGGGGGTCGCGGCAACGATGGCATCCCGGTACCGGCGCCACAGGGCCTCGAAGGCGGCGGCGTTCCAGGTCGATCTGGGGAAATAGCCGATGTCGCCGTACAGGTCGGGTTCATTGCCGATCTCGATCCCCGCCAGGGAGGTGCCCAGCGCCCTGGCGACGTATTTCACCTCCTCCGCCGCCAGCACGGGGGAGGTTGCATTGGTGGCCGCACCGGCCAGGTTGACCCCGTAGAGGCACCGCCAGCCGCAGGCCTTGAGGAACCCGGCCAGGGCGTCCACGTCCGCGGGCGCGATCTGGCCGGGGACCCCGCCCCGTCCCCCCGCCGTCCAGACCTGCCGCTCCACCGTATTGCCGCCGAGGCGCAGGAGGCTCGGCCCCAGCCGCCGGAACAGGCCGACGAGATCGGCATTGGCGGCGGTGAACAGGCGCTCGGTCACGGTCGCCTTCTCGTAGGACAGGCCGGCGAAGCCCCCTCCGACGACACCGACGGGGGCGGGACCCACCGCCACGCTGGCCTGGACCACCGGTGAACTGGCCACCGTCGCCGCCGATGAACGCGTGTCGGCAGCCACGGCCCCGGCCGCCGCCAGGGCCAGGGCCAGGGTCTGGCGACGGGACGGGTCCGGGCGATCGGACGGGAGCAAGGACGGGGCTTCAGGGGGGACTTCAGGCGGCATGGGAAAACTCCGGAACGCGACCGACGGTCGTTCCATCGGCCCATCAATACGTCTTCCGGTAGCATATTTCCTTGCGATCCGCTACCCCAGGCACCTCCGTCTCAGGACACCGTCACCAGCACCGCGGACAGTCGGGGCAGACGGACCTTCAGCTGATCGTCCGCCACGGGCACGACTTCCGCCGCGTCCGGCGTCCAACGTCCGTCCAGCCCGATGGTCGCGCCCTGCAGCCTCACGCCCGAGGTGGCGGTCAGGCTGGGGCCTGAGGCCCCGGGCGATCTCTGTTCGAGGGACAGGGCCGTGGCGCGTCCGGCAGGGCGCGGCAGGGCCACTGCCACGTCGAGGTCCTGCCCGAGGTCCTTGTTGACGAGGACAAGGCGCAGGCTTCCATCGTCGGCGGCCACCGCATAGGCCGACACATTGCGCCCGCCGGCCCGGATCGCCGTCGGCAGTACGCGGCCCCGACCGGCCAGCTGGAACAGCTTCAGCCCGTAGAAACAGGGGCGCACCTCCACAACCGCATCGGCTTGGTCGGCAATGGGGGTATAGGCGCTGACACCACCCCCCTGGAGGTTCACGCCGGAGGCATCCCCCAGGGCACAGGTGAACAGGAAGTCGATCACCCAGAGGGCCGAGGCATAGGCATTGCTGACGCCCGGCGCACCCCCGCTGTAATAGGAGTTGCCCTCCGTGATCCGCACCGGCGCGGCCGCCCCCCATCCCGCCCGCTTCAGGGCGTCCAGATAGCCGGGCAGCCGGGTGTCGGGGGTGATCAGGTTGGCGGCGGTGGCCCCGCCGTCGAGACCGTTCCCCCGATAGTAGTGCTGGGTCACCATGTGCAGGCGACCCTTCTGGGCGACGGCGAAGGGCGCGGTCCAGTCGCCGATGCGCGAGACGCAGCCGGGGCCGGAGATGGCAACCTTCGGATTGATGTGGACGATCGTGTCGCGAAAGCTGCGCCAGAGGGTCTCGTAGGTCTGGACGGTCCAGGTCGCTTCCGGGAAATAGCCGCCGGCCCCATAGAATTCCGGCTCGTTGCCGATCTCGATCCCGGCCAGGGACGGCCCCAGGGCACCCGTTGCATAGCGCACCTCGTCCGCGGCCATGGCCGGGGAGGTGGCATTGGTGGAGGCCCCGGCCAGATTGATCCCATAGAGGCACCGCCAGCCCGTCGCCCTGAGGAAGCCCGCCAGGGCGTCCACGTCCGCCGGGGCAATCTGGCGGTGGGTCCGGCCCTGCCCGCCCGGCGTCCAGATGAACATGTCCACCGTCGCACCGCCGATCCGCAGCAGACCGGGCCCCAGGCTTCGGAACAGGCCCACGAGGTCGGTGTTGGCGGCCGTGAAGAGCCGCTCGGTCAGGGCATACTTCTCGTAGGCCAGACCGACGAACTCATGACCGATGATCCGGTCGGCGCCGGAGGCGAAGACCGTGACGGTCGCCGCACTGGCCGCCGCCGCATGGGCCGGTCCGAGCCCCGCCAGAGGACCGGTCGCAGCGGCTGCGACAGACAGTCCGACGAGACGCCGCCGGGACAGGCCGCGACCTGACGGATTGGACAACATGACATCCCCTCTCCCGGCCGGAGGCAAACCCGGAACCGATTCACCATCTGGGGTAGCATGATATCCGGAGAAAATCAGCCTTTAATTTTGTTAGCTCGCCGGTCCCGCCACCTGGAGTTGCCATCTGGCCAGGGCGTCATAGTGGGGCATGGCCGCGTCGGCCACCCGTCGCAGGGCGTCGGGCAGGTCCGGCAGGTCGCCCTCCGGCCGGGACTGGAAGCCGGTGGAGCGCTCCACCTGGTCGTACCAGGCGGGGGCCCAGACCCCGTCGCTGTCCCGGCGACCGGCAGGCCAGGAGAGCATCTCGTCCCGGAAGGGCAGGTCCAGGGCCGCGCACAGGGCCGACAGGGCCCCGCGGGGATCGCGCAGCACCTCGGCGGACTCGATCACGGGCGGGGCGTGGCCCAGGCGGTCGGCTTCGCGCTCGAACAGATCCCGCTGCCGCACGACGCCGATGTCCGCCAGGTCCGCCGTCTCCCGCTTCTCCACATAGGAGGCCAGCACCCGGGCGGGATGGCGGATCAGGAAGGCGTTGCGGCAGGCGGCCGTCCAGCCGAGGTCCATGTCCGGCAGCATGTGGTGGGTCATGTGCTTCTGGTAGAAGACCGGCGCGCCGAGCGGTGCCGCCCCCGTCAGGCCCGGGACCACCACGCGCCAGTCCGTGGGCTGGCTGGCCAGCACCGCCGCGCGCAGGGGATGGTCGAGGCCCGTTTCCGCCAGATAGGCGGCGTAGAACGGCTCGTCGACCACGTCGGTATCCGGCCGGTTCTCGAAGGCCCGCATCAGGGCCGTGGAGATGTTCCGCGGCCCCGACCACATGGCGATCCGCAGGGTCTCGCCCCCGCTCAAACCCCCGCCTCCCGGTCCTTCAGGGCCTCGTAGAGGGCGCGCAGGCGGGTGGTCACCGGGCCTGGCAGGGCGCAGGGCAGGACGTGGCCGTCGATCTCCCGCACCGGCGTCAGGCCGCCGAAGGTGCCGGTGACGAAGGCCTCGTCCGCCGCATGGGCCATGTCCAGCTCGAAGTCGCACAGGGCCACGGGGATGCCGTTGCCGCGGCACAGGTCGATGACATTGGCCCGGGTGACGCCGTTGAAGCAGTACTCCCCCGTGGAGGTCAGCACCTGCCCGTCCCGGACGATGAACAGGTTGGTCGCATTGCAGCTGGAAACGAAGCCGTGGGGGTCCAGCATCAGCGCCTCGTCCGCCCCCTTGTCGATGGCCTGCAGCAGGGCGGTGATCAGGTTCAGCCGGCTGTGGGAGTTCAGGCGCATGTCGAACATCTCCGCCGGCGTGCAGCGGATGTCGGATGTGGCGAGCGCGAGGCCCCGGCTGGCCAGCGCCGGGCTCGGCACCTTGCGCTCCGCCAGGATCACCACGGTGGGACGGCCCAGCGCATTGCGCGGGTCCTGGTTGGCCCCGGACTTGGGCCCGCGGGTGACCATCACCCGGATATGCACCCCGTCATCGAAGCCGTTGGCCGCCATCGTCTCCCACAGGGCGGCGGTCAGGGCCGGCCGGTCGAGGCCGATGTCCAGCCGGATCTGCGCCGCCCCGGCATAGAGCCGGTCGAGATGGGTCTCGAGGAACAGCAGCGCGCCCCGGTGCAGGCGCAGACCCTCCCACACCCCGTCGCCGACGACGAAGCCCGCGTCGAAGATCGACACCTTCGCCTCGTCCCGGGGCACCAGGTCGCCGTTCAGCCAGACCTTCACGGTGCGGTTGCGGGGATCGTCCTCGAAGTCCTGGCTGCCGGCCATGGGAAGTCCTGTGCTGAAGGAAAGGTGCCGTCAGAGGCGGTCGATGGCCGGTTGCGGCTCGGTGAACCACCGGGCACCCGCGTCCGTCACATACATGTGGTCCTCCAGCCGCACGCCGAAGCGGTCGGGCACCACGATCATCGGCTCGTTGGAAAAGCACATGCCCGCCGCCAGGGGCGTGCGGTCGCCGCGGACCAGATAGGCGGGTTCGTGGATGCTGAGGCCGATGCCGTGGCCGGTGCGGTGCGGCGTGCCCGGCAGGTCGTAGTCGGGGCCTAGCCCGTGCTTCACCAGCACCGCCCGGGCGGCGGCGTCCACCGCCTCGCAGGGGACGCCGACCTCCACCCGGGCAAAGGCGGCGGCCTGGGCCTCCTTCTCGATGTCCCAGATGCGCTGCTGCTCCCCCGTCGGGCGGCCGAAAGCGTAGGTGCGGGTGATGTCCGACTGATAGCCCTGCACGTAGCAGCCGGTGTCGATCAGGACGAGATCCCCGTCCTTCAGGGACTGCTCCCCCGGCAGGCCATGGGGAAAGGCGGTACCCCGGCCAAACTGGACGATGACGAAGCTGGACCCCGCGGCCCCCACCCGGCGGTGGGCGGCGGCGATGAAGTCCCGCACCTCCGCGGTCGTAATCCCCTCCCGCAGCATCCGGGCCGTGGCCTGCTGCACCTGCAGGGTCATGGACTTGGCCTGCTGCATCAGGGCGATCTCGACGGCGGACTTGACCATCCGGCAGCCATGGATCACGGGCCCGGCCTCCACCAGCTCGAGCCCCGTGTCCTTGCCCAGACGCGTGACCGCCTCGAAGCTGATCGCCGGATCGACGGCCAGCCGT
>Ga0316218_1003620_pt1 | contig 12640 bp, 10 predicted proteins | sample TBH18003metaG_FD_203634 | JGI IMG/M metagenome (GOLD analysis project Ga0316218, IMG submission 203634) | Freshwater microbial communities from Trout Bog Lake, Wisconsin, USA - TBH18003 | ecosystem: Environmental > Aquatic > Freshwater > Lake > Hypolimnion/Profundal zone | place: USA: Wisconsin...
TGGTGACAGTATAGGCGCATTGTCCGGGCATCTGGCCAAACGCGCCGACCGACGACAGATTGCCGATCCACGCTTCCTTGCCGCTGGCGATCATGCGCGGCACAAACGCGCGCACGCCGTGGATGACCCCATGCAGGTTGATGTTGAGCGTCGACTCCCAACGCGCCGCGGACAATTCCCAGCTGTATCCGACCGTCTCGATCCCGGCGTTGTTGATCAACAGCCGCACTTCGCCATGGCGATCAAACACGCGTTCAGCCAGGTGATCGAGCTCTTCGGGGCGCGATACGTCGACCGTTTCGGCATCGGCGCTGCCGCCGGTGGCTCTGATCGCATGGGCCGTCGCCTGAGCCGTTGCAGGATCCACATCGGCAACCACCACGGTCATGCCCAATGCGCCCGCACGCCGCGCCAGCCCGGCCCCGATCCCCGAGCCGGCTCCGGTGACAACGGCCACCCCTCCGCCAAAGACGTCGACGTCACGCGCCATGTTCAAGCTCCTCTGTCGATGAGGATCGCATGCCACGCCCTTCCCCGCATAACCCGATCGGGTTATGCGACACAGTTCATCCCGCTGTACCCTGGCCGCAGCCAGCAAGGAGCGCCCGCATGGGCGCCAGGGGAGAGCGCCATGAAATTCTCGATCATTTATGAAGCCCAGATGGTGGACACCAGCCGCGCCAACGAACAGGCGGTGTTCCTGCAAATCGTCGAACAGGCCAAATATGCCGAAACGATGGGTTTCGATTGCATCTGGTGCGTCGAACACACCGCGCTTACCCAATATGCCCATATGTCGGCGCCCGAAACCGTGCTCGCCTTCATCGCCGGGGCCACCAGCCGCATTCATATCGGCCATGGCGTGGTCTGCCTGCCACCGGCGATGAACCATCCGGTCAAAGTCGCCGAACGCATCGCCACGCTCGATATCCTGTCGCAAGGCCGGTTGCATTTCGGCGTGGGCAAAGGTGGCACGCAACAGGAAGCCGGCACCTTCGGCTATAACCTCGACGAATTGCAGCCGATGATCGATGAATCGATGTACCTGATTCCGAAAATCATGGTGCAGGACGAAATCGAACACGACGGGACTTATATCAAAATCCCCAGGCGGCCGATCCACCCCAGCCCCTATCAGGACCCGCACCCGCCGATGTATATGGCCTGCACGCGCGAACACACGCTGTTGGCGGCGGGTGCACGTGGCATCGGCGCCCTGGTGCTGGGCTTTTCGGGGCCCGACGAGATTGCCAAGAAGAACGCGATCTATCGCGAAGCCTGGCGCACCCGCAAGCCTGAGGATCAGGTCGGGTTCCGCCCGACCGAACATCTTGCCGCGCTGTGTGCCGCAACTGTGCTCGATGACCGGGAAAAGGCGCGCAAGATCGGGCTGCGCGGGCAGCGCTTTTTCGCCGAATCGATCGGTTATTGGTATCAAGGCGGCGCCAAACCGACGGTCGATGACGATCTTACCGCCGAGGACCATGCCAAAGTGCTCGAAGCGGGCAAGCAGGCAACGATTGCCTATCTGTCCGAAGAAGCAATTCCGGTGGGCGATGAGCACTTGTCGAATTACACCGTCGCGCAAGATGCCTATGGCACCCCCGACGATTGCATCCGTTATGTCCAGCGGCTGAAAGATGCCGGCGCCGACGAAATCCTGTTCATGTTTCAGATGGGCGGAATTCCCCATGACGTGATCATGGAAACGATCCGCAACATCGGCGAAAAAGTCATCCCGCATTTCCGCGCCATGGATCTGGCTGAACGCGAAGCGGCAGAATAACTGGCCCCGGCGATGGCGCTCGCCTATGGTCGGCCAATGGGCGGCGCCATCGATCCGGCTTGTTCCGACTTGCTTGCCCGGCTCTATGCCGGTGTGGCGAGCGAACGGCCGTGGCAGGATTTTCTGGAAGCGCTGGCGCGGTGGATGGACGCCAGCTTTGCCACGATCATTATCCTGACACCAGGACACCCGCAGCCAGCGACATTTCTGACTCCCGGAGCCGATGCCGCGTTCAACGCGACATATGCCTCAACACTGTTTGCCGACGATCCGTTCCAGGGCCTGCCCGACGGGCAAGTGACGAGTTACAGTCGCTTCATGGCCGACCTGCCCCCTGGCGAAGCGGTGCAATATCGCACGATCATGCGCGAGAGCGGATTTGATCAGGTCCTGGGCATCGATTTGCGGTTTGACCGGCGGTTTGAAGCGCGCTTTCGCATCAGCCGCCATAACAGTTTGCCCGATTTTACCCCCGCCGAGCGGTTGCGGCTGCAGGATATGGTGGTGCATTTGCGCATTGCTGTCGACTTGTTCGAGCGAATGCAATTCGCTGGCGCCGAACATGGTGTGTTCCACAGCGCAGCGCAGGGACTGGGGCTGGCCGTCGTCGTGCTCGATCGCAGCCGCCACATCGTATCGAGCAATCCGCTGGCCGATCATATCCTGAGCCAGGCCGAAGGATTGCGACGGCGCGGCGAAGAGCTGGTGTTTGCGCGCAGCGATCACCAGCGCACCGTCGCAGCCTTGCTCGACGTTGGCGATCCCGCCGCGCCACTCACCCGGTTCCGCATCGAACGCCCGGTTCATGGCGATGTGGTGATCACCGCACGGCCGCTCGAACTGGCCGCAATCCATGCCGGAACCGGGGCGCTGGCGCTGTTTTTCGCCCGCCCCGGTCCTGAAAAGCCGACCGACCCGCAGACCTTGCGCGACTTGTTCGGGCTGACCGCCGCCGAAGCCCGGCTCGCCGCCGCGCTGACCCGCGGTTCGACACTGGTCGAAGCGGCGCAAGCGATCGGCATCGCGCACAACACTGCCAAAGTGCAGTTGCGCTCGGTCTTTGCCAAGACCGGGGTGCACCGTCAGGCGCAGCTGGTCGCGCTGATTGCCTCGCTGGGTGGTTGATCAGGTCAGGACGTATTCATCCAGTTTCGGCTGGCGCATCGCTTCGTCAAAGGCATCGTACGACCACGGCCAACTGGCGGGCACACCTTCGGCATCGAGATACCAACTGGTGCAACCCGATCCGAAAATCGTGGTTTTTGCCGCGGCGATCCTGCGTTCTTCATAATCGGCATGCGCGGCAGCGCTGGGCGCAACCGCGCGGCCTTCGCCGCGGCGTAAAAGATCGATCAACTGATCGATGTAAGTCCACTGCCGTTCGGCAATATCGATCAGCGAAAAATTGCCAACCGGTCCGGTGGGGCCATTGAGCATGAAGAAATTGGGAAAGCCCGGCAGCGTCACCGCATAGTGCGCGGTCGGCCGGCGCGCCCAGAACGCATCGAGCGTCAACCCGCCCTGCCCGGTAACCCCGGCCGGCCGGATGAAGCGATCGGCCTGAAATCCGGTGGCCAGAACCAGTGTATCGACAGCATGGAACGTACCATCCGCCATGCGCACGCCTTTGGGCTCGATGTGCGCGATCCGTCCGGTTTCCACTGCGACGGTCGGTTTCTGCACCGCGTCGTAATAGCACCACGAATAGATCAGCCGTTTGCAGGCTGCGCGATAAGTCGGACGCAGTTTTTCGCGCAACACCGGGTCCCGGACAGAATTTTCCAGATTCTGCAGACAGATATCCTCGATCATCTGCATCTGTGGCCCGTCGATGTCGGTGATCGCATCGGTAAACCGGCGGACATTGCCGATATATTCGTCGCTGAACCGGATCGCATCCATCAACGCTGGATTCGCGCGAAAGGCGGCACGCTCTTCGTCGCTGTAGGCGAATTGCGGCACAGGCATGATCCATTGCGGCGAGCGCTGGAAATGCACCAGCTTGTCAACGCGATCGGCCAGCGCAGTCACGATCTGGATGCCGGTCGAACCGCAGCCGATCAGGCCCACTTTCGCCGCGTCGATCGGCGCGGTTTCATCCCAGCGCGCGGTGTGGAATGCCGGACCGGCAAAGCTGTCGAGCCCGGCAATATCGGGAAGGCGCGGATGGTGCAGCACGCCGGAGGCCGCAATCACCACGTCGAACACCTGGCTTTCACCGCCACCCAGCGTCAGCGTCCATTCCGCTGTGGTCTCATCCCAGTCGAGCGCGACCACTTCGGCACCAAAGCGGATCAGGGGACGAATGCCGTATTTGTCGACGACATGTTCAAAGTAGGTCTGAATCTCGGCGCCGGTGGCATAATAGGACTGCCATTCGGGATAGGGCTCAAAACTGTAGGTGTAGGCATGCGCCGGCACGTCACAGGTCAGCCCGGGATAGCGATTTTCGCGCCAGGTGCCGCCGATGCGGTCGGCCTTTTCAAAGACGGCAACAGCCTCGCCACGCTCTTTCAGCCGGATCGCTGCAAGTATGCCCGCCATGCCGGCCCCGACGACGGCAAAGCGCAAGGCGCTGCCCGATTTCTGGCTCATTGCAATCCTCTTCCCATTGGTTGTGCCGACGCTGTTGCCAATCGCGAAGGACCTGCGCATCACCCATTCGGATTAAGCCGCAATCCGCTGGAGAGGCTTACGGTTTTTCTTGATTATCGTAGATAACTCGACCATGAATTACGCATTAAATAAGTCAGACACCCATTTGAGAGGATGAATGCGGTTTTCCGGCAGCAGCTATCCAACGCCGCAGCCCCCGCATGAAGGACGCGTGCGACGATGACATCAAATCTTTACCCCCATTTGCTGTCCCCCGGACGCATCGGCACACTGGACCTGAAAAACCGGATTGCCGTCACCGCGATGGGGGTCAGCCTGTCGGAAGACGACGGCACCGTGGGCGAACGGCTGATTGCCTATCACGAAGAACAGGCAAAGGGCGGCGCGGGCCTGATCATTTGCGGCGTGGCCGGGGTGGCCTGGCCGGTCGGCGCGGTCGCGCTGGGCCAGACCGCGATTTCCGATGACCGTTTCCTGCCCGGCCTAAAACGCCTGACCGAGCGCGCCCATGCCCACGGCGCAAAGATTGCCACGCAGTTGCATCATGGCGGATTCGTCGCGGGCTACTCGCATGCGCGCTGGGGCCACCCGTTGTGGGGTCCGGCCGTGCCGCCGGCGCCCAAAGGCAATTTCACCGATGCGTTCCTGATCGAGGAACTGGCCGGGATGGCCGGGATGAAAATGCCCGAGTTGAAAATTCTCGAACAGCACGACATCGATCTGGTGGTCAGCCAGTTTGCCGCCGGCGCCCGCCGCGCAAAAGAGGCCGGGTTTGACGGGGTGGAGATCCATGGCGGGCACGGCTATCTGCTGTCGTCGTTCACCTCGCCTTATACCAACACGCGCACCGATACATACGGCGGCAGTCTGGAAAACCGGCTGCGGCTGACGCTGGAGGTGATCGCGGCAATCCGCGCCGAAGTCGGCCGAGACTATCCGGTGTGGATCAAGCTCGATGCGCACGAAGTGGGCAAACCCGGCGGGATCACGCTCGAGCTTGCCAAAGCCGCAGCGCAACTGGTCGAAGCGGCCGGCGTCGATGCCATCACCGTTTCGGCCTATCACGACACCGGCAATGGCAAGCTGCATTCCGCTTCGAACATACCGCACGATGAAAACACCAATTTGCCCGCGACCGCTGCGATCAAGAGCGCAGTGGCAATCCCGGTGATCGGATCGGGCCGCATCGAAGTGCCGACCGCCGATGCAACAATCGGACAAGGCGGGGCCGATTTCATCGGCATGGGACGAAAATTGCTGGCCGATCCGCATTTGCCGGCCAAACTGATGCGCGGCGAACCCGACACCGTGCGCCCTTGCGTCTATTGCTATACCTGCGTCAGCGCGATCTACACCGGCCAGCCTTCGCGTTGCGCAGTCAATCCGTCGTTCGGGTTCGAGGCCGAGGCCAATCCCCCCCCCGCCCCGGCAGGCGCGGCGCCGATCGGCGTGATTGGCGGCGGCCCGGCCGGGATGGAAGCGGCGCGGCGGCTGGCCGGACTGGGCTACTGCGTAATACTGTTCGAAAAGTCCGATCGTCTGGGTGGCACGCTGCGGTTTGCCAGCCTGGCCTATGAACCCAATGAGCGCCTGCTCGAATGGCTGCGCCGCGAAGTGCGCGAAGCGGGGGTCGATCTGCGCCTGTCAACCGCCGCGACGCCCGCCATGCTGCGCGATCTGGGCATTTCCTGCGTGGTTGTCGCAAGCGGCGCCATCCGCGGCATGCCGTCGATCCCCGGCAACGATATGCCCCACGTCTATTCGGGCGACGACATGCGCGCGATGATGCTGGGGGAAAATTCGGACGAATTGAAGCGCAAGACCGGCCTGTTTACCCGCCTCGCAACCAAAGTCGGCGCGGCAACGGGTGCTACAGCGAATTTGTCGCTGGTGCGCAAGGCAACGCATGCCTGGATGCCGCTGGGGGCGTCGATTGCGATTATCGGCGGAGAGCTGGTCGGTCTGGAACTGGCCGAATTCCTGACCGAACGCGGGCGACGGGTGAATGTGATCGACGAGGCACCGCGTCTCGGCAAAGGTCTGACGCTGGTGCGACGAATGCGCCTGCTGGCCGAACTGGGCGAGCATGGTGTTGGCCTGCATCGCGGCGTCAGCAATGTGGTCATCGAGCAAAACACCGTGACCTTTTGCGATGCCGAAGGCACGCACCAGACCGTACCGGCCGACAACGTGATCGTGGCACGCGGGGCCGAAGGTGACTTGTCGCTGGCCGATGCCTTTGCCACCGCGGGGTTTGCCGTTCACCCCATCGGCGATGCCTGCGGAGTGGGTTATATCGAAGGGGCGATGCGTGGCGCAGCCCAGGCCGTCCGTGCCATCAGCGAACAATGAGGTTGACGACACGCGGGACGATGCGCAAACCGCCGATGGTGATCCAAGCGGGAAAAATGCCGGAGCTTATGACGCAATCCTTCAGTTACGACGCCACCGATCTCAATATCGTGGAGCAATTGCGACTGAACGGCCGCGCCAACAACCAGCAGATTGCCGAAACGCTGGGTCTGACAGCAACCACGGTGTCCACCCGGATCAAGCGGATGGAAGACGCCAACCAGTTGCGCGTCGTCGCGGTGTCGGATTTTTCCGCACACGGCTTCAACGTGCTGTTGCGCATCTCGGTGGAAGTCGATGGTCGCCCGGCTTCGGATGTTGCGCATGAATTGGCCGAATTGCCCGAAGTCGTGGCGGTGCACATTGTCACCGGGCGCTATGACATCGACATGCTGGTGGCCTTGCACGATTTTGAGGATCTGGCCCATTTCCTGCTCGACCGTCTGTCCGAAATCCATGGCATCCGTTCACTGACCCCGGCCATTGTCGTCGATATCTGCCGTTACCAGTTCGATGTCGCCCCCATCGAGGCGAAGGAGTAAAGACCATGGCCGCTCCGATGCTCGATGCGCTGGACACACAACTGATCGACATGCTGTCGCGCGATGCGCGCGTGTCGAACCGCAAGATCGCCGCCGAACTGGGCGTGACCGAAGGCACCGTGCGCGGCCGCATCAAGCGGTTGCAGCAGGACGGGCTGATTGCCTTTACCGCGATCACCGGGTTTGAAATGGGCAAGCGTGCGCGACTGGCCTTTATCAACGTGCAGGCCGATGTCGACAAAGTGCGCGAAGTGGCACGCACGATTGCCGATCTGCCGCAAGTCAACGCCGTGCTGATCACCATGGGCCAGTTCAACATCACCGCGATGTGCCTGGTCGACGAACTCGACGCGCTGGTCGAGATCGCCTCTGACCAGATCCTGACGATCAACGGCGTCCACCACGTGGAAACCTCGATCGCGGTCAAGACGATCAAGTACAATGCGCGCATGGCAAAAATCACCCGCCCGATGGAAATCGTCGAAGAGGACTGATTTCGCGGCGTATATGCGCATTTGGATGCACATATATTTTGCATTTGCGTAGATTTATATCTACAAAATGGCGCAAACAGCCTGCGCCAGCTTGACTCGTGCGAGCCTGGCGGCCTTCCCGGGGAGCGAGCGATGCCATCCTTTGTCACAAGTCCTGCGCCCTATCGGTTGGTGCGATGACCGACTTGACCGCGCTGCTTGCCCGCATTGACCGGCTTGAATCGCTCGACGCGATCCGCCAGTTGCCCGCCCGCTATTCGCTCGCGCTCGACATGCGCGACGGCGATGCCTGGGTGAACCTGTTTCCTGAAGACGTGCGTGTCGGCGGGGGCAAACAGGGGCGCAAGGCGCTGCGCGACTGGTTCGACGAAACCCATTCGATGCAGTTCGACGGCACCAGCCACCACATAGGCGGGCATGTGATCGATTTTGATGATGCCGACCATGCGCAAGGCGTGGTCTATTCGAAAAACGAGCACGAATGCGGCGCCCAATGGGTGCTGATGCAGATGATGTATTTCGATCAGTACGAACGCATCGAAGGGCGCTGGTATTTCCGCCGCCGCCTGCCGCTGTACTGGTATGCCAGCGACCAGAACCAGCCACCGATCGGCGACCGCAAGATGCGCTGGCCCGGCGTGCCGCCCTATCCCGGCAGTTTCCACGACTTGTTCCCGAGCTGGAAGACCTATTGGGACCGGCAGGGCAAACCGCACGACGGTCCGGTCGACCCGCCCGCCCCGCTGGAAAAATTCATCGAGACGATGCGACGCGGCGCGCCACTGCCCAAACCCCGCGTGCGGAGCTGAGCCGGTATGAGCGACCTTTATTCTCCCGTCAGGCTTGGCGATGTCGATCTGGCCAATCGCATTGTCATGGCCCCTATGACACGCGACCGCGCCGGGCCAGACGATGAACCCACCGATCTGATGGTGGAGTACTACCGCCAGCGCGCGGGCGCCGGGCTGATCGTAACCGAAGGCACCCAGCCGTCGCCTGCCGGCAAAGGCTATTGGCGCACGCCAGGCATCCATTCGCCGGTGCAGATCGCTGGATGGGCGCGGGTGGCCGAGGCGGTGCATGGTGCCGGCGGGCGCATTGCGATGCAACTGATGCATGTCGGCCGCGCCAGCGTGCGCGCCAACAAGGCTGCCGATGCGCCAACTGTGGCACCCAGCGCCATCCCCAGCCCCGATCCGATTCCTGGTCCCGACGGCGTGCCGGTGCCGACCGAAATGCCGCGCGCGCTGCTGGCCGAAGAAATCCCGCTGGTGATCGACGAATATGCCACCGCTGCGCGCAACGCCCGCGCCGCCGGGATCGACGCTGTCGAACTGCATTGCGCCAGCGGCTATTTGCCGATGCAATTCCTGTCGTCCAATTCGAACCAGCGCAGCGATGGCTGGGGCGGCTCGGTCGCCGGGCGCATCCGCTTTGTGGTCGAAACGCTGACCGCGATTGCTGGGGCCATCGGCCCAGGCCGGACCGGGTTTCGCATATGCCCCGGCGTGACTTTCAACGGCATGGCCGATGCCGATCCGGCAGAGACCTACAGCGCCTTGCTGCGTGCGCTCGATCCGCTGGGGCTGGCCTGGTGCCACCTGATCCACGTGCCCAACGCCGGCTTTGATTCGCTTGAACTGGTGCGTGCCAACTGGTCTGGGCCGGTCATCGAAAACTGCGGCTTGACGCGCGACACGGCGCAGGACCTGATCGCAGCGGGCAAGGCCGACGCCGTGTCGTTCGGCTATGCCTGGATCGCCAATCCCGATCTGGTCGAACGGTTCCGCAAGGGCCTTGCACTGACCAAAGCCGATCGCACGACATTCTACACCGGCCACGGCGATGATGCGCGTGGCTATACCGATTACAAGGAACACCCATGACTCGTCTGACCGGCAAACGCGCCGTGGTGACCGGCGGTGCACAAGGCATCGGCGCGGCGATTGCGCGCCGTCTTGCCAGCGAAGGCGCGCGGGTTGCCGTGCTCGATCTCGATGCAGCAAAAGCCGCCGCCGCGCTGGGCGATCCGCATTCGGGTTTTGCCTGCGATGTTGCCGACACGGCCTCTGTCGATGCCGCCTTTGCTGCCGTGCGGGCCACGTTGGGCGGGGTCGACATTCTGGTCAACAACGCCGGGATCGGTTCGGCGCCGGGCGATGGCATGGCCGAATACTACGCCGGCCAGGCCGCGCAAGCGAATGACCCCGCAGCCCATGCCGACCAGACCATCCATTGCCTGGATGAAGGCTGGCTGCGGGTGATGTCAGTCACGCTCGATGGTGCATTCCGGTGCAGCCGTGCAGCGGTGCGGATCATGGCCGAACAGGGTACTGGCGGCGCGATCATCAACATCGCCTCCACCGCCGCCGTCGCGGGCAATGGCCCTGTGCCTTATTGCACGGCGAAGGCCGGGATCATCGGCATGACCAGGGCGATGGCACGCGAATTGGCCCCGCGTGGGATCCGCGTCAATGCGGTCCATCCAGGCGCCACAGAAACCCCGATCTATGCCCCTTTGCCCCAAGAGGTGAAGGATGCCGTTGCCGCAGACAGCGTGATGAAGCGCCTGGCACACCCCGACGAAATCGCCGGAGCGGTCGCGTTTCTGGCTGGCCCCGACGCAAGTTTCGCGACCGGCAGCACCGTGACGATCAACGGGGGAAGCTGGTTCATCTGACAGGAGCCGCGCCCACGGCTTTTGCCCGCCCGGGGGGCCACCATCCGCGGCACTGTGGCGATGGGGCGGATTGTCGATCCCGGCTGGATAAGCAGGCCCGCCTTCAGACAAACAAGTCTGTGTTTTCCGCGCCCATCAGCATGGCGCCGTAATTGCGGGCAAATCCGGCCGGATTGTTGGCGACGTGGGCGCGTGCCATACGCACGTCGTGCCACAAATCCTGAAAGGCATTGCCAAGATAGACCGAGCGCCCCCCGGCGATGTCCATCAGCAAGTCCATCGCCTCGATACAGCGATCGCCGACCAGACTGGCTTCGTAGCGATAGCGCACCCGATCGAGAATCGCGGGTTTCCAGTTGGCCGCCGCCATTTCCTCGAAATTGCGCACCATGACTTTCAGGCAGGTTTCCGCCAGATTCGATGCGCGGGCAATCCGGTCGAGCACATCGGCGTCGGTCGCGCTTTTGGTCATGTCGGTGGTGGCAAGGCCGACCCGGTCGCGGAACAAGGCCAGGGCATGGCGCACCGCGCCGATCGCGCTGGTGTTGACCACGCGAATGAAGGCCTGCGCCCAGGGCAAGTCATAATACCCCGAAGGCTGATGATGCACGCCAAGGAAGCCATCCATCTGCTTGTGCGTGCGATAATCGGGCACAAACACCGGCGCATCGATGACAATGTCGTTCGATCCGGTCGCCTGCAGACCCATCGTGTGCCAGGTGTCCTCGATGCGATAATCGGACGCCGACAACAGGCACGTGCGGTATCCCTCACCTGGAATGACCGCGCCCAGCAGCACCCGGTTGCAATGCAGGCTGCCGCTTGACCAGCCCCAGCGGCCAGACAGCATCAGGCCACCATCGACGGCGGTGGCCGATGCGCCGACCGGATTGTAAGAGCTTGAAACCATCGCGTCGGGCCCGTCGGCCCAGACTTCGGCCTGCGCGCGCGGGTCCATCTGCGCGATCTGGTAATTGTGCACGGCAATGATCCCCAGCGCCCAGGCGGTGCTCATGTCGGCCTCGGCCAGTGCGATCTGATCGAGAAAAAAGTCCTGTGGCGGAGCCTCGCGCCCGCCGTGGCTTGCCGGGGTGAAATGGCGAATAAACCCATCGCCAGCGACGGCGGTAACAACGTCGTCGGCGATGCGCCGATTGCGCCTGCCTTCCCCGGCCCGCGCAGCCACCAGTTCCAGCGTGGACGCGGAAATTGCCATTCACTTTCTCCCTCGAAGATTCTTGCGTATTTCATATCAAATGAAATTCCGCATAATGCGCTCTGATAACGCATATATTGCATTATATGCAATTCAACCACTGATTTTATCACGCATTGCCCCAAGGAGCAGGATGTACAGCGCCCCTCCGCCAGAGCCTCCGCGTGATGTGGCAAAACATACACTTATACGGATTTTTTTGAGCATTATTTTACGCAAATCACTTCCAATAAGCCGATAAATATGCCTATATGCGTTCAAACACAGCGAAGCGAACGAGCGGGAGCAGGCGAGATATGTCGCACGATTTTAGGGGCAAAGTGGCGTTCATTACCGGCGGCAGCGACGGCATCGGCCTGGCTACCGCGCAACTGCTGGCCAGGGGTGGCGCAACTGTGGCAATCTGCGCCAGGCGTGCAGACCGCCTTGACGCCGCCCGGGCCGCAATTGCCGCTGTTGGCAATGTCGAGGCGCACCAGCTCGACGTGTCGGATTTTGACGCCTTTGCGGCATTGGTGGCCGATGTCGCCAGCCGTCACGGCCGGCTCGACATGATGGTCAACAACGCGATGTCGGTGCATTATGCGCCGATCGCCCGGCTGACGATCGACCACTGGCACAAGGACTTTGCAGTCAACGCCGATGCCGTGTTCGTGGGCACCAAGGCGGCAATGGCGGTGATGATGGCGCAAGGATCGGGATCAATCGTCAATATCTCATCGACTTGCGGCATTCGCGCCGCGCCGATGATGGCCAGTTATTCGGCATCAAAGGCTGCGCTGATCCAGTTTACCGCGGTGGCCGCGATGGAAGGCGCCCGCCAGGGCGTGCGGGTCAACGCCATCGTGCCCGGGCAAGTGCAGACCCCTGCCACCGAGGCCTACAACACCCACGCTCCCGAGGCCGCAGCCCGCACCACCGATGCCATTCCGATGGGGCGCGGCGGGCAACCCG
>Ga0316218_1003623_pt1 | contig 12631 bp, 17 predicted proteins | sample TBH18003metaG_FD_203634 | JGI IMG/M metagenome (GOLD analysis project Ga0316218, IMG submission 203634) | Freshwater microbial communities from Trout Bog Lake, Wisconsin, USA - TBH18003 | ecosystem: Environmental > Aquatic > Freshwater > Lake > Hypolimnion/Profundal zone | place: USA: Wisconsin...
TGGTGGTGTCGATCATGGCATCGGTCATGCGCTGGTCGAAGGGTCTCTCCATCCCGCGTGTGAACCTGCTAAACCCTCGCCCATCGATGCGGGCATACACGGGCAGCGTTGGATCGAACCGGCGATCCGTCTCGATCGATTCGTAGGATTTCATGCGATCGCCGAGCTCGTCCTTGCTGATCATCGCCGCGCCTTCCCTGATTTCTCCTCGATCCGTTTCCAGGTCTCGCAACCTTGCCCATCGGTGACCCACATGGCATGCCCTGGACCGCCAGCGGCGAATGCTCGGCTCAGCTTTTTAGCACCGGGTTTCCACCGCCAACCGCAATAGCTGCGCTGTGCTAACACAAACAACGCACAGTTACCGCAGCGGGAATCATCATTCGTCTTCTTCGCCATCCTCGTCGTCCTCCCCATCATCATCGTCCTCACGCGATTCAAGGATGCCGCGAAGATCCCAGTGCTCGATGATGTCCTCGGGGATGTCATCCAGATCCTCGACCGACTCAAACTCGTAGCCCTCGGCATCCCAATCCTCGTTTGTCCACTTGCCGCAGAACCCCATGCCCTCCTCGAGGTAGTAGGCCGCGATCTCGAACTCAAACTCATCCGCCATCTCGTTGTACCAGCTGAGCGGCGGTGACCACGCGCTGTCGAAGCTCAGGGTGACCTCGGTCTGTCCAGGTGTGTACTTGGCGGCATCGTACTCGCCCTCGGCGCCCACGTCCCACTTGGTTCCCCAGTTGTCCACCGACCAGTCATACCAATCCTTGTAACCGTGGTCGTTGAGGTTGGCCTCCTCCTTGGCCTTGACGCGCTCAACATAGTTCTCGCCCGGCTCAACGGATTCGCGAAGCTCGGGCGGGCATGTGACGAACGTGTCAAGCAGCTTGCCTTGGTTGAAGGCCTCGATCACCTTGCGGATCTGATCGGTATCAGCGTGCTTGAAGGTGGCTGTGTTGCTGCAATAGTTTGGCATGATGCCCTCCGTTACCGTTTATGACACATAATAGCATGTTCTAGCGTTTGGTCAACCACATATCTCCGCGCTCAGCCCCAAGCCAGGCGGAAGGCCATGAGATCGCATTCGTCCCCGAACCTCAACGACACGCCATCTTCGACGCAACGGATGTCGGATGATCGCACCCAATCCAGGATATCATCCCTGTTCTCCAACCAGAACCCGAAATCGATGAGGTACAGCGCCAGTGGATCCAGCTCCGGGTCGCCTGGCATGAACCGCGGGATATCCGGATTGACGCCCAATTCCGCGCTCAGCAGGGTCCTGATGGCCCTCAGGGACAGCGCCATGGCACCGCCCCTGACCGCGTTAGCTCTCTGAGCAGCTGATACTGCCGACCGTAGGCCTCGCTCTCCCATGGCTGCCTGAAGTAGGCTTTGGTGCCAACCCTGGAGAACCTACGCCGCACGCCCATCCACACCACGCTATCACCCACCTTGGCACCGTTGAGCTCACCGCACGCCACCTGCTTGACGTGCACCATCTCATGCGCCAGCGTGCGCAGGGTCCTGCGCCTGCTGAGCCCAGAATACAGCACCATGGACAGCCTCTTGGGCCTGCGCCTGCCGGTGGGGACCATAACGGCTCCGACGAATCCCCCATCCCTGACGCAGGTGTCGCTGATGCTGAGATCCAACGTGATGCCCGTGGTGAGATCAGGGATGAGCCTCTTGGCATACCACTGCAGCGCACGCCTCATCTCGGCGTGATCCGCGTTGCGATGCGATCCGCGTATGTTGATCCTCATGGTGATTCCCCCAGGGTGTGCCACACTATGGCGCTGGTCAGCTGATCCATCAAGCCGGGCTGCACCTCATCCCATTCTGGCTTTGGCACCTGCCAATAGCCCTTGTCCATCTTAGACTCAACCATGTCGCTGGGTTCATTGTCAAGCCCCAGCCTATGATGCTTGATGCGCAGGCCCTTGCAACCGCGCTTGCCCCAGAAGCTGTAGCTGTCGACGGGTCCGGTGCTGCACCAACCCCAGAACTTGTCGCTGCCGTTCCTGTTACAGTGGCCGAACCATTCTATATCTATGTCCATGTCAGCCTCCGATCGCATATCCTAGCACGGCATCATATCATACGTCAAGCCCATGCTGGCGCGCCCGCGCCTCCCTGACATCCTCCGCAAGGCGACCGTTGGATTCCAACCATGCCCCGTGGTGCCTTGAGAAACCATCCGCATCGAGCAGAGGCCGTCCTATCAACCTCTCGACGATCGTGCGGCAGCCGCTGGGGTCTAGTATGTCCGTGAAGTCTATCCTATGCATGCGGTGGGTCTCCTCAAGCACCGACATGCGATCGTTGAACCCCTTCATCTCGTTTATCAGGGCAGCCCTGATGTCATCAGCCGTCGCTATCGGACCGTTGCGCGACTCCACCGCCGCGACCCAGTCTGGCCTATTCTCTCGCCACCGCTGCGGATCTGAGAGATCTGGTATCTTCCTTATGAGGCATGCCACCACCTCGGGGATGCACCACACCGGAGTGGCTATGTGGAAGATCGCCGCATCCGGGTAGAGATCAAACATGTGCTGATCCAGCCAATGCACGTTCTCGATCTGATCAACCCTTAGGTTGGACGGTGGGATGGTGGTGTTGCCCTCGTCGTGCCATCGCTTGAAATCATTGCGTGTCATGACCCTGCCGTTGGGCCTGAGCGCCATGTTGATCTGTCCAATCTGGGCCATGGCCGCCGACTTGAGGAAATCACCACCCTCGCCGCCGCAGTAGCAGATGATGGCGGTGGGTAACATCGCGTCTGATCGCATCACCAGCTGGCCCTGTAGACCACGCTGCGCAGCACACCCGGCTCCTCGACCTGAAGCCACAGCAGGGCATTGGTGAGGATGGCTAGGTCATCCAGCCTCTCCTCGTCATCCATGCTGCTCTTGCCGAAGAAGAACCCCGAGGTCTCGGGCAGCTGCCCGGCTTTGACGGCGGCGATGGTCGCGACCAGATCCTCCTGGCTCAGCTCGATGTCCTGGCATTCGTCCTTGCCACCGGCGAAGCTGTTGACGATGTAGCCATGCAGGTTTGGATGCTTGCGCCAATAGCCCAGATCAAGGGTCTTGCCCTTGAGACGATGCCCGTCCTCATGCGGATCGCTATCGGGGTCCCTGTAGCTCTTGAACATATGCTTGCGACCCTCGAGATACATGTCCAATCCCATGCTCAGTCCTCCTCGTTGACCATCATCCGCAGCTCCATGAAGAACCTATGGTATTTCTCCATGCGCGCCAGGTCCTTCTCGGTGATGCCCTTGAGGCGTCGCACGTCCGTGTTGTGGCGCAGATCGCACATCTTGACCTTGACCGCATCCCCGTTGGCCTTGACCCGCAGCTTGTATTCGTCGTAGCTCTCACCCGGCATCTTGGTCAGCGCTCGGATGCCCTCGATGATGCGCTTGGTGAACCCCATGTCGTTCAGCTCGGTGAAGGTGGTGTCTGTGTCCTCGACGAGATCATGCGCCAGCGCGATGCACTGCAGCTCCTCGTCGTCGCTCTTGAGGTAATACATGACCTTGAGGGGATGCAGGATGTAGGGGTTACCGCCCTTGTCAAACTGACCAGCATGGCGGTTGGTCGCCAGCACCAACATCTTGTTAAGCAGCTCGCCCTTGCGCATCATATCGCTCCGTCCATCAGTGACAGGATCATGCTGATCCCATCCAGCTTCTCTATGCTCATGCTAGCATCTGCTGGCATCATGTCAACCGATCTTTACCAACCGTTGGTCCTGTCCGAAATCTCCTGATCGGTGAAGGATCCGCCTTGCCGATCAACATCCCCTGCCCATGAATCCGAGATACTGCCCTTGGACACATGCTGCGTTGCCAGCAGCAGCTCATACTTGCCAGCGGTCAGGGCGTAGATGTGCTTGCTGCCTTCCTGCTCGGCTGCTATCAGCGCATCAAGCTCAGCTATGCGTTTGACCACGTATTCGGTGAGCGTCATGGTAACCTCCTCAGGCCCCGTGGCGATAGGGTTTGTTCCAACGTCCGATGTTGACGTCGATGTACCAGCCCACATCAAAGTAGTCGGATTGCGAATCGCTGCGATCGTGGTTGCCATAGTTCATGGCGCCGATGATGCGATCGAGGAATGCCTTGGCCTCACCCGAGAAGTGGCGGTCGTAGTGGTATGGGTTGACGTCGATGTGATCGGTGGCCGGGCTGCCCAGCTGGAATCCGCCTGGACGTTCACCAACGGTCTCGTTGTAGTTGCTGATGAAGTCGATCTTACCCTCGCTGATGTTGAGAACCAGCGTCATGTGATCGCGCACGGCCATGGTGCCCTTGATGCCATACTTACGGAGGATGGCATTGACCTTTGGTTGGATCAGTGCCTTGCGTTCCTGGTTCATGTAAGCCATCTCACCCGCTCCGTTGCTGTGTGCCTATGAGCAGATAATAGCATCTGCTGCGGGCTTGTCAACCACATAATTCGGCATTTTCATCGCGAATACGTGCATGCGATCACCGCTCGCGAGCGCCTCTTCGGTCACCTCGTTCATCACTTGCCTCCGAAATGTTTGCGCAATGCCAGCAGGTAATCATCCGTGCCAAGGTGCTGGTTACCGTTGTCGATCTTGTCGTATATGCCGGCGCATTCGCGCACGATCAGCTCGGCGAACTTCTCCAACACCTCCGGATCAACTTGACTCCAGCTGTCGTTGTATCCCACGCTCGCCTTCCATATCAGGGTGTGGAAGGGCTCTCTCATTCGTCTACTCATCACTCAACTCCATGTTGCTGCTCCGTCGTGTGTCGCTTGGCTATCCGCCTATGACGCACACTAGCATCTGCTGCGGGCTTGTCAACCGATAAATCCGTGTGATGCCACCCGATGCAGGGCACGGCTCAGCCCGGCGTGCGATATGAGATCACGCTGCTGGCCGGATAGTACACGGCATGCACGGCATGCCCTTGGTTGCCACCCAGCACCTTGACGTAACTGGCGCCATCTATGTCTATCATGTCCACGAAGAACCCCACGTGATCGGCGCCCCTGTGCCTGCCCAGATGCATCACGACCACATCGCCGGCCCTGGGTTCGTTGGTGTGGTAGCCCCACGACATGAAGCTATTGGCCTCGAGGCTGCCGGTGCCCTTCATGCCGGCCTTGGCCAGCACGCTGTTGGCGAACGCCGCGCACCATGGCGTGTCGCGCGGATCCACGTCGTCATCGAACGCCGCGCTGAACAGCCGCATGAGCCTGAGGCTGTCCCTGCTGGCGGTCATGCCCACGTAGTCGTCCGCGACCGTTATGGTGGACGAGTCGTGCCGCTGGGCGTGCACGTTGGCATGCCAGGTCCTGGCCGGGCGATGCGGAGAGTTGGCCACGGTCAGAGCCACCGTGGTTGGAGGCCTGTGTTGGCTCGCCGCCGCGCTGATGGACTGATCCTCATGCTGTTCCGTGCAGCCCACCGTCCTATGTCTGCGGCTGCACAGTTCTGTCAGCATGCGGTCGTGGTATGTCTCATCGATCTGATCGACCGGTGGCACCGATGCGTAATCCACGGTCGGCAGCGCCGCGAAAACCGCGAAGCTCACCGCGAAGGCGTGGTGTTTGAGCATGGTATCGTCCTCCAACTATCGCGCCAATGGCATGCTTGTGGCACGCGAGGCACATCTAATATATAGCACATCAAATCGGTATAATCTAGTATATCGGAGATTCACCAATGATTTCAGCCATAAACCGATGCTTTTCCTGTGGATTTCGAGCATCACACGATCTGCAGGCGCTTGCCAACCTTGCGCATGGAGAAGCTCCTCAGCCTCAGCTCGTTGCGGCTGTCCATGTCGGCGGCCAGCAATCCCCTTGAGAACTCCTCGATGTGATGCGTGCTGACGTCGACGAGGTTGTTGCTGTTGCAGATGTGCATGATGAGGTTCTTGGTCCTGGGCAGGCTCAGCTGCCTGACCTTGGTCCAATCCAGATCGCCGTTGGGCAGCTGGCAGTTGGCCCTGTCGATCTCGGCCAGCTCTGACATGAGCCCGTAGGCCTCGTCCTGGATGGCGGCCGACTTGCGGATGTTCACGTCTGCGATGTCGTTGCGCTCCCGGATCATGGGCACCAGCACGTTGCGGATCCAGTTGCGATCATAGGAGTTGTCCCTGTTGCTGGGATCCACCACATGCGGGATGCCGTTGACATCTGCGTATCGTTCCAGGTCAGACTTGGTCATGTCCAGCAGTGGTCTCACCACACGCTTGCTGGCATCGAACCAACAGGGAGAGCTGGCTGGCATGCAGCGCAGACCCTTGGGCCCGCTGCCTCGGAACAGCTTGAGCAGGAACGTCTCAACCTGATCGTCGGCGTGATGGGCCAGCATGATGGTGTCGCAGTCCTGCCTGTTGAAGGCATCGTATCTGCCCTTCCGTGCCGCCTGCTCCAGGTTGTTGCCCCATAGCCTCACGTCAACCGTGACCACCTCGCAGGGCATGTCGATGGATTCACAGTAATCGCTGACCAGCTTGGCCCAAGCTGCGCTATCGGGGTTGATGCGATGATCAACATGCAGCACCTTGAAATCCTTGCCTAAATTATCGCGTTCCTGCGCGATCATGTGCAGCAGTGCCATGCTGTCAGCACCACCGCTGACGCCGATCAACACGCGCCGGCTATCAGCCAGCAGATACTTGAGGTTATCCATATGCATCATCCCATTGCGATCCAAGGTAGCTTACACGGTCCGGCGGCTGCCGTCAACGGTCGATCTTGGGCAGCTTCCTCAGCGCCTGGACCTCTTTCTTGTAGATGTCGCGCTGCTTCTTCGGGTCAGCCAGTATGGCCTGGTGATCGGCGATGGTCTGGGTCAGCTCAGCGATCTTGGCCACGACCTCCGCGTAGGTGTCCTTGGCCCAGCGATAGCTGGGTAGTCCCGCCAACCTGTCGATCTGTTCATCGTCCAGCGCTATGCCATCCACCAGCAGCAGCGACCTGATGCGCTCCACGATCTGGGCACGGTCCTTGGCCTGCGGCAGGAAGGATGGCAGCTGCCCGTCGATGCAGCACCTGATGGCACGGTTCCAGTTCAGCAGGTACGTGGCATCGTCGATCAGCTTCTGGTAGCGCACGGCATACCACTTGAGGCGCCATTCCACGAACTCCCTGACCAACTGCTCTGCCGTCTCATACTGCTTGATGCTGTTGCCGTCCCAGTCGAGGACCACGATGCGCTCGGTTGTCTTGCTGCGCAGCTTGAGGAAGTCTATGGCCTTCTCCTCGGTCCAATCGTTGATGGTGCCGCGCTTGAAGCGCACCTCTATCTTGATCTCCTTGGTGCTGCGATCGATGTAGGTCTGGATCTTCTCCTCGTCCTCCATCTGGTTCAGGCGGGCCTTGAACTTCTCCAGCGTGAGATCCGGAGGCAGCTCCTCCACCCAGACGGTGTTGCCATCGAAGCGAACCTTGCCGGTGAACTCCCAGGCGTTGCCGCCGAGGTTGCGCACGCCGCAGCTGAGGTAATCGTAGCGCGGTGCCAGCGTGGTCGGGGTCTTGCCGTCCAAAGCCGCCAGCGTGGCGGCGATGAGATCGTCCAGGCTGCGAGGCAGTATGTCAGTGCTCCACCCCACCGCGATGCCGGAGATGCCGTTCAGCAGCACCAGCGGGATCAGGGGCAGGAAGTTCTTGGGTTCCATGACCGATCCATCATAGTTCTCCTTGAGAGGTATGATGTCGTAGTCTGGATAGACCAACGAATCGGTCATCGCGTATTTCTTGAGGTAGGTGTAGCGAGGCGCACCCCAATCGGTTGGTCCAACCTTTGTGCCAAACGCGCCGATGCCATGCAGGAAGGGCACGTTGTTGCAGTACAGCGCGGCCATGAGGCTCAGCGTCTCGGCCGCCGATGCGTCACCGTGCAGGTAGATGTTTGAGCTGATCATCTCGCCCGCCAGCGAGACCGTCTTGATCTTCTCGCCCTTGGGCTTCATGATGAACAGCGCCTTGCGCTGCGCGTCCTTTAGCCCGTCGCACACGCTGGGTATGCCACGGCTCTGGCACACGTAGATCGAGTAGTCTCGGCTGGTGCTCTTGATGAATTCGCTGGGTGTCATGGTCGTGGTCATTCTTGGTTCCCCAATCCTCTTTGTCTAGATATTACACTTCATCACATGCGGATGTAAAGACATTTATGCCCTAACCACCGATCGGTAAATAAATCAACGCTTAAAAGGAGCACAACATGACCAACACGGTAACACTCAAGACCGAGGAGCAGATAAGGGCGGAGATGTCCATCGCCGTACCAACCAAGGTGCCGGCCAGCACCACCGTGCCTTCCACCGGTACCACCACGGTGACCAGGCTGGGGCCAACCATAGCCATACAGAACCTCAGCACCGTGCTCACGGACGCACAGGTGCAGGCCGCCGCCGCGGCCATGCAGATACAGCTGGACAGGGATTTCCAACCGGCCTGGGGATCCAGCGCCACGGTGCTGTTCCTCACAAAGACGCAGCCGGTTCCGCTGAACGTTTGGCCCATATACATACTAGACAACACCGACACCGCCGGCGCGCTAGGCTACCACGATGAGAGCAGGAAGGGCGTGCCATTCGGCAGGATATTCGCCAAGACCTGCATGCAATACGGTTACAGCTGGACGGTCACGCTGAGCCATGAGCTGCTGGAGATGATGGCTAACCCCAACATCAACCTCACGGTGTTCAACCAGACCACCAACACGGCCGGCACAATATACTTCCACGAGATAGGCGATGCCTGCGAGGATGACAGCTTTGGATACACCATAAATGGCATACTGGTCAGCGACTTCGTGTACCCATCGTGGTTTGATCCATACCAGGTGGCACCAGGCACCAAGTATGACCAGACAGGTCACTGCACGGCGCCCTTCCAGGTCCTCCACAACGGGTACGTCAGCATCTTCAACGTGAGCAGGGGATCTGGTTGGACCACGATAACCAGGGACAACGTCGAGGTTCCCAACGGCAGCGATGCCAGCGGTAGGAACAGGATGGATCGCTGATCAACGGGGGATCAACCCCGCATCACGGATTCACAGGCTGATCCAAGTTTTTCTCATATCAGCCTTCTCATGATTGAAGATGAGATCCAGCACGTCTCCCAGCAACCCATCGTCGGTCAGTGATATCAGCTGTGGGTTCTGCAGGCTATGCGTCCAGTCAACCTCCTCCAGCGAACCCAGGCCCTTGGCCCGCGTTGGCTTTGGGCAGTTCTTCCAATCCTTGGGATCATACTCGTGGTAGTTGTGGGCGTACCAGTAATGCCTTGCCTTGCCCTTCTCCTGGATGATGAACGGCGTCTGGAACGCATAGAACATGGGCTCCTGCTCCTGATCGAACAGCTCTGGCCAGTGCAGGTGGAAGAAGTTGATCAGCAGCGCCGTGATGTTGGCCCCATCGGGATCCTGGTCGGCCGCTAGGTACACCTTGCCGTAGCGCAGATCCTTGCGCACGGCCTTCTGGCCCAGTATCAGCCCGATGGCGGTCATGATGTCGCCGATGATCTGGTTGGCTATGATGTCCTTGGGGCTCTCACCGCGCACGTTGAGGATCTTGCCCCGCAGAGGCAGCGCACCGTGTATCTCGGGATCGCGCACGGCCGACACCATGGTCTTGGCCGAATCTCCCTCGGTGATCAGCAGTATGCATTTGGTGCGATCCTTGCCATTGGCATCCAACAGCTTGGGCACCTTGTTGCGCATCATCTTGCGGCCCAGCTTGGCGACCTCCGCCTCATCCTTCTTCTGGGTGCGTGCCGCGCAGCGTGCATAGATCTGGTCGATCCATTCCTTGTTGGCCTTGATGATCTTCTTGAACGTGTCCTCGCTCTCCAGCACGGCCTTGATGTAGCCATCCACGTCGTCGTTGATCAGGCGCGTCTTGCTTTGGCTGTCAAAGTTGGGAGCGTGCATGAAGGTGACGTTGTAGATCAGCAGCCCGTCGGCGATGTCGCTGCGATTGGGTGTCAGCCCACGGCGCTTGCTCTCGCGCTCCAGAGCCTTGATCAAGCCGCCGTAGAACAGGCGTTTGAAGGTGTCGATGTGCTGCCCGCCGTTGAACGCCGGGATGTCATTGACCGTGGTGTGCAGGTATTCACCGTCCGTGCTGAACCCCGGTATGAGATAGTAGCTGCTCTTGAACTTCCTGTCGTTGACGTCGATGCGCATCACATCCCTGCCGTCAAACATGGTCTTCTCGATGGTGGGCTTGACCGCCACGCGATCGCCGTTGAACGTGAACCTGATCTTGGGATGGTTGGCCGCTATCTCGAACATGCGTGCCTGGATGAAGGCCAGAGGCAGCTTGATGTTCTTGAACACGGTCTTGCTGAGCTTGAACCTGACCTGCGTGCCCGTCTTGTCCCCCGAGGCCTTGGTGATCTTGGGCTCACGTATGTCAAGCTCGTCGCCGAACACCTCGCTGCCCTCGCGGAACCCCTGCTGGAACCTCTGTCCATCGCGATGCACGGTGATCTCGAAGTATTCCGAACAGTTGACCACGACCGACGCACCGATGCCATTGGTGCCGCGCACCTCCTCGCGTGTGCCAAAGTTGCGTCCAGCGCGTGCTTGGGTCAGCGCGATGGTGGCCTTGTGCATCTTCTCGTCAGCATCCCAGTCGATGGGGATGCCGCGCCCGTCATCGGCCACTGTGACCTCCAATGTCTTGGGATCATAGGTCACGTCAACCCTGCTGCCGTACCCGTGCCCCACCACCTCGTCAAGGGCGTTATCAAGTATCTCTCGGAAGGCGCAGTATACCGCGGGCGTCCATGTCATCTCCACCGGGGCCAGCTTCTTGCCATCCCAGTTCACGATGGTCTGTGTGTGCGGGCTCCTGCTGCCCAGGTACATCTCCGTGCGCAAGCGAGCGTGCCTGTAATCACTGAGCTTGACGATATCCTCGTTCTTGTTTGCCGTCATTGCGCTGATACTCTCCGTTAATCTTACCATATGAGCTTGTTTATGCTCAAATGATGTCATCCATGCAAAGATAGCACGGTTAGGCTCGTTATGTCAATGATCTATGCGGAGACGGCTACCCTGATGTCGGATGCGGCGTAATCTTGGCGATCATCAGGCGGGTAACCTATACCCAGGATGTCGCACAGATCCATGCTGTTGACCACGTCAAATTTGATATGATTTCTGCTAGTGAAATCAAGGAGATCCGCGTTTTGCATGTCGATCTGGCGTGCCATGTTATCCAGATCTCGATACCAAGCATAGCTGGGATACGTTATCCTAAACTCCCTGCAGCGCACCCACCACCCGAGGCATGCATCATCCGGCCTATGGACCAGCACGATCGGGCAATCCGGCCACGTGGCCCTAATCCAGTCGAGATGGTGGCAGAACACATGGCTCTTTATGATCCTCGCGCCATTGCCAGAGAAGGGCCTATCGAACTCCGCCTCGCATGCGTCCTTACCCAACCCAGGCAGCCCATCGAATCCATCTCCAAATTCCATGCCTGGATCGAAGTAGGCACCCAGGTGCATCAGCTGCGGTGTGCCCCAGGCGGCGTGGTGATACGTCCTCGCATCGCTGTAGTCAGACTGGTCTATGTCAGGGCTGCGATATATGTTCTTGCACACCGAGCTCCATTTGGAACCCGGTGCACCTGCCATGAATATATATCTGTACGTCATGACCAGTCGGTCAACCCGTCGTCGGGCAGCTCATGGTTACCATCCGTCAGCTTGGTGATCGCGATGCTGAGAACCCCACTGCCAAACACAGCAAGCATCGTGCCGCCCACAACCATGCTGGGACCTCCGCCCCAGTTCTGTCCGTAGACGTAGATCGGGAATCCTGTGAGATACGATATCAGTATGCCCCAGAACATGCCTCGCTCAGACACCAAACTCTCATCCCAGAGGCTGAACATCATGGGCAGCCACACGGTGGCCCTCAGTATGCCGAAGAACAGGAAGATGGTCACCAAGGTCATGCCAGGCCAGTTGGCCAATATCAGCCCTGACACGATCAGCAGCAGCATGCCAATCCTCCCCATGCGCAGGCTGTCCCGTTGCACCCTGAGCAGATCATCCTTGATCGGATGCAGCATGTTATCTATGTCATGTCCGAATATGTTGCTGACGCTGCTGAGCTGTGAATCAAGCACCGACACCAACCCCGAGAACAGCATGAACAGGAACAGCATGGTGGCCCAATGTGGTAGCAGGCTGCCGATGGCCACGATGTTGGTGTAGCCAACCAACGCCTTGGGTATGTCGTAGTGCAGGCCAGCTGCGAGGAACCCCAAGGCGCCGGTCAGCAGGGGTATCAGGAGGAATATGCAGGCGCCTCCCACGAAGGCACGCACGATCCTGTCCCTGCGTATGGCGAACGCACGTTGGTAGAAGGCGCTGTCGCCCCAGGGTGCGCCAAGATGCCCTATCGCTGTGGCGAACCCAACGCTGGTGAACACACCCATGGCGAAATCGGTGCCATATATGCTGGCACCCTTGCCGGTAACGCCGCCCAATCCCTGCGACACCACATCCCAGCCGCCGGCGGTGCCCACGGCCCATGGCACCAATATCAACAGCCCGAGGACCAGCATGCTCAGCTTGAACATCTCGGTCACGACCGAGGCCTTCAACCC
>Ga0316218_1003624_pt1 | contig 12628 bp, 12 predicted proteins | sample TBH18003metaG_FD_203634 | JGI IMG/M metagenome (GOLD analysis project Ga0316218, IMG submission 203634) | Freshwater microbial communities from Trout Bog Lake, Wisconsin, USA - TBH18003 | ecosystem: Environmental > Aquatic > Freshwater > Lake > Hypolimnion/Profundal zone | place: USA: Wisconsin...
CCGTGGTCACGTCCTTGAACAGAGCCTCCCCGATGCGGTAGTAGTTCACCCCGCCGTGTTCGAAGAACCGCCGGTCCTCAATCGCCGTCACCGCCTGCACCAAATGCGCCGGTATCTCGTCGTACGTCACCATCCGCCGCTTCATTCGGTTCTGCCCGCTGCTCAGCGACGTGATCAGTTGCGGCTCCAGCTCGTACGCCCGCAGCGCCGACCCGTTCTCCGCCGTGATGCTCACCACCGTCCCGCCCGCCGTGTCAATCGTCGCCCCGTCCGTCGAGTGGTAGCTCAGCGGCCCGGGCTTGATGCGTATGTTCGACCCCCGCTGCGCGTACGTTCCCAGTTGCGGATTCCCCCCGCCCGACCCGCTCGCGTACCCCGCGTTGCGCAGTTCCACCGCAATCGCCCCCGCCGTCATCTGCTGCCCGATGCGCACTTCGTACGGAGCCGCGTAGATCTGCGCCGTGTTCGCGAAAATCGGCTGCCGCAGCCGCTCGTCCACCAGCTTCTGGTACTTGTTGTAGTAGTAGCCGAACACCGCCGCGCCCAGCAGCAGCGCAATCAGCGCGCACAGCAGCGCCAGATGCAGCAGCCGCCGCAGGAAGCCCACCTGCTTCCTCCCGCCGCCGCCCGTCTGGCCGCCGCCGTTCCCGCGTAGTTTCAGCTTCAGCGCCACTCGCTACTCTCCCGTCGAATCTTCTGCAGACTCAACACCCGCCAGCAGCTCCAGAACCGCCTGCGCCGCGTCGTCCACCGCCACATCGGTCGAAGTCCGCGCCACGCGGTCCACCAGTTCCACCTTGCCCTCCGCCAGCTTCTTGCCCACGTTGATGCGGTAGGGAATCCCCACCAGATCCGCGTCCTTGAACTTCACGCCTGCCCGCTCGTCGCGGTCGTCCAGCAACACGTCCGCGCCCAGCCGGTCGAGCTGCGCCGCAATCTTCTCGCCCGCCTCCACCATCGCCGCGTCCGTCGAGTTCGTCACCGTCACTACCACCGCAAACGGCGCAATCGCCGCCGGCAGCACCATGCTGTTCCCCACGGCCCGCGGATCCGTCTCCGCCGCGGCCGACTGCTCAATCGCCGCCGTCAGAATCCGCTCAATCCCGATGCCGTAGCTTCCCATGATGGGCGTCACCTCCTTGCCGTCCTTGTCCAGGACGCTCGCCCCCATGCTCTTGCTGTACTTGTATCCCAGCTTGAAGATGTGCCCCACCTCCACCGCCTTGCCCAGCTTCAGCGCCTGGCCACACTTCGGGCAACCCTCGCCCTCGCGCACCTCGCGCACATCCGCCGTCAAGGTTGTAGTGAAGTCCCGCCCCGGCGTCACGTTGCGGTAGTGGTAGTCCAGCTTGTTCGCGCCGGCAATCAGATTCTTCCTGCCTTCCAGTCCAGGGTCCATCACGACGATGGTCTTCCATGAGCCACTCGCATCCTCGCGGCGTAGGCCCGTGATCTTTTCGATCGCTTTGCCTGACTTGAGCCCGTTCAACGAGCCCCCCGTCATCACAGCCGCAATGCCGATAGGCCCCAGATAGCCGGCCGGTCCGCCGATGTGCAGTGCCAGTTCCTCGTCCACCATCGGACGCACCTCCGCCGCTCCCACCAGCCCCAGCAGCTTCGCCTCGTTCACCCCATGGTCTCCGCGCAGGAACACCGCCACCGGAACCCACACCGGCACCCCGTCCGCCCTCGGCACGTTGGCCATATACGCCACGCACTTGATGTCCTGCTCCGGCAGCACATTCAAAAACGCTGCCACATCTGCAATCGCGCCCTTGCCCGGCGTATGCACCAGCTCCGGCTTCCCATCACCCGTAGCCTGCAAGTCTTCCACTGCCGTTAGTTGTGAAACAGCCTTCTCGATGTTCGCCGCATATCCGCACGTACAGCTTGCAATCTGGTCCTCGCCCGCCTCCGTGTACACCATGAACTCCTGCGACGCGCTTCCGCCCATCGCGCCGCTGTCCGCCTCCACCACCACAAACCGCAGCCCGCACCGCGTAAAGATCCGCCGATACGTCTCATCGTGCTTGTTGTAGCTCTCGTCCAGCCCCGCCGCATCAATATCGAACGAGTACGCATCCTTCATCGTGAACTGCCGCACCCGCAGCAGTCCGCTCTTCGGCCTCGGCTCGTCCCTAAACTTGTTTTGTATCTGGTACCAGATCTGCGGCAGTTGCTTGTAGCTGCGCAGCTCGTTGCGCGCAATCGAGGTCATGATCTCCTCGTGCGTCATCCCCAGGCACAGCTCCGCGCCCTTGCGGTCCTTCAGCCGGAACATGTTGTCGCCCATGCCCGTCCACCGCCCACTCTCCTCCCACACCTCGCGCGGATTCAGCGCCGGCAGCAGCATCTCCTGCCCGATCTTGTCCATCTCCTCGCGCACGATCGCCACAATCTTGTTGAACGACCGGTTGCCCAGCGTCAGATAGCTGTACAGCCCCGCGCCCAGTTGCCGTATGTATCCTGCGCGCACCAGCAGCTTGTGGCTGGCCACCTCGGCGTCCGCCGGAGCCTCGCGCAGTGTGGGAATAAACAGTTTTGACCAACGTTGCATAGTACTTCGATTGTATCGAAGTGCCGCGTCCGCCCCCGCTACTGCCCCGCCGCCGAGCACCCGGGCGCGCTGTCGTGCCATCCCTCGTGGATGTACACGTACATATCCTTCGTCAGGTCCTCCAGCAGCGTCATCGGCGAATCATACGGGTACTGCGTCCGGTTGAACGTCGTGATGTACCCCTGTCCCCAACCCTCCATCCTCAAACTCCCCGTAGACCGCCGCTGTTCGTCCACCGTCACCGTGTACGTCAGGTACAGGTGCGCCGGAACCCCGTCCGGCTCCTTGAACGTGTTGCCGTCATCCATGCCGTCCGCGTTCAAGTACCCCATCACAAAATCGTGCGTCATCTTCTTGGTGTCATCATCCAGATGTTTGTTCTGGCCCGGATAGTTGTAGTACAAGCTCACCTGCGCCAGCAGAGCCTTGTTCCGCACCGGCGCCACCGTCGGCGTGCATACATGCGGCTGCGGTTGATACTTCTTCTTGTGCCCCGCCTGTGCCATCGGCGTCAGCATCACCCCGCAACACAGCGCCGCCACCATCATCTTCACCCGCATCTCCGCCTCCTTGCCCGCCGTCCGCAGCCCTCCCAAAGGTCTGCCGGTGGAGACAGACTATACATTCCCCCATCAATGTTTGTGAATCATCCCGCCGCCTACACCCCCGGCTGCACGTACCGCGCCTGCTCCATCAACCGCCGCTCCGCCCCCCGCGGATCGTCCACCACCCGCGCCCGCGCGTCCCACACCATCGTCGCCCGCCGTTTCACGTCGTACACCGGCCACTCCGGCAGCCCCTCGTGGTTCGGATTCCCGGTCTCCGCATACGCCAGCAGCGTCTCGCTCATCAGCGCCGCCAGTTTGCGTGGCCCCGCCCCGCCGCCCGTCATCCCTGCCGCAATCTCCGTGTTGTCAAAGTAGAACGGAATGTCGCTCGTGTGCGGAGCCCCCCACCGCCCCCCGTCCACCGGACTCCGCCACTCCATCTCGTACACCCACGTATGTCTCCGCGCCACCGGTTGGCCGGCGCGCCGCTCCGCCTCCTCCACCTGTCCCGGCCACGACCGGAACGCCGTCGTCAGCGCAAAGAACACATCCGCCGCCGTGTACCTCGGATACATCTCCCTGTACCGAGCAACCAGCTCCGCCGCCGTAAACGGCTGTATGAACTGTGCCGCGTGCTTCTCCACCGCATCCGGCAGCGCCGCCCACGTCAGCGCGAACAGCTCCGGCTCCCCCAACCCAATCAGTCCCCGCGTCTCGTCGTGCGTGTTCCCCAAAATCATCGGAACCCCGCGGCTCAGCTCCGGCGCATCCGGCGCAAACGGATCCCGCGCCAGCGTCCGCCCGTCCAGCACCGGCCCAAAGTATCCGCCTGCCCGCGTCGCCGCAATCATGCGCTCCATCGGGAACTTCGACGGATTCAGCAAATCCCGCACATCGCGTACCGCAATTCCCAACTCATCCAGCACCATCCGCGCGCTTTGCGTGGCATGCTCCGGCGTCCGCGCCTGCACTTGCTGTCCGCTCATCGTCATCACCCGCTGGAACAGCCCCGCTGCCCCCGGCATCGCCATCAGCGTCGCGCACTTCGCCCCGCCGCCGCTCTGCCCCCATATCAGCACCCGCTGCGGGTCGCCCCCAAACCGTTCGATGTTCTCCCGCACCCACTCCAGCGCCAACGCCAAATCCATCTGCCCCACGTTCCCCGAGTCCGCAAACACATCCCCGCCCAGCTCCCGCAGGTACATATACCCAAACGCGTTCAGACGGTGGTTCAGCGTCACCACCACCGCATCGCCCCGCCGCGCCAGGTTCAACCCGTTGTACAGCTCGTTGTTGGCGCTTCCTCCGCTGTACGCTCCGCCGTGGATGTACACCAGCACCGGCCGCCGCCGACCGTCGTTCACCCCGGCCGTCCATACATTCAACACCAGGCAATCCTCGCCCACCTCGCCCAACTCCGGCGGAGCGTGATACCCCTTCGCGCTCGCTCCGCTCCCCGGAGTCCGTCGCCCGCCCTGCGGCGCACGCGCCCCATACTCCACGCACTCCCGCACTCCCGCCCACGCCGTCGGCCTCGCCGGCGGCTGAAAGCGAAAACGCGCCGTGTCCGCCCCATACGGAATCCCCTTGAAGACGTTCACCCCACCCAACTGCCTTCCGAGCACCCGTCCCGCCGTAGTCTCCACCACCGGAACCGTTGCGTCCGCCGCCCACAATCCGCGCGGCAACAGGGAAGCGCCCGCGCACACCGCCGTTCCGCGCAGCACATCCCTCCGGCTCCGCATCCCGCGCCCGAACGAGTAACCCTTCATGTTGTCTCCTGTTGATGTGTGCGCATCGTGCGCATGTAGCCCAGAGCCCAACAACTTATAGTTGGCCAACGCGAAGTCCGCCGAGGCTAGCGCAACGTGGCAATAATGAGCTTCAAACAACGTCGTATAGTGCATTGATTGTATCGAAGGCTAGCGAAGATGTTCAGCAGCCAGTCGTTTGAAATACGGCAACTTTGCCTACAATCTGGTCTTTCTGGGCATGGGATGAAAGAAAAAGTATGCGATTAGATAAGTTGTAGTGATATGTCAGGTTAGCGTAAACGTCCAGTTTTCCGTCGCCGTCCAAATCGCCTACCCACAAAAGTTGGAATGAGGCGTCATTTCCGCCATGTGGCAGGTCATATAAAACTTGTTCTTTACCGTTTGCGCGAAGAATGAACTCTGCGCCGACGCCTAAGCCGCCATCGGAATCTGGATGAGGATTTCTTGTGATGAATTCATAATGGACACCATTCAGGTCAAAGGAACTAGGAGCAACTTTGTCTGAATCTGGAAAACCGGAAAACAATGTAGTGACATGAACGCCGATGAGATTTGGAATGCCGCGCAGCAAAAAGAGCGGTTGGTTTTTCGAATGAACGAATACCCGTTTTCCTGTGTTGCGATTTGAGTCTTCGTCAACTACATCATCGTGTTCGCGTTGCACATGGGCGACGACAGACCCCCAGGAGTAGGAAGTCCCATTAGGGAAAAGGCCCACCCATGTCAGCCCATCACGGATATGAATTTCATCGCCGTGGAAGCTGCCAGTTTCGGTGATTTGTAATGTGGTTGTGGGGGATTGAGCCTGCGTCGTAAGCAGGCCGCATGAAAGCATGGCCACGTAAATAAATCGGCGGGCATTCATAGCGTAACTATACTCGGTCTCAATAAGTGTCTTGTAAGTAGGGTATGTGGTTCCACCTTACGTGCGCCCAGCACCTAAATCAGCTCCATCCCCCACAAATCATGCAGGTGAATCACGCCCTTCACCGCGCGCCGCCCATCCACCACCACCAGCGACGTAATCTTCCGCTCCTCCAGTATCGCCAGCGCCCGCGCCGCCAGCTCCTCCGGAGCGATCGTCCGCGGCGTGCGGTTCATCACCTCGCCGGCCTTCATCTCCAGCGCCCGTCCGCCCTCGCGCTCCAGCAGCCGCCGCAAATCCCCGTCGCTCACCACGCCGACGAGAAAACCGTCCTCCACCACAGTCGTCAATCCGAAGCCCTTGCTGCTCATCTCCAGAATCACATCCTTCATCGCCGCGCCTGCCGCCACCATCGGAACCCGCTCCCCCGTATGCATCAACTGCTCCACCTTGGCCAGCTTCTTGCCCAGCTTCCCGCCCGGATGCAGCTCCGCAAAATCCTCCGCCTTGAACCCCCGCCGCCGGCTCACCTCCATCGCCAGCGCGTCGCCCAGCGCCAGCATCACCGTGGTCGAAGCCGTCGGCGCCAGATTCAGCGCGCACGCCTCCTCCGTCACCGAGCAGTCCAGCAAAATATCCGCCGACTTCGCCAGCGTGCTTCCCGCCGCTCCGCAAAAAACGATGAGCGCGTCGCCCAGCCGCTTCACCACCGGCAGTAGCGAGACAATCTCCTCCGTCTCTCCGCTCGCCGAAAGCGCAATCACCACATCGCCCTTGGCGATCATCCCCAAATCGCCGTGCCGCGCCTCCGCCGGATGCAGAAACAGCGCCGGCGTCCCCGTCGAACTCAGCGTCGCGGCGATCTTCTGCGCGATGATGCCGCTCTTGCCCATCCCGACGACCACCACCCGCCGCTGCAGCTCCGCGCACGCCGCCAGCACGTTCACGGCCTTCTCGAACGGACCACGCATTCCGTTCTCCATGCGCTCGGCCAGCGCCGTCAGCGCCGCCGCCTCAATGCGCACAAACTCCGCCGGATTGTCCGTCTTCCTTGCCATTCGATGGTTAACACTATCCGTTTTCGCCGGAAATTGCGACGAGGGCGATAAACTGAAGAGGATGAAACGCGCCCTCCCCACTCTCGCCATCCTCCTCGCCTTCTGCGCCCTCATCCTCTGGGCCGGATGGCACAACTTCCAGCGCCGTATGCGCGAACACGCCGCACAGATGCAATGCCTCGGCACCCACGTGGACCTCATCCCCGGCGCGGCCCCCACGCCCGACAACGGCTCCGCCGCATCCGACTCCGGAGCGCCCGCCGACCTCACCAACCACCCCGCGCCCGACTTCACCCTCACCGCCTACAACGGCCCCGCCGTCAAGCTCTCCAGCCTCCGCGGCAAGCCCGTCATCCTCAACTTCTGGGCCACCTGGTGCGCGCCCTGCAAGGTCGAGATGCCCTGGTTCGCCCGCGCCCGCCACGCCTACTCCGCGCAAGGTCTCGAAGTCCTCGGCGTCGCCGAGGACGCGCCCTCGCCCGACGAGGTCCAGCAGGTCGTCGCCCGCACCGGTGCCGACTATCCGCTCCTCCACGGCACCCGCGACGTCGCCCACGCCTACGGCGGCATCGACTACCTCCCGCAGACCTTCTACATCGGCCGCGACGGCAAAGTCCTCGCCCAGACCGCCGGCCTCGCCTCCGAGAACGAAGTCAACGCCAATATCCAGAAGATTCTCGCCACGCAATGACACGCATCGCCGCCATCGCGCTTCTCCTCTCCGCCGCGCTCGCCGCTCCCGCGCAGATCACCCACGCCGCGCACGAAAAAGCCCTGCCCGGCGTCCACTACCTCCCCGAACCCATCGCCATCACCCACGGTGCAGCGCAATCCATCACCCTCGCCTTCCGCGTGGACGACGGCTTCCACATCAATTCGCACAAGCCGCTGGACGACACCCTCATTCCCACCACCCTCACCCTCACCCCTCCCGCCGGTGTCAAACTCGGAGACATCCACTACGCCTCCGGCGCCAGTTTCACCCTCGAAGGCAGCACCACACCCCTCAACGTCTACTCCGGTGAGTTCCTCATCCACGTTCCCATCCGTGCCGCCCGGCAGGGAACTCTCTCCCTCCCCGCCACCCTCCGCTACCAGGCCTGCGACCGCCGCCAGTGCTTCCCCATCAGCACGGCATCCTTCACCGTCCTCGTCACCGTGAAATAGATTTCGCCCCCCAGGCAACGAAGTTACTGGGGGGCGTATTTTGTCTTTATCCCTGATTGTTTTCTTTAAGAAAACTCGATCGCTCGATTGAAGCGTTCGGATACTCCACAACTCCATGCGTTGAACCATCAAACAGCCATCGCTTCTCCAGCAACTATCCATCACTTCACCACACAATCACCAGCGATTTACCGTGGATTACCCACGCTTTCGGCCGTTTTCCCGCTCCAGAAACCGCCGCACACGGTCCACCGTCCGCGCCCGTCCCAGCACCACCATGCTCTCTAGGATTGGCGGCGAAGTCGTTGAGCCAGTTAGGATTGCGCGCAGCAGCATGAAGTTCTCCTTCACGCTCCACTGCTTCTCCACGCCCAGCGCGCGCAAGCTGGCGTCCAGCGCATCATGCTCCCACGCCGTCGCTTCCATCGCCGCAAGTTGTTCTCCCGCAAAGACTAACGTCTCCTCCACGGTCCGCTTCTTGGGCAGCCAAACCGCTTCCGCAGGCTCGATTTTGTCCTGGAATAAGAACGCCGCCGTGTCCCCAAACTCAGCCAAAGTCTCAATCCGCGTCTGCAATAGCGGTATCATCTTGGCCAGATAATCATCTGAAAACACAGTGGTTCTGAGCGCCGACAAGAACTCCTCCGGCGTAAGCTTGCGCAGGTACTCGCCGTTCAGCCAGCGCAGTTTCACCATGTCGAACACCGGTCCGCCCAGCGATATCTTCCGGAAGTCGAACTTCGCCAGCATCTCCTCCAGCGAGAAGATGTCAGACTCCTTTGTATTCAGCGACTTGCTGACAATCTCCTGCTCGGTCAGCGTCGGCATACCGCCACCCATCAGCCCCAGAAAATTCAACACCGCCTGCGGCAAAAATCCCGCCTGGCGGTAGTAGATTAGCGACACCGGATTCTTCCGTTTCGAGATCTTCGACTTGTCCGCGTTCCGCAGCAAAGGCATATGCCAGAACCGCGGCATCTCCCACCCAAACGCTTTGTATAGAAGCACATGCTTGGGGGTCGAGGAGATCCACTCCTCCGCTCGAATCACGTCCGTAATCTCCATCAGATGGTCATCCACCACGTTCGCCAAGTGGTACGTGGGGAAACCGTCGCTCTTCAGCAACACCTGGTCGTCCACGTTCACGTGGTCGAACGTTATCTCCCCGCGCAGCTCGTCGCGGAAGCTTGTAGACCCCGCTGCCGGCACCGCCATCCGCACCACAAACGGCCTGCCTTCAGCCAGATAAGCCTTCTCCTGCTCTGGTGTTACGGCGTGCGCCGCACGGTTGTACCGCGGCGGCTGCTTGGCCGCCCGCTGCCGCTCCCGCTCCGCCTCCAGCTCCTCCGCCGTGGCAAAACACCGGTACGCACTGCCGCTATCTAACAGAATCTGCGCGTGTTGCCGGTAAATCTCCGTCCGCTCCGACTGCCGATAAGGCCCATAAGCCCCCCCCACGTCCGGCCCCTCATCCCAAGTAAGTCCCACCCACCGCAGCGCCTCGAAGATCATCCTCTCGCTGTCCGCCACAAAGCGCGCGCGGTCCGTATCTTCAATGCGCAGAAGGAATTGCCCGCCATGCTGCCGTGCAAAGAGGTAGTTCAGCAGTCCGATGTAGGCCGTGCCGACGTGCGGATCCCCTGTGGGGCTGGGTGCTATGCGTGTGCGCACAGGGCGCTTTGGGGTGTCAGGTGTCATGGTGTGGTGCGGGCGCAGTGCGCCTCTCCGATGCTAGCAGGTTCACTGTTGCGTCGCGTGTCTTCAGCTCTGTTGCGGCGGCTGCGTTCTCCACTGCGAGAAGGCCAACACATACAACAGGATGAGGTTCACGAGCGGAATCATCATCAGGATGGAGAGCGCCGCCGGGAAACCAGCCTTCTTGAAGATCTGCCAGTAGGGAATGATGACAATCGCAGCCACGATAGCGATTCCGATGATGAGCATGGGGCCTAGATACGCAAGCATGGGGCAAGTGTGATGCACACAAACGGCGTTATTCATTTACTTCTCCTTAAGTTAAATCTTCGGTATCAAAATGCGGGCGTTTGCGTTTGAGGCCGGCGCCGAAGGGCGTACCGCCCACCAGGTTCTGCACCACGTCGTCCACATCAGCGGTGGCGGCCATGCGCTCCAGCCCATCATCTGCAGCGATAGATTCCAGCAACACTGTGCAGTGCGCGACGGCCGTGTTCTCCTGCGGCAGGCCCTCGGGCGTCTTGGCCTTGATGCCGACGTCGCCGGGCTTGACCTCGAGCAGCTCGGCCACGCGCGCGCGGATGTCGCCGGCGATGGGCACAATCTTAGGCGCCATCAGGATGAGTACCGTGTCCACGTTGACGATGCGATATCCGGCGGTGGCGACCTCTTCCAGCGCGGTCTTGAGGAAGATGGAGGAGTCGGCGTTCTTCCAGCGCGCGTCGCTGGGAGGGAAGAAGGTGCCGATGTCGCCGGCGCTCACGGCACCGAGCAGCGCGTCGGTCAGTGCGTGCAGCAGAACATCTCCGTCGGAGTGTCCAGCCAGCCCGGAGTGGTGCTCAATCTTCATCCCGCCGATGACCAGAGGCACGCCGGGCTTGAAGGCATGCGAGTCCCAACCGTATCCGATGCGCATTCCCATGTTTCATATCCTATAACTGCGATTGCACTGCCGGGTTGCGAAAATCTCCGGGGCAGCAGGTTGGTTAGGAGCAGCTGAGGTAGAACTCAGCCAGTTCTAAATCGCCAGGCTGCGTAATCTTGAGGTTTCGTGGCGAGCCCATGACCACCGCCACCTCGATGCCGGCGCGCTCCAGCACACTGGCCTCGTCTGTGCCCACGAAGCCGTCGGCGGCGGCCTCGGCGAAGGCGCGCTTCATGAGTCCGTAGCGAAAGCCCTGGGGGGTTTGGGCCAGCACGACGAGCTCGCGGGGCACGGTGTGGGTGATGATGGCGCCACCGGCGGTGCGCTCCACCTGCTTGATGGTGTCCACTGCGGGCACGCCGACGATGGCAGCTCCATGCTTGGCGACGGCGTCGATGGTGCGCTCGATGGTGGCGGCATCGATGAGCGGGCGTACGGCGTCATGCACCAGAACGATATCGTCCTCCGCGGCCTTGAGCGCGGCAAGCGCGTTAGTGACACTCTCCTGCCGATTGTCTCCGCCCTCGACAACGCGCACACGGCCTTCCAGCTTGAACTCGCGAACCTGTTCGTTGGTGCGCTCCATCTCGCTGGTGCGTACGGCGACTACGATCTGCTCGATGCGTGCGACTGAAGCGAAGGCGCGCAGGCTGTGGAGGAGGACCGGTACTCCAGCCAGAGTCATGAACTGCTTGGGGGGGGGCGGGTGGCCCGGCTGGGCGGTGGGGCCGGCTGACATGCGCGTTCCCAGGCCGGCGGCGGGCAGGATGGCGAAGACTCTCATACGTCAGGGAAGTATAGCTGATGGCGGCGGCGGTGGACGGTGATTCGTGTCTCCTGTGGAGCTAAGATGGAGCCTATGCCCACGCCAACTAACCTGAATCTGGACCGCACACACTTCGCTCCCGGAGAGCGGGTGGCGGTGGCGGTGAGCGGTGGCGCGGACTCGGTGGCGCTGCTGGTTGCGCTGGTGGGGGCGAACCACGAGAAGCGGAACGGGAGGGCGGTCGGGCTGGGCGTGGGGTTGGCGGCGGTGCATGTGCATCACGGCATCCGAGGGGCGGAGGCGGACCGGGATGAGGCGTTCGTGCGGGCGCTGTGTGAGCGGGTGGGAGTGCGGTTGCGGGTGGAGAGGGTGGACGCGCCGCAGCGGGTGAAGGAGCGTGGGGAGACGCTGGAGGAGGCCGCGCGGGAGCTGCGGTATACGGTGTTCCGCGGGATGCTGGAGAGCGGGGAGGCGGACACGGTGGCGACGGCGCACACGCGCGACGACCAGGCGGAGACGGTGCTGATGAAGCTGGTGCGGGGCGCGTGGACGGAGGGGTTGAGCGGGATCCATCCGGTGCTGAAGGTGGGCGCGAAGGGGCGCGTCGTGCGTCCGCTGCTGGGGGTTTCGCGGGCGCAGGTTGAGGAGTTTCTGCGCGGGATGGGGCAGGAGTGGCGCGAGGATTCGAGCAATGGGGACGCGGCTTATACGCGCAACCGCGTGCGGCACGAGTTGCTGCCACTGCTGCGGCGGGAGAATCCGCAGGTGGATGCGGCGCTGGCGGCGGTGGCGGAGATTGCGCGCGGCGAGCAGGAGCATTGGGAGGCGGATTTGACGCGGGTTTTGCCACAGATTCTGGTTCCGGGAAGGCCGGTTCGGGGCGGCGGAAGGGCGAATTCACTGGGCGAGAACTGCGTGGCCGTGGAGCTGGAGAAGCTGCGCGGAATGATGGTGGCGATGCGGCGGCGCGTGGTGCGCGCGATGGCGGAAAAGGTGGGTTTTGCGCTGGATTTTGACGGTACAAACGTGGTGTTGGCACGGTGTTTTGGTGGCAAAGTGATGGATGATGCGTGGAGTTTTGATGGAAAAACTATGGCTAAACGTGGAGTGCTGCATCTGGCCGGAGGGTTGCGGGCGGAGGTTTCGCTGCGTGAGCTAAGGCTGTTCCGCGAAAAGTGAGGACTACCCCCCTCCCCCCCCTCCCCTTACCCACCGATAAAGTGTTTATTTTGTGTGGGATAAGGGGTTGCTGTTTCGCTAAAAACCTCAAAA
>Ga0316218_1003626_pt1 | contig 12623 bp, 27 predicted proteins | sample TBH18003metaG_FD_203634 | JGI IMG/M metagenome (GOLD analysis project Ga0316218, IMG submission 203634) | Freshwater microbial communities from Trout Bog Lake, Wisconsin, USA - TBH18003 | ecosystem: Environmental > Aquatic > Freshwater > Lake > Hypolimnion/Profundal zone | place: USA: Wisconsin...
GGCACACAAGCGATCTCGTAGAAACACCTTGGCAGTGGGAAGACCGATGGACGGGAAATGACCCACACTTTCGTCGCATTCCCGCGCAAGCATCACCGTCATGGATGTTGATGTCGAAGAGCGAGCGCAAGAAGATGCGAGCAGAAGTCAGACGACTCGCAGCGATTGAGAACCCAGGAAACTGCGTTTCACGGAGGCGTTGGATTGACGGGTGGTGCAAAAAGAGTCCTACGCCCGGAGGCACAAAATGTCGTTGGCATGCGTCATCGACGGAGAAAATCATTTACAAGCGACGCGCTGAAGCGGCACAACTTCAAGAACAAGCACAGCGCATCATGGAACAACGGAAATCACGGAGAACAAGATGACATCTTTGAACAAAGACAACTCGACAGTGATGTCGATGCGGGTGCCGAATGACGTTCGTGAGGAGTTCATCGCTCTGACGCGAGCAACCGGCACGCAGACATCTCGCAAGTTGCGCGAGGTGTTTGACGAGGCTCTGGCGCAAATGCGCGAGGAAGTGAACTCAAAGCGACGAGTTCACGGTGGCGATATGTGGGAAGACGAGTGGAATCGTCTCAAAGGAGAAAATCATGGCTAGTCGAAACGCAGACAACGGTAAGTTTCACAGTGTGGGAAATCCACAAGGCCCGAACGAGTCAAAGCCCGATGTGACGCATTTGAACCTCGGTGAAACGACGAAGCCGGTTGCACAACGCTTCACCAAGAAGCCGCTTTCGCAAGAGCAAGGTCAAGCGCGGCAGAGCCCGATGAACGATCCTCACAATATTGAGCATCACGCAGGATAGTACGTTTGCACAGCGTTACAGAAATCTCGCAAATCCCGGCTGAGGCCTGGCCGGCGGGGCGAGTGGCCTTGTAGCACAAGGCCTTCTGAGAGAGCCTTTCGCACCTCGCACATACGTCTACGAATACACATACACACTGCAGCGCTCAAAAGCCTTACGTAGAAGGCTTTCTCACTATGCAGATAAGAACCTAATGTTTGTTGTCTGTTGATAAAGTGTCCCCATGAGGATGATTGGGTACATCAGAGTGAGCACTAACGAGCAAGCACTCAGCGTTGAAGCACAGCGCAAGCGTCTCGAGTTTGAGGCAGAGGTGCGTGGGTGGACGATGCGAGTCCTTGTTGATGAGGGCGTGTCTGGTGCAAAGGCACCACCTAGTAGACCTGCTCTGGGCGAAGCGTTGACGTTGCTGAAGAGTGGCGCAGCGCAAGGAATCGTAGTAACGAAACTCGATCGCATTGCGCGCTCACTCGCAGACGTTAGCAACATGCTCGCATCTTCAAAGGAAGAAGGCTGGAGCCTTGTAGCGTTGGACCTTGGCATCGACACGCTCACCCCTGAAGGTCAACTGATCGCTGGCATCATGGCTTCAATCGCTCAGTGGGAGCGAGCACGCATCAGAGAGCGCATCATGGAAGCGCTTGAGATAACGAAAGCGAAAGGCACACGCTTAGGCGCACCTCCTCGTTACAATGAAGACGTTGCACGCGACGTGGCGTACCTACGCGACACAGGACTCACATGGGGTGAGGTTGCTGAGGTGATGCGTGAACGTGGCGTCACAACGAAAAGCGGCAACGCACTCAGCGTCCCACAAATGAGAGCGTTGTACGCGCGAACCTACACGCAAAAAACCTAAAAAAACCCGCGGCCACGTATAGGGCGCTTGGAATGAGCAACCCTGGTTACTCATAGAGAGCCCTTGCGCACACGTTTAGTGTTTACAAGATCACAGCCCCCAGCCAGCATCGCCTCTCCTAGAAATATGCGCGTAACGCTACGCGTATAGCGTATACATACGCACGCTCGCGTGCATGCACGAGGAACGTCTCTGGGCGAAGTGTGATATTATGTTATCGCGGGCCGGAGCCTCCGGTTGAGGCTTTGGGCGTGTGGCGGATATTTGCCCTCTTGTTGGTATGCTTCCTGGACTCCGGCCCGCACGAGTGATCAAGAAGTATCACTTAGTTACCCACCAGTAACTTAGAAGTCCCTTATTGTTCAGGGGTGCTCGTATATGTTATAGTAGACTCAGAGGTCCAAGCAGGGCCCACGACGAAAGGACGAAACATGGCAAGCATTCAGCCATTCATCAAAGGCACCAAGGCGCGAGTCATGCTTGCTGGTGACGTACACGGAAATCGCGAGCAAGCGATTCTCGACGTTGCAGAAGCAGTGAACATGGGCGCTCGCATTCTCATCTACGCGGGTGACTTCGGCGTAGGCTTCAGACTCGCTGAAGACGACGAAGGAAACGTCTACGATCCCTGGAGCGAGTTCGTGAGTTCGCTCGCAGTTGCCGCGAACATTGACATCGCGTTTGTCGATGGGAATCACGAGAACTTCGACTACCTCGAGACTCACTTTGACGCATTCAATCGTGACTTCCCTTATGAAGTTGCGAAGCAAGTGTGGCACATCCCGCGTGCGAGCGTGTTCTCAATCGCGAATGCTACGTTCGCTGCTATGGGCGGGGCGATCTCAGTTGATCGTCAATGGCGTACGCCTGGCGTGTCGTACTGGGCGCAAGAATCAATCAGCATGCGAGACATGGAGCGCTTCTACAACAACGTCGGGGACGAGCCAGTTGACGTCTTGCTCACGCACGATGGACCTTGGACGCCTGTTGCGCATCGCAAGGATTACCACACCGGAGGCAACTACCCGAACGACGTCATCATGGCGTCTGTGAACAACCGCGAGTACATCACAGAGTTGACGAAGGACTTCGCTCCTAAGATCCACGCGCATGGACACATGCACTTGTCGTACGAGTACGACTTCAGTTTCAACACGACAGTGTTCGGGCTTGCTCGAGACGAAGACGAAATGAGCAACCACGCAGTGTTCCTTGACATTGACGCGGGAATCATCAAGGTTCTCGTTGACGAAGATCGTCGAAACGAAGCGAATGACACCATGACACGTTCTTCGATCTCAGCGTGATTCGTGATAGAAAGATATCTCGTATCAAACATTGACGTGGGGAGGAAGACATGCGCAAGTGGGTGTGCCCAAAGTGCGGATTGAAGCAAGAAGCGATTGGGAATGCCGTTGCGCATGTGTGTCCCTCAAACAAAAGTCAGATCACGCAGTTCGAAGAGGTAAAGGATGACGACGACAGATAGCGTCTCATTCTTGCCTCCTCGCTGCTTCGTCTGTGACGAACCCGCGACTGCGTTGCGTGCGCCAGGCGAGATGTGCGAAATCTGCGGCGACGCATACGACAACAACAAGACACGCGTTCTCATCGAAAGAAACACAGTTATGCAGAAATCACAAGACTTTGACGTCTGGGAGCCGAGCGCTCGAGACAAGCATCACGAGGCGGAGCCCGAGAAAGATTCACGCTGGTGCATCGTTTGCCGAGGCGGCATTCAACGTACGTCATTTGACACTTGGATTCATTCATGACTCATCTCGGCCCACTCATTGGCGCAATCATCATTGGCGGAAGTGTGACGTTGGCAATGTTGTACGAAGAAAAGAATCACGAGGAGAAAGACGATGAGTAAGCGTAGCCCAGGCTCGAAGTACGCTATGAAGTTGGGCAAGGAACGTTACAAGAAAGAGCGCGATCGTCATCGTGAGAAGGTTGCGCGTCGAACTGCACAGGAGAACGCATGATTGCTACCGCGTTTACACTTACGAACATCGGTATCTTCCTCATCGGCATCGTCACAGGTGCCTTGATCGCGCGCATCTCGAAGTAGATGAGCAGCGTCGTTGTCTACACCGCGATCGCGGGAGGCTACGACAATTTGCTCGAACATCCTGACGTTCCGAACGTCGACTTTGTTTGCTTCACTGATGCTGAGCCGGAAGACGCAAAAGGCTGGCACACTGAAATCATCCCGCCGAGTGATGAGACGCCGCGTCTTCGCGCTAAGCGCTACAAGATTCTCTCACCTCAACGTGAACTTCTCGAGTACGACTACACGTTGTGGGTAGACGGCAACTCACAGATTCTCACGCCTCGCTTTGTTGAAGAAGCGATTGGGTGCATCGGTGAGGATGACATCGCGCTTCACGCGCATCCACAACGCGATTGCATTTACGAAGAAGCGCACGCGTCGATTCTCACTGTGCCTGAGAAGTATGCGCATCTCCCGATTCTTGAGCAAGTTGAGCACTACCGCGAGCAAGGACACCCAGAGCACTGGGGATTGTGGGCGTGCGGCTCAATTGCGCGCCGACGTTCGACGCGTCTCGACGTTGCGATGCTCGATTGGATGAGTGAGAACATCACATGGACGATACAAGATCAACTTTCGTTTCCCTACGTCATGCGCAATCATGGCATTCGTCCTGCGTCATTCCCGCACAATCAGTATCAGAGTCCTTGGATTCAGATCATGGGACACAACAGGCCTGACTGATGCGCATCGTTGTCCCTTTCACAAAGTTGCATGTGGAGACAATGCACGCGCTCGAGAGCGCGGGTGCAGACTACGAACTCGCACTCGTCGGTGAAGACGATTCGTATTGGCGTCTTCTCTACGATCTCTGGCGCACGGGCGAAGACTTCGTTGTTGTTGAGCACGACATCGTTGTGCGTCCTAGCGTCTTCGATGAGTTCGAAGAATGTGAGAACGAGTGGTGCGTTGCTCCCTACCCATTTGTCTATCGTCTGTGCGCGGGTCTTGGGTGCACACGCTTTCGTGCTTCGCTTCTTCAACGCTTCCCAGAGATCATGGATGAAGTTGATCGCATGGAGCACCCCGAGTTCCCAGGACGACGCAATTGGCGCACACTTGACGCAGCGATTCGCGATCTCTTATGGGAACGTGACGTCGATCGCTGTCGGCACGCGCCTGTGCATCACCTAGGTGAGCGCGGCGCTGATCACCTCAATCTCCCACGGGAGCCTGATCGCATGTCTGACTCAGCATGGATCTATCACTAAGAAAGGAAGACGGAAGATGAGTGAAACGTCACGAGAACTTATGAAGTTTGCGCGCGATCCGCTCGTAATCGCATCGATTGCTCGCTTGCAACGAGACGACATCAAGTGCATGGACGACATTCGCGAGTTGGCGAAAGAAGGCAGCGAAGAGATCGATCGCCTTCAACGTCGCCTCGACGAGTTGGATCGCGAGAACACGTTCTTACGAAATCAAACGATGAAGTAGGATTATGGGCATGGAAGACATCTCACGCGAAGATCTTGAGCGCCTCGCGTCCTCCGGCAACGGATGGGCGCAGCAGGAACTCATTCGTAGGTTTGGCTCTTCGCATGATGCAATCTTGAAACATCGTGTCGAAAATCTCGTCAAGAAAGATGACTACGGTGACATCATTGACGACAAGAAGAGCGGCGAGCCGACTGACAAAGCGTTGTACGATCGCGTGATCGCAGCGGCAAAGCAAAAGTTTGACGTTTACCCCTCAGCAGTTGCTAACGGCTGGGTCGTTCAAGAGTACAAGCGTCGAGGAGGAACTTACGCGGTGCAAAAATCACACACTGACAATGAGATGCTTTATGAAGCGTACAAAGCAAAGCCGAACGTTGATGTTCTCAACGCAACTGATCTCTCAGGCATGAACGTTGTTGACATGCAAACAATCGATCAAGATGACATGCAAAAGTATCTTCAAGAAGTTGTGTTGCGAGGTGGAGACGCAGCAGTGCGTGCCGCCGCGCTTCTTGCGAAGGCAAACAACGAAGTCGCCGAAGATGAGAATCACGAGTCAATGGACGACATCCTTCGTCACGACAAGGGTCATGACGATTGGCACGCTTCACATGGTGATCCGCCTTGCAAGGACGAAGCCGACTGCGCACGCATGCGTGCGAAGTATGATGACGAGAAGTCATTGCACGCAGACGTCACTAAGTACAATGACGACATGAACGGTCACGATCTCACGAGTCGTAAGTAGGTTCTTAATGAGTGACAAATTAGCAACGTACTTACGTCAAGCGATGACTCGCGGGGGTTACGAACGCACTCGTGCGGAAGAAGTGTTGCTTAAGTATTCAGAAGACCAAGAACGCAATTCAAATGGGCAATTTGCCGCAAACGCAGAAGCCGCAAGCGCCGCGACTGACAAAGCCGGATCACTAAGTGACGCAGCCTTCATAAAAGGCGGTAGCGCATCGCATGCTGAAGCAGCGCAAGCGCATGCTGATGCAGCAGAAGCGCACGCTCGAGCAGCAGAAACTGCGCCTAGTGAAGAAGAAGCGAGAACACACGCAGCGTACGCATACACGCACGCGCAACTTGCGAGTAATCACGCCGCACAGAGCGGCGAGAGCACTGCGGCGAGTGACGCAAAGAGTTCATACTCTCGCGTTGAGCATCTCGATCGTTCATTCATTCCTGACCTTGTCAAGAACAACACCATTAGGAGTAGCGTGCCATCGAACTATGATCGCATTGAGTACTTACTCACACAAGGTGGACACGCTGCTGAGAGCGCACGTGCGATTCTTCAAAAGTATGATCCTGATCAAGCACGCGATTCGAATGGAGAGTTTGCGTCTGGTAGTAGTGGAGGCGGAGGCGGACCTAAAGTCGGTGATCGCGTCACAGTCACGTCAATCGGCGCGCAAAACGGAGCAATAAACGCTCCTATTAGATCGTACACAGGCACTGTCACGAATGACACTGTTGACCACAAAGGAAACGCAATTCCTGAAGGCCATGTCCCTGTGAAACTTGATCTTGAGAACACTGGAAATGGCGTACACGCAGTGCCAAGCAGTACGCTCGACGGCTCGCAACCAAAGCCTTCTTCAGCAGAAGAGCGCAGAGCCGAAGCAAACGCACAACGTGAGGCTCGAATTGCTGAGGGCGTTGCGGCAAACGTTGGACGAGCACGCGATGCGCATGATGCTGCAATGAACGCAGGAAGTAAGTACGACCTCGAAGGCAACGGCGCACATTTGAACAATCGCATTGGAGGCCTGGAACGCGCAAACGCAGGAATCACTGCCGCAAACAGCATTAGAGAAGCGTCAGAGGCGTTGAACAGAGAAAGCACTCGTTTGATCGGCGAAGGAAAACTTGCGCAAGGACGCGCCGCGGCATCTGTTGGTAAAGCACTTGAAGATCTTGCATCTCGCCACTCTGATCAAGCAATTCGTTGGGGCAAGTGGGGCAACAGCGAAAGCGGCGGCTTTGGGCAAAACGCTCCGCGCGGTGCTACGCAACAACGACTCAGCGACGCCGCTGACACAGCATTCGCAAAACTTGAAGCGTACAACGCGAGAGGCTGGTAATGCCACTCAATTATGATCGCCCATCACGCATTCTTGAGAACCTTCAAAAGATGCGTAGCACTATGCCAAAGAGTGACGTCACAAAGAGTGAAGACGTTGCTTCTGAAGCGGTGACGGCGCCTTTCGTAGAGCGCGTGGAAATCGTGAACAGCGAGCCCCAAGACATCGACGTCGACAAAGAAGTTGCGTTCCTCGAGTACCAAGTGACGCTTGGCGGCCACGTTGGCGAGACTGCGAGAGCGCTGCTTGGAAAGTTGCGTTCGTCGGGCACTGCGCATCAAATCATCATTCCGCAAGACAAGCGTGCTCGGAAGCACACCTTCTTCGCTGAGAAGGACATGGCGCAGGCTCCAGAAGCCGCTCTCGACGCTTCGGAGTCTCCCGAAGGCTGAAATCCCTTAGATCCCAAGGCTTTCGCCTAGAGGATCACTCAAAGTCCTTTGTTCCCAAGGCTTTCAAAGAATATATCATTTGACTGTACATTTGTACGCGTATGTTATATATTTGATCTATCAGGCCAAGTCGACCTGAACAGACGAAAGGACACATTATGGACAAGGCACTCGCACAGAAGATCGCGAAGGCAACCGAAGCCGCACTCGCAGAAGTCGCCAAGGAGTTTGGCTTGGACGTCAAAGTCGGCGGAGGCAAGTACGACCCAGGCGCAGGAACGTTCGCCCCGAAAGTCGAGTTCTTCGCAAACGACTCAGCAGAGCGCGACTTCAAGCGCATCATCGGCACAGTGCCCGTGGATTACGCCACTGGCATTGGAAGTTTCGTCTTCACTGAAGACGATTGGAACGTAACGTTCAAGTCGCACGGCAAGACGTTCTCGCTCTGCGGTGTCAACCCACGCTCGCCTAAGTACGCACTTTCAGCCAAGTGCTTGGACGATGGCAAGACGTACAAGTTCACCGCTTCAAGCGTTGCACGCGCTCTCGGCCGCTGAGTCGAAACGCCCGCAAGGGCGTCTGCGTAGGTGACCTCTACGCACTGATGAGACAGGTCACAACGAAAGGAAATGATATGTCAACGACAATCCGCCGCGTAGAAGACGCGAAAATGACACTCATAATCGATCTTACGGACGAAGAACGTACGAAGATTCTCAACACGAACTTTGACACGTTCGCCGACGCAGCAAACAAGGCGATTGGAGCCGCACTTGTTGATGCGCTTGAGAACGGCATCACCATCGAGAACGTAGATCACTTCGATTACTTTGATAACGCAGTGTGGGACATTTGCAACTCAGTGAACATGGAACGTGAAGGCGCGACTGACACCGAGCCTCGCATGATCGTTGCTGACATCATTCGTAAGTTCTTCAAAGACGCATGTGTGCTATGAGCAACGACACAGTGACAATTGTCTTGACTCGCGAAGACGCAGCAGCGTTGCTCGATCAGATGATCGAGACGTACGAGTTTGGCACAATCGCGGCTATCGAAGCGTTCGAAGCCGCATTCAACGAGGAGAAGTGAGAATCATGGCACACATCAAAATCATTGACATTCAGCATCATCGCAACGGCGTAGGAGGTGAGCCTTTCTTCGCTGTGTTGTTCCACGACAACGAACTCGATCGCGACATGATCGCAAGCGTGTTCCCTGAGTACGACAGCACTGATGAGTACATCGTAGGCGCTGAAGGGCGAGTTGCAGTGTACGACGTTGAGATGCTCGCAGAGCGCAACATCGCGTTTGGTGAGAACTCTTGGCGCGGCGATTACTACGAGAACGTACTCGTCGGCGCAATCCGCGAGTATCAAATTGAAAGCAGAAAGGCATACGCATGACGAACGCCCAAGAAACGCAAGCCGCAACGTATTATGGCATCACATCGGTGTTCTGTGTCGATTGTCATCGAGTGACGAGAGACGTCAACGAGATGGAGTGGATGAACAACGCATTAGACTTTCATGGATGTCGAGAGTGCGGTGGCAATCGCTTCATTTGGACGAATGTGAACAAAAGCATCATCTTCTCTGACAACACTGATGATGAACACTTTGTCATTATGCTTCAAGAAGCATTGTGTGACTAATGCACATATGTGGTATAATAGACTCAGAGGCACTAACGCCTCGTTGATGAAAGGACGAGTATGATGAAGGACATGGAAGTAAAACACGCTGCTTACACGAACGATCACTACGGTCAGTGGGGCGCAGTTCTCATTGAGTCTTCGATGGGTGATGCGATTCGTCACGCACTCATCATTCCAATGCGAATAAACCTTCGCGATGAAGACTTCGTCTTCCGCGTGAAGACGCAGCGAAAGTCAACGAAGCGTGCGCTCGCGTACACTGTGTTTCGCACTCTTGACGAAGCAACGACGGCAGCAATTGACGAGGCTGATCTCGCTCTCTTTGAAGATGAAGCAGATCTCATCAGTCTTTGATGATGCATTCATTTGATATAATAGAAACACCAACACAGACGGAGGACACTATGTCAACGACATTCAAGTACGCAAACACTGCACAGTTGCTTGCGATCAACACGAACGCAATCACGCGTTCACTCAATCGAGCGTTGTCAGATGAAGGCATCAACAACCTTGACATCAACGGCTTTCACGTTCTTATGACAACGTGGCTCCTTGACGATGGCGACACGCTTCGCAGTGAGTGGCTTGTGAAGATGCGTGACCAAGATATGCCAGCGCACATCTTCATTGATGCGACGCCCGGCGACCCAGGTGCAAAGATCATAGAAATGCTACCTCTCGCACATGCGAGTGACACAGAGGAGGAGTGATGACTGGTCCCACGATCGGTGACACATTTGACTTCGAGTTGACGCCCGAAGTCGATCAAGATACGCAAGTCGTTCCTGCGGCAGACGTTCGCGTTGGCGATGGGCTTTGGTGCATCGTTGATGAGAACGGCAACGAAACGCAACTCTCAAGCGGACGACGCATCAACAACGTTCAGCAAGTGACGCGCGATGGACGCATTGGCTTTCAGTTTACGTACTACGACGACTGGGTCACCGGTGCGTTTGAAGGTCAGAACGTTCGCATCTCAAGGCGAGGCATTGGGCCTGTGATTCCTTGAGTGCACTAATGTGATATAATAGATACAGCGGCACCAACACCGCAAAGACGAAAGGACGAATGACATGGCTGATCTACTCAGCGACGCGGCACGCGACAAGATGCTCGAGAAAGTTCGAGCACTCATGGACAAGGCCGAGGCAACGAACTTTGCTGAAGAGGCTGAACTCTTCATGAACAAGGCGCAAGAACTTCTCACGCGCTACGCACTTGACGAGGCGATGCTCGACCTCGTTGACAAGACAAGACTCAACCGCGACAAGATCGTCACGATCATCATGCGCGTCGGCGACCCACACGCGAAGGCGCGACTTCAATTGCTCTCTGCAATTGGGAAGTCCAATGACGTCAAGATCGTCTTCGGCGGCTACGGCAAGTGGGCGCACCTTGACGCTGAGGAAATGAAAGTTGATAGCGTCTTGTTTGCAGATGAGAAAGATAAGAAGCGTACGAAGAACGGCGCAATTGCGTACCTCACAGGATTCAGTCGCGACATCGATGCGACGGTGCTGCTCTTCACATCGTTGATGATTCAGTCAACGCGTGAGTTCGCCAAAGTCGAAGTTCCTAGTTACGAAAATAAGTACACTTACTATCGGCACTTCATCCTTGCGTTCTCAAGCGCAGTGCGTACTCGTCTGATCAAAGCCAAGAGAGAAGCGGTCAAGGTCGCGGAGGCTGATGCGCAAGAGAAAAATGAGACGCTGCTTCCCGTGCTCGTCGAGCGTGAGAAGCAAGTTCAACAAGAATACGAACGCAGGTGGGCAGGTCGTCTCGGCAAGACTCGCGCAACACACGTTGACTACGGACGCGGAGGACACGCAGGATACGCCGCAGGAAATCGCGCAGACGTCGGCAACGTTCGAGTTGGCGCCGGCGGACGGAAAGCGTTGGGTCGCTGATGCCGTACGTTGGAGAGATGAGTGATCAGCAAAGAAATGTCTACATGGCTCAAGAGTATGTGAGCAAAGGACGCTTCTTCACATCATATGAAGATGCGCAAATCTTTGCTGACTCACTTACTTCAAGTTCGTGGTGGGGCGAGGCGTACCCATTCATTGTGCGAATCGAGATACAAGACGCGCCTGAAGGCGAGCCTGCGACAGGAGCGTACGATGAAGACGTTCGAGTTGCAGTCGCACAGATTCCACGCTCAATGTTGTGCGAACGCACGCTTCTTCATGAAGTTGCGCACGCAATTGCTCCTGTAGAAGCAGGGCACAACAAACGTTGGGTGCGTGAGTTTATGACGCTGATGTATCGTGCGTTGGGAAGTGATCGATATCTCGAACTCTTCCAAGCGTTTACGAATCACAATGTTGAGATGTAACGATGAGCATCTCAATGTTATAGAATATCTACAATAAGTACTAAGGCAGGTGATCTTATGTGACCTAACTTGTGCCGACAAACCAAGTCCTGGAAAGTCCAGGCAAGACACATACACACGACGGAGGACATCATGTGGGTAATGACAACAGACGGCTTCTTCAGCGCAGTCGAGAACTTCTTCGACAACGATGAAGTGTGCGTGCGCTCGCGCCGCCGCGATGATCTCGAGAATCTTCTCGACACCAGCGGTCTCGAAGCAGACATCGTAGTTGACGATGGCGCTGACTACCGCTACCGCGTATTCGTGACCAAAGCGAGTTGGGCCGGGTACCTCGCAAGTGCCGCGCTCGACATTGACTACAACAACTTCAAGGGAGAAATCTCGAAGCACAGTAAAGATCATGCAAAAGTGTACGGCAACGTATGGCATAATCTCTATGAACTTCAACTCACGGAGGAGCGAGACTGATGCAAACATTCCTTCCGTATGAGAACTTCGCTGAGTCAGCAAAAGTTCTCGATATGAAACGTCTTGGCAAGCAACGCGTAGAAGCACTTCAAGTTATTCAAGCGCTCTTGCCAGGAAGCACGTCAAGTTGGCGCAATCACCCAGCCACGAAGATGTGGCGCGGTCACGAGTCGTGGCTTCACACGTACGCATTGCAGATTTGCGACGAGTGGATTGATCGCGGCTATCGCGACACTTGCCGCGACAAGATTGACGCGCTCGTGCGCGAGCACTTCGGCTGGGAAACGCCTCGCCCACCGTGGCTTGGCGATAGTGACTTTCATCGTGCTCACCGTAGCAACTTAGTGCGTAAGAACGCAGAGTTCTACGCGCCAAAGTTCGAAAGTGACTTGCCCGATGACCTTCCGTACATTTGGCCAGTGCAATGAGGTGTAGAGTTCGTGTGTGACCATTCGCACGTACTACAACCTCCCACTTGATGTCGATGAAGCGCTCCACCCACTCA
>Ga0316218_1003640_pt1 | contig 12570 bp, 5 predicted proteins | sample TBH18003metaG_FD_203634 | JGI IMG/M metagenome (GOLD analysis project Ga0316218, IMG submission 203634) | Freshwater microbial communities from Trout Bog Lake, Wisconsin, USA - TBH18003 | ecosystem: Environmental > Aquatic > Freshwater > Lake > Hypolimnion/Profundal zone | place: USA: Wisconsin...
TATCTCTTGTAAATAAAAAATGTTCATACAAAGGAAATGTCATCCAAGGTCCGTCCATGCAAGTCATTCCCCATACGCCATCCATAACGCCTGTTCTTCCAAACGGATCTGTTAAGTGATGCATCGTCCAACCATGAGCGTTGTACATTTCCTTCGCAGTAACAGCACCCGGCACTGTTAATTTATTGATGAACTGAGCCAATATCAATGATGTTTCAGAAAGATTACTGATTTCAGCAGGCCAATAATTCATTTGTAAATTAATGTTGGTATGGAAATCTGCATTCCATGGCGCATCATACAAATCATTCCAAATGCCTTGCAAATTTGCCGGCAATCTTCCGGGCTTTCTTGAAGAACCCATTAATAAATAACGACCATATTGATAATATAAAACAATTAAACCATTATCCACTTTACCATCTTTCATTCTTGCTAATCTTTCATCAGTGGCAAGTGTTTTAAGCTTATCTTCTCCCAAAGAAAAATTTACTCTGTTAAAAAAAGATTGATGATCCTCTACATGTAATATTTTCAATGATGGGGCATCATATTCTGCAGCTTTTGATAAAATATTTGCACAAACAGATACAGGATCAATTAAACTATCTATATCCAATTTTTGAATATTGTAATTAGTTGCACCTGTTAAAAGAATAACTATTCTCTTAGCGTTTCTTATTTGATAACCTGTGGAAGTATCTGTTAGAAATGATTTTTGATTTCCTTTGATTGATAAAATTTTCATGGCTGCAGCATACCGCATATGTTTTCCGCCGGGTCCTTGAAATGGCGAATCTTCATCAATTATTTGGCCATCATAATATGCCAGTCCATGTTTATTGTAATAAGTATTTTTATATAAAGAAACTCCAATTACTTCTTTCTTTTTTTTGTCTTTCACTTCATTTGCAAAATTAAATTCTCTTGAAAGTTCAATATCACAATCAAAAAAATTCTCTGCCGAAATGCTTACCATCATTACATCCTGGGGCGCTGATACAAATACCTCTTCTGTAATTTTGTTGCCATTAATGGTGTATTCTGTTTTAGCAATTCCGTTTTGCAAGTTGAGCGATCTTTTATAAGAAGATGGTTGAGCAGAAGAAATAAAATCGACAAATAAATTTCCCAATGGCTGATAGGATCTGATTCTTGGCGGGGTTCCTACAAAAAACTTATTCGATAAATCTAATGCCTTTTGATATTCTCCTTTAAAAATAGCTGCCTGAATTTCTTTTAAATGTGTTGCTGCCTGAGGATTATTGTTATTTACTTTAGAGCCAGCCCAAACACTTTCTTCATTCAGTTGGATGATTTCTTTTTTGTAACCACCAAACACCATTCCGCCTAAACGACCATTACCAATAGGTAAAGCTTCTGTCCATTTAGAAGCAGGATGTTTATACCAAAGCTGCATTTCATTGTTTTGTGCATTTATATTTTCAATCAATAAGACAAAAAATAAAAGAAATATTATTTTATAATTTCTCATTGCAAAGATTTATTATTTTTCTACTGATTTTATTTGAAACCAATCAAAATCTGCTGGTGTTTCGCAGTTTGCATTATTACCGGCAGCAAACAAACAAATATAATTTCCTAAAAAACTATTTAGTGTTTCTGATGAAAGAAATTTTGTATCAACCATTCCCATCAATGTATGATCCGCTCCCTGAGAAAAAGAAAATGTATAATAATTTTTATCTGATTCAACTTTTAATACAACTTGTCCTTTTGTAATTATTGCAGATTTTTCTTCATGTACAATTTTTCCTAATACATATCTAAGAACAACTTCCCTGTTAAGTCCTTTCTTCCGAATAAAAAGATCATAATGTCCGCCGGGCATATGATAAACAGAAAGACCTGCTTCTTCATTTTCTTTTTGGGGATTGAATTCAATATTCGTTTCAGCTATGCAATCGAAATATTTTTGCCTTTGCCCGATAAGTTGCGGCGATCTTGAACTGTCTAAATTTCCTTTTAATCCGTGTATTCTCAAGAAACCTTTTCTTTCTGTCAATGACCATGAATTGGGTTGAGGATTACATAAAAAATTCCAGGCCAATTCAAGATTCCCATTATTAAAATCATCTCTGACAGATGAAGTTGCAAATGGTTGTAAGGGTAATGTTTTTGTATAATTATCTATTTGTGCAGTACCATCAAAAGGAATAATCGGCCAACCAGTTGCATTCCAACTAAAAGGAGTAAGAAATGTTTCTCTGCCTAAATGATGATGATTGTTGATAGCTCTGAAAGCTAAAAAAACCATCCACCAATTTCCATCTTGCGATTGAACTATATCAGCATGGCCTGAACCTTGTATAATGCTGGATTGACCGCTACGATTACGTTGTGTAAGAATGGGGTTATTTGGATTTGATTCGTAAGGGCCCCATATCGCATTACTCCTTGCAATGGAAACAAAATGCCCATATTCTGTTCCTCCTTCTGCAATCAATAAATAATAAATTCCTTTTATTTTATACAAATGTGGTGCTTCTTGATAACGACCACCTGTACCACGCCAAATTAATTTTGTATCAGATAAAATTTTTCCGTTAGAGCTATCTATTTCACAAGCAATAATTCCATCTGATGTTGTTGATGTAAAATAAGTTTTACCATTTTCAAAATATAATGAAGGATCTATACCTTTTTGCTCAATCCAAATAGGATCTGACCATGCTCCTTTAGGATTAGCTGCCGTTACAAAAAAATTTTCTCCATTACGCCTATTGGTTGTAATGATATAAAATAATCCATTATTGAAACGAATAGTTGCTGCATAAATTCCCGAGCCTTTATCTAAATTCAATTGAGATTTTCGGGTTAATGCATAACCAATCAATTCCCAATTAATTAGATCTTTACTATGATAGATAGGAATACCCGGAAACCAAGTGAATGAACTTGTAACTATGTAATAATCTTCTCCAACTCTGCAAATACTTGGATCGGGATTATATCCGGCAATAATTGGATTGATAAAATAATTAGCTTTTGTTTGAGGTGGCTGTGCCCTCAATGAAAATGAAGCTATTAAAAAAAATACACTGATATAATAATTCATGATTTATTATTTCACTGGAAATAATCTTAATAAAATTACACCATGATGCCTAATAGAAGTATCGAATACATTACTGAATTCGCCTAAATTTTTCTGTCGCCAAACATCACGCAATTTCCATTTACCGTTTAATCCGATATTGCTAAGATTAAGCGTGAAACTTTTTGCTGGTTCATCTCCCCAATTAAAAAAAGATTGTGGCGTTTTACCATAACCATCCATATTAAATAACCCAATTGCATAAGACCCGTCTTCCATTGGCTTCATCCAAATCTGAACATCACTTTCTTCTTTAATTAATCTTGCTGATTTACCCAATGGATCTTGATCTATCTCTATCACTTCATCATTTGATAACAGATTCAATGTAAAATCATCCAACTGTTCTATCGGACAACCGATTAATAATGGCGCTGACAATAAACTAAATAAACTAACATGACTATATTGTTCATCTGCAGATAATCTTGTAGGATGCAGAGAAGCACCCGTAGTTACATTGCCTAAAATCATCATATCAGGATCATTCCAATGACCTGGTCCGCCATATGGTCCCCATTTATCAATGCCGAATCCTGAATAATATAAACTTAACCAACTATCGCGAATATCAGGACCGGTTCGATACATATTAGAAATACGACCCCAATCATTTACATTACTGAATGGCGCTGAATTAGATAAACTATATACAATATCTCTTCCTGATTTTTTTAGTGCATCAGACATGCGTTGAGCAGAAAGAAGATCGATACGCCAATCGTATTTTAAAAAATCGACACCCCATGCTGCAAATTGATTGGCATCATTTGTTTCGAAGCGATACTTGCCAACATAACGAAAAGCTCTTTTATTATTTTTGATTGAATCGGGATAATCGCCATTCTCGAAATTTGATGATCCTCCGATATATCCTGCATAGCTGGAAATCCAAGGTGTTGAGTATACGCCTAATTTTAAACCAAGTGAATGAATGTAATCTATCATCTTTTTAAAATCGGGAAATTTTTCATTCGGCTGTATGGCTTTATTTTCTTTATCACGAAAACCTTGCCAGGCATCATCAATATTTATATAAGTCCATCCATGATTATTCAATCCTTTTGCTACCATCGCATTAGCAGATAAAATAACTTTATCCCTATCGATCTCTCTTGCCCATGAATTCCAACCATTCCAACCAATGGGTGGCGTAAGGGCAATAGTATCACCAATTTTTATTTGTAATTCTTTTGAAGCTTGTCCGAATTTATTTTTTGCAGTAAGCACTACTTTATAATTTCCTCTTTGCTCTATTTTCCCGGAAATAATTCCATTGGTATCATTCAAAATCAGTCCTTCAGGTAAATTCTTCGAAATAAATTTCATTGGTCTTTCACCTGTTGTTACAACAGTAAATAAAAAAGGGTTTCCAGGCTTTGCTCCAAAAACCTTTGCTGTATTAATTTTGGGGGAATTACCAACTACAGGCGTGAGAACATATTTTTGATATGAATTAGGAATAGCTAATGGAAGTTGATCATTCATCATTTCAAAACAAGCATCCGCAATATCAAAAAATGTTCTTCGTAAATTTTCATCATTGGTTGTTATCAACAAGCCTAATCGTTGAACTCCTTCAATATTCACTTGAATCTTTTTCGCTACATCGCCAACTTTCATTTCACCAGTTTCAAATAATATTTTCTTATCACCCACCACATAAAATTTATATGTAGCATCTTTGTTTGCTTTATCATCTGCTCCAACAAATGCAGAGAACTGTTTTGCGTTCCCTTTCATATAAAAATACAGAACGCTTATCGATTGTAAACCCACCCCTTTATTATAAGAAACACCGCCAATCTTTATAGAATCACCGCTTGCACTTGTCTTTTGATTCACGCCTGCAATGCCTTCAGAAAAAACTGATATCTTCAAATCGTCTAAATAAACCTTTGTAGTCTTTTGAGCATTGACTGATAGATTAATCAAAATAAAAAGACAAATAAAACAGAGATAGAGTTTATTAATCATGACGGTATATTTTTATAGACTTAGATTCATCAGCAATGGTAGCCTGCATAATTCCATTTTGAACAGCAATAAAAATATCTGCTTCTTTATCAAGATGTAAAATATCTTTCCCATTTTTTTGTAAAGAAGAAAATGCAGTAGCAGCAAGCTTTTGCAGTGAGCCAGTTGCATCTACTTTAATCGCTGCTAATCCTTTATAGGTTCCGGTAAAATGATTGCCTTTATAAGTGAACGAAAAAGTAGCTGGGCTATTATTTTGCAAAGACTCGATGCTTGTGAAAGTGTAAGACCCCTGTTCATTCATAACGCCATCAATTAATGTATTTTTTGAGATGCCCAATTTGGCAACATTCTCTAATGAATAAGAAGTGGCTTTTGCTTTGTGATAAATATTCTTCCAAGCAGAGCTTACTTCTTTCCCATAAAAATCATGTGCGATATTTCCTTCAATCAAAAGATTACCACCTTTATTCATATACTCCTGAAAAAATTTAGTCGTTGCAGCTGTAGCATATTCCGGATACAAAAAAATAACTGCGTCAAATGAATATCCATTTAAAACAGGCTTACCTTGTGCATTCAATTTTAACCTGCCATCATTTATAACATCTGTTGGGACCGCGGCATGTAAATAACCATTTTGCCAAAGCTCAATAGATTTTTTTTCCATCGCTAATTTATCATTGATATCATACAAACCTCTTTGTTCATTATGAGGATACCAGTTGTATAATGCTTCCATTCCATAAACAACCAGTAATTTCAATTGAGGGAATGTTGGATTGAAACGATTCAATAATCTTGCAGCGTTTTCAACAGGATTAATTTTTTCCAATGATGCCGGCGCATCAATAGAAACACCCCATCCTTGCACGTCATTCGCTGCGTGATAATGAGTGCGAATACCAAAACGCAGATCATACAAAGCTTTTGTCCAAATTCTTGTCAAATCTTTTCCATAATACATATTGTACATGGCATTCTTCTTATAACTCATTCCAATTCCAATCTGAATAGGCGTAGAGGTTTCTTCATCGGTATGTCCGTAATCTCTTTTAATTCTCCACCAACTTACACCGGTTTGCCATACCTCGTCTCCATCTAAATTGTTATGAAAAGTTGAATGCAATCCTACAAAAGCCTCTTTACCATACAATTGCTTTCCTGTATTATATACCCCTTCTTCTACTGCTAATGTAGCTGTTCTTAAAAGATTCATATATTCATTAATGGCTTTAATTCTGATAGCAGGTTTCCCTTGAGGTGCATAGCGCATATCAAAAAGAATCCTGTCTAAATCCATGCCTGTATTGGCTTTCATTTTTTTTGCCATTCCCAAAGAATACAATCTTTCTCTGAATACATCATTCGCTTGCTTTAAAATGGGTTGCCGTGCAATGGTCATATTTTTATATTCATCCAATCCAACACCATCGAATGGAATATCACCATATGCTTTAAAATCATTGATCATGAGATCATATGCCTGATCAGAAAAATTGCTACAGGAATTGTAATAATGCTGTGTAAGAATATAAGCGGTATAACCTTTGAAAATTTTACCGGCATCGATAGCAGCGGAAACTGTATGAATATCCGATCTTGCAATGGCTGTTTCCGTAATATCTTTCAAAGTTGAAGATTCATAAAATCCATCTCCTGTTTTTTTGAAGGCATAAATTTTAAATAACTCACTTTTAATAATAGAATTCGTATCTCTTGCACCTTTTGCACGTACGGTATAATTAGCTTTACCATTTGCATCTAATATTACTTCTCCTTCTTGAATTAAGCGGTCAGTATTTTCAATCAAAGTCACTTTATTATTCTTCCATATTTGCAAACCAATCTTTAACCCTTTTTGATGAGCATAAGCAACTAACTTTTCAAAGACCGGGTGCATGGTTTTTATATCATGAAAATTGCAGCCGTTTCGTTCAGTTAAAAAAATCAATGTGTATTTACTATATGCAGCAAATGAATCGATTTTTCTTTTATATACTTCTTCCGGCATCATGTTGCTGGCAAAAAACCAATACGCTACCTGCGGATGATTGATATTATCGAATGAGTTTACATAATCAATTTTTAATTTTTGCGCGAAGTTTGCCTGAATAAACATTAATAAGATGCAAACCATTATCGACATTTTCTTTCTCATATCTATTTTATTAAATGAAATGAATTGAATAATTATTTATTTGCGGCTTTTTCAGCAATCATCATCAATACAGCTTTATCACTCCATTCTTGTGTATGCCCTGCCATTGGTGTAAATGAAATCTTTGCGTCTGATTTTGGATTTTCTGTTTTATCTAAAAACATTTTTAAAAAACGAGTGGCTATATTAGAATACAATCCATCCATATCTCCTGTCCATATCCATATTTTCCCTTGTAACTTAGTACCAAGTACAGACCAATTTTTTTCTAATATTTTTTTAAGATCATACTTCTCCCATTGTACAGCAATATCGTGATCTATTTTTCCAGAATAAGGATCGAACATTAGCGAAGGAAGACCATCTTTTCCTCTTGGTCCGAATACTGCATTGTAAGCTCCGAATTGTCCCCCGGATACTCTATAATCATTTGTTATGCTATTAATATTTTCTCCTGCTATCCAATCTTTCATAGAGAAAGTCGGCTCACCATATATGGTGCGTTTACCCGGTTGCAAATAACCAAAATGATTATAGAAAATCGTTTCATCACTATAAATGTTGATTAGCCCATAATGCGTAAAGTCAACAGGATCGGGGCTATACGACCATGTGCCATCAAAGAAATCAGGATATAAAACTTGTAATCCAAATGCAACCCATCCACCAGTTGATGCACCGGCTAGATAGCGCATTTTATTTTCACTTTTATAATGTACTTGTTTTTCAATTTCAGGAATTAATTCTTCTGTCAATGCTGTTCCACATGGTCCATTATTTTCAGAATCTATCTGATAAGTATCTCCATAAGGCCCTTGTGAATCAAGAAAAACATAAATTACCTGCGGCGCAGCTTTTGTAAACCACCAATCAGTAAAATCCTTTTTTGCTATCAAGGCATTTATTGCAGAGCATCTTCCATTTAAACCAGGTGCCCTGTAACAAATAGGATATTTTTTTTCCGGATGCTCATAATAACCTGATGGCAATAAAACTGCTGCTTTTAAATATCGTGGCCTTCCAAAAAAATCTGATAAATATTTACTTTGAATGATAACTGATTTTACAAAATCATGTTTAATAATTGTTTGTTCAGTAATTATTTTCTTTAGTTGCACATTTAAAGAGAGAGATGAAGAAAGTATTACAGAATCTACTTCACTATATAAATTACCTGCAGCACCTTCAACTCCATCATCAATATTTTGTTTGTACACTACCTGATAATAATATTTTTCAGAAAGATGAGAGGATAATTTATCAATTCCATTAGAGAGTATATTTTTATTTTCTGTATTGATGATAAATGTTTTTACCCCATTCCAATCTTGTGGAGTAACTCCAACAATTACTTCAGAACGATTACGCGGTTCTTTTTCATTTTGTTTTGTAAAATGAAAAATCAATCTGCCCCCCTTTACAAAAGAGGATTGCACTTCTTTGGCTACAGTAACACCGACTTTAAAATAAATCGTTTTTTGTGCAATAATATTATGGACTATGCAAAAACAAATAATAAAAAAATAAAAATATTTTTTCATAACAACTTGATTTATTATTTTAATTCAATTGCTTGTTGTAAGCGAATATCTTCTGATGATGCTCCAATCATAAATAAATAATTCCCTTTGGGTGTAATAAATTTTGATGAAGTTTCATCCCAATATCTCAAATCATCTTTTTTTATGATAATGTTTATCAAGGCAATCATTCCCTTTTTAATTGTTTCATGCTTAAACCCTTTCAATTGTTTCAATGGCATAACAATATTCATTTCAGGAAACTTCACATATACTTGCGCAACTTCATCTCCATCTCGCTTTCCACTATTCTTAACATTAAAACTAATATTGACTTGATTCGACGAATCTTTTACATTCAAATCAGAATAAGTGAAATTGGTATAACTCAACCCATATCCAAAAGCATACATAGGCTTTCCTTTATAATATTGATAAGTTCTACCCTTAGTAATATCATAATCATCCATTGGCGGAAGTTCTTCCATACTATTATAAAAAGTTATAGGCAATCTGCCGGAAGGATTGTGATCTCCAAACAAAATATCTGCAACAGCATTACCACCTTGTTCTCCCGGATACCATGCTTGCAGAACAGAAGGAATATGTTCATTAATCCAATGACTGGATAATGAACTTCCGGCTACCAATATCACAACAGTTTTTGAGTTAACACTATATAATTCCTGAATAAATGCTTCCTGATCTTTAGAGAGATAAATACTTTCTCTGTCACTTCCTTCGCTCTCTACATTTTTATTAATTCCCAAAACAGCTACAGTTACATCACTTTTTTTTGCCGCATTAATTGCATCCGAAAATAAATCTTTAAAGCTTTTAACAACATCAGGTGTTTTCCAATAAAGTTTAGCAAGAGGTGCATTCTTTGCATTAAAATACTCTGCAACAATATCATATTCCTTTCCGGCTTCAAATTCATACTCTATAATATCGGCTCTAGTTGTTCTTCGTTTCCATGCATCAATCAATAGTTTACCGTCAATATACAATCTGCAACCATCATGTGCGGAAAAACCAATATTATATTTACCGGTTAGGGTTGGTTTTAATTTTCCTTTCCACCTAACTGATAAAGGTGGCTTAGGAAAAAATGCATCAGGTTTTTGATTATCAGGTTCAAAATTAATATTCTCATCAATTCTATTTTTTGGTTCGCCCTGTAAATTAGGATTCGAATAATAGGATGCTTTCAATCCACCAACAAATAAATCTTTTGAAATTATATCAAATCCTTCCAAACCATTCAATGATTGCCATGCTGCAAAATTGATATTAACTTTTTCTCCAACTTTATTTTTTATTCCCTGCAATATAGATACAGGCTCTCCAATTGGAATACCACTATAATCACCAAACTCTGTATTGGCAGCATTGATACCAACAACAGCAATAGATTTTATTTTATGAATACTGAAAGGCAAAAAATTATTTTCGTTCTTCAATAAAACAATACTTTCTCTCGCTGCTTCTAATGCCAATGCTTCATGTGCTGCAGAACCTACAACCGAAGGAGAAATTTTGTTATAAGGATTTTTATCTGCATTATCGAATAAACCCAATTGCATTCTGGCTCGTAAAATTCTGTATGCAGCAGTATCTATATCAGCCAGAGAAATCATTCCTGAATGATAAGCATTAATGATCGGTTGTTTATAAATATTATCACCACATTCTAAATCTAATCCTGCTTTTAGTGAAACCATCGCAGCCAATTCTTTTGTCTTAACATATTGGTGTGCGCTTACTAAATTATTGGGTCCACCGCAATCAGAAACAACATAGCCTTTAAAACCCCAATCCTCTCTTAACACTTTTGTTAATAACCAAGGATTGGCGCCTGCAGGCACACCATTAATAGCATTATAAGATGCCATGACAGAAGCAGCTTTTCCTTCTTTCACACATGCTTCAAATGCAGGTAAATAATATTCACGCATTTGCCTTTCAGAAACAATTGCATTGTTTGATGATCTATTGGTTTCTTGATTATGCACAGCAAAATGTTTGGGGGTTGAAACTACTTTCAAATATTTTGGATCATTTCCTTGTAACCCTTTTACAAACTGAACACCTAAAACACCCGCCAAATATGGGTCTTCACCATATGTTTCCGGAGTTCTTCCCCATCTTGGATCTCTTGCCATATTAATGGTTGGCGACCAAAAAGTGAGCAGATCATTAAATTGTAATGTTTGTTTTTTTCCTCTTTCCAATTCATTCCATCTGCCACGTGCTTCATCAGAAATAGCTGTTGCAATTTTATAATGCATCTCAGGATCCCACATACTTGCTAATGCAATCGCTTGAGGAAACACTGTAAATTTTCCAGGGCGAACCACACCATGCAATGCTTCATTGCCATGATAATATTTATCAATATTCAATCTTGGAATACCCGGTGAACTGGCAATCAATAAACTTATTTTTTCATCTACTGTTAATTGATGCAATAAATCTATGATACGCTCATGTTGGGTTAATTGTTCATTCCTAAATAATGGAATTGTTTGTGCAATTGATTGATGAATACATAAACAAGTAACCAATATTATCAATGCATATCGTTTAAGAAAAGAGGAGAAACTTTTCATACATCAATTGATTCTATTTGTAATTCGTTTTAATAATCGCCTTTGATTCACTAACAGGTATGGTTAACTTTTTTATATTTACTCCAATAGCACTATTGAATTGCATCATCGGCATTTCCTTCGCAGTTGGTATCGTTACATCTGTTAAATAAATATTTTTTACATCATCCATTACAATCGCCGGACGAAAATCATCTTGCATATATTTCAAACGGACATTTTTAAATTGGATGCCTTCAGCATGACGAACATAAAAACCCCATGAAGGCAATTCGCCGAACATTGAAAATTCAGGATAGCCCCCTATATTCTCTATGACAGATGTAATAGAATCCAATGGTATATAAGCAATATTCTTATCTGCTTTTCCTCCATAACTGATCTCAATATTTTCTAAAATCACATCTTTAACAGGATAACCCGGGATTCCTACAATGGAAGAAGGTATCAGATTGTAAGGCAAGAAAGGGTGTCCGTAAATATGAAAATTACCTGGGCGCTTTGGCATTTTATCGACACCCGGACGAAGATGGTCAGGAGGACCTTCAATCGGATAACCTTGATCAGGTTTTAATAAAGGTGTTTCAACTTTTACATTAGCGATGTAAATATTTTTTAACGTACTTACTCTTTCATCTTTATTTCTATGCCCCAATCGAATAAAAATTGCATTGCCTGTATTTTTTGCATCTACATATTGTATATCTATATTTTCCATAAAGCCACCATCTACCGATTCAAGTGCAATCGCAGAACGATAGGTATCGAAAATGGCAAGATGACGAGCTTTTATATTTTTGAAACCACCTGCATTAGCAGTGCCAAATTTAAAACCATTTGCACTTGAACGAATGGTACAACTATCAACAAAAATATTTTCACAAGATGATTTTGGATTAGATGATTTTAAACAAATGCCATCATCAGTTGAATTGATAAAACAATGTTTGATCATCACATTCTTTGAATCGGTTACATCCAATCCATCATTATTCCAATATGCAGTACTCTGCACAGTGATACCAATAATATTAACACCGTTGCATTCTTTATAATCCTGCACCCAATTTGACGCATTTTTTAAAGTAACATCTTTAATATTTACATTTTCACAACCATCAAAATAAAGAACCAATGCTCTTCCAACTTCAGGACGTTTATACAACCAAATAGTATCATCAT
>Ga0316218_1003651_pt1 | contig 12536 bp, 13 predicted proteins | sample TBH18003metaG_FD_203634 | JGI IMG/M metagenome (GOLD analysis project Ga0316218, IMG submission 203634) | Freshwater microbial communities from Trout Bog Lake, Wisconsin, USA - TBH18003 | ecosystem: Environmental > Aquatic > Freshwater > Lake > Hypolimnion/Profundal zone | place: USA: Wisconsin...
AGTACGTGAGCGGCCCGCTCTTTAATGCTGGAATAAAGTAAAGAATCGAAGCCATGCTCCAGTAGAGTGCAAACGAGGCAAGAATCTCAACGAGGTTTTTTTTATATTCAATCAATTTTTATTCATATCTGCCTTGAACCATTATTACAAATATTAGAAATGAATATCTAAGTACTTGCCCCAAGGGTTAAAAGGGATCAAGTGACTAAATTGGCATGGCGGAGAGGGAGTCTAGTAGATGCTTGGTAACTTATAGAGAGTTATTGAGCGTTCTAAAGAGTCCTTGCGTCCACTTATTCCTCAATTGTAGAAGAAAAGTCGGCATTAAGTACTTTTTTACCTATCGTGAAATAACCCAAAAAGTTACCTTTGAGACTTATAGGTTTCACTGCTAATCACATCTTTTATGTGGTGAAAGTGGGGAAAGCTTAACCTTAAAAGGAGCTTACATGAAGACGGTATTCACAGACGTATTTATCAAAAACATCAAAAAGTCAGGGCGATATACAGACGCAGCAACCCGAGGGCTTAACTTTAACGTCAAAAGTAACGGTGGTAAGTATTGGGCATTCAGATTTATGTATGGCGGGAAGCGATCAGACTTAGCCCTAGGGGCTTACCCAGCAATTAGCCTTAAAGAGGCTCGAAAACGAGCCATAGCCTCAAGAAATTCATTACTGCAGGGCAGTAAGCCAACCGCTTACTGGAGAGCTGAGTCACCCTCCAAAGATCCCGATCAACCAATATTTGAGGACTATGCAAAACAGTGCATTGAAACCAAAATGGCTGAGTGGCAAAACCCAAAACATATCGACCAATGGTTCAACACTGTTAACCAATATGCCAATCCAATAATCGGGAAAAAGTATCTTGATGAAATCGATACCCAAGACATTCTGAATATTCTGACGCCAATCTGGCATACCAAAACAGAGACTGCCTCTCGTTTACGAGGACGAATAGAGTGGATTCTTGCATCAGCAACTACCAGAAGGTTGAGAAGTGGATTTAATCCAGCCACATGGAGAGGTCACTTAGAAACTATTCTTCCAAAGCCCAGTCGAATTGCACCAGTAAAACATCACGCCGCCCTACCCTATAAGGAAATCCCTAAATTCATAGGTGACTTGCATGAGAAGGACTGCATTGCAGCGTTAGCACTCGAATTTTTAATACTCAATGCAAGTAGATCAGGCGAGGTTCTTCATGGCTTGCGAAGCGAAGTATCTGCTGATGGCTTGTGGACTATTCCAGCAAGCAGAATGAAGGCAAAGCGTGAGCATCGTATCCCCCTTGGTACTCGTTCCTTAGAAATTCTTGCAGTTGCAAAATATTTAGACCCAGACAGCAAGTATTTGTTCTCAAAGAATGGGAAAGCTCTTTCTAGTATGGCAATGGCAATGCTCGCTAGGCGAATGAACCCAGAGATAACTATTCATGGATTCAGATCCTGTTTTAGGGATTGGGTAGCCGAGGAAACAATGCATAGTCCAGAAGTAGCCGAAAAGGCTTTGGCACACGCTGTCGCAAATCAGGTTGAAGCTGCGTATAGACGTGGCGACTTACTTGACCATAGGAAGCGATTAATGAAAGACTGGGAGGATTACTGCCTTACGGGCTCTTGGGGCAATGTAATTTCAATGCAAAATCAGCAAAAAGCAGCGTAAGAGCTGACCATAACTTAAACTTATCTAGAAATGGTTAAATTACACGAACTCCCATCAACCAAGGTTTCGATGGGAGTTAAGCTGCCTCCTTTGCCACCGAAATCAACTACGTATACAAACGCAGATTTATTCAGAGTAGCTGAATTCGGTCTTTATGCGTTAAAGGAAAAAAAGGACGAGTATGTCTATAAAAATATTGAATACAACGATCAGCACCCCGAAACACTTAATCGGCAGCAAATTAACTACCTAAACGCTCTTTTTCAATGCGTTCATGATTATGTAGATACAAATCCCCTGCTTGATCCGTTAGCTCACCGAATCACCAAAGCACTTCGGCAAAAGACTGTCGCCCTCAGAGAGACTTGTGAAAGTCATCGAAAAGAACTGGGTAATGTAGCTCTACCCCCCAGCCTCAATCAAGCCTGTAAAAAGCTCCTGTCGTTCGTTATTGAGCTTGTTGAAACTTTTCGCTTTATTGATGAATTGATTACAGACATAAGGAAAATCCCGAACCGACCAGCGGATGGAGAATTGAGGGTGTTAGTTCACGAAATAATTTTGGGGTACCAAAAAGAAAAAGCTACCGATCAACTCCCAAGATACCCATATGTCATTAAAAAAATAAAAGAAAAACATAAAGGCAAGTTCGGATTAAGTGTCAGGCAATATGGCAACTATAAAGTTTGGCTAAAGCGTGGTACTTACTACTGGTATATCCAACCATAAAAGTCGGCATTAAGTAAATTTTGCATTAGACCTATAGATTCCTATAGGACATCATCTCTACATCTTCTATCAATAAAGAAAGGATGTATGAAGATGAATAACCATGAAACAGCAAGCCAGTCTGACGATCAACTTTTAAGGATTAATGACGTTGCCAAATTAACCACCCTCTCAAAATCGTCTATTAATCTTTGGATTGCACAAGGACGCTTTCCAGAGCCAATAACCCTCTCCAAGACAGTCAAAGTGTGGCATCTAAAGGATGTTCGCAATTGGGCTGAAGGGATGAAAAAACAATAACTTCGAAATCAAAAAGCCCCGCTGCAAACGAGGCTTTTTAAATACTGGAAAACATATATGACAAAAGATAATGTAGTGCAAATGATTGAATTAGTCAATGCTGATAAGTCAGCAATAACTCCGCAAAAGACAATAAAAGTTCGAGCAACCCAAAAGGAACCGACTGCAACTATTACAACAGTTACGCAGGCAATTCGTAAGTTTGAACTAATGAAAATTGAGGTTCGATTTGATGAATTCAGAGATGAAATCATGTATTCGGAACTTAGAAAAAATCAGTGGCAAGCCTTTCGGGATGAAGACTACACTCGATTAAGACTCAAGCTGGAGAGTGTTGGCATCAAAAAGGTGGGCAAGGAATTAGTGCGTGATGCCGTCATCCTCATTGCGAAGGATAATTCATTTGATTCTGCAATAGAGTGGCTTACAAATGTAGTTCCGTCTTGGGATTTTGAACCAAGGATCGATACCTTCTTGACCACCCACTTTGGGGTTGCCGATAATCCATATACACGAGCTGTCTCTCGATATCTATGGTCCGCTCTAGCAGGACGTGTATTAAAGCCCGCCATCAAAGCCGATATGGTTCCAATCTTGATCGGCAGTCAAGGTGCAGGAAAGTCTACAGGTGTGGCAGCCATATGCCCTCACCCTGATTTCTTTACTGAAATCAGTCTTAATGAGAAGGAAGATGACCTTGCTCGAAAAATGCGTGGGCGACTCTTGGGTGAAATTAGCGAACTTCGTGGTTTAAACACCAGAGACGTTGAAACTATCAAAGCTTTCGTTACAAGAACCCATGAAATATGGACTCCGAAATTTAAGGAGTTTTCCACAACGTTTGCTCGTAGGATTGTTTTTATTGGCACAACTAACCAAGAACAGTTCCTTGCAGATCAAACTGGCAATAGACGCTGGCTACCCGTTACTGTTGGTAAGGTTGATGTTCAAAAGATCAAGGAAGATTGCCTACAGCTTTGGGCTGAAGCAAGAGATACCTTTAAGGGGGTTCTCTGGGAGGATGCGGAAAGACTAGCCAAAGACAATCAAAGCAACCATATGATTGTTGATGCTTGGTTTGATCCTATTCAGGATTGGCTAATCAGAAACAACATTATTCCGCAATATGGTGATGACGTAAATTACGAAACTTATGTTACGACAAATCAAGTGCTTTCCGAAGTTTTATTGATTGACGTCAAACTAATCAACACAGCCTTTCAGATGAGAGTCTCAAGAATTCTCAACAGCCTTGGTTTTGTTAAACGCTCAAAAAGAATTGGCGGAAGATCTAAAAATGTCTTCGTTCATAAGAGCATTGCCGATACTGCTGACACCATAACGACACCATCTGACGAAGAGGAGATACCCTTCTAGGTCAATAGGTATCTGGCAGTAAGAGCTTGACGATACTGCTGACACCTTTTCTTCATTAATTTTAAAAAGTTATTAAAAGTATAGTTACTATTTGATTAATGGAAAAGTGGTGCCAGCGGTGTCATCACAACATCTACATTCGCAAAATACTGATGATTCATGCCGTTGAAATAACTATGTTCTCATGGCAAATATGGCGAAATTTCATATTTAATATGGGTTAATCTGGGGGTAGATAGTATGAACGAATGGATGTTTACTAGTATCCATTTTGGGAGAAATTTGAGTGTTTTTTCGCCTAGTAAACGGTCTGAATATAACTTAACTATGCTCTGATCATGCTCAAAGCGGCATCTATAGATACATTTTTGTTCGCATGTTGTCTCATGACATGACTTGCCAGCGAATCAACTGTTGTGAGGTACAAAATGGGAACAAAGTAGGAACATACTATTGCGACCCATATCGGGCTTTTATTTGGGTATCCAAGGGGTAGCGAAAAATGATTAAAAAATATGTGTGAATATGCAAAAATATAGTAATACGTGGCTTCTAAAAATAGTTTTAAAAGGAATTGAAATGCCATTAACCAGAGTGAGATCAGCCGTGCTACTTTTAGCAGTCCTCCTTTTGGCAGGCTGTGCTAAATCAGGCTATTACACCCCTTACACAGCTTTAAACACGACTAAACCAGTTGAATATGCATATAGCATTGAGCGTGCCGAGCTAATGCCAGATGGCGGTATTGCCATTACTTATGCAAGGTATGCAAAGTATGAGAAGTACTACTACAGCCCCTACCAAACAGTAGAGAAGCCTCTGGGTGAATACGAGATTCATCTCAAAGACTATGTTGGTAACGGTGTTACTGCAAACTTTAGAATTTCTGGACTGGCTTCTGGTGAAAAAACGATTAGCACTATCAACGGGAAGATCTTTCTTGATGGCTATGTAACTAAAGGATCAAGCAATCAGATTCGTCTAGTCTGTTTAAATTGTTCTCCTAGCGATACGTATGGTGAATATAAGATTAATAATCAAGTTGTACTAAAAGAGAATGAAGGCGAACTTTATTCCAAAATCAATACAGCAACAAAGGAAGAAAAGTCGAGATTTGCTGCTATGAGGGCAGCTGCTATGCAGGAATACAAGCAGGCAATCCTAAATAAAGAAAAAGCAGCCAGAGAAGGAGATGACTCACCTGATGACCTGAAATGTAAGAGTTTTGGTTTTAAGTTCGGCTCTAAGGATTATGGCGAGTGCAGAATCAAGTTAGAGGCTATAGCATCTCAAAATATTCAGCAGCAAAAAGCCGATGAGTTAAAAAAACAGCAATTTGATGCACAGCTTGCAGAGCAAAAAAGGGCTTTGGATGCTCAAGTTGATGCTCAAAAGAGGCAGCGGCAACTTCAGGCAAGCCAAGCTTTGCTGAATTATTCACAGACTCTATCAAACCCCGCACCTGTAGCACCCGCAAACCAGACGTACATCATGCCAAGTGGGAAAATGATGAATTGCACTACTACTGGAACCACCACCAACTGCTTTTAGAGGGTGATTAAAGGTTGAGCATTTCGAGGGCGATCAGCACGCTTTTCAAGTATTTGATTCGAGCGTTACCCTCAGCGGTCTTCCTGCGGTAATCCTTTGTACAGCTCCCGTGCTGCCAATTCCAATGGTCAACCCCCTTGGGGGACAGCCCTCCATGATTACGGCACCTTCCGTTGAGCATTCCGTGCTTCTGGCATTGACCGCCAGATCGGGTTTTAGCCCCGCAAAGCATTCTTTGGTCTTTTGATGGAGGTGGCAAGAGTTAGCTCATCGAGCTTCTTTGCAATCTGATCTCTAGCCATATATCGGGGGTTTCTGGGTTGAGCAGCAATCTGCTCATGGATCTGCTCTTTGGTAGGTGGAGTTATTTTCATGGCTGGCTTCCGAAGGTTGCTACAGCCTATATTTTAATTAACTTTTTTCTTAATTTATAGGCTCGATTAACTCATTATTACAATTCGGTCTTAGCAATGGAAGACCAGCTCCAGTTAGGCAAAGACTCTAGTTTGTGTTTTTGCTCAGAACTTAATTTTTCACGATTAGGACGGAGGCATTGCTTGTTCCTCCAAAACCATAGTTTTTTTCCATTCTTCATTTTGACTGTTTTTGGAACATTGCAATGCCCATTTTTTAGTGCAAAAGCCTTTAATTCCTCATAAGATTCATTCCAAATGTGATCATCAATATCCCATAAAAACCCCTTAAGTGAGTTGAGCCTACTCCGTTGTTCGTCACTTAAATCAGTTCGGGATCTTTGGGTGCTGACCCATCGCCCCAACATAAACCCATCATCGTCTACATATTTTGGTGACATGGCTGAGTTCTTATGTTTACTGAGATATTTTTCTAATTGTGCGAAAGAAAAATTCCATTTGTCTGCTTTTGGATCCCATGTCCATCCTTTAAGGGATTCAAGCATTTCAATTTGTTCTTTAGAAAGACTTTCTTTTGCCTGCCTTTGTTTACTTGTCCAAATACCAATTGCATATCCATCTTCAGTTTTGGTCTTTTCTGGCATTGTCGTACTACCATTTTTATCTGAGTAGTCTTTTAAATATCCATAGGCGTATAACCAAGAATTTGTGACACTTTCAACTAGATAAGTTCTTAAAGAATCTCCAAATGATTTACTAACATTAAGTGGCAAGTCAATTTCAATTTTATTAAAAGCAGGCTTAATTGCTGACCTACCTCTTTTTCCCAACTCAACTCGGATTTGGTCTAATTCATTTGCTAACACTTCATCATGAGCCTTTAGAGCATTCAAAACGACCCAAATAGACTTAAAATTACCTTCTCCTAAAACTTGCTCTGGATTATCGGCATTACCTATGAAGACAGGAAGAATAATCGTCCCAGCTTGTTTATTAGGGCTTAAACGAATCGCCCTTCCTACAGCTTGAATAATGTCAATTTGACTGCTTCTGGGGTCAATAAATGCAACACCATCTAAGGAAGGGACATCGACCCCCTCGGACAAGCATCTAGCATTTGTTAGAAGCCCTCTTTGACCGTCCTTAAGGCTCCTTAACTGCGTCAGCTTCCTTCTTCTCTGATCTGTAGGCATCTCCCCAGATACAAAGTCAGATACAAGCTCACCGCTAGGCTTATGTTTATGATCAATCCAACCAAGAACCTTATGAATATCTTGCGAAAAGGCTTCAGCACGACTAACCCTGCTATGAAAGCTAATTAACCTATGGAGGTCATAATCTTTTATTGCTTTTAGAAGACCCACTTGAGCAGCTAAAGACTCAGCATCCATTTCAATGTCAGAGTCAGCCTTGAGTAACTCCCTATTCTCAATCCATGCTGAGATAGTCGGGTCATCTACCCCAATAATGACCACCCGATAGTCAGTCAGCAAACCTCGTTTAATAGCCTCACCAAAGTTCAGAGCAAATAACTGTTTACCAAACACCGCCTCATCGTCCATACCAACAACTTCAACTCCACGACCCTCGGCAGCTTTCTTAACGCTTGATGAGTATGTTCTTGGAGTGGCGGTAGTAAATAACCTCTTCTTAGCTCTGATCTTTTCCCCATCTAAGATAGTAGAGAAGTCACTCGATACCTTGCCAGCACAACGATGGGCTTCATCAGCAATCGCCAGATCAAATGCAGGTACAGCTTGATCTGATTGAGCATCAGCAATAAGAGGCGAAGACTGGTAGGTCGAGAAAATTACCTTCCTACCAAAACCATTTAGAAAGTTACGAATCTCATTAACGTCTGAAGTGACTGGGAATGCAAGATCGGCTATTGAATGAACTGCTTCGTCTGAACCCTTTTTGCCCACAGAATCATCCGAACAAACGCAAAGAACTTGAAATTCCTCGTTTGCAGCTAATGTCCACTCGTGCAGGGTTTGTGAAAGTAAGCCAAGTGAAGGTAGAAGCACAAGTGTTGATTCAACACCGAGCTTTTCTTTAATCCAAAGGGTTGTAAATGTCTTGCCAGTACCACAAGCCATGATCAGCTGACCACGATCTATATCTTTAAAGCTTGAAGCTACTGCCTCTATTGCTTCAATCTGGTGATCTCTTGGTTTTGGCTTGTCTTTACGTTTTGCTTTAGGTAGATCGTCTAAAGTAGTTGGGTATTCAATGTCAGCATCTTCAAAATTCGATAGTAGGAATCGAGTAACAGGTTTATCTTGGGCGTCACAAACTTGTTTAGCATTGGCTCCAATTAAGTCTGTTGAGGCTATCAGAAGTCTCTTATCGATACCATCCCGATTGGACTCGCTAATAAAGGAGTCAACATCAGCTTTAGTTATTGAGGTGGTAGATGCATAACACTTAGCCTGAACCGCCCAGTTCTCGCCATTCTTATGTCTAAAGACTAGGTCTATGCCGCAGTCACGACCCCACGCATGGGGGTACTCATCCCATAGCCAGATTTGATCGACTTGTGTAGACCACTCAGGATCATTTTTGAGAAACCATTTAACGAAATGCTCGAATTGTCTACCCCTTTTTAAGGGATCACTATCAAATGAATTAAGAAATTTACTAAAAGATGTCACTTTAGAGTTTCAAGAGATCCATGAGGTTTGCACAACCTATCCCAAGATACGGTTTGCGGTCCAGGGTACTGACCTACAGGAGGAATTTGAATCATCTTAGCAAGCTTATAGTCAGTATCAGTATTGTAAATTGCAAACTTCGGATCAGAGCAATCAACCACTACAGCAGTCTTACCAATCCATTTCTTATCTGTTTTATCGAAAATATATTGAATGGAAGATTTAAGATTTCTATTCTCGGGGATTATGGAATATTTTGTTTCCATATAAGCTTCATTAAAATGTTTATCAGGGCCGATATAGCCACCAAGATAGGCCATATGATTGCTCGGCTCTCCAAATCCGCATAATTTACTTTGCGTATTTGAATAGATCGTGCCTTTAGCAATTGCGAATTGAGAACTATCCCTTGATCTGTCACCAATTGATGTTGGGGTCCATGTTCCATTTGCACAATCAAGATTTACCTTATCTAGTGTTGCAATAGCATTGCTATCCGCATTAGTCGTTGCATAGTAAAAAGTTAAGGTATTTTTAGCATCCCTTGAAAGCAACAGAGGACTGTACCAATAACCTCGCTCTGCATTTGCCTCGAGTATCACCCAAGAATTTGTACTGAAAAATTCCTGCTGCTCTGAAATATTTTGAGCAAAAGAATTAAGGCTTAACCAAAAAAAAATTAAAAAAATTAACCTTTTCATTTGTTCCTCAATAAATAGGGACAGCATATAAACCTTGGCCAGGTGCAGGTGAATACATTTGGTAAAACCTTGGACTAGGAGTTAATGCAGACAACGGGGTTCCATTTATATAAAAAGGATTCCCACCAGAGCGGGTTGCTGCTCCAGCTACCCTTGCGGTTGAGCCAATCATAGACGCAGCCAAACCAAGACTAAATATACCTACGAAGGCATCTGCATTAGCCCTGGATCTTTTAGTGTTGGCAATAATTTGATTACCACTTTGAACATAGTAATCAGCAACAAATTTATTAAAGTCTGTGCTGAGGCTTTTAACGTCATATTTTTTGGAGTCTACTTGAGTGTTCAAGTACCGATCACCTACGTTAACAGCCTTGGGGATAAGGTATTGATATTCCTCTTTATCGGCAACTCCAGCAATAACACCCTTAAGATAATCAATGACCACTTGAGGCTCAACACCTTCTTTTTGAGAAAGAGCATAAGCAAAGTTGTATTGAGCTGGCGGGTAATTTGCTTTGGAAAGATCGTAAAAAATCGCATATGCTTTTTCAGAGTCTTTTGGGACATTAGTACCCTCGAACGATAGTCGTCCTAATAAGTTCTTTGCACAATTAGAGCCAGACTTAATCTCCATATCAAGTTGCGTTAAATTAAATTGCCTATCAGCCTCATTTTCTATTGGTTTAGAGAGAGTTTCTTTCAGTATTTCGCATTGTCTTTCATTAGCGAATGCACTAAAGCTTATCAATACAAGAGAAATATAAAAAAGTTTTTTCAATTAATCCAAGCCTAACTTAGTATTTTGACTCCAGACAATATCGTTCTTTCTGGCAAATATTCTGCAAGATGCATTTAAGTCAGGTGGTTTTGCTGCTTCACACCTTGAAATAGCTACTGCATCTAATTTTTCCCAAGAGGTGGTTATGTCTAGCTGACTCTCTTTGACATCTCTATTGTTATTTGTAGCCATTCCACATGCTTGTCTTCCACTTTTTGGGTCTACTGCAAGTGCCATAACAGACTGCCCTATTGGATTTGAAGCCATTGATTGATACTTTGCATATCCACGGGCCAAGAACATCTCCTTACAGCTTCCTTTTAAATATTTATCTGCTGCATCTATTGCCGTCTGAGGAGTTGAACATGAAACTAAAGATAATGAGGCAGTTAGCCAGAATATGATATTTCGTTTGAACATTATTGATCACCAGAATTAAGTAGACAATATTTGCATTTAATCTAACCCTATTTTTCCAGTCTTATCCCACACAATTTCATTTCTTCTGGCGAAAACACGGCATGGAGAAGTTAATCCAGCAGGCCTTGCTGACTCACAGCGAGCAATAGCTACTGCATCTAATTTTTCCCAAGAGGTGGTGATTTCCAAAGCATTTTCTTTAACGTCATTGGGATGGTTGGTTGCATAACCGCAGCTTTGTGCACCAGTCCTTGGGTCTATAGCAAGAGCAAAAACAGCTTGTTTAGAATTCAGGGCAGACTGAGACCAGAACTGGTAACCCCTAAGACCATTACTAAGAAACAATGCCTTACAAGTTGGTCCAAGATATTTATCTGCTGCATCCAAATTAGATTGTGGAATAGTTGGAGAGCATGCGGTTAAGAAGAGCATGCTTAATGCAATCAAGCTTTTGAATTTACCCATACCGTTTACAGCCCTATCGAGACCAAAAATAAAAACGCATTTGTTATTCTAGCTCCTCTATGTGACCCACCCGCCTTATGAAGCAAATATCTATCAGCCATATTTGGACGATATTTTTGAGATTTAATAGGGGTATGGGGGTAGTTATAAACTTAGAATCTAATAATTATTCATACTTTTTTGTTAAATTATTCAAAAATCCTAATAAAACATGACCTTTTACATGTATCGGAGCGTATGAGTGAAATACTTTAAGTTAGATGGCAGCCCAATTGAAGCCATGGATGTATACAGGGATTTAAATGAAGAAAATCTTGCTGGGTGCAACCTAACCAATGCTGACTTTAAGCGTAGATTATTTACACGCACAGATTTCAGAAACTGCGATCTTAAGGGTGCCAATTTTGAGGGAGCAATCCTAAATCAATGTAAATTTGATAATGCCAACTTAACTGGGGCAGATTTTAGATTTTCTAAAGCTACAAGCTGTAGTTTTAATGACTGTCAATTATCGGATTCGGCTATGAGCAATGCCGACTTTAGTGGATCCTATTTTTCGTCTGCGAACCTTTTGAATGCCGATTTTACTAGCTCGAATCTTAGGGGATGCCAGCTTGGTAAAGCTAACTTACACTCAGCATGTTTTACAGCCACATGCTTATTAGATGCTAATTTTATGGATGCAGACTTTAGGGACAATGACTTCTCTTATTCCCAGTTCCTTAATTTGGACCGTCTAGAGCCATTTGGTTTGGATCAGGATCGAGGCTCCATCCTCCCGTCTGGTATTGATAAGAAAAAAATTTATAAAGCCTTAATATCTAAGGGGTGCATCTTTCAGGATGTAAATGAGAAGAATGGCAACTGGATTAATCAACTAGGTGCCGCTAATCACTTTCCACTGCTCTAAAAATTATTCTCGAAGAACGTTTGAGCAAAATACTATGCAAGTCAACCTTAGGTACCATTTCTGAGATTTAGGGGGTTAGGGGGTAGTAGGTTCAGAATTCTGGGAAATCAGAAGGGGTACCCCCTCACTAATTTGCTACATTAATAATATGGATACCGATAGCTCAGACCAAAGCGATGCTGAGTTCGCTGGCAAGGTGAAGACTCAGACCTTCAAGCAATATCAGCAAGAACAATTAATCAAAGCCATGGTAATGCCTGCATCAAAGCTGGCAGAGACCACTAAGAGAAATGCTGACCAGCTGAAGGAGTTTGAAGCTGCAGCAGAGGATGAGAGACGGCATAGGACATCAGACAGGAAGCCTCGAGCTGAGAAATTGGAAACGTTTCCACTGACGAGAGAGCGTTTTGAGGGCGAGTGTGGGGATATCCGTGGGGAAAAAGATAATTAGATCTTAAAAACCCCGAATCTATTGACATTTTGGCGGAGAGGGAGGGATTCGAACCCTCGGTAGGTTTGACCCTACGCCTGATTTCGAGTCAGGTACATTCGACCACTCTGCCACCTCTCCGAACCGAAGGGCAATTATAGCTTTGGGATCGCCATC
>Ga0316218_1003662_pt1 | contig 12515 bp, 12 predicted proteins | sample TBH18003metaG_FD_203634 | JGI IMG/M metagenome (GOLD analysis project Ga0316218, IMG submission 203634) | Freshwater microbial communities from Trout Bog Lake, Wisconsin, USA - TBH18003 | ecosystem: Environmental > Aquatic > Freshwater > Lake > Hypolimnion/Profundal zone | place: USA: Wisconsin...
TATTTTAAAACCGCATCTGGTAGAAGATATTTAAAAAGTAAAATGGTCCCGTAGTTCAATGGATAGAATAGAAGTTTCCTAAACTTTAGATACAAGTTCGATTCTTGTCGGGACCACATGATAAACAGAAACCCTTATTATCTAAGGGTTTTGTTGTTTATGGATGTTTTTGTGGTATGATTTATTTGTTTTATCTGTGTAGCAAACTGTGCAGCAGAATGTTAATATTAGTATTTTTTCCTGTTTATAATAACTGTGATTGTAACTTCTCTCATACAATAGTCTAATATGATAAAAACTATTAGAACCCTTATCCTTCCGACAATTTTCCTTTCATTACTTTCTTGTGCTAAAGGTGGACATTGTGATGCTGGCCCAACATTTGAAATTGGAATTAATTATGTTGATAAAAATGGAAATTCCATTTTTGCTAACCCAATCAATAATCCAGACAGTATCAAAGCTTTTGATTTACAGTATAATTTTAGGCAAGTATATATGTCATTTTACAATTCCGCAAATACAACAACATATTTTACAGCAGATACATTTGTAAATAAGTATGCGAAGGTTGCCATACAATTTAAATATCAAGGTAAATACGATACACTAATATTCCATAATCGTGGAACTGAAAATGAAGTTTGTAGTAATATTGATACAGTTTGGTATAATAATGTTTTATGCACGACTAATAATAATGGGGTCATTTCAATTATAAAATAAATCCCTCTGCAAACCTCTCAATGGCATGATCCGCAAACTTGCTAGGGAATTGATTAATATAGTTCTGAGTGATTTCAATGGATGAGTGTGACATTGCATGGGAAATTTCTTCAATTTTCGAACCCGAACTCAACATATAGTACGCGAAACTATGTCTGCTAACGTGACTGGTCAATTTCTCAAGACCAATGTCTTTTGCGATCCGTTTCAACCGACTATTATAGGCACATCTGGCTCTATGTAATTTATAAACCTGCTCCTCGGTCAGAACTCTTTTATCAATAATCTTGATATTCTTAAAATCCTCATCCTGCAAATAATCAAATACCAATCCACGTGGTTTTGCCCCCATGATAGCGCACATCGTTTCTGCAACATTTTTTTCTATCTTTTTGATAACCGCATTAATGATTGTTATTCGCTTTGAATTATCCGCCGTCTTATCTTCCTTTAGATATTTGATTAATGCATGCAGGTCTTCAACATTTAATTCCCCCAGTCCTTTCTTTGAATTGATAACAATGAATTCGTCCAATTCGATTTGGTTCAGTTCATAATTGCCCAGCGTATTTTGTTCTATGGCTTGGATATATTCTTGCGGATAAAAATGGGCTAACATTTTGCATGACTTGTATCCAAATGGAATTGATATTTTATCACCGTTCTTCTTAACCACAAACTCAATTCTTCCTTTGGTGAAATGTTTATAGTTCAATAACAATATGTCTGACACCCTTAAACCATTAGTGAAGAATTGAAACAGGAAATGATATTTTGCATCACCTGTTTTATAGGTGCGGATCGTTTCACGCGGAACGTAGTTAATTAGTTTATCTATCTCATCAGGGTATAACATCCGAGATTCCACTTTTTCAATCTTCCCAACTGTTGCTTTGTAATGAACCGTTTTAATTTCATCCAATTCCGGGTGCTGCTCATTAAACGTTGTTACAAATGTTTTAATGACACTGATATAATTGAAGATGGTTTTATTTTTCTTTTTTACATCGTTCTTCCTTCCAATGTATTGCCGCTGCTCCAACCATTTTGAATATCCTTTTATGAAATCAATTTTTTGTAATACTTCAATAGGCAGGCATTTTAATTTCAGTATATCAGTAGTGTATTGATGCAATGAATTAATAATGGTAGTATATTTTATCTTGGTGGCAGGGTTCTCGTAATCATTTTCCAATACATCTTTAGCAAATTGGATGAAACAATCCTTGGTTGGTTTGCTGGCTTTCTTATTTGCTTTGAGGAAATCTGCTTCGTGTTGGTCTAAAATATGATTGATGCGTTTGTAATTAACCAGTTCGGTTTCTTTAACCCTTTGTTTCTTATTATCCCACAGTTTGACAGGGATTGTTTCTTTGAGCGAGTTCCTACTTATTGGCGTACGATCATCAAAGACGGCTTTGTAAATCGTTGCTGTCTTGGGGTCACTACTTTGTTTCCGTATATAGAAGAATTGGTACATTCTTAATTGATATCATTTAATATTGAAAACTCATTCCCATTCAAATCGTTTCTGTTGATTTGTTTTCTGATAACTGTTAGTTTTTTAAAACCCAGTCTCTTATAAGCGTAATATCTTTTCTTCCCATCAATGATTAGATTGGTATCGTTTATTACAATTGGTTCCATCATTTCTTTGTTTTCAATTTTGCTGCACAGTTGAAGAATGTCCTTCAGGTTGCAGGTAAATTCTTTTGGCAACAACAGTTGATTAATTGGCATGACCAAGCTGCAACTATCCGCTGGAAAAAGTGTTCTAACCTTTCCTTCTTCAACTTGTGAAAGAACTGACCTAATATGGTTTGTTGCACTCTGCATGAATTTGATTAATCAAAATCTTGCGAGGATGCAGTGGCTAATTTAAACTCTTATGCCACTAACACCTGCTCGCATGACCTTACAGTGGAAACTCTCTTATCATTAGATCATCGGGTATTGTTTGAATCTTATCAATCTGCTTGAAGAAATAGGGTATGTTCTGTTCGTTGCAGGCATCTCTCATCCTTCTGGCCCAACCAGTATTGAAAGGTCTTTTATGATGACCGCTTTCACCTCCTTCAATAACCCAATCAATGCCTGTTAAATCATTAGCTATGATATCATCCAATTGTGGCTCGATGGATAAAAATCTTTTCCCTTTCACCATTCTTAACTGCGAAACAAGCATATCAAATGTCTCCTGATCGACCGGAGAGGTTCCATACATAATATTGGTTGGCGGATTATCAAGCCAAGCAGCAGGAATGTATTTATTGATATTACTTGGTCTCTTGGTTAAGAGCAGGAACATGAGATTTGGACTATTTGGAACGATCTGTTCAAAAAAATATTCCCTTAAATGGTTTGTTGTCAAATCATCGATGGGTATGCCGTTTATTTCATGCAATACCTCACCATTAGAATCTACCAACGGCATTGGCTTTTCGAAGATGTCCATCATTGAACCAACAAATACACGATGAACCGTGTTTGCTTTGGCTGCTAACTTTTGGTATTTGACCAAATCCTGCCAAACAGATTTGATTGCTCTTCTTGGGTGATCATTACCCCATATATTGTGACCATATCTTTTTGATAATGCTTCTGCATAACAGTGATCACATCCTTTATGTACTTTGGTACAACCATGCCATAAATTGGCTGTGTGGTTCGTCCATTCTATTTTAGTAAACTGCGCCATTGATTAATTTTTTTATCTGTTTAAAAATGTTGTTTTAGAAAGGAATTGAAATATTAATTGGGTGATGTTGTCTCAATCATTAAAACAACTGAAGCCCATTTTTTATAGTCGACAAATTGAACTTTTGTTTTTTCCGGATGACCTTCATATAGTGTGAGAAATACACCAATGGATTCACTCAAATCCTTTTCTAATAAAATCTCTGCTTCCGGAAAAGTGGCAATAATCTTCATGTCATAACCTCTTATGAATTCAATGTTATTTTTAAGTAACTCAATAAGTTCATTAACACAAAATATTCTGGCCACTTCGATATCATTAATTGCGTGCACTCTCTTATAAAAATCCAAAAACAGTTCTCTTCTATTATTGATTCTAAAGAAAATGTCAGGTGCATCATTTAATGCTATTCCAACAAGAACGCCCAATTGTCCTATGGTAGAATTGTTTTCCTTTGTTTGCTGCGGATATTTTGAATATATATTTTCCATAATAAAAAATGCGGTTAACCTATACACCGCAAGGTTTTGTTTGATTAAACTGTAACCTTTTCAGGTTGCTTTTTCTTAGCCTTGGGTTTACTTTCCTCTTTCAACTCAGGCTTACCACTGAATTCCTTTACTGCTTTATTAAGTGCTTTAGCTTCCTTATCAAAGGATGTTGTAGAAGGAGAGATACCAATGAACCTGCGGTTCATCATTAGAGCCAACGAACCAATATCACTTTTCATGGAGATGTCTACGATAAGATCATCCACCTTTGTGGCTATTAGTATTGGAATCAATGCAGCATAGTTCGGCGCATTTTTCGCATCGAATTGGATGCCCTTGTTAATGATAATATCCGAGATTGCCTGTTCACTTAAAAAATTGGAGCAGGATTTATAGGATTCAGATTCTCCAATTGTTCCTTCCATTTTATCTGGGAAAGAGGGAGGATTGAATACACTATTTGCTTCCCAACGATCCTTGACGAACCAAAGAATTTGTGTAACCGAATCTGATAGATGCTTACTCGCCTGCCCATCTGTCAACAGTTGACCATCAGCCACAAACAATGTTTGTTTGAAAATCAATCCTGTTTCCTCAGTAATTGCACTGATGATATTAGCAGGTATCTGTAATGCAAACCCTTCATCATAATACTCTTGAGTAAAAACATATAGACTTCCACTCTTGGGAATCCTGTCAACCCAGGGTCTTACAGGATCGGCAGTTTTAATGCCGTAAACCTTAGGTTCCTGACGAATGGTTTTTGGATAATGACTCTCCTCATTATTCACTGTTAAAACATAGCGATCAGGATAGTAAAAAAGTGACTGCACTGATTCTTTTTTAATCTGTGCCAGTATTTCCGCAGGTTCACCATGATGAATTACAGCAGTAGTTCCTTTTGAATCAGGAATGGAAAACGCTTTCATCTTTGCATTTTCAACTGCTGTTTTTGCATTGATTATTCTCAATGCATCTTTTGGATTCAACTCACGATTTTGAACCCTTTCGTAAATCGCTTTATGGTCTTCTTTTTTTGAAAGTTCCATTAAGTCCTTTACGGGTTTTACATCACAGTTCTTCTCCAATAACCACCAACTCATCGGAAAGTCACCATTGTCATTTTTTAGAACAGATTCCACATCTCTAATCGTTTGAGCGTCTTTATATCGGTTTCCGATACGGTTGCTTATTTCAGGATAACGGTCATACTTGACTATGTCAGCTCCTTTTTTAGCACCTTGTTTCTTTCCGAATGTCTCAAACAGACATAAGTACTCATTTCTTACATCCATCCATGTTTTTTGACGATGGTTGTTAAGTGCAATTCTATTTGCAACTGTTGGTTCCAAATCTGTTTCGATGTATGGCACTTCTAATCCAAGAATACCTGCGACTATGATAAGTCTGTGACCATCAAGAACACTACCGTCATTAGCAAGAGTGGCAGATCCGAAAATGCCATTCTCTTTTACATCTGCTAACAATGCATCTACGTTTTCTGTGTCGTAGATTGCTACTAATTCGGGTCGGAATTTATTTTTTAATCCCTCCGATTTTGTGTATTTTCGTTTCATACTTACCTCCTGGTTTTTGTGAGGTTTATAAAATTGATTCTTGGGTGTTTGTAGCGTGAACTACGGCACCCTTTTTCTTTTTGGTGATATGCACCGGTTGCGATCATGCACCGGACTTCTAATTTTGATTGGCATCGGTATTTAGTTTAGTATTATGCGACTTTCTTTTTACCTAAATCAGAAAAATTTATTGGATTGATTATTGTTAAATCAGGTCTATTTATAACCACAACCATATCTAATGCCATTGAACCTTGTTTGACTTCATTTTTAAACCACTCCCTAGTCTTAGTGTACTGGCAAGCATAATTATAAATCACATCAAAAAAATAGTTATCAATGTGTGTAGTTTTACCCAATGCATCAAAAATGTAATTATGGAATTGCTTTTTCTTTTCATCATTGAATAATCTTTCCTTTTCAGAAAATTCAGAGATAAGTTCAAAAGTGTCCATGTCAAGAAAGAATGTATAATCTATAGCATGTTCTTTAAATAAAACATGAAGAGAAATACCTACTTCTTTCTGCGGATATTTAATATCTCCTTTGTCTTCTATTGACAAAAAAGCTATGTGCTGATCTTCTTTTTGAATTACTTCATTTTCTATTATCTCCAATGCATCAAGATTGCCAGAACGTCTGCACCATTCATTAAAATCGATATGAGTAACTGAAACAGATTCATCAGTTGATCCATGTAAATGAAAAATGAAGCCCAATGATTGCCCTTGATTTTTTGCTAATGCTCCTAATATAATTGGATTACCAGTTAAATAGTTTACTACGTTATCAATAAACAAATCGTTTTCTCCTTTCTCATCTGACGCCATATTAAATAAGGATTCCAATAGATCTTTCTTCCATTCTCCCATTTCGGAAAACTTATCAATATAATTTGTGTAAATAAGCTCTTCAAACTCATCACGTGGGCCTAAAACATACTTAGAATATCTTTCCCCATTATATATAAAGGATACTGATAATCCAATGCTAATTCCCTTTTGAGTAGTATCCGTTGAGGCTTGCATTATTGCAACGTCATTTGTATGCACTTTTTTGGGTTTTCTTAAATAATATGCTCTTTCCAAAGCTTGAATTTGCCAAGAGCTGAAATCCGTGGCAGTTAATGTAGTTTGATCCTCATTGGTATCATTTATAGTTATAACAAAGCCGATAGAACTGTCAATTTTTAAGATCATAGAATCTGAAGCAACCTTTTGTGCAGCGAAGAAGTAAATAGAAGTATTATCCAATGCGCTATCTTCTGCATTGTTGAAATCGTGTCTGGCGTAGTCAAAAAGAATATTGTGTAATTTCTTTTTTTCTTCCATCATTTCACTAATACTTTTATCCATGTTGAGTACTAAGTCATTGAATTTTTCACAAGTAATTATAGTGTCATAGCTTTCAAAGTATTCGCCATCAAAAATGTATTTAATCGTAAGACCAATCACTGGAACACGACTTTCATACAATGCGACCATTGATAAGTGCAATTTTTTTACTCTCTCTAACTCCTGTTCATTTACTAATGATATATACTCTTGAACAAATCGGCTGCCGAATTCTTCTTCCGTCATAGCCCCAATATGGTTTTGAGTTAATAAATTATTTGCTTGTTTTGCAGCCTCTCTTTTGAGTCTGCGGGCTGCTTTTGCAGCTGGTGAATTTTTGTGTGACATATTTATTGGTTTTAAATTTTATTAATTAACAGAAAATGCATTGTCTAATTCTTCAAACTGAGTGTTACTCATATATCTAACCAAAGTAGGATCCTCGGACTCAATATGAACTCTCAGAAAAAACAGAAATGTTTCAAATAAATCAGATTCCAAAACCTTAATTACATTGAATTTTGCGATCATGTAGGCTAAAGCAGCACTTGTAAATTCCCCCTCAGTAGGTTCGTAATCATGACTTAAGATCCTTATGAGTTTATTGTAGAGGTCATTGACAAGGGTTTCCTTTTCAGACATAGTTTTAAAAGTCTTCTTCTGGAATTGATGCTCATTAGAAGCATCTTCCCAAGTAAAAGAAATATAGAAATGACCTTCATTAACACCATATATGTAAAATGAAATTTCAATGGTATGTTCTAACTCCAAATCATCATATTCCATGATTTCAAGTCTATTTCCCTTTGATGTTTTACTTTTTGTCATCAAAGATTTTTCATTAGTGAAATTTGTAACCATTGGTTTTGGGTTGTGAATTTGTGTGTTCATGATTTTATTTTTAAATTGAGTTAATGAGGTTTAATTAATTGGGGTGGTTTTCAAGTTAGATTTTGGGAATATGTAAATTGATTCAATGAGATCATCCCATTCTACCACTCGAACAAGTTCATAAGATATCTCACCATCTAAATGGTAACACAATTCAACAAAAGCCTCGTAATCATATCCTTCTATAAGAACAACATTTGATGAATAACTGAACTCATGAAAAATGGAATAATCTTGAAATCGTCTGAAACAAAATCTAAAAAAATCAAGTACATTTGTCTTTCCATATACAGATTCTGTATCTGCATCGTTTCTGTATACACTATGTTCTAAGAGAACATTTTTTAGATGTTTAACACTTTGAGTATTCCACATCTGACTTACCGATTCTATAAGATTTAAATTTGTCATTTTCCTTTGTTTAATTGAAAGACAAAGGTCAAATGAAGAGGCGCTTTAGGGGCATGAAAAAGACGTCTCCCGGATTGGAAAAGACGTCTTTTAATTAAAGATTTATGACTTAAATACTATATCAAATTTTAAAATTATTATCGATTTCTCGGTAATCTTTATCAAGATTAATTATGTATTTTTTTTCTGCAACTTCATCTATAATATAATATCCTAAAAGTGTTTCATTTAAGACATTTGCTAAAGCTTCATTTACACACCATTTATTTTTCCTAAATGCATCACCATATTGGTCAACTAACCTATCTATTGTTTTTGAATCACCCCTACCGTTAACAAGATCATATAGTTTATGGATTTCATTTTTAAATTTTTTCAAAGTCTTCTTAGCGATTGGTTCCTCTTTATTTAAAAAGAAAATAAATAATGCAGCCGGCAACTCTTTCATTTTAATATCATCACTCCCAATAGTAATCTTTCCTCCTTTCTGTATTTTCACTACCTCAAACTCAATTGTCTTTTTCGTGTAGAGACTTTTTACATTTTTACATATACTTTCCAGTATTCCTTTAATATGGTTAATTATTTTCCAGTTAACATTAAACTCTTCTGCTTTTTGTTGGCAGGAAACACATATATCTCCCATTCTTAATTTAAAAATAACTTCGGACTTTGCTATACACATGTCATTTATACATCCTGTTTTATCTTCATGAACATTAGGATGTCCAACGGCATTATTGTGATAAATTCCAATTAAAGATTGAAAGATATTTTCAACTACTTGGTAGGAGATTCCATATTTTGGATTCTTACTTGTAAACTGATCCCAGTCATTTACGTCAATAAAAATATTTTTATTCTCAGTTGCACTAAACCAATTTTTTTCATTTCTAATAGATGTTAGTAACACTAGAAAATCATCATCCTTCACATCTTTAATTACCCCTCTGTACACTTGACATATAGAAAACAACTTATTGAATGGCACCCAATTTATTTGTTCCAAATTTTCAAATGATTTATCAATTTTGCTCAATTGAACTTGAGTTAATTGATTTGCTCGTATAAAATTCATCACACCTTTCACTTGATTCAATTCAGAACAAACATCATCGATTAAAATTGGAAGTATTTCGGGTGTAGCAGTTATATATATGTTCATATAAGAATAATATGCTCAAAGCTATTAAAAAACAAATCTCAAAAAAAACATACTTACCCGGGGCAGGGTAGTCCGGCAGGGAGGAGCTGCAAGGTATCCCCACTTATATATATGTATATATATACCCCCCCCAGCGGGCTACGGATGTTCAAAAAAATCCTGCCAAAAAATTTTTGAGATTTTGGAAATCACATGATTAATGCAAATAAAAAAATATCCCACCTTTTCGGCTAGGCAAAAAGGTTGCATTTTGAAAATCTCTCTTAGAGGGGCACTAAAAAAACAATCCACCTTTTCGGCTGGGCAAAAAGGTGGTTGCTTTACAATAAAAATGGAAAGGGGTTAATCTATAACAAGACATTCAGGATACTTGCTCTTAAAGTAATCAAATAAAGATTCTCTGATAATATCTGATTTCTGTCTGCGGGTGATACTGCACAATTTATCTAATCTTCCTTTTTCGACTCTATCAATTCTTAATCTTAAAAATTCATTTTTAGTTCTGTTTCTTTTAATCTTTTCCATGGCTGTCTTTATATATAAATACTTGGCCGTTGGTGTAAATCGTAATACTAGCCATATTTTTTTTGCCACATTGGATTTTACTGTATTCCAAAGTATTTATTAATAAATGGAATACAAATGAACAATTACAACACATCAGGTTTAACCTACACGATCACCATCGACCCAACACCACAAGAACATAAACCAACCAAGAAACAAATGGGTGTCATCACTAATCATCTAAACTTGGTAACCGGTCTTACCATTAATGAGTTCGCCACTTATTCAAGTCCCCCGTATAGTTATTCTTGGAGTGGAGGATTGTTCAACGGTAAAATAAGTAATGCGAATTGGTATCAACAATCAGTATTCGCTTTAGATTTTGATAAAGGACTAATTTCTATTGATGATGCACTTAAAAGATTAAACCAGTTGGAAATATTTCCTCAACTATGGTATTCAACTTTTTCTGATAGCCCTGCTTTAAGGAAGTTTAGAATAATATTCTTTCTTGAAGAGCCAGTACAAGATCCTTCAATACATAAATTGATCGCAACATCCCTTTTGGGATTATTCCCCGAAGCAGATAAACAATGTAAAAATGCATGTAGAATATTCCTCGGCGGGAAAGAAGCCCATGTAATAAATCAGCAGCCCATTCAATTGAAAAGACTGGTGGATATTTTATCGATTGAACTTATTGCTAAAGATGGCGGGCGAACAAGAAAGATTAATAATGCTCTTTTACAATCCAGTATGAAAACTGGCACAAAACAGGCACTTCTATATAATATGTATAGAAATGTACATTCTGTGCCAGATTCTAACAATAAATCTACTACATCCTTAGAAGGGGGCGAGGTTATTGACTTTGATGTAGCAAGACAACGAGTAAAAATATTTGATGAATTTTTAAAGGGAGAATGGTTACATCATGACCAGTTATTTGGACTGGCAACTAATCTTTACTATGTCAGGGGAGGAAGAAAATTAATGAATGAAACTATGAAATACTATAACGATCTAAATCAAACACATTACAGCGAGAATAACTTCAATATCTTAACCTACCTGAAAAAGGTATCCTATCCACCCATTCCAATCCACTCCTTCTCAACATACGAGGAAGACAAAGACCTTTATGACCTGATTTCAGCTACCAAAGACCAACGTGGCCACGTGGAACAGATCGAACCTATTGTAAGGATGTCGCTGGGCGAAGCAGAAACACGGTTTTTAGACCGCTTTAGGGAAGTTATGGATGATTCTACTCCGGATAAAATCCACCTGTTTATTCTACCCACAGCAATTGGAAAGACCGAAGCTATATTATCAGCTAAAGCCACGATAGCCGCACCCACAAACATTCTCAAGGATGAGATAGGAAAAAGAATGAAAGTAGAATATGTCACAACCCCCGACGCGGTAACCTTTGAAAATGATTCTATCAACCGGAAATTGGAGTATTATTATTCCATTGGATTACCCAAGAAAGCAACAGCTGTTTTGTATGATGTTGTAAATGAAAAGAACTCCTTTAAGTATTCTGCCACAGATTATACTCTGGCGAGCGAATACCTTTCTAAACTGAAAGAATCCTATTATAGCACAAACACATTACTTACGACGCACGCACGAGCAATTCATTCTGAATTCAGTCACGACACAATAATTTATGATGAAGATCCGCTCAATTCACTCATAGATATAAAGCAAGTATCAATATCGGACATACAAAAATTAGACAATCAAACCCAACTATGGAATAACGATTTAGAGAATATCATTAACTACTTAAAATCAACAATTCCAGCAGAAATAGTTTCAACACCACAGTTCGTAGTTGATATTGATGCGTTGGTTGATAAAGTAACTGTATCAACCATCAAAACAAACATCTTTGATTTTTTCAATAGTTCATTTTTGGTAAAAGATGATCAAGATTATGATGTTATACATTACGTGGTGAAGCGGCAATTACCAAAGAATAAAAAAATAATTATCCTTTCTGCAACACTCCCAATTTACATCTATCAAAAACTTTATGGCGATAGGTTAAACGTAATTGACATCAGAGATGTGGAGCAACAAGGTCAAATCATTCAATACACCAAACGATCATGTTCGAGACTTTCGCTTAATAGATATGTGAAAAATGTAAGTGAAGAAGTGGGAGATAAACCGATTATTACATTCAAATCATATGCTCATCAATTTAAAAACCCTGTTAAGGATATGCACTTCGGAAATTGCTCGGGTTATGATAGTATGAAAGGTAAAGATTTAGCGGTAGTTGGGACACCACATCGCAACGTTATTGAATATCTATTAACAGCAAAAGTGCTTGGCATAGATTTCAAGACCACTGATACAACCATGAGCTTTCAAAAAATAGAATATAATGGATATCGGTTCAAGTTTTACTGTTATCTTAATGAAGAGTTACGATTATTGCAACTTGCATTGATTGAGAGTGATTTGATACAGGCGGTTGGTAGAGCAAGAACGTTACGCACGGATGCCATGGTTGAAGTTTATTCAAATTTTCCATTGAGGATTAGCAATAATTTTATATTTTGATTGTACGGAAATTATCCGTACATTTGTTTCAACACTTTAGTTATGAGTTATTCAAAAACAATAGAACAATCCCGGTTTGACGTTCGCTTACCAAAAAAACAAAAAGAGGTAATTGAACTTGCCGCAACTCTGAGT
>Ga0316218_1003670_pt1 | contig 12493 bp, 9 predicted proteins | sample TBH18003metaG_FD_203634 | JGI IMG/M metagenome (GOLD analysis project Ga0316218, IMG submission 203634) | Freshwater microbial communities from Trout Bog Lake, Wisconsin, USA - TBH18003 | ecosystem: Environmental > Aquatic > Freshwater > Lake > Hypolimnion/Profundal zone | place: USA: Wisconsin...
CTTCACCAAAAGATCGCCGCTTAAGATCAACCAACAGATGAGGCCAATGCTCCCTTAATCTACGCCCTCAGTTGTCCCAATTGTTTTGACGACACACACCGTCTGTCGACGACCGGCATCCACAACGGCAACAATCAGTTCCATAACGCCGCCGCAGACGCGGTGATCGATGGCGGCGTCCTGAAGTGCTGGAACAACACGGCGGCGGCGATCGCGCAGTTTGGCGACCTGTATCCCGGTTGCGTGCCGATCAACACCTTCGGCAACAACGTGTCGTCGCAGGCGTCAATCGACTACTGGGGCAGAAACACCCATTTCAATGAAACCAACACCATGGACGACGTCGCCGCCAGCATCAGCGGCGACATTTTCAACCTGCCGGCAGGCCCGATCCGGGCGGCGCTGTCGGGCGAAATGCGCTGGCTCGACTATGTGATCGATTCCAACGCCTCGCCGACCGCGGTGGTCAATTGCTACGGTCTGCGTCTGTGCGGCGCCCTCAGCACCGCCAACGGTCATGTGGCCCAGCAGCCCGGTGCCGGCTTCATCAGCGCGGCCAACCAGCAATACGTCACCCAGACCTTGTGGGACAACAACACCGTGCCGTCCGTCCACGCCTCGGAGAGCGTGTGGGAATTCTCGGGCGAAGTGGGTATCCCGATCCTCAAGGACGTGCCCTTCATCCAGTCCCTGGATGCCGACATCGCGGGCCGCTACACTGATTACAGCATCTCCGGCGCGGCAGAGACCTGGAAGATCGGTCTGGATTGGCATGTGAATGACACGGTCCGCTTCCGCGCCACGACCTCGGTCGACATTCGTGCCCCCACACTGAACGATCTGTATTCACCCCAGACCTCCAACAGCGGCCCCTTCCTGGATCCCCTGACCAACTACAATCCGGGCGGCATCCAGACCGTGTCTGGCGGCAACCCCAACCTGATCCCGGAAGTGGCGCGCACCTATACGGCGGGCGTGGTGCTGACGCCGAGCTTCATTCCCGGCCTGACCTTCTCTGCAGACTATTACCAAATCAACCTGAACAACGCGATCGCCAACATCAGCGGTACCAATGCGGCGATTGCGAATCTCTGCATCGCCTCCGGCGGTTCGTCGCCGTTCTGCGCGCTGTATGACCGGCCGTTCCCCTACACCAATACCACGCAGGCCAACTATCCCACGCTCATCCGCAGCCAGAGCCTCAACGCGGCGTTTAACGTCACCGAAGGCCAGGACTACGAGATCGACTATGGGTTCAATGCGGCGGACGTGATGTCCGACTGGGTGGGTCAGGTCAATCTGCGCGCCCTGCTGAACGTGGCCCCGGTGAACACCGTCAGCAACTTCCCCGGCGCACCCCTCACGCATACCACCCAGCCCAAGGGCCATGCCACGCTGTTCGGCAGTTACGCGCTCGGCAACTGGAGTGTGAGCACCCAGTGGCACTGGTTTAGCGGCCTGAACAAGAACGGCGTTTTCGGGGCCGGACAGACCTTCTATGCCGTGAACCGCGTTCCCAGCTTCAGCACCACGGACTTCACGCTCTCCAGGAAGATCAGCCTGGAAAATGGGGGCAGCATGCAGGCGTATTTCAACGTGCAGAACGCCTTCAATTCCATCCCGCCGGATGTCACCGGCTCGAGCGGCAACCCGGGTGGCATCAGCGTTCCGCAGGGCGAAGACCTGATGGGCCGCTACTTCACCATCGGTATCCGCGGCAATCTCTGATCGCGGGTCCCCAATCCCGCAGTTCGGAAGTGAATCTTCCCCTAGGGCCGCAGCTCATCGCTGCGGCCCTTTTTTTCGCAGCGGGGAATTGGACCATTCCGCAGAGCCATTTGGCGCCGGGGTGACGCCCGGCAGCAGGCGGAAGCACTGGAACAGCGGTGGCGTGAAAAGTGATGGGGCTTGAGCCGAAACAGGCAGGCGCGGAACCGCCCCTTGCCTGTCGCGGAATGCGAGGGGCCTTCCGCACCAAAAGTCCCGTTCCTGAGGGGTCTCGCCTGGCGCCCGGGCCAAAGCGGCTGGATTTTCTGGCCTCCGATTGACCGGCCTCCACGGCGTGGTGCGGTCGCGATGTTGGTTCAATGACGGCTGGCCCGGCGTTGACAGGGAAAAACGGGCGGCGCAGCCTTGGTTTACAAAAACATTGGGGGAGGGCTGCATGCGCAAACGGGATTTTCTGGCCGCGGGTCTTGGTCTTGGAGCAGGGCTGGCGGCCTCATCAGTGTTGCAGCCTGTTCTGGCGCAGGCGCCGGCCGCGCCGCCAGCCGGCGGCGGCCGGGGCCGGGTGCCGACGGCGCGGGCCCGTACCACCAAGCTGTTCATGTCCCCCGGTCTTTACCCCAACGCCCTGGCCGCCGCGCCCGATGGGCTGTGGATCGGCCAGCAGAAAGTCACCGCCCAGGTGGCCCGCGACTGGAACGTCCCCATGCCCACCGACCGCGATGAAGCCGCCTGGCAGGTGGACTGGAGCAGCGGCAAGCTGCTGAAGACGGTGATGACCCATTGCCGCAACACGTCGGGAATGGCCTGGGGCGACAACAATGTCTGGATGGCGGCGAATGACGCGCCCTATGGCATCTTCCAGGTCGATCTGAATGGCAAGGAACTCAGCCATCGCCAGATTCCGCTCAGCCTGGACGGCAATGGCGGCGGCGCACATGGCCTGCAATGGGACAATGGCAAGCTCTGGATCGCGGCGTTGCGGCTGGGCGGCGTGCTGCGCGTCGATCCCAAGACCTGGGTGCCGGAAGCCTTCATCCCCGTCGCGTCGCAGGAAAAGCCGCGCCTGCACGACATCACCATCGACGCCAATGGCGATCTTTGGATCGTCACCGGCACCAACGCCGCCACCTATGCCGAGGCGCGTCCCGGCCTGAACAAATATGACGGCAAGACCGGCCGGCTGGTGCTGACGGTGGACTTCGAGCCGAACAGCTGCGACCCGCATGGCCTGGCCTTCCACGACGGCAAGCTGTTCTCCTGCGACGCCGGCGACCATCCGGGCTGGAAGGAAAAGGAAAGCCCAACCAGCGGCTGGATTTTCAATATCGATCTGGTGTAGCGAGCGGGTGGCGCCCGAAGCGCCAACGAAGGGTCGTGCGGAAGCGCGTCTCGCTGCGCTCGGCCTGGGCAAGCTTTTCTAAGCTCGCACGGAAAAAGCCAAGCCCGCGCCGGGCGTTTGGGCGAGCGGCAGGACGCAGTCCAAAGTCATTTACGAGGTAGAACGAAGCGCCATGAATTTTCTTCCCGAAGACTGGCAGGACGCGCTCCTGCTCGGCCGCCTCGATCTGGGCGAAGGGCCGACTCCCGTTCTCGTCAACAAGGGCGAGGTGCTTGATGTCTCCCGTGTCGCCCCCACCGTTTCGGCGCTGCTGAATGGCTGGGACGGCAGTGTGCCCAAGGCCCCGTCGCTGGGCGCGATCAGTGATTTTGGGTTCAAGCCGCAATGGGACGGCGACAAACGTTTGCTGGCGCCGGTGGACCTGCAATGCGTCAAGGCGGCGGGCGTGACCTTCGCCGTTTCGGCGGTGGAGCGGGTGATCGAGGAACGGGCGCGTGGCGATGCCGGCAAGGCCAATGCCATCCGCGACGACCTCAAGGCTCGCGTTGGCGCCGATATCCGTTCGGTCAAGCCGGGTTCGGAGGAGGCCGCCAGGCTGAAGGCGGCGCTGATCGCCGATGGCCTGTGGTCGCAATATCTGGAAGTCGCTATCGGCCCCGACGCCGAAGTCTTCACCAAATGCCCGCCGCTGGCGGCTGTCGGCTGGGGCGCGGAAATCGGCATCCGCTCCGATTCCACCTGGAACAATCCCGAGCCGGAAGTGGCGATTGTCTGCGACGCCCAGTGCCGCGAACTGGGTGCCATGCTGGGCAATGACGTCAATCTCCGCGACTTCGAAGGCCGCAGCGCCCTGTTGCTGGGCAAGGCCAAGGACAACAATGCCTCCACCAGCCTGGGGCCCTTCATTCGCCTGTTCGACGCCGGTTTCACCATGGATCATGTCCGCCAGGCGGTGGTCGAACTGACCATCGAAGGCACCGACAACTACCGGCTGGAAGGCCACAGCACGATGGCGGAGATCAGCCGCGACCCCACCGATCTTTGCCGCCAGGCCCGCAGCGAGCACCAGTATCCGGACGGCTTCTGCCTGTTCCTGGGCACGCTTTTCGCTCCCACCCAGGACCGGGATGAGCCTGGCCGTGGCTTCACGCATAAAGTCGGGGATCTGGTGCGGGTTTCCAGCCCCAAGCTGGGCGTGCTGGAGAACCGGGTCACCACCTCCAAGGCCGCTCCGCCCTGGACGTTCGGCATCGGTGCGCTGATGGGAAACCTTGCCAAACGGGGCTTGCTCGCGTCCTAATGCCCCGCCTTGGCGATATGCAATATCGTCCTGGTAATCCATGTCCAAATTGCATGACTCGGCCTCGCCGGGCGCGGTTGATCGGGCACGGAATCCGATTAAGTACGGCTGACAAATTCGCTCCGGAGGCACCCCATGACCGCACAGAAGCTCACCCATTTCATCGGCGGCAAGGAAGTCTCCGCCGCCACCCCGCTGGAAAGCCGCAATCCTTCCAACACCAATGAAGTGATCGCCACCTTTCCCGAAGGCACCGCCGAAGATGTCAACGCCGCCGTCGAAGCCGCCCGCAAGGCGCAGCCGGCCTGGGCCGCCGCCTCGCCCGAAGTGCGCTCCGACATTCTCGACAAGGCCGGCAGCCTGATCCTGGAGCGTAAAGACGCGATCGGAAAGTTGCTGGCGCGCGAGGAAGGCAAGACCTTGCCGGAAGCCATCGGCGAGACCGCCCGCGCCGGCCGCATCCTGAAATACTTCGCCGGCGAAGCGCTGCGCCGCCATGGCCAGAACCTGGAATCCACCCGCCCTGGCGTCGAAGTGCAGACCTATCGCGAAGCGGTGGGCGTCTATGGTCTGATCACGCCGTGGAATTTCCCCATCGCCATTCCCGCCTGGAAGCTGGCGCCCGCCCTGGCTTTCGGCAACACAGTGGTGCTGAAGCCCGCCAACCCGACCCCCGCCACCGCGCATGCGCTGATCTCGGTCTTGCATGAAGCGGGCCTGCCGGCCGGTGTGCTCAACATGGTGCTGGGCCGCGGCAATGTCGGCGACGCCATCGCCAAGCATCCGGATGTCAACGGCATCTCCTTCACCGGCAGCCAAGGCGTCGGCGCCAAGGTCGCCGCCGCTGCCGTCGCGCGCCAGGCCCGCGTGCAGATGGAAATGGGCGGCAAGAATCCGCTGGTGGTGATGGACGATGCCGAGTTCGACCGCGCCGTGCAGATCGCGGTGGATGGCGGCTATTTCGCCACCGGCCAGCGCTGCACCGCCTCGTCGCGCGTCTTCGTGCAGGAAGGCATCCATGACAAATTCGTCACTGCGGTCGCCGAGCGCGCCAAGGCGCTGAAGGTGGGCGATGCGCTGGATCCCGCCACCCAGATGGGCCCGGCCGTCACCGACGCTCAGCTGGCGGGCAACCTGAAATATGTCGACATCGCGCTGAAGGAAGGTGGCCGTCTGCTGGCCGGTGGCGCCGAAGGCCTGAAGCTGGGCAATCCTGGCTACTACATGAGCCCGACCCTGATCGTCGACACCAAGGCGGGGGACACCATCAACCAGGAAGAAGTCTTCGGCCCGGTGGTTTCGGTGGTGAAGTTCAAGACCTATGACGAAGCGCTGGAACTCTGCAATGCCGGAAATTTCGGCCTTTCCGCCGGCATCGTCACCACCAGCCTGAAATATGCGCGCCATTTCCAGCGCAACGTGAAGGCCGGCATGGTGATGATCAACCTGCCGACGGCGGGCGTCGATTATCATGTGCCGTTCGGCGGCACCCGTGGCTCCTCTTATGGCCCGCGCGAGCAGGGCTTCGCGGCGGTGGAATTCTACACCACCATCAAGACCGCCTATTCCTTCTCGTAGCGCGGGCGAGCGGCCTGAAAAGACAAAACGCCCCGGTTCACGCCGGGGCCTTTTGCTTTATATAGCCCCCGGGAACTTCGGTCTTCGCCGAAGCGACCAAAGATTGAGACTATGGTCGCGCCCCTTCTGCATCTCACCAATATCAAGCTCAGTTTCGGCAACACCCAGTTGCTGGATGGCGCGGAGCTGTCGGTGGGCCCGCGCGACCGGCTGTGCCTGGTGGGGCGCAACGGCTCGGGCAAGTCCACCCTGCTGAAGATCGCCGCCAACCTGATCGAGGCGGACAGCGGCACCCGCTTTGCCCAGCCCGGCGCCACCATCCGCTACCTGCCGCAGGAGCCGGACCTTTCCGGCTTCGACACGACCCGCGCCTATGTCGAAGCGGGCCTGGTGGAAGGCGACGATCCCAACCGCGCCTTCTACCTGCTAGGCTCGCTGGGCCTGACGGGTGAGGAAAATCCCGCCAACCTGTCAGGCGGCGAATCCCGCCGCGCCGCGCTGGCGCGCGTGCTGGCGCCACGCCCCGATGTGCTGCTGCTGGACGAGCCCACCAACCATCTCGATCTGCCCGCCATCGAATGGCTGGAAAGCGAACTCGCCGGCATGGCCGGTGCGCTGGTGCTGATCAGCCACGACCGGCGCTTCCTGGAAACCCTGTCGCGCAACACGATCTGGCTGGACCGTGGCCAGGCGCACCGACTGGAAAAAGGCTTCGCCTTCTTCGAGGCTTGGCGCGACGAGAAGCTGGCGGAAGAAGAAGTGCAGCGCCACAAGCTGGAACGCCGCATCGCCGAGGAAGAGCATTGGGTGCGCTATGGCGTCACCGCGCGGCGCAAGCGCAATGTCGGGCGCCTGGAGAGATTGCGCGGCATGCGCACCGAGCAGCGTGAGCAGATCCGCCAGCTTGGCACCGTCAAGATGGAAGCCGCGGAAGGCGGCACCGGCGGCACCAAGGTGATCGACGCCAAGGGTGTAACTTTTTCGTATGGTGAACGCGAGATCGTGCGTGACTTCAACCTGCGCATCCATCGCGGCAATCGCATCGGCGTGGTAGGCCCCAACGGCGCGGGCAAGACCACGCTGCTGAAATTGCTGCTGGGCGAGCTGCAGCCCGACAAGGGCAATGTGAAGCTGGGACAGGGTCTGCAGATCGCGCAGCTGGATCAAAACCGCAGCAAGCTGCATCCCGACCAGTCCCTGGCCGCTGCCGTCACCGATGGCAGCGGTGACACGGTGATGGTGGCGGGGAAGCCGCGCCATGTGATGAACTATCTGCAGGACTTTCTCTTCACGCCGCAACAGGCGCGCACGCCGGTGAAGGTGTTGTCGGGCGGCGAGCGGGCGCGGCTGCTGCTGGCCAAGCTGTTCGCCACGCCCTCCAATTTCCTGGTGCTGGACGAACCGACCAACGATCTCGACCTGGAGACGCTGGACCTGCTGGAGGAGGTCATTGCCGATTATCCGGGCACCGCCCTGATCGTCAGCCATGACCGCGATTTCCTCGACCGGGTGGCGACCCAGATCGTGGCGGCGGAAGGCGATGGCAGTTTCATGGAATATAGCGGTGGCTATTCCGACATGCTGGCCCAGAAGGGCACGCCGGAAACGGGAAAGGCCGCGAAGCTCAAAAAAGAGGCGCCCACTTCCAATCAAAAAGAACGGCCCAAAAAAGACCGTCCGGCAAAAATGAATTTTGCCGACACACACGCCCTCAAAGTGCTTCCGGAAAAGATCGCGGCGGCGGAAATCGAAATGGCGGCCTTGGAAGAAAAGCTTTCCGACGCCGGGCTTTACACCAAGGATCCCGCCCGGTTTGCGGAACTGTCCGGCAAGCTGGCGGCGTTGCGGGCCCAGAAGGATGCCGACGAGGACCGCTGGCTGGCGCTGGAAATGGCCCGCGAGGAGCTGGAAAGCCGCTAGCCGCCGCCAGGGAACAGGAACCGGGCAGCCGCCTTTGCGTTTTCATGCTGAGGTTCCAAGGCCGGTTCCGTGAAAAAAGCAGCCATTGCCGGATTTGCCGCGGGCGCCGCCATGGCGATTGGCGGGGCGCTGGGCGCGGTGTCCAACCTCGGCAATTCCCGCACCCTGGCCGATCCGAACGCCGAAATCATGAACCCGATGATCGCGGGCCAGGCGATGCTGCCGGACCATGACCTGATGGCCAACATCTCCGCCTCGCCGGAACACACCAGGCTGGCGGAAGCGTTGCGGGAGTCCGGTATTGACGCGGCCCTGAAAAGCAATGGCCAGTTTACCCTTTTTGCCCCCGTCGACGCCGCCTTCACCATGGCTGGCGCCACGGACAGCAAGGCGCAGATGGCGCACCGCATCGGCTATCTGGTGGTGCCGGGCAAGTTCGATTCCCAGGCGTTGCTGCAGCAGATCAACGAAGGCGGCGGCGAGGCCAGGCTGCGCACGGTCGAAGGCGGCGTGCTGGTCGCCAAACTGAACGGCCCGACCAACATCCTGCTGATGGACGAGCGCGGCCGCACCGCCGATATCTCCGTCTATGACATCCGCAGCAGAAATGGCGTCATCATGGTGATCGACCATATGGCGGCGCCTTCAGGCCCGCCGCGCCAAGTCGCCCTCAACAACTAGGCAGCCGACTTCCCGTCGAGAAGGCCCCTGCCTTCCAGCAGGGCGGCGATCTTCGGATCGTGACCGCGAAACGCCCGATAGGCACCGGCGAAATCACGCGTGCCGCCGGCGGAATAGATATATTTGTGCAGCCGCGCCGCGGTGGCGGGATCGAAAACATCGCCCGCTTCCTGGAAGGCGCGGAAGCCGTCGGCATCCAGTACTTCCGCCCACAGATAGGCGTAGTAACCGGCGCTATAGCCGTCCCCGCCGAAGATGTGTCCGAAATGGCGGGCGGCGTGGCGGGGCGCGATTTCCTGCGGCATGCCGATCTGCGCCAGCGCGCGCGCCTGCACCGCATCGGCATCGGCGACATCGCCGCCATTGTGGAATTCCATGTCGATGAAGGCGGAGGCGAGGAATTCCACCGTGGCGAAGCCCTGGTTGAAATTGCGCGCGGCCAGCAACTTGTCCAGCAGGGCACGAGGCATGGCTTCGCCGGTTTCATGATGGCGGGCGTAGCGGGTGAGGATTTCCGGCTGTTCCAGCCAATGCTCGTAAAGCTGCGACGGCAGTTCCACGAAGTCCCGCGCCACATTGGTGCCGGAGAGGCGAGGGAATACCACCTGGCTCAACAGGCCATGCAAGGCGTGGCCGAATTCATGGAACAAAGTACGGGCATCGTCAAACGACAGCAGGCAGGGCTCGGCCTTGGCGAAGTTGCAGTTGTTGATGATGATGGGCAGGACGTCGCCGTCCAGCCGTTGCTGGTCGCGCAGCGAACTCATCCAGGCGCCGCCCTGCTTGGACGGCCGGGCGAAGTAATCGCCATAGAACAGGCCGATGACGCGGCCTTCGCGCGCCACATCCCAGACCCGGACATCGGGATGATAGACGGGCATGTCATGACGTTCGCGGAAGGACAGGCCGAACAGCTTGGCCGCCGTGAAGAAGGCCGCTTCGATCATGCTGTCGAGTGCGAAGTAGGGGCGCAGGCCCGCTTCATCGAAATCGTACAATCGCGTTCGCAGTTTTTCGGCATAATAACGCCAGTCCCAGGGCGCGAGGCGGAAATTGCCGCCATCCTCGGCGATCAGCGCCTGCAACGCGTCGCGTTCCTGCAGTGCCCGGGCGCGGGCCGGTGCCCAGACTTCTTCCAGCAAGGCGCGGGCATTGGCCGGTGTCCTGGCCATGGAATCGTCCAGCTTGAAAGCGGCGAAGGTCTCGTAACCCAGCAGCTTCGCCTTCTCTTCGCGCAGCGCCACCATTTCGGCGATCACGGCGCCATTGTTTCGCCCGCGGGCGGTAAAGGCCTGGAACAGGGTTTCGCGCGTGGTGCGATCCTCGGCGAATTGCAGGAAGCTTTCGACATCGGATCGCGACAGCGTCACCGCATAGGGGGCGTCGGCGCCGCGATCCTTTGCCGTGGCGGCGGCGGACGCGCGCAAGGTTTCGGGCAGGCCGGCCAGTTGCGCGTCCTGCAACGGCAGCAGGTAAGTCTGCTCATCCGCCAGCACATTCTGCGAGAATTGCGTCGCCAGTGTCGCCAGCCGCTCGCCGATGGCGGCGAAGCGCGCGCGCGTTGTTTCCGACAATTGCGCCCCGGCGCGGATGAAATCCAGGTGATAGCGTTCCAGAACACGCATCTCTTCCGGCGCCAGCGCCAACGTGCCGCGCGCCTGGTACACCGCGTCCAGCCGCCCGAACAGCGGCGCGTTGAGATAGACGGCGTTCCAATGCTGCGCCAGGCGCGGGGCCATCGCCAGTTCGATTTCCTGCAACGCGTCGCTGGTCTCCGACAGGGCCAGGTTGGAGAAAACCATCTCCACCCGCGTCAGCAGGGCGCCGCTGCGCTCCAGCGCCGTCACCGTATTGGCGAAGCTGGGCGGTGCCGGATCGCCGGCAATGGCCGCGATCTCGGCGTCATGCTGTGCCAGGGCACGGTCATAAGCCGGGGCGAAATGCTCTGGCTTCACAGCGGCCAGCGGCGGCGCGTCGAACGGCGCCGTCCAGGGCGCCAGCAGGGGATTTTCCATGTGCTTTTATACAGGCAGGCCTAGCGGATTTCCCAGACAATGGTGACGCTGGCATTGACGCTTTCCTCGCCTGCCGCGATCGGCGTTGGCGCCGCCGCCATGGCCATAACGCGGTACATCGGGCGGGGCGGTTCGCCCCCACCTTCGCTGAGCGACTGGATCGGCCCCAGCACCGCGCCGGCCGCAGCGGCATATTGCTGTGCCCGCAGCCTGGCATCGGCCACGGCATCGGCGCGGGCGCGTGCCAGCAGCGGTGCGGGGTCCCGGATCGTGAAGTTCAGCCCGTTCATCTGGTTGGCCCCGGCGGCGACCAGGGCATCCAGGGTGGCCCCCACCTTGGTGATATCCTCCAGGATCACATGCACATCATTGTTGACGCGATAGCCGGTGAGGCGTTGTGCCTCGTTGGGCGTGCGGCTGGCATAGACCGGCGAGACATTGAAATTGCTGGTCTGCACGTTCCTGCGCGCGATTCCCAGCCGGTCCAGTGCCGCGAAAAGGCGGTTCAGGCTGGCGCTGTTGGCGGCCAGGGCCGCCGCCGCGGTGGGCGCATCGCTGGTGACCCCGGCGCTGATGTCGGCCATGTCGGGCGCGGCCTTGGCGGTGGCGCTGCCGGTCATGGTCAGGGTGCGGGCCGCCGCCGTCTGGGCCAGTGCCGGCGAGGCGAGGCTCAAGGCAAGCGCCAAGGCCAAAACGGGGGATTTCCACATAGGCGGCATCCTTTGCAAATCTCCCCCCATTATAGCGCGGTCCGCGGCGAAATCGCGGCAGTGAGGCTGGAACAACAAAAGGCCCGGTGGACAGTTTCACCGCCCGGCCTGCCCTGTTATAGCACCACCGGAAGGGCCTGTAGCTCAGTTGGTTAGAGCTGACCGCTCATAACGGTTAGGTCGCAGGTTCGAGTCCTGCCGGGCCCACCAGCGTTTTGTTCTCCTGTGTTCGCCCGCGTTCGTTCGGGCAGAAAAAAGTTCAAAAAAACATATATTTAGGTGTGTGACTGGTCTTGGCTGTTCGCCAGTAGGTGCGCAAATTGTCGGTCTGATTTCAGTCAAAAGACCAACAGTTTCGGAAAAGGACCAACAAGCCGCTTACTGACGCAAAAGTACGGTCTCTGAAAAGCAGGCCGACGCGGTAAAAAATCAGCGATAGTCAAGGTCTCTAAGCGACAGGCGCTGGACCAAGAAGTCCCGCGTTCACGCTTCGGTGTCTGTGGCAGCTCCCACGGCAAGCCAGCGCTCGACCTGCTCGCGCTGCTGCGGCGGCAGGGGCCGGAGTAGTGAGCGGACGATCTGGGTACGCATATAGCTTTCCAAATGCGGATTCATCGGTCCCAGCATCCCGCGCTTGTCGGGCGGCATGTGGGCCGCCGGATCGCCTTCGGTCTGGAAGACGTAATGGTCCAACATCCGGCGCCAGACTTCGCGGCGGTTGGCCGGCAGAGGCGTAATCGCCATCAGCCCCAGCGCCAGGGCGGCGAATGGCGACGCGGGCCCGCGTGTGCCCTCGAACCACCAATAATTGACCAGCAGGTTGACGGGATCGAGCGACTCGACATTGTGCCACCACATGTTGGGAATAAAGACGGCATCTCCCGGTTCCAGCTCCGCGACTTCCGCTGCGGCCAGGGCTTCTGTGAAGTGTGGATAGCGCTCCAGGTCGGGCGATGCCAGCCGGACCATGCTGGTGGGCAGTCCACCTGGCGCCAGATCCAGCGGGCCGATGTAGAGATTGGGCAACTGCTCCGGCGGAAAGAAAGTGAAGCGCTTGCGTCCGGCGACGACGCAAGCCACGCCGTCCGACATGTCGTAATGCGTCGCCGCCGTCACCGCGTTGCCTGCCCATAGCCGGGGCATCACGCCGGCCTCCAGGATATCAAGCCTGTTTTCCTGGGCGAAAGCCGGCAGGAGCGCCCCTGCCGCCGCGGGCGCCTAG
>Ga0316218_1003671_pt1 | contig 12490 bp, 10 predicted proteins | sample TBH18003metaG_FD_203634 | JGI IMG/M metagenome (GOLD analysis project Ga0316218, IMG submission 203634) | Freshwater microbial communities from Trout Bog Lake, Wisconsin, USA - TBH18003 | ecosystem: Environmental > Aquatic > Freshwater > Lake > Hypolimnion/Profundal zone | place: USA: Wisconsin...
TTCGCCATAGGTGCGGTTGCGGTTGCCGGCAGCGTTGCTGCTGCCGGTGGTACTGCCGCCGTGGTAGGAATTGGGCTCGCTGGAGCGGCCTTGGAAACGAGCGCCACCAGCGGGGTGATGGGTTATGAATCCGGGAAAAACGCCGCCGCCGTTGATAAAGCCACCGCCGACTACAACGCGAAGTACGACACTGCCGCCGCCGAGCAATTGGACGCGGACACCCTTGCAAACATCGACACCGAGCGGCAGGACAACGCGGTTTACCTTTCGCGACAGGCTGCATCCTATGCCTCAGCCGGAGTGCTTGCCACGTCAGGTTCGGCCCTGCACGCACAGATCATCAATGCCGGGAGGATGGAGCAGCAGATTCAACAGCAGTACGTGAACAGCCAGCAAAAACAGGCTTCGTACTATTCGCAGGCCAAGGCCGGGGTTGCCTATGGACTGGCCCAATCGGAGTCTGACCGGATGAGCGGTTCCATTGCGTTAATCAACGGCTTGGGAAAAGCTGCGTCCCAAGGGTACACGGATTACGACAACGGAGTGTTTACCCTCAGCAAAGGATAACCATGGGCCAATTACCGATAGTTTCCGGGACCGAGGTATCGACTCCCATGAGCACAGTTAAGCTCGATCCAGCCGCATTTCGCCAAGCCGCCTTGATGAAAGGAAAGGTGGCGGGAGCGTTGGGGGATAACATCGGTGGATTCTTCCAGCAGGTCAGTGACAACGTACAAGAGGCGAGGAATGCGAGGCACATCTTTGACGCGCACCTGACCCTGAACAAAACGAAGGATCAATTCCTATCCGACATCCAAACCAATCCCCAGCTAGCCTCAGACCCGAAGACATGGCTCCCCGAGTACAAGCAGCGGATGGATCAGGCTCGCCAGCAGATCATGGACAAGGACGGGCTGGGGCCGAAGGTAAAACGGAATCTGGACATGATGACGCAGGACTTCGCCCAGCACAGCACGGCGGAAATCAACACCGCGGCTTTGCTCCGGGAAACCGCTGACACCAAGGAGGCGGGCATCCTCACGGGCACCTACGCCGCCCAGAATGGCGACGAGGCCTTGGCCATTGCGACTTTCAAGTCGCTGAACCGACTCGGCATCGACGGCCCGAAGGTGACGGCTGCCCGAATCGCGCAGGTTCCCGGCATCGCGGCGGAGGCTCGGGCAGATACCGCGATCAACTCAAACCCGATCACCGCCCCGGATGTGATCCAAACCCTGAAGGACAAGATTAACCCCAAGAAATTCGAGGTCATCAACAAGGCTTCCATTGAGGCCAGGTCGAAAGCGCAAGCCCTGAACGCCGATCAACTCTCCCAGCAGATCGACGACAGCCCGGACCACACGATTGAGCCCGCGATGCTGAAGGGATGGCGGGATGCCAAAAAGATCACCGATAGCCAATACGACCGGCTGAATAGCCGGATGAAGAATTACACCGCCCAGGAAGCCAAGGAGCAGACCGACGAGATGTACAAGGCCATGCAGCAGGCCCGGGACACCGATTGGGTGACTGATCCAAACCCGCAGAAAACCGCCAAGGACTTGAAGGAACTTGGGCTGGGTTGGAAGAACCCGGCCCTTAGGCTCAAGTTGAACGAATACATCGACCGTGAAATGGCCTCTGCCAAGAAACGGGGAGAGTCCACGGAGAATCCAATTCACCAAACTCAGGTGGAACTCATGCGCGAAACCTTCAGGGAACGGGAGGAAATGGGACGCCTCAGCAAGGCGGACTTCCGGGCCAAATATGGCCATGGCATGAAACAGCCCAACGTGGAGGATGAGCGGTTGGAATACGCCAAGGCCCAATCGCAATATCTGGATTGGGCTCATTCCAAGGCCGGCATGAAAGCTACCCCCGAGCAGGCCACCGCCGAACGGGAGCGGCTTGGTTTTGGGCGCTATTCAACCGTCGAGGATGTGAAGGCGTCCTACAAGGCCGGCAGGATCGACCGGGCTGTAGCCAAGCAGATTCTCAATCGCCAATTCGGAATTGAATGAGCGCAGCCGATGACTTGCTAGATGGTAAGCCTTCCCCCGTTCCTGTAACCCAAGGCGGGAAAGCCCCGCCGTTGGCCAGTCCCACCGATGCGTTACTTGACACGGAGCCCAAGAGCCCGGTTGAGGTGGCAGAGAATGCAGGCAAGGAAGCACCCCACGACCTTGGGGCTTTCTCGGCTGTCGGCATAAAGACGATGGGGCAGCTTGCTTGGAATCTCTTATGGAAGCCCAACGCGCATTTGCCCGAGGCTCCCAAGACCCTGCCGAATTACCCCATGCTAAACATATACAACCCGGCCTTGCTCGGGGGGATTTGGAACGGGGCGGTAAAACCTTTCTGTGATTCCGCTTCCTCTGTTGGCGGAGCTACCAGCATCGTAGGTGGGTATCTCACCGGAACAACCGAACTTCGTGCGGCCAAGGTGGCCATGCGCGTGATGAGCGGTCTTTTCGGCGGGATCATGGCCAAGGAGGATTACGACCAATACGCCGCCGAGAAGAAAATCCGCGACGACCCCAATTCCACGTTTCAGGATATTGCCACTTCCTACTCCCGGCAGGTAAGCCGTGAACTGATAGCGGTCGCGGGTTTGGTCGGAGCGGTCATGCCCGAGGCCGGCGGGGTGGTTAAGCCCAAGGATTTCGAGGGCAAAACCCTCGGTCAGGCAGCGGATGTGATCCGCTCCAAGGTGGCGGAGGCTCCGCTGGATCAGGTGCACAAGATGAAAGCTGCTGCCGACAAGCTGGACTCCCTGCATAACAAACAATCCGAGATGGCTCAGGCATGGGATGAAGTAAAGCAGACGATAGCCCCGCAGGAAAGACTGGGGCCGGGGGAAAAACCCGGCGACCTGACGCGGGCCAAGGTTACCGCCGGCTCCCTACGCGAGCATGGGGCGGAACTCGCCCAACGGACCGACCGCGCAACCGCCGCCCTTGAGGATGCGAGCAAGCAGCTGATGAAACTCTCCCCTGAGGAGAGACTGGATTTCATCGACCGGGTTGAGCGGGGCGAGGATCAGCCGACTGCGGAGTTGCAGGCCGCCCATCACGGGATGCGGGAAATCCTCGATACCAAGCGGCAGGAAATCCAAGACCTCGGAACCGGCAAACTCCAACACTTCATCGAGGATTACTTTCCGCATATTTGGAAAGATCCCAAGCAGGCGGCGGATGCGTTCAAGCAGGCCGTAGGCCGGGCACCGCTTCAAGGCAGCAAGTCGTTCCTGAAACAACGAACCATCCCCACGACCAAGGAGGGTATCGCCCTTGGGCTGGAGCCCGTCTCACAGAACCCCGTGGACTTGGTGCTGCTCAAGGCCCGCGAGATGGACAAGTACATCCTTGGGCAGAAGTGGATGCAGGAGATGAAAGACCGGGAATTTGTGCAGTACGTCAAGGCGGGTGAGGACGCGCCCCCCGGTTATTATCCCATCAACGATTCCATTGCCAAAGTGTACGGCCCCAAGACCGGGGCGGTGGGATTTGCGCCCGACATCAATAAACTGACCGTTACGCCCAAGGATGTCACGGTTTACGGCCAAAGAACCATGGGCCAATACTACGCCCCTTCAGAAGTGGCGACGGTGGCGAACAACTACCTATCCCCGGGTTTGAACCGCTTTGCCACCTACCGCGCCTACATGGCGGCATCAAACTCGCTTAACCAATTTCAGCTCGGGCTGTCTGCTTTCCACTTGGGATTTACCTCGCTGGATACTTCCATCAGCAAACTGGCCCTGGCCCTTGAGTATGCCAAAGAAGGCAAAGCCCTGCCGGCTGCGAAGGCGACCGCGACTGTTCCCTTTGCCCCTCTTACGAACATGCTTCAGGGTAACAAGGTCCTGAAGGAATGGACCCGACCCGGAACCCAAGGGGCCGACATCGCCAAGATCGTGGACGCTGTTAGATTGGCGGGGGGCCGGGCGAAGATGGATCAATTTTATCAGACGAACATGACCAAGCGGATGATGGAGATGTTTCGTGAACGAACTCCGGGAGGGGTTTACGGCGGCTTGTGGCGGGCTCCGCTCGCTGCGATTGAGCAGACCTCCAAACCATTGATGGAGTACCTTGTGCCCCGGCAAAAGCTGGGCGTCTTCGCCGATTTGGCGAGGAAAGACATGGAGCGGCTTGGTCCGAAAGCTACGCCTGAGCAGATGCGGGCGGCTTTTGGCAAGTCGTGGGACTCGGTGGACAACCGCATGGGCCAGATGGTCTATGACAATCTTTTCTGGAAAAAGTGCGTGAAGGATCTGGCAATGGCTTCGGTCCGGTCGGTGGGCTGGGACTTGGGCACCATCCGAGAACTAGGCGGGGGGATGAAGGACACCGTCTCTTTCCTGAAGGACACCATGGACCCCAAGGCCAAGGCCGAGTTCACGCACCGCATGGCCTACATGATCGCCCTGCCACTGATGATGGGTATCTCGGGGGCTACCTACCAGTATCTTAAAACCGGCAAGGGACCGGAGGAATTGAGGGATTACTTCTTTCCCAAGACAGGCGAGACCGACCCTCAAGGCAGAGACGTGCGGTTGGCCCCGCCCTCCTACATAAAGGACGTTTACCACTACGCCCATGCTCCGCTTGCCACGATTGAAGGCAAGGTTTCCCCGTTCCCTTCCCTCGTGGTCCAGATGCTGAACAACAAGGATTTTTTCGGGCGGGATATTCGGAACGCCGACGATCCCTTGGTTAAACAGGTCGAGGACGAGGCCAAGTATTTTGCCAAGAGCTACGAGCCGATAGGGGTCAGGCAGTATTTCATTTCCACTTCTGCCAAGCAGGCACCTGGAGAGCGGGCGGCGAACTTCGTTGGCATCACCCGGGCACCCGCGTGGGTCGGGGAGACTGATGCCGAGCAACTGGCCGGCAAGCTGGCGGGGGATAAATTCAAGGGCGCCGGCACCCCCGACGCGGAACTTGTCCAGAAAAAGCAGCAAATCCAAATCGCCCTCAGGACAGGCAAGACTTCGGAAGCTGACAAGATGCTGGATGAATTGGAGGATGCAGGCCAACTGACCCCGGCCCAAAGGAAGAATCTCGTGCGCGGCACCGACCGAACATACTTGGAAAATGCCGTGACCCACCTCGACGCCAAAGAGGCTATGCGGGTGTTCCGAGCGGCGAACCTGCAAGAGCGCCAATCAATCGCCGATTCCGTCCAAAGGAAGATAGACAAGGCCCATTTGCCGGAAGAGGATCGAGCCGAACTTCAAAGTCTCTACGACAAACTCCTTCCTCCCGAAAGGAACATTGAATACTCCAACCGATGAGCAGCCCATTCCCCGAGGAAGTAGAGGAGCACTACGACCCAGCCGAGACGGGCAAGGGCTGCCTCCTGCCCGTTCACGATACCGATGAAGGCCACTGTGACGCCGCGGAGGAAGAGGATGACTGAGAAAATCAAAGCCGCCGCCACCAAGGATGATTCCGGGATACACCTCGGCCCCGACCACGCCACCATCGGCGTGCAGGGCGAACGGGGGTTCATGACCACGCTCGGCAGGTTTGTGGACCGCAAGGAGGGAATGGAGATTTCCAAGGCTGCCGGCCAGCTTCTGCCCGGGTACGACGCCGAGGAGCTTCATGCGCACATGACCCGCATGGAGGACTACCCCGAAAAGGAGGAGGCGGACGACCTTTCCACCAAGACGGTCCTGATCAGCACCAACGCCCTGTTTGTCTCGCTGGCCGAGCGGCTGGGGCGGGACTTCAAGAAGGTCTATCTCTACGTCCCCAAATCAGGTTCCTTCCCGCAGATGAGTTCTGGGATGCTGGGGTATGGGCTCAAGAATGTCGAACTGGTGGAGGGTATCTTCGGTCCGCATTTCGCCTCCGTGGACTTGTTTGTCTTCCCCGACCTCGGCACCGGGGCCATCCAGATCCAACTGGAGAAGATGGGCAAGCGGGTGTGGGGGCCAAGAAACGCGGAGGAACTGGAAATCTACCGGGAGGTGTGCAAGGAGCGGATGGAAACCTTGGGCCTCCCCGTCCAGCCGTGGACGATTGTAAAAGGGGTCACGGCTCTGGAAGCCCATCTTCGCACCCACAAGGACCAGCACGTCAAGATCGACAAGTGGCGGGGGGTCACGGAAACCTTTTTTTCACCCACCTTTGAAATCGTGGAGCCCAAGGTTCACGCCATCGCGGAAACCCTCGGGCCTTTCCGGGAAGAACTGAAATTTATCTGCGAGGACGACCTGCCCGACCGGGAAGAAGTCGGAGTGGACACCTACTGCATTGACGGGCAGTACCCGGAAAACACCCTCTTCGGCATCGAGGCCAAGGACTGCGGGTACGTGGGCCAGATGGTCAAATGGGATGAGATTCCCGAACCCCTTCGCCGGTGGAATGAAGCCCTGGCCCCCGACTTCGCCCGGTACGGTTGCCGTGCCTCGGTCTCGAACGAGATCAGGATCGGCCCCGACAAGGAACCCTTCATGGTGGATGCGACCATCCGGGCGCCTAGTCCCCCCTCCGAACTGTGGCAGGAGTTGTTCACCAACCTTTCCGAAATCATCTGGCACGGGGCCAATGGGGTTTTGATCGAGCCCATCCCCGCCGGCAAGTGGGGGGTTCAGGTCATCTTCAAAAGCCAGTGGGCCGAGAACAACCTGCAACTAGTGGACTACCCGGAAAAGTACGCGAACCAGATCAAGCTCTACAACTGCGTCGTGGTTGACGGGAAGAGGTATGTCGTTCCCCAGCACGAGGACATGATGGAGTGTGGGGCGGTCGTAGGGTGGGGGGAAACTTTGGAGGAGGCCATCGAGCACGTCACCGAGGCCGGGGAAGCCATCCAAGGCTACGGCATCAAGTTCTCGATGGGACCGATTGACTCCATCAAGGAAAGCATCGAGAAGCTGGAGAAGATCGGCGTGTCACCTTTCAAACTAGACAAACCCTGAAATCCACCTAAACCGTTTCTAGGCGTGCCGCCACACGCGCCGACTTTTTCAATGAGAAAATTCCTCTTTGTGGCGCTCCTTCTCCCCTTGAGCCTGTTTGGCTCGGTCACCTCGCAGGTGGACAAAACGGGGCCGATCACGTTGACGGGCTCCCTTCCCGCCACGGTGGCCGTAGGTTTCCCTTTCCAGCAGGGTTCGGATTTGCTGGTCTTGGACACGGGGCAGACGGGCAACACCCACGACCCGGCCAACGTCCTGACCCTGGGGTCGGACTACACCGTCACAGGGGGAGGGTACAACGGTTCCAACCAGATGCAGGTGGGGTCCATCGTGGTGGTTTCCACGGGTTCGCACAACGTAGCCTTGGGGGACTCCATCGTGATCATGCGGGCGGTCCCGCTGAACCAGACCAGCTCCTTTATCAACAGCGGTCCCTTGACGCTGACCCTGATTGAACAGGCGCTGGACAAGCTGGCCACCCTGAGCCAGCAGGTGAACGAGATCGGCAGCCGGTCGTTGCAGTTTGAGAACTTTGAATTTGCGAGCCCGACCCTGATCAAAAGCGCCCGGGCTGGCAATTTCCTTGGGTTCGACTCCAACGGCAACCTGGCCTATTTCCCAACGGGCGCCATCCCCGGAAGCTTCGTTTCCCAGATTGTGGCCGGCACGAACGTAACAATCACGCCCAGCGGTGGCACGGGTGCCGTCACGATCAATTCGACGGCGGCGGTCACGCCCGGCGGGAGCACGACGCAGCTTCAATACAATAACGGCGGGGCCTTCGGGGGCACGAGCGGCCTGACGTGGAACGGCACAAATCTGACTGATACGGCCGGTAGCATTTACATCACCACAGGATCGCTGGGGATTGGTAATTCTAATGCGCTATACCCGCTAGACATCACCAAAAACAGCGGTGGGTCAGGGGCTGGTGTTTTTGCTCGTGTAGAGGATACCTACGATTCATCTGCCGTTCTAATTGGCGCGAAAGGCGGATCTGGGTATTTGTACGCATCCGGTTCGATTTTGATTCAGCCTTCGGGATCTACTGTGGCTCAATTCACCAGCACCGGCCTAAACAACGTGAACATCGGGGCGACGACGGCCGGGACCGGAGCCTTTACCAACGCCTCGGCAAGCCAGTATTTCGCCACGGCCAGCGGCTCGGCCAGCGCTCCGGGCTATGCGTTCTCCTCGGCCCTAACGACCGGCATCTATTACTCGTCGGGGATGCAGTTCACGGTGGCTAACAGCAACGTAGGTGCAATCACTGCGACGGGGTTGAACGGGATGGCAGTAGGAGCGACGACCGCTTCAACCGTTGCGGCGACAACCCTCAGCGCCTCCTCAACAGTTAGCGGGACGGGCTTCTCCACCTACCTCGCCAGCCCTCCGGCTATCGGGGGAACGACGCCGAACACGGGCGCTTTCACGACGTTGACCTCCAAAGTGTCAGGCCAAACCAACGCTATCTTGCTCAGCAATCTTTCCGGTTCACCCACCTATGGGGTTTTGAGTTTTAATAACTCCAATGTTTTTGCGTCGGGGATCTCCCTAGCAGGCGGAGGCGGTAGCGACGTGAGTTTGTATTACAACACTCCTACGGGCGGGTCTCACCTATTTTCCGTCAACGGCGTCACCGTTGGGACTTTGACTTCTACGGGTATCAATTCGACGCCAATCGGTGCCACGATCGCAAGTACCGTGGCGGCGACGACGGTGAACGGCCTGACGCTCACCGCCAACGCGACGGGCTTCCAAATCGCGGGCGGCACGACGAGCAAGACCGCCGTGTTCTCGAACTCCCTGACCTTCGCGGGCACGGACGCGACGACCATGACGTTCCCGACGACCTCTGCGACGATTGCCCGCACCGATGCGGCCAACACGTTCACGGGCGCGAGCACGACGACTTCGTGGACAATGAACACGCCCGTTTTTGCTGGCGGCAACACCGCCTCTGGCTCCGGCGCAAACACTTGGGCAGCCTCGACGGGCACCTTTATTACGAGCACGGGCGCGAACACGCTGTCCGGCGCGACAACCATCAACGACGCCACCACGCCGTCGCTGACCACGGCATCGGGCAAAACCAACACGGGCTTCGTCCAAATCAACGGCAAGACCTCGGGTGCGTTTAAACTCATCACCGCCGACGCCACCGCGCAGACCGTGACGCTTTCGCTGGCCGCCCAGACTGTCGGCGCGGCAACCCTCACGATTCCCGACCAAGCAGGCACCGCTCGCAACCTCGTGACCGATACGGGCACCGCGACGCTCACGGGCAAGACGTTCGACACCGCTGGCTCCGGCAACAATTTCAAGGTCAACGGCAACCTTATTTCGGGCGTCACGGGTTCCGGCGCGAATGTCGTTTTGGCCACGAGCCCGACTCTGACGACGCCGAGCCTTGGGGTGGCCACGGCCACGTCCATCAACGGTAACACGTTCACGACGGGCACTTATACGCTGACCGGCGTAACGGCAAAGACGCTTACGTTTAACAACAGCCTGACGCTGGCCGGGACGGACGCGACGACGATGACGTTCCCCAGCACGTCGGCCACGATTGCGCGCACGGACGCTGGCAATACGTTTACGGGCCACCAAACCATCGAAGGCGTCACTTCCACAGGCGCGACAGGCACCGGCAACCTCGTTTTTTCCGCCTCTCCGACCTTCACGGGCACCATCAGCGCGGCGGCCATTACGGCGACGGGTGCAATCACGCCGTCGCAGACCGCCGGCATCGTCGGCACCACGACCAACAACAACGCGAACGCCGGAAGCGTCGGCGAATACGTTTCGAGCACGGTTGTTGACGCCTCGGCAGTTGCCCTCGCCAGCGGCGTCGCGGCCGATGTCACGAGCATCAGCCTCACGGCCGGCGATTGGGATGTAAGCGGACTCGTGATGCTCGACGATACCGGCATGACCAACCTCAGCAATTTTTTTGGTTGGTGCTCAACCACGTCGGCCACGCTGCCAAATTTGGATTTGGCGATTCGCGCGCACTTCAATTGGTCGGGCTCTGGCGTTCCCGTCGGCACGCCGGCAATCGCGCTGCCGACTCAGCGCTTTAGTCTGTCAACGACGACAACGGTTTATTTCTCGGCTTTCTGCAATTACACCACCTCGCCCGGCAACGCCAAGGCGTTCGGAATGATCCGCGCGCGCCGCATCAGGTAATTTCCCATGAGTGGCCCAAACGACGTGGCAATTCACCGTTCCCCTATTCACTAAGGACTTCACATTCTCCACCTCTCCTCCCTCACCTACAACGTCGAGGGAACAGTCGTGCAGCACATTTAACCGGAGTTGACCAAATAATCGAATTTTGTTCCGCTCCCACTGCATGAAAAAGCCAACCATCCTGTTCCTGATCCTCGCGTGCCTTTGCGGCACCGCTTTTGCCAACGAGTCCAAGTCTGTCACCCTCACGCGCCAAGAAGCCAGTAATCTCCACGGCGCGCTCTCGGCGGTCCAGTCTGGACTGTCACCGCTGGACACGATGGCCGCAGCGGACGACATCAACGTCCTGCTCCCCATCGCCACGGCGCTCCAGAAAGGTCAATTCGCCGCGCAGCGATTGAGTATGCAGGTCGATTTACCGGACGGCCCGCAAAAGGCCGCCAAGCAAATCGCCATTATGAGCGCCATCGAGTCCAAGGGCGACGAGCCGGTGACGCTTGACCTTCAGGTCATTGATGTGACGAGCGAGGAAATCAAGGAGGGCAAAATCACTTCCGCCACGCTTTCCATCCTGCGCCGGTTTTTAGCCCCGGTGCCGCCCAAAAAGTAACACGCATGAACTGGCCGGCCATCAAGAAATTCCTGCTGCATTGCCTCTACGGCATGTTCGCCGCCGGCTGGAATGGCGGGATCAGCGCCGTGGCGGGCATCGCCGGCATTGATGGCGTCTCGCTCACCGGAGTCAGCACCGACGCCCGCATCCTGAACCTGCACGAAATGGAGGCGGCTTTCGTCGGTGCCTTCGGTGTCCATATCATCATCTGGCTCTCGACGCACAAGCTGCCCGATTCCATCCAGACCGAAGCTCCCTTTCCTCCCACAAAATCATGAAAAAACTGCTCACCATCACCGCATCGCTCGCCCTGATTCTGGGGCTTTGCGGCTGCGTTACCAACCCCGGCACGGCCGGCCAAGACCTCGCCGCCTTTGTGGCCGCGCTCCCGACCAACACCGTCACCGATGCCTCCCTGCAGGTCTCCACGCCCTTCTGGTCGCATCAGTTGAGCGCCACGGGCCTCAGCAAGTCGAAGGACGGCACCATCCAGATCGTGAACCTGAAGGACAATTTCGCCATCCCGCTCTGGGGGACGACCAAGACCTTCAGCGTCTCCGGCTTGACGGTCGAACCCGGAACCTCGGTTCAATTGGCGCCTGTTACGGTCACGAAATAACCGCCCGTGACGCCGGACCAGCAAGTGCGGTTGGCGGGTGCGATTCAGGCCGTCTATGACGGGGCGCCGGCTCCGGCGGGGTATGACCTCATTGACCGCACCTTCATTCGCGGCGACGTTCGGGCCACGTCTTACATTCTCCGGGATCAGCCCACCGGCAAGTTCGCCCAAGCCGTGCGCGGGACCGAAACTTTCCTTGACGGGCTGCTGGACCTTGATTTTGCCTTTGACCCGTCGCCCTTTGGCGTGGGGCGCACGGAGCGCGGCTTCACGTCCTACTATTCGCAGGCCAAAACCGAAAGCGGGCACCCGCTGCCGCCGATTGACTGGTTGGGCGGTCATTCCCTTGGGGGGCCGGCGGCGACTTTGTTCGGAGCCGTGGCGGGGTCTCCGGCGCCCGAACTGCTCCTGATTGCCACGCCGGAGCCGGGGGATCAGGATTTCGCCCATTGGGCCACTCCGCGCTTTGCCGCCATCCACCGCTGGGAAAACCCGAACGATGTCGTGCCGGACGCGCCGGGCCGGTTTTTGGGCTATTGCGACCTGCTGGTGCCGCCCACGGTCATCGACATGACGGCCATCGGCATCGACCCCCTCGACAAGCTCGGCAATCACCGTCTTGCCAATTACATTGCGGCGTATCTCAGGGAAAACACCTAGAGCACGTACCGGAAGTCCGGTAGTCGAAATTCTTTCCATGCCCCGCGTCAAATCCAGTATCTCGTTCGACCCCAGATCGCTTGACGCACAATTGGCGACCATCATTGAACAAATGAAGCAGCAGGACCGGGAAAGGGCCGACTATCATAAAATCGAACGGGAATACCGCGAGGGCGTGACGCGCCGGCTGGACCGCATTCAGGACTCCGTGGACAAGACGAACGGCCGTGTCACCAAGCTGGAGCGCCAAGAATGGCATAACCGGGGGTTTGCGGCGGCGGTGGCCCTTTTGGTCGGCTGCATTTGGGAGTGGATAACCCGCAAATAACATGGCCTTGAGAAAGCCAATTCGAGCCCTTGTCTTTATCTCAGACATTCATTCCGGCTCGGATGAGGCGATTCTGCAGCCCGGATTCGTGACGGAGAAGGGCGGTGAGCCGGTGGGGCGGTCCCCGCTTTCCGCGTGGTTTTA